>ENA-UOXR01002983-UOXR01002983.1-bioreactor-metagenome-genome-assembly--contig:-NODE-2983-length-14887-cov-5.681971_pt1 | contig 14887 bp, 12 predicted proteins | sample MGYA00238164_ERZ764825 | MGnify/ENA primary metagenome ERZ764825 (study PRJEB28920, sample SAMN05720171) | bioreactor metagenome | isolation source: Anaerobic biogas reactor | place: USA:Washington...
CCTGGTGCTATACGCGATCACGCTGCTGGTGGGCGTCGGGCGCGGGGCGAGCACGAGGGTGGCGCTCTCGGCGCTGCGTCTGGCGGCGGTGCCGCTGCTGGTGTTCGCGTGTGCCCTCGCTGTGCCGTATGGCGGGCGGGACCTAGAGAGGGCCATTCCGTGGCTATTAGGCGTGGGGGTCATCGTCTGCGGCTTTGCCCTGTACCAGGGCTATGTGTTGGGTCCGGGCTTTTTGTGGACCTACTATGCCCAAGGGGGGCGCCTGGCCCACGCCTACGAGGTCGGCGGTAGTCCCGTCCAGCGCCTCATGGGAACCTTTTCCAGCCCGAACCAGCTCTCGCTCTACCTGGTCTTTCTGGCCATGATCTCTGCTAGCCTGTTCATGATGGGTCGACGGCCGCGGCTGGCCTATGTGGGGCTGGGCGCGCTGTACGTCCTGGTCTTGGTGCTGACGGTCTCGCGGAGCGGCTGGGCCGCTCTGGCGGTGGGCGGCGCGCTGTTGCTGTTGCTGTGGTGGCATCGCTGGGAGATCTGGGCGGCACTGGCTGGGCTGGGTATCTTGGGCTTGGTGGCGATGGCCCAACGAGGGCTGCTGGTTCGTCTACGGGATCTCGTGAGCCTGCAAGAGGTGTCGGCTGCTCACCATGTGTCAATGGCTTGGAAGAACCTGCAAACGATCGCCAGCGAGCCTTGGGGGTCTGGCCTCGGATCAGCCGGCCCGCTGGCGCAGGCGGCAGAGGCCGCCGGCTTGATCCAGGCTCGCCATCCCACCGAGTCCTATCTCTTGCAGATTGGACTGCAGCAGGGCTGGCCTGGGTTGGCGGCCTTTGGGTTGTTGATCGGCCTCGTCGCCGCTGGTCTGCTCAGGGGTCTGCGGAGGTCTTCAACGCCACTGGGCCGAGCGGTGACCCTGGCTGCTCTGGCCTGCCTTGCGGGCGCCGTGGTCCATGGCGTCATGAACGTTGATCTGCAGGACATTGGCGTGCAGAGCTATCTCTGGTTCCTGGTGGCGATGGGGCTGCGCATGCCCGGGCTTGAACACGGCCAACCGGCGAGGGGTGCGCATGCCTGACCTGGCTGTGGTGATCGTGACCTGGAACGCCATGGAGGTGATTGGTGCCTGCCTGGCATCGCTCTATGCCGATGGCGCAGGGATGGCGCTGCAGGTATGGGTTGTGGACAATGCCTCAGCCGACGGTACGGCCGACTGGGTAGCGGACCAGTACCCGGACGTGCATCTCATCCGAAACCAGGACAACCGCGGCTTTGCCGCCGCCAACAACCAAGCTCTTGCCCGTGCTCAGGCTCCACGTCTGATGCTGCTGAACCCCGATACGGTGGTGCGTCCGGGAGCCCTGAGCGCGCTCTGCCGCTACCTGGATGGACACCCCTCGGTGGGTGCCGTGGGACCCAAGGTGGTGCATCCTGCCATGCGGTTGCAGGTTCTCTCTTGTGGGTACCAGCCCTCGGTGCGCACGGTGGCGAGCCAGTATCTGGGGCTGTCGCGCCTGCTGCCGCAAATTCGCGCCTTTCGCGGCGTAAACTTGCTGATGGGCATCCACGACGATGCGCCGCGCGAGGTCGAATGGCTAAGCGGCGTGTGCCTGATGGTGCGACGCTCTGTGGTACAATCGGTGGGGCTCCTGAGCGAGAGGTGGTTCATGTACGCCGAGGACATGGAGTGGTCGCACCGGATGACACAGGCGGGCTGGAAGCTCTGCCACGTGCCGGATGCGGTCATCGAGCATCACCTTGGGCACAGCGCCGCCAAGAACGCACGGGTCAGCACCATGTGGGTCACCAGTCAGCGGAGCTTTTACCGCGAGCGGGAGCGCGCGAACTGGTGGCAACGCACCGCCTTTGATGGCGCCTTGGCCGGGGGTCTAGCGTTGCGGGCTGGCTGGTACGGGGTGCGAGGTATGTTGGGTGGGGACTCTGCGGCCATGTGGCGGCGTGAGGGCCGACGGTTCTGGGCGTACGCGCGGGCCGCTCTGACGAGGCTGCGGGAGGTGGCGTGAGCGGATGGCGTGAGGCCGTGGATGGGTTCGCTCGTCGGCTTACGGGCGCGTCAGACGACGCCCCTGCTCTTGGCGATCGCTCGCTTCGAGTCCTCTTTCAGACCTCGGCCAAGGTAGCTCTCATGTTCGTCAGGGGCCTTTGGCACCGGCTCTGGCTGCGTCGTTCGCAGGGGATGCTTCTGGTGGGGCGTGGTGTAGCCCTACGCAACCCTCAGTGCATCCGCGTAGGCCGCTCGGTGGTGCTAGAGGACTATTGTGAGGTCCAGGGTCTCTCGCGAAGGGGGATCACCCTGGGAGACCATGTCACCATCGGTCGGATGGCCATGATCCGCCCGTCGGGCTACTATCGGCGGGCCATCGGCGAGGGACTGGTGGTGGGCGACCACTCCAACATCGGACCCGGCTGCTATGTCGGCTGCTCGGGGGAGGTGCGAATCGGTAGCCACGTGCTCATGGGGGCAGGGGTCTCTATGCATGCCGAGAACCACAACATGGAGCGGGTGGACGTGCCCATCGACGCTCAAGGCGTGACCCGGGAGGATATCGCCATCGAAGATGACTGCTGGCTGGGCGGTGGCTGCATCATCCTCGCTGGGGTGCGGATCGGCCGTGGAGCGGTGGTCGCCGCTGGCTCGGTGGTAACGCGCGATGTGCCTCCCTATGCCGTGGTGGCGGGCGTGCCAGCACGGGTGGTGCGGACCAGGGGCGAGCCGCCGACGGATGGCCTTGAGGACGCGCTATGAGGGTTTTGGTCGATGCGCACATGCTGGGATCCCGCGAGACCGGCAACGAGACCTACATCCGCAACCTCCTGCGGGCGCTCGCCGCGCGCGACGACGTCGACGTGATCGCCGCCGTCCCGAAGGGCCAGGTCGACGTGGCTGAGCGCCTGGGGGTCGTCGCGGCGCCTTTAAGGCGGGACTCGGATATCTGGCGGCTCACCTGCGGGCTGAACGCGCTGGCTCGCCGGCATGCGGTTGACCTGATGCACGTCACCTATGTGGGGCCGTTGAGGCCCGTCTGTCGCATGGTGGTTACGGTCCACGATGTTTCCTTTCGGCGATTCCCGAGCTACTTTACGCCGCGAGCGCGGTTGCTCTTTGCCACATGGCTGCCCTGGACGCTGCGTCGAGCGGCGGGGGTCATCACGGTCTCCGAGCATGCGCGCCAGGAGATCCTGCGCTTTTACCCCTATCTGGGTGATTGCGTGGGGGTGACGCAGGAGGCGGCCGACCCGCAGTATCATCGGCTTGGCAAAGCCGAGGTGGCCGAGGCGCTAGGGCGGCTTGGCGTGGCGCAACCCTATCTGTTGGCAGTGGGCAACCTGCAGCCACGCAAGAACTTGGTCCGGCTGATCCAGGCCTTTGTGCGGGCCGAGGTAGCGGCTCACACGCGCTTGGTCATTGTGGGCCAGGCCCAGTGGCAGGCGTCTGACGTGATGGCCGCTATCGACGCGGCCGGCCTCGGGGACTCGGTCAAGCTGACTGGCTATGTAAGCGACGACGACCTGGTGGCTCTGTACAGCGGGGCTGCCTTGTTCTGCTATCCCTCGCTCTACGAGGGCTTTGGGTTGCCGGTCCTTGAGGCGATGGCCTGTGGCGCTCCCGTGGTTGCCTCAGAGACGACGAGCATCCCCGAGGTCGCGGGTGACGCGGCATTGCTGGTCGACCCACACCAGGTTGCCGATTTGGCGCGGGCGTTGCGGGCGGTGCTGGACGACGAGGGGCTGGCCGCCTCGTTGCGCCAGCGAGGGCTGGCCCGGGCGGCAGCGATGACGTGGGAACGCACGGCTGAGCAGACGGCGGCCTGCTATCGGAAGGCGTTGGGAGATTCGCAGAAGGGCGGCAGATTGTGAGAATAGCTCTCCTGGGCACCCGTGGCATCCCCGCCAGCTATAGCGGGTTCGAGACCTGTGTGGAGCAGCTCGGACAGCGGCTGGTGGAGCGAGGCCACGACGTGACGGTCTACTGCCGATCGCACCACATCACCTACCCCGACGACACCTACAAGGGTATGCGACTGGTCAAGCTAGGCACGCTCCGAAACAAATACCTGGACACGATGGTGCACTCGCTGCTCTCGTCGGTGCATGCGCTCGGCCAGCGGTATGATATCGCCCTCTACTTTATCGCGGGGAACAGCCCGGCGACGTTCATCCCGCGCCTGGTGGGGACGCGCACGATCCTCAATGTAGACGGCCTCGACTGGAAGCGCGAAAAGTGGCCAGCTCCCGCCAAGGCCTATATCAAGTTCGCCGAGTACCTTGCGACCAAGCTGCCCACCGCCTACCTCACCGATTCAGAGACGGTGCAGGCCTACTATCGGGATCGGTTTGGCGAGGCGCCTCCCGTGATCGTGTACGGGTCTGAGGTAGAGCCGGCGCCGCCCGGCGACACCCTGGCGCGATTTGGGTTGGAGCAGGATCGGTATGTGCTCTTCGTGGGGCGCTTGGTGCCAGAGAATGGGGCGCACCATCTGGTGGAGGCTTTTCGCAAGCTCAAGACCGACCTCAAGTGCGTGATTGTCGGCGATGCCCCCTACGCGGAAGAGTACATACGAGGGCTGCGACATCTCGCTGAGGGCGATCCTCGCATCGTGTTCACGGGCTATGTCTTTGGGCGGGGCTATGCCGAGTTGGGCTCCAACGCACGCATCTTTGTGGAGACGTCGGGGGTTGGTGGCACCCATCCCGCTCTGGTGGAAGCCATGGCCTTTGGCAGCTGCGTCGTCGTCAATGACCATGCCGAGAACGTCGAGACCATCGGTGAGGCGGGGCTCGCCTACGACGGGCAGGTGGGCGCCGATAGCTTGCGCCCGATTCTGGACCAGCTGCTTGGTGACCCAGACGAGGTGACGCGCCTGCGCCAGTTGGCGCGAGAGCGGGCTCAGGTTCGGTATACCTGGGAGGCCGTCACCGACGCCTATGAGCGTCTGTTCTACCAGGTGCTCAATCAGCCCGAGCCTGCCAGGCTGTCGCGTGATGGGGCGCTCTAGTGTGTCTCGACGGGATCCAGCCGCACCGACCGAAACGCGACAGCCAGCTTGCGGGAAGGGCTGGTGAGATCGCCCCCATACGACCGGGCATACCGAAAGCTGATGGTGTCCACGCCGTCGGTGATCCACTCGGCCGGCACGATGCCCGACCAGACGGCCGGCGGCAGCCCGTCGCCCTCGCACCGGGGAAAGACCATCTCCCCGAGACGGTGGTCGTTGTACCAGACTTCCATGGATTGCTGGTAGCTGCTCATACCTGCTAGGTCGCAATAGGCCATGGCGTCCACGGTCAAGCGCTGGTCCTGTCCGTCGGGCACATGCACGAGAAGAAAGGCGCGGTTGCGCGTATTCACGCCTGGGCCGATAGTGGCGATCTGAAAGCCCGAATCGAGGCTGGCCCACACGCCCCACTGTTCTGTCCAGCTCCAGCCCGCGCCCAAGTGCTGGCGTTCCTCCCGCACGTTCGTCTCTCCCCGTGGGATCAGCTCGCCCCTTGCCGTGTAGGTCTCGACCGAGGCTAGGGTGGCGAGGCGGTTGATGCCATAGTGATCAAAGATGATGCTGGTCGGCTGGGCAGTGGCCTCGCGCCAGCAGTAGGCCAGGAGACTCTCCTCGAGGGGGATGGCGGCAATGCGGCGCTCGTCGGTAATCACGGTCATGAGCCACTGCTGATCGGCGTAAAAGGCCACCAAGCCGTTCAGCCCGATCGAGATAGCAACTAGGCCACCCAGCGACCACCGCAGCGCTCGGTGCCAGCGCGAGGTCAGCAGCACGGGAACGAGCCCCATGACGGCATAGGGGAGACCGTCCAGGGCGTAGCGGTTGGTCCATGACCAGCCACCACGCCAGGAGCGATATGAGGCGTACAGCGCCACAAACCCTAACGCGGCCACAGCCAAGATCCCGAGGGCTAGCGGATAGCGTGGCGGCTCGCCGCGCTTGGCGGAGGCAACGCGGTCCCGCGCCAGCAGCGCGGCGCCCAGCACAAAGAGCAACAGGAAGGGCGAATAGGTCAGGATGCCGTTGCTCCAGTCAAAGAGCTGCCGCCCAAACGAAAAGGCCAGATACCCCCAATCCAGGGTAAAGATGGCTTGGATGCCCCGCTGCATCAAGCTGCGGTAGAATGGTCCCACAAACCCCAACTGGAGGGCGGCTTCGGCCGCCAGCCCGACCAGGCCAACCCCCGCAATGATGACTGCCCAGCGCCGATAGCAGATCAGGGTATAGATGGCCAGCACGGCGACCATCACAATGTAGGTGGGGCGGCTCTCCAAGCTCCAGACCAGTGGCAGCCAGGCAACCAACGCCCAGACGGGACGCTTGAGCGATCGCAACAGGCACCAGATGATCAGGACGCCGCCCAACTGCGCGCTGGTCAGGGTCCAAAGGTCTTGGCTGGCCACGGGCCACATGGAGGTACCCAGTGCATAGGCCACAGCCGGGAGCACGAGCCGCCAACCCCCCAAAAAGTGGGCCATATTGAGTGTCATCACCAAGACGCAAAGGCTGGAGATGATGGCGGCGCTCAACTTGGCGAGAGCGTCATAGTCATGTGCGGTGGTGGGACCCTGGCCAAGGAGCTCCGCGATGCCATAGATGGGCACGGCCATGTAGGCTGGCCCCTTGGGAAGGAGCGAGTAATGGTGGCCATCGCGTTCGCCGACCCGCAGCGTGGCGAGCTCGATGAGCACCGGAAAGTCGTCCACCCGCTCGCTGCCCTGCCGCACGATGCTGGCGGGCACATAGCGCGACGGCCAGTTGTCGCCTTGGCCCATCACGCGCCCGTTTGCCAGGTACACGGCCAAGCTTAGCAGCGCGATGACCAGCGCCACCCCGAGGGCTCGCGAAGGCTCGAGCAGCGGCACCGTGTGGCGATCGCCCGTGTTGCGGAGCCAGTTCATCAGCTTTGCAGCCATGCACGTCTCCCGCGAATCCCGCCTGGAACGTCGGGCAAGTATAGCATGGGGTGGTGCGGCGGCCTAGTCGCCTTGTCGATGATCGCTTCTGGTCGGGTAGAGCGTTCGGTAGTATGGTTAGCAAGACATCTGCCGTGGGAGGAGGAGCCGATGACCGAGATCTATCCACTGCGCTTCGCGCCCGTATTTCAGGACTATATCTGGGGCGGTAGACGACTGGCAACCTTGTTTGGGCGCCAGTTGCCTGACGGCATGATCGCCGAAAGCTGGGAGATCTCGGGTCACGCCAAGGCCGCCACCAAAGTTGTCGGTGGCGTCTGGGATGGCCAATCCCTGCCCGACGTGTTGCGGGTCCTTGGCGAGGACCTCGTCGGCTGCAGCGCTCGCGAATGCTTGGCGCGAGGACGCTTCCCGCTGCTGGTCAAGCTTCTGGATGCGCACCGTGACCTCTCGGTGCAGGTGCACCCCGACGATGCCTATGCCGCAGCCCATGAGAACGGCGAGCTGGGCAAGACCGAGATGTGGTACGTGTTGCATGCCGATCCAGGCAGTGAACTCATCTATGGCCTGGCGCCAGGCGTCACCCGACCAAGTTTTGAGGCAGCGTTGAGGCGGAACGAGGTCGAGACCCAACTGCATCGCCTGCCCATCTCGGCTGGCGACCTGTTCTATATTCCAGCGGGCACTGTTCACGCGCTGTTGGCGGGCGCCGTGGTTGTGGAGATTCAGCAGAACTCGGACGCGACCTATCGTCTGTATGACTGGGGCCGCGTGGGCGACGATGGACGACCGCGCCCGCTGCACATCGACAAGGCACTGGATGTGATCGACTGGGACATGGTGGCCCCGACGCCAACCGCGCCAACGTTGCTGGATCAAGGCGCGGGCTTTCGGCGGTGGATGTTGACAACCGACCCGCGTGTCACGGTGGAAAAGCTTGAGCTAGATGCTGGCATCACCTGGCGCGGCGTCTGCGACGGCTCCACCTTTGAGATCATCGGCTGCATCCAGGGGGATGCCCGCCTGGAGTGGGCGGGGGAGCCTCAATCGCTGGAAGCGATCTCCTGGCGGCTGCTGCCCGCCGTGCTGGGCGAGTACACCTTGCGGCCGCAGGCGCCCAGCGTGCTCCTACGGGCTTATGTGCAAGACTGCGACGCCTGACGCCAACCCAGACGAGCCCGTTCACTTGGCGGACGAGTGACTTCCGTAGAGCTGAACGGCGTTATCATAAAGCACGGCTGCGGCGAGCGCCTCTCCCTCCTCGGCCGAGGCTCCGATCCAGGCCTGGACCTGCTCCAGCGCCACGGCCAGCAACTGCCGAAGCGTGGCCGCCGCCCCAGTGGCCATCTCGATGGATGTGGCGTCGTGCGATACCATGATCTTGTGGCTAGGCACATAGGTGAGCCACGTGCGCAGGGCCCGCTCCAGATGGGCGGGGCTCAGGATGGGAAGCCAGCAGCCGTCTAGGTAGACGTTGGGCTGGTACTTGGCCAGCCAGGCCGCCTCATCGAGAAATGGCCAGCAGTGCAAGAGCACCAAGCGCATGCGGGGGTAGCGGCGGGCCAGCGCCTCGAGCGGCAAGGGGCTCGACCCGTTCAGGTTCGCGGTACCCACGTGGATCTGCTGAGGCCATCCCCGCTCGTGGGCCAGGGCGCAACAGGCATGTACGATCCAGTCCTGGAAGGCGCGAGCCTGATCTGGCGACAGATCGCCTCGGAAGCGGACCTCGGCGTCGCTGCGGGGGGCGAAAGCGAGATCGCGGGTGTAGGCCTGGAGCTGCTTGATGCCTAGCGCCCCGCCAGCGGCGGCGGCGTCAAACAGCGCCCCCAGAAAGGCGCGCCAGCTCGCGGCGTCCACCGGATCGATCCCGACCCAGTCCACGAGACGCGCGCGGCGTGGGCAGCTCTCCTGCCAGAACCCCAGCAGCGGATCGATGCGCAAGACGGTTCGCAGGTAGCGTCGCTCGCGCTCCGCTGCGGGGGCTCGGTCCCAGTAGAACTCGGGTTGCACCGGCCGGATCACGTCGGTGAACCCGGCCATCGCCATGGCGCGCGGATGCCAGGTGTGCAGGTCAGCGTAGGCGGCCGCGATGTGCGCATCGAGCGCCTGCCAGCTTTCCGGCCGCTGGAGGTCGAGCGCGGTCCCATGGAGCATCTGGCAGCCGCGCACGATGCAAGCATAGGTACCGGTGAACCGCTGCCGCTTTAGCGAGGGGCGAGCCAGTCGCATGGCGGCGACCAAGTCGGCGGACGCGAGATCGTGGATGCCGACGCCATGCCTCTCGCGAGCGAGCTGGTCGGGCGCGTCGCCAGCTGCTCCCATGTGACCGCCGAGGTAGGGATCGAGCAGCACGTCGAGCAGACCGGTTCGGCGCGTAGGTTCGGCCCCGGCCTGCATGTCGCCGCAGAACCAGCCATGTAGCATGCCGATGGAGGCCAGGCTCCCCCAGTGCTCATGAGCGCAGTAGGACGGCGCGCTCGATAGATCGATCATGCTTGGCCTCCCTAGAGCAGCGGCTATGGTGCGCTGGGCCGTATCCTAGCCGGCGGCGACGACCGGATTCCGCAACACGCCAACGCCGTCGATCTCGACCTCGACCGTGTCTCCTGGCCGCAAAAAGACCTGCGGGTCGCGAGCGAAGCCAACGCCGGACGGCGTGCCGGTGAGAATGGCGGTGCCTGGTAGAAGCGTCAGGCTGTGCGAGAGATGCGAGATCAGCTCGCTCACGGAAAAGATCAGGTCATCGGTGTTGCCGTCCTGCATCACAGCGCCGTTCAGACGGGTGCGAACGCCGGCGTGGTCGGGATCGAGCTCGGTCTCGATCCAGGGACCCAGCGGGCAAAAGGTGTCGAACGACTTGGCGCGGGCCCACTGGACATCCAGGCGGCGCTGGCAATCCCGCGCACTGACGTCATTCGCGCAGGTGTACCCCAAGACATAGTCCAGCGCCTGATCCACCGACACCTGGCGAGCGCGCCGCCCGATGATCACCGCAAACTCGCACTCATAGTCCACCTCATCGGGGGCGACGGCGGGTAATACGATGGGATCGCCCGGGTTGCACAGCGCGGTTGTGGCCTTGATAAACAGGGCCGGATGGTCGGGCAGCTCGTGGCCGCTCTCCATCGCGTGCAAGCGATAGTTCAGCCCGATCGCCAGGATATTGGGCGGGGTCACCGGCGCCAGCAGCTGAACCTCGTCCAGCGCAAACGTTTGGCTGGTGAGCTCCCACGAACCAAATAGGTGGCCAGCGATGGCTCGGATAGAGGCATCACTCTCTAGCAGGCCGTGGGCAACCAGGCCCTCTCGTGTGCGGAACCGTGCAATACGTGCCATGGTGTACTCCTCTCGTTGGCTAGACGCGCAAGACGACCTTGGTGGCGCGGCGCTCGCTCAGAAGCCGGAACCCCTCCTCCACCTCTTCGATGGGCAGCACGTGGCTGATCCAGTCGGACAAGGCGATCTTGCCGGCTCGTACCAGATCCAGCACCTCGGTGTGCTCATCCTGCTCCCGTACCGGGAGCGTCAAGATGGTCCCCTCAGCGTACCCTTGCTGCACGGGCGCGGGCATGACGTCATTCTCCGGGGCGACGCCATAGTTGCCGACGCGGCCGCCAGGGGCCACGAGCTCCAGGGCTTGCTGAAGCGCCTCCGAGCTGCCCACCGCCTCGATGACGCGGTCATAGCCGTCAGGGAGAGGCGGCGCGCCATCGGGCCAGGTGCGGTCTTTCGCCACGTAGGCATCCACGCCCAGCCGCATGAACGTATCGGCCCATCGCGCTCGGCGCCCATAGACGGCGACCATTGGCGCGCCCAGATAGCGGGCCCAGAGCGCAAACGACTGGGCCACGGGGCCTGTGCCCACGATGGCGCAGGTGGTATTCGGTCCGACGCCGGCCGCCCGCGACGCCGAGAGGGTCTCCTTCAGGGTGATGATCGCGGTGGCCTCGTCTGACGGGATCTCGGGCGGCACGATCTGCTGGGCCGCCCACTGGCCGTGAGGGCGCTCGTCGGGGTGATCTTGCTGCCATGCTGCCAAGTCGGTGACCAGGCCATACTCGGCCATGCCACCCCAGGCCGAGGCGATGCCGGTGTCGGGCGGAAAGGCCGCGCCTGGGCGTAGTACCTTTTGCCCCAGGGCATAGCTGCGCACTTCAGCGCCGAGAGCCACGATGGTGCCGACGCTCTCGTGTCCCAGAACCAACGGCAGCGGGATCTGGGAGACAAAGTGTCGCTCCAGAATCTTGCGGTCGGTCGAGTTGCAGATGCTGCAGGCCTCGATGCGGACCAAGGCCTGGTAAGGATTCGGCTCGGGTCGAGGCAGATCGGTGACGACGGTTAGCTGGTTGGGCGCTTGGACAAGAACGGCCTTCATGGGCACCTCCTCACACGCGATGCTATCCGCAGCGGCCTGGTCCGTCAATGGGGTAAGGCTCGGCCCGCCCGAGCCACGCGGACGACGGGCTGGCGGCTCTGTTCAGGCCTGGGTCGTTTGCCGTGCCGACGCCTCGGCCCGGATCCACGCTACCAGCACGTCAAGGGCCCTAGACGAGGGGTACTGGCCGTTGTAGACCAAGTCAGCGTGCCAGCGCGAGGGCTCGACGTACTGCTGATGACGCCAGCGGACGCTATCGAGATAGTAGGCCGCGATCTCGTCAAAGTCGCCACCAGTGGCCATGTTGCGGCGCAGGCGACGCACGATCCGCTCATCGGGGGGCGCGTCCACAAAGATGCGCAGATCGAGCTTTTCGCGAAGTACATCATCGTGTAGGGTCATCAACCCCTCGACGATGACGACGTCGGGGGGATCGCCCGCGGCGCACAACTCCTTGATGTCGCGGTGCAGCGAGGCCAAGTCAAAGGATGCTGGCTGGTTATAGTCATCCCACTGGGTGTCCACAAAGGGGGCCTGGACGCGAGGCTTGACGGGCCAAAAGTAGCGATCCATATGCACGACGCGCACGTCGAGGCCGGCCAGCGCCTCCTCGAGAGCGTGGCAGAGGGTGGTCTTGCCGCTGGCGCTGCCGCCGGCGATCCCAATCAAGATGGGGAGCGTGATCATGGGCGTCCTCAATCCAGGTTGCTGCAACTCGAGCAGTGTAGGGGTTCGGCCGAGGGCTGTCAACGCAGTTGACCCGGCCACCGGCGGGTCTAGAATGCTCGGGAAACAGAAGTCGGCAACAGAAGGGGGAATCGACATGGCACCCTATCGCGTTGGCATCATCGGCTGTGGACGCAAGCCTGACAAGCCAGGCCCTACCGGTTACGGCATGGGCCACGCCCACGCCCTCGGCTATCGGGCCTCGCCGGACGCCGCCATCGTGGCGTTGGCGGATATTGTCTTGGAGAACGCGCAGGCGTTTCAGGAACAGCACGGTGGCGATGCCATCTACCAGGACTATGGCGAGATGCTGGCACGGGAGGATCTCGACATTGTCAGCATTACCACCTGGCCGCACCTGCACGCCGACATGGTGGTGGCTGCGGCCGAGGCCGGCGTCAAGGCCGTGCATTGCGAAAAGCCCATGGCGCTAACCTTTGGTGATGCCAAGCGCATGGTCGCGGCTTGCGAGGCCAACGGCGTGCAGCTCACCTATAACCACCAGCGACGCTTTGCGCCCGTGTTTCAGACCGCGCGCCGTTTGGTGGATGAGGCCGCCATCGGCCAGGTGCAGGTCATACATGGCGTCTGCGCCAACCTCTTTGACTGGGGCACGCATTGGTTCGATATGATCAACTATCTGAACAACGAGTGCGACGTCGCGTGGGTGCTGGGGCAGGTGGATCTGCGCGGGAGCCACCGGGTCTTTGGTGCGCCGATCGAGGGACAGGGTCTATCCTACTATGCCTACCAGAACGGCGTGTATGGCATGCTCACGACCGGTTATGGCATGCCTTCAGGTGGATGGATCGAGCTGACGGGCAGCGAGGGTCGCATCGAGATCGGCCGCGACCCCAGCCACCCGTTGAGGATCTGGGCTCAGGGCGACGCGGACTGGCGCGCAGTGCCGGTCGAGGGCGGCTTGCACGGGCAGGACTATATCGTGGCCGCAATCCTGGACCTGATCGACGCGCTCAAGACTGGGCGCGAGCCGATGCTCTCGGGGCGTCGGGCGCTCCGTGCCACCGAGCTGATCTTTGCCACCTACGAATCTAGCCGTCGTCGCGGCCGCGTCGATCTCCCGCTGGAGATCGATGACTCGCCGCTGATGGCGATGCTGGCGGAACAGGGCCTCGAGCCAGCCTAGACGTCGTCCAGCCGAAAGACGATGCTGGCGCGATGCGTCTGGCCTGGCTCCAGGATGGTCAGATGAGCCGCTTCGGTGAGCCCGCGGGTGTGTAGGTTGTGGGCATCGGTGGAACACGACTGGTTCTCCACGCAAAAGTAGGGCGCCTCGGGAGGTGTGTAAACCACCGCGTGGGTGAACCAGTCGTCTGCCGCCAGTGTGACCCGCTTGCTCAAGGACGTGTAGGTGATAGTGGCCGGGTGATCGCTCCGCATGCCCCAAAAGACGTCGTCGAGGTCGAGACCCTCCAGCGATACGGGCTGCGTGGGGTCGGCCGAACAGGCGCTGGCGGGCAGCAGGCGCCCGGTGGGTAGCAGCGATTCCGCCTCCATGCAGCGTCGGGCAGGCACGTGCAGGGTCACATCGCGACTTCGGCCGTGGATAGCAAAGTAGGGATGGATCGCCAGGCCAAAGGGCAGGCGGTGCGCAGCATCGTCATTCTGCACGGTAAAGGCCATCTCCAGGCGGCCGAGAGCGACCTGCAAGCGCAGGGTGAGGGTATTGCCAATGGGAAAGATCTCATAGAGCGGCGTGCCAGGCTCTATGGCAACCCGGGCCGTCAGCGACACCCCGTCCTGGGTGGCTTGGGGCTCGTCCAGCTCCCAGAGCACATCGCGCACCAGCCCGTGGATAAAGTTGGGGCCGTTGTTGGGGGCAAAGCGGAACTCGCGGCCGTCAAACGAGAAGACGCCGTCGCGCACGCGGTTGGGCATGGGATAGAGGATCGGCGTGCCCAGGATGCGACCGTCAGGCTCGGAGGCCACCAGGTACTCGACGCCATCGACCTCCCACCCGATGACATTGCAGCCCATGGCAGGTACGAACCGTACCATGGTGCTCCGCTCGCCATCCTGTACCCGCAACCACCGCACCTGCCACCCGCCCACGCCATGGGTCTCCCAGCCGCTCTCCCATCGTAGCATGCTCGCACCTCCCGCGCTCTCATCCTTGCTCTGGCCAGTGGGAGCATTATACTCGGCAGCGGCTGTGCTGAGAACCAACCTGGCAGTGAGGAGGACGGCGTGAGCGAAACGGTGCGCATCACCGATGTACAGACGATTCTGACGGCTCCCGATGGCATCCGTCTGGTGGTAGTCAAGGTGCTGACCGATCAGCCAGGCCTGTACGGGCTGGGCTGTGCCACCTTTACCCAGCGAGCCTATGCGGTGGCAGAGGCCATCGACAAGTACCTGCGCCCCTTTGCCATCGGCCGCGACGTGGATCGCATCGAGGATCTGTATCAGGCCGCCTATGTCAGCTCCTACTGGCGTAGTGGGCCCGTGCTGAACAATGCGCTGAGCGGCCTGGACGAGGCCTTGTGGGATATCAAGGGCAAGCGGGCCGGCATGCCGGTGTACCAGCTTCTGGGTGGCAAGTGCCGCGAGGCCGTGCCGCTCTACACCCACGCCTCAGGGCAGGATGTGAGCGAGCTGGTGGAGGCGGCGCAGGCCATCATGGCCGACGGCTTTCGCTACGTGCGGGTACAGATGGCGGTGCCCGGGCTGAGCACCTACGGCGGACGGCAGGCCTCGGTGAGCTCGGCGCTGGATCCGGTGCAACGCCGCACCTGGGAGCCGACGCCCTATGTGCGGATGGTACCCGGGATGTTGGAGAAGCTGCGCGTCGAGCTGGGCGAGGATGTTGAACTGCTGCATGATGTGCACGAACGGAT
>ENA-UOXR01002985-UOXR01002985.1-bioreactor-metagenome-genome-assembly--contig:-NODE-2985-length-14878-cov-17.780409_pt1 | contig 14878 bp, 9 predicted proteins | sample MGYA00238164_ERZ764825 | MGnify/ENA primary metagenome ERZ764825 (study PRJEB28920, sample SAMN05720171) | bioreactor metagenome | isolation source: Anaerobic biogas reactor | place: USA:Washington...
GGTCACGTTGGCCAGCAGATGAAGCAATCCCGCAGAACGCGGATGGCTTTGAAGATCGGCCCGCAGCAATTCCTCGGCGACCTCCAGCCCCGGCTTCTCCGCGCCGGCGACCAGATACCGTGCGAAGGTCGCCGAGACGCTCAGGTCGTTGGGACGCGTCGAACGCCAATCGGCGATGACCGCCTTCGCCTCGGCCCATCGTTCTTGGGATGCAAGCGACCGGGCCCACGTCAGGACGACAGCCGCATTGTCCGGCTCGGCCTGCACCAGGCGTCGGAAGATCGCCCCCGCCTCGTCGGCCTCGCCGACATCGTAAAGGACACTCGCCAGGGCAACTTCGCCCTGCTTGCGAGCGGGGTCCTTCAAGGCCGCCACATGCTGGCGAAGAACCCGGACGGCCTCCTGTGGGCGGTCCGAACGCACGTAGGCGTTCGCCAACTGAGTCACGACGTTCGTATCGTTCGGGTCGCCGTCGACCAGACCTCGAAGAGTCGGCACCGCGAGCATCGGTGATCGACGCCCCTCCGCCTGGGCCTTGAGCAACAGCAGTTGCCTGTTTTGCGGATTGTGGGCCAGCCCCTGAAGGGCCGCATCCATCGCCTCGCCCACTTCGTCTTCGCGCAGCTCCAATGCGCACAGAAGCACCCACGCCCTCGGCAGCTTGGGGCTTTCGGCCGTGATCTCCCGGAGGAGTCTCCGGGCCTGTTCGGTCGCCGGAGCAGTCTCGCGTCTCAGCAGAGACTGCGCCTTGGACAGCTTCAGTTCGATATCGCCCGGGTTCGCCTGCAGCGCCTTGTCGAGCAGGCCTTCCCCCCGCTCCAGAAGCGTCGCGTCACCTGAGTCCAGGAAAAGCGCCAGGGCCCGCCGCTGGACGGGCAGGCTTTCCGGCTCCAACTCCAGGGCCTTCTCGATGTCCGAGACGGCCAGATCCAGACGTCCTGTCTGGCGGAAGAAGTCGGATCGGACCAGCCAGACCTCCGCTTTCGCCGGCTCCAGCGCCACCACGCGGTCGAAATCGGCCCGGGCCTCATCGTACCGCTTCAGTGTCACGTAGGTCGTGCCGCGAAGCATCCGACCGAAGACATCGTCCCGACGAGAAATCGTCTCATCACAAAGACGAAGCGCCGCCTCGGCGTCGCCGCGATCGACATATAGCTGGACCTGCGAGACCACCACAGAGATGGACTGCGGATCCCTGACCTTGACCGCATCGAGAACACCCTGTGCTTCTTCGTACTTCTTCTGCGCTGCCAGCGTGGACACGAGTCTCAGTCCGGCCAGCGTATCGTTGGGGTCCTTCCGCACCAGCTCGCGCAAGATGTCCGAGGCCGAGGCCAGGGCGTCCCGTCGCGCATCCGAGTCGGCCGCCAGGGCGCGCCGCAAATGCCCATGCAACCGCAGTCTCTGAATGTCCGGATCGTAGAGGTCGCGCGACTGAGCCCGATCGAGCATTCGCTGCGCCTCCTCGTCGTCGCCCGCTTTGTAGAGCGTCTGCACCATACGCGCAATGACGCTCATGTCATCCGGCCAGCGTTGGAGCAACTCACGGTACATCGTCAGGGCCATTTGCAGCTCGCCGGCCTTCTCGTGGGCGGCGGCCAGCAGCAGACGGCTGGCCCGATCGTCCGGGCCGGCCAGAAGGTTCTCCTGCAGGAGCCGGACAATCTGACTGTAGTAGCTCTGGAAATCGTCGGAGAGAATCCATACCCTGGCCTGTTCAACGCGCCATTGTCGGCCGCCCTGCCCTTCGATCGCCTTGATCTGGTCGACGATGGTCTGTGCCTGGGCCGGATCACCGATCACGCGTTCGAGCGTCAGGAGACGCCGCTTCGGCTCGACGTCATCGGGGAATTGCGTCGCCAGTTCGGTCAACCACTCGTAGAGCCGTTCATTCTGTCCCCAGGATGCATACAACTCGGCCAGCAGCATGCCCAGACTGCGCCGGTTCGCTCCCTGCATCGCCGCCAGCGCATCTTGTACGGCCGCCTCGCACGCAGCGCGGTCACCCTGCTGGTTCAACAGCAAGGCCAGTTGCCTGACGGGTTCGACGCTCTGGGGATGCCGCTGCATCGTCTCGCGCAACAAGGAAACGGCCTGAGCCATGTCGCCTTCATTCGCAGACAACTGCGCCCGCAACAACACCGCACTGAGTCCAACGGCCGGGTCGGTTTGGAGCTGATCCAGCAGAGCCGTTGCATCGGCACTGCGCCCCTGGAACAGGGCCGCCTGGGCCTCAAGCAATCGAATCTGCCCGACGTCCCCACCGCTGCCGCCGAGTTCGGCCAGCGTCGCCTCGATGTCCTGCCAGGCAGTGCGCGTCACCGCCGAGTCGCCCTGGCCGGCCAGGATCCGCATGCGGGCCTGAAGCTCCAACACCGTGGCTTCTTTCTGATCGGGAACGTACCGCTGCACCAGCCGGGCCTGTTCGAGAACGCCGGGCCAGTCCTCGGTCTGTGCCAGCAACTGGGCCAGGGCCAGATTGGCCTGCGGGTAGTTGGGCATCTCGGAGACCAGTAGACGAAGCTCTTCAACCGCAGAGGACAGATCGCCCCTCTGCCGGAGAGCGGACGCCAGAGACATCCGTACGAGCGGAGGGTGTCCCCGCCAGACCAGGTCCTGCCGTGACTGATACCCCAGCGCGATCGCCCTTCTCCAAGAGGCCGTTGCTTCCTGCAACCGGCCCTGCTGCTGCGACAGATAGCCTTCGAGAAACGCACAGCGTCCCGGCTGCACATTCTTCGCCTGCATCTGTTGAATGCCCTCGGCGGCCTCGTCGAAATGCTTGGTCCGGATGAACAGCTCCGCCGCCCAAGGCATGAAATCCCACGGGTACGTCGCCAGTGCCTTCAGGCCCTCGCGGGCCACGGTCTCCATTTCCTGCTCGGAACCGGTTTGCAGGGCCAACAGAGCCCAGTACCGCCATAGGTCCGTATCGGTCGGTTTCTTTGCCCGAAAGGCGGCGATCTGCTCTCTGGCCTGGTCATAGGCCCGGGCCTGGATCAATTCGGCGATCAGCCGAAGATGCGCCCCGGTGTCGGACAGGTCGAGGCTGGCAGCCCGCTCGAAATCGGCCATCGCATTGGGGAGGTCCCCATTGCGGCGCAGGAATCCACCGCGCAGAATGTGGGCCCAGGCCGACTGCGGATTCCGGCTGACGGCCTCCTCGAACCAGTAGTTGGCGGGCTTGTTGGCATCTTCAGGATTCTCCGCCGCCAGCATTCCCATGAGCTCATAGGCCGGCACATGGTCCGGATGCTCGGCGATCAGGTCGAGGAGTGTCTTCTGCGCCTCCGCAAGATTCCTCTGCTGGATCAACGCCAGTGCCAGGAACCGACGGACGACCGGATCGTCATGCGATTCCAGAAATCGTCTGGCCTTGAGTTCCGCCTCTCCCGGGCTGCGTCCAATGGAACGGTCGGCCGCACTGAGACCCAGGTAGATCTCGATCAGCCGTCGGGCGGCCTCCGTGTGGCTGCCGTCGAGCCGAAGGACCGACGAATAGGCGGATATCGCCTGGTGAACGTTGTTCGATGCGCTCGGCCGGGTCTTGAGTTGGGCCTCCCCGTACATCAGCAGACGCTCAACGTCGTTGCCGTTGATGACCAGGTAGCGCCCTATCTGCTTGGCCGCTTCTTCCCAGTCTCCTGCCTCAAAGGCCTGCACGCCCAGAGGCAGCGATTCTTCTGCCAGCACGCTTCTCTGCCACTTGTGCAGGGACAAGGCGGCAACGGCCAGAACCACCACGCCCACAACCAGAACGATCGCCAATGTCCAGTTGAAGTATCGCTGTGCCATCGGAGGTATCCTTTCTGCTCAATCCTTGCGATTCATGTCGGCCTCGGCATCTGCGCCGCGCGTCCCTGGAGGCCGCCAATGGGACAGGTTCTCGATCAGAGCTGACGGACGAAATTCTCCACCATCTTCCGGAACGTGCACCAACACACCCACAAGTCCATTCGCGGCGAGAGTTCCTGCACATATTTGGTGTCGTAGTAGATCCATTCCTGGAAATCGCGGAAGGGCTCGCGCGTCCGATACACCTGCCAGAGTCCCGTGATGCCCGGACGCACGGAAAGCCTCGCGTCGCGCCAGGAGGGACACAGCGTATTCTCCGTCTCCGGCGACGGCCTGGGACCAACAATGCTCATCTGCCCACACAGAACATTGAAGAACTGCGGAATCTCATCCAGATAGGTCTCCCGCAGGAAGTGGCCGACCGTACTGATTCGCGGATCATCGGCCATCTTGAACTGCGGGCCGTCGACCTCGCTGACAAAACGCAGCTTGTCCTGAATCTCGGCGGCCCCGACGCGCATGGTCCGGAACTTGACGCAGTGGAACAGCCGCCCGTGAAGTCCCTGACGTTTATCCTTGAAGAACACCGGCCCGGGTGAGTTGATCTTGATGGCCAGAGCGATCAGCGGAACGACGGGAGCGAACAGGATTAGAACAATGCTCGCGACGACGACGTCGGCGATTCGCTTGAATCCGCCGGCATAAGAGAACCACGGCCACGTCCGGAAGACACTCCCGTTCTGCTGCCGAGCCGATCTGCGCCAGGGGCCATCCGTCGCCAGACCGCAACGGTCGGAAGGTCCGCCGTCCGGGCCCACCGTGACCGCGTGACGGCAGAGCCCTTCGGACTCCACCACGGCACGGGGTCCCACAATCGACGAATCGACCATCGCCGCGCGGCGCACCGTACAATCGTCGCACAAGATGCTGGGGCCGACAATCACAGCGCCGTCCTCAACGCACACACCGCTGCCGATCAACACGGGGCCGACAAACCGCGCCTCGAGCGAGATCTTCCTGTTGGCACCCTGCACATACACCTTTGCGCCCAGCGATGAATCGAGAACCGCACCGGCAGGCGGCCATTGCTCCAGCACCGCTTCACAAAACGTCAGGAGCCCCTGCGGAGTGGTCAGATCGGCCACCGAGCCCGCCAGCAGGACAGCCTCCGTCCTCAACCCGTGCGATCGACAGCGTTCGATCATCTCGCCAAATGCCTGGGGCAGACCCTCGCGGAGGATCGCTTCGGCGCGCTCCGACCGGAGGAAGAGGTGGTGGGGCCAATCGATCGGCATCGGCGTCGGCTCGGCGCCGTCCCTGTAGAGCCGCCGGTAGCCGACGAGTTCTCCGTCTTCGGTCAGGCGGATTCGTTCCCGATAGGCCAGCAGTCCGGGGTCTACCGTGACGGCCACGGCGTCGGCGGATGTATCGGTGAACAGCGACGCCAGCGGGTCGCTGATGTGGGCCGCAAAACGCCCGTTGGAGAGAACAAACCACGGATGTCTGCGGATGTCCCCCTGTCCGATGTCGAGCCCATCCGTCACGACAGACCTGCCACGCTCTTCGAGGCCCTGACACGAATCCGACGGCCAGGACGTGGGCAAAGCCCATGTGACGTCGCCCCCGACGGCGTCCCCCACCAGCTCGGAGAAACTGCCGTTGCCGTCAGTCGAACCGCTCACGCGAATCATACCGCTCCGAATGGCGTTCGACAGTGGATGCGTAGCCAGCGCCGACCGAAGCAGGTCCGTCCTGGACCGTCCGGCCGAATCATTCTCGTCTCGGATAACAATCAGCCTCATTGCGTATTCAAGCCCCGGATCAACCGCTCCGCGGTAGCCGATCAGCCGGCACGACCACTCTATCCCTTCGACTCCCGTTCGCGGCCTTGGGGCGTCAGAAGCAGCTTCTTCTGCTTGGCCGCCTGGCGTATGGGTGATGTGCTGCGAATCCGATAGCCGTAATCATAGCGACACAGTCCCTGTTCGGCGCGGACGTTGCTCAGGATCGCGCCAACCACATGAGCCCGAATCCGGGCAAACCTCTCCTTGGTCTCCGCCAGATCCGGAGCCGTGGTCTGGCCGGCGAACCCCACCAGAATCACCGCATCGGTCAGTTTGGCCCAGACCAAGGCGTCGGGGAAGGCCAGGGCCGGCGGGGTATCCACGATCACATGATCGTATTCCCGGCCCATCTTCTCCATCTGTTGCGCCGCGGTGGACGAAGCCAACAACTCGTAGGCGTCGGCCAGACAGCGAGGATTGGCAGCCAACACGTGCAGACCACTGCCGGGCACGATGCAGACGACTTTGCTCGGGTCTTCCCCCAGAAGGACCTCCTGAGTCCCACTGGAACCATTCGGCACGTTCAGCATATACCTGACGTCCGGCTTCCGCAAATCCCCATCGACCAGCAACACCTTCTTTCCCGACTTGGCCAGGCTCGTCGCCAGATTGACCGCGAAGGTCGTCTTGCCTTCCCGCGGGCGAGGGCTGCAAACCGCCAGCTTGTGAGGGATCCCGCCGCTCGCGAGCAATCCGAGATTGGTGCGAATCGTCTGGTAATCGCTCGCGATCTGCTCGGCGAACTGTGCCGGCTTGATCGTGTGCGAACTCGTCGTCGTTCCCAGCACGGGCAGGCCGAGATGCCGGGTCATATCCTCCGGGGTCTGAAGCGTCTTGTCCATCTTCTCACGCAGGAAAGCAAACGCCAGTCCAATCGCCAGACCCCCGAAAAACACGCCCGCTGCCAGTTGCGGACGACGGTCGTCCGTCTCGACCACATAGGCCGCGTAGGCCGGACTGATGCGAGGGCGTCCCTGACGCTCCATTTCCATCAGTCGGATCTCCCGAGTGATCTGATTGTATAGTCCCTGATCGACCGAGAGCTTGTACTGCAGGTCCTGGATGTTCAGATTCGTCTGACCGACCTTCTGCGTCTTCGTATCCTGGTCCCGGAGTTCTCCCTGGAGCTTCTCCTGATGCGCGATCAACTGCTCCAGCTCCAACTGAGCGTTCTTGAGCTTCTGTTGCGCGACCGCGCGGAGGCGCTCATCGAGTTCGGCGTTGAATTCCTCCTCCAGGGTCTTGCGCTTCTCCTCCTTCGCCTGCTCGAACCGCGCCAGCAACTCCTCCTGCTTCGTCAAGGCCGGGTTTTCCGGCCGGTAGTTCTGCATGGCCACGAGCAGATCGCGTTTGAGTCCCACAATCGTCTGCGACAACTGCTGGAATTCCGGATCCGAGTTGACATAATCCTTCCTGGCCGCCACAATCTGGTCCGGGGGCATGTTGACGTCCGTCGCCGCCTGGGTCAGCATGGCGACGTTGGTCTCGAGCGCGAGTCGCCGGGCTTCCAGCGCAATCCACTGGGACGACAGCGTGTTCTGCATCTGGAGTTCCATGTCGTGCCGCGTGTCCAACACGGTGGTCCCATATTCGTCAGCCAGCCTGCGGATTGTCTCCTGTTGGTCGCTGATCCTGCCGAGCAACTGGGTCTGCTGGTTCGTCAGAATCCGCAGCCTCGCACTCTCGGCTTCGATCGAATCGGTCCCGTACTTGTCCTGATAGTGATTCAGAAAGGCGTTCACGACCTGAATCGCCTCCTCCGGATCTGTCGTCTTCATCGTCACCGCCATCAGTTCGGTTTTGGGGACATGACCGGCGGAGATCACACCGCCGGCCACCGCGTTCTTCAGGACGATTGCCGGGTCGGGCCTGGCCGTCTTCGGTGAGAACATGGCCCGGAGCCTGGCCAGAGGGGTCTGCGGCTCGCCACTGAACAGGCGCAGATTGCGGGCCGCCAGATCGTCGGCGATCCTCTGAAGGATCGGACCGCTGGTCAGAACGGTGACCTGCGTGTTGACCAGTTCGAGGTATCCTGCGCTGCCGCGCCCTCGGGCATCGCCTTCGCCCGTCAGAACGCTCTCAGTGACCAGCGCGACGCGCACGGCGCCGCGCACGGTGTGCTCCGGCTGAACGAGAAACCAGACCGCCGCCAGACCGACCGCACAGACGATCACCATCACGGCCAGCGCGATGTACCACCGCTTCATCACCGCCCGCAATACGTTCGGTCTCGGCCCCGACTCCGGCTCAGAATCCAGCAGAGGTAGCATCTCATGGACGGCAGGCTTCTGCTCAATCACCTGATCCAGATATTTCTCGAGATTGTTCATTGCACCATCTCCAGTGTCACGAGTGCGAGATCTGTCGTGGTTGGCGACGCGCGATGACCGCCGGCGACACTTCGGCCGGCGGAGTCGTCAGCCGCGACAGAAACCATAATTCCCCTACCACCATCGCCAGCGCCAGAGGCATCATGGCGTATCCGCCAAAATCGTGGAACGCCTTTTCCACATGTTCGCCCTTGAGAAACGTGAACGCGACTGCCGTCACTGTGAGCCTCAGCGTGTTGCACAGCAGGGCAATCGGCAGGCTGGAGAGCAGAACAAGGAGCTTCTCCCACCAAGCCCGTCGGGTCAACAGCACAACCAGTCCACTGATCACAACGAACGCGGTGATCATCCGCAGCCCATTGCAGGCCTCGGCAACGGCTACGCTTGTATCCCCAATCTTGATAACATTGCCGTCTCTGGCCACTTCGTACCCCGCCAGTTCGAGGCAGAACACCGCCGAGGTGGTCGCCCACCGTTGCAGGGGAAGGGCCAACGCCGCCTGGACCCGATTTGGCCACGGCAGCATCAGGCATAGAAACAGTAATGCCGGCGCGAGTTTTCGAAGGACACGCCAGCCCAGAAGCAGCAAGACCATCGCGGCGACCGACAGAATCAGAGACACGCCCTCGGCCGAACGAAGCAGCAGAATCAGCCCCAGGCCTCGCATCGCCTGGGCCAGGCCGAACAGAACGATCCCGGCCACGACGGCCGGATGGACCGGGACCTCTCTGAGGTCCCCTCGCCACGACCAGACAACATAGGCGGTGAGGAACGGAACCAAGAGACCGGCCGAGTACTCGTCATTCCTGCGCCAGATCCCGTAGAGGTCCACAAACGTGGGCCAGTACGACCACAGCAACGCGACGAGCAGAACCGTTCCTCCGGCCAGATATCCCATCTGTCTGGCCGACAACCGAACCCACGAAGGCAGTCTGTTCGTCACGGACTCAAGGGGGTCGCACACACACACGCACGCACGGCGCAACCACGCCCGTTCCCCGCGATGCTCGGGGGTGACCGTCCGCCCATGAACTGCCGCCCCATGCGGTAATCGTGTACCGCTGTCGAGAATGGACTCGAAGACTTCACACCGACTTCCCACCTGGGCACCGTCCCACAGAGCGCTTCGGATGACGACGCTGCCACGCCCCACCACAACTCGTGAGCCGATCGACGCCGGACCCAGCACCACCGCCCCTTCCGAAATGTCCGCGTCCTCGCCGATCTCGACGGGGCCGCAGATCCGCGCTGACGGATGAATCGCGGCGTGCGACGTAATCGCCGGTGAAGCGTTCGCCGCCCAACCGTTCCCCGATTTGTCATCCGGGGCCAGGTGCATCGCCATGGCGCGCAGGTAGCCCTCGCGGTCGTGAAAACTCCCGATTTCCTTGGGCAATACGATCGGCCGGACCACTCCGCCGGCGCGAAGAATCGACGGGATCAATCCCTCCTTGATGTCGGAGTAGCCGCCAGCGGGAACCAGACGCAGAACGTCGGGCTTGCACAGATAGATCTCGGCAGGCGACCCCGGCCGCGAAGCATCAAGGCGACTCGGGTCAAACACGACGCTCAGATCGGAACCACTGGCACAGTGGCTCTCGATCAGATTCTGCAGCGGAGGCAGCGAGGCAATACCGCCAGACAAGACCAGGATGAGATCACCGGAATCGGACCCGACCGCATCGCGGAGGCACCCGGCTGTGCCTCCGGTCAGATCCTCGGCCAGCACTGCGATTTCCAGACGCCCGCCAAGGTCGATTCGCTCGATGCGTTCGGAGATATCTGCCTCGCAGCAGACAACGACGCGACGGATCCTCTCATCGGCCAATTGCCCAAGCAGGCGCTCAAGGACAGGCTTGCCCGCAAGCGGCCACAGTGCCGCAGGCAGACGGGTCCCCAGCGGACAACGTCCGAAATCCTGCCGGCCGACGAGAACGACGGTCCGAATATCCAGCTTCTCTATCAGAAGATTTCCTTCCATCGGTCCAGGTCTTGTTCTGACGCTCGCCCTGCGCCGAATGCAAGATCGGGAAGGGACACCCATGTTTCCTGTTCCGCAGCCCCAGCCTGCCGGGACGACCATCGAGCCCTTCATCCCCACCCTCCCCACGGCTCTGACGGCGGGGGACTGACGCGGACACGTCGACACTCGCGTGTGATTTCATCCCCCCCTCTCGCACACAGGCTCGCGGCGTCACAACTCGGAAACGACGGTCCTTCCACCACTCTCCTGGAATATCTTACCACACGGCCGAGCGCATAGCCAGCCAATTCCGGCGTGATATGGTCAGTTTCCGGACGCGCCCATCCCTGTCGCGAACGTCCGATATCCCCGCGTCCGGACTCCGCTCCGGAGGCTCAAAGGGACATCCGGCGTCTCCACAGGACCCGTTCTCGATGCTCATACGTCATCTGCGGCGATCGATCGACTGGACGAACGATCGAATGCGTTCGGCGACGGCTCCTGCCTGGGCGGCGCGACCAAGGGGAACGAAAGACTTCAGCCGCGTCAGCTTGGCCGTCAAGTCCCTGGCGCTGTGCGCGACCAGGATATGACCGAGGGCCTCGAACTCATCAGCCAATGCCGCCTCGTGATCATCGACGATCTCACCAAGCCTCTTCAGGCGAGGCATGGCCAGCAGAGGCTTGCCATGCTCGCAGGCCAGCGTGATCTTCTCCATGCCGGCATGACTGACAATCGCCGACGCCTGTCCAAAACGCCGATCAAACGTCGTCGCGTCCAGCGAAGCAACCGCATCGAAGTTTCGCGGCTTGTACCCGCTGTTTCCGATTTGAGCGAAAACCTCGTCATTCAGGTCATGGGTGTCGAAAAAATCGTCCACCGCCCGGACGAGCCGATCAAAGGAAGACTGCGCTCCAACGGTCAGGAAGATCATATCACGGCCCCCACGTACTCCACACCGCGATACTTCCGGGCCAGCGCCGGCCACTGGACGAGGAACAGATCGGTGAACGGTCGGACCAGTCGGCCGGAGAGCGAGAGGCGATGAACGTTGGTGATGCTGTCCACCCAGATCACCCTGGCGCCGACCATGTGGCCGAGCACTGCCGCCATGCACCCCGGCGCCGCTCCTGTACTGATGACCACGTGGGGCCGTTCCTTGCGGATGATCCGCAAGCAGTGCAGGAATACAGCCATGACCCTCAGTGGGCTCTGGCGGTTGCACTCCCCAACGACATGGACGTCGCCGCTCTTGCTGAGCGTCTCACGGACCACATCGACCGTTGTGATCCAGCAGACCCTCTGGTCCGACCAAACCCTTGCAATCTTGAGCAGTTCGCTCAGATGGCCTCCCGCAGAGGCCGCCAAGCAAATCCGCCGCGGTTTCGCTGCCTTCATGGCACAGATCTCCCCTCGCACACGGGTCTCTCTTGAGCCACCGAAACAGGAAGGCCGCAAGGCTGTTCACTGTGGACCGCCGCCCTGAGGCCACACCGCATCCACAGCCCATTGCCCTTCCACTCGGAGCAATGGTCATCCAAGACGTTCCGAGGCTCACCTCCGTTGAGCCATGACAAACAGCACCACAGGCCCGGCCGACGCCGGAGCCTGTGAAAATACACAAACGAATCATTATTATACCAGGAACATCAACCCGGGTCAATAGATCGGACAAACCAACTGATCCGGTCGGCCACAGCATCCGGGCTGGCCGCCCGAGGTTGGGGTGTAAAGACCTTCAAACGGGTCAGCTTGGCCGCCAGCTCGCTTGCGCTGTGCGCGACCAGGATATGACCAAGGGCCTCAAACTCATCGGCCAGCGCAACCTGATGATCGTTGACGACCTCCCCGTATTTCTTGCGTCGGGGCATGGCCAACAAGGGCTTGCCACAGTCGAGCGCCAACGTAATCGTTCCCATCCCCGCATGACCGATAATCGCATTGGCCTGCCGGAATCGCCGGTCGAAGGCTTCCTTATCCAACACACCGACAGCCTCGAAATGGCGTGGCGTGTAGGTACTGCTGCCGATCTGCGCGAAGACCTCGTCATCCAGCTCGTAGGCATCGAAGAAATCATCCACAGCCCGGACGAGACGGTCAAAGGGAAACTGCGTTCCGACGGTCAGGAAGATCATATCACCGCCCCGACGTACTCCACGCCGCGATACTTGCGGGCCAGCGCCGGCCACTGGACAAGAAACAGATCGGCAAACGGTCGGACCAGTCGGCCGGAGAGCGAGAGGCGATTGACGTTGGTGATGCTGTCCAGCCAGATCACCTTGGCACCTGCCAGATGTCCGAGAATCGCCGCCATGCAGCCCGGGGCCGCTCCCGTACTGATCACCACATCCGGCCGTTCCCGCCGCAGGATCCTCAAGCACCGCAAGAACACCCTGAGGACGCGAACCGGGTGTTGCCGGTTGCACTCGCCGACGACGTGCACATTCCCCTGTTCGCCAAGAGAAGCCCGGACCACCTCGGTGGTCGTGATCCAGCAGACCTCGTACCCGGACCAGGCGCTGGCGATCTTCAGCAGTTGACTGAGGTGCCCACCAGCCGACCCCGCGAGACAGATTTTCATAGATGTCTGATTCATGACGAATGGCCTCCTACCGGATACGCATCGGGAATCCTATTCCCATTCAGTAAACGATGCAACTGTTCGCGCCGCAGGGACCGGACGACGTCAACCGGGACGTCGCGATGACGGCGGCGGAGAGATCCATAGACGAACCCCGCCAGGCGCAGAAACCCTCCGATCAGATACGGCTGTTCTCGAACGCATCGGCGCAGGGCCTTTGCGAGCACGAACAACGGGTGCGAGCCGACGCCGCTGTCGGCCAGCCCCTGCTTGAATCGGGCCTGCAAAACAGATTTCGCGTTGCCCGTCCCCGTCGGGCGATGGTGCAGAACCGTAATGTCGGGAAACGACCATGCTTTCCAGCCCTTCATCCGGGCCATGACGCACGCACACGTATCCTCCCCGCCCCATGCCAACGGGAGAAGGCCGCCGATCTCTTCGAAACACGCTCTCCGGAAGACCATGATGGCCTTCGGCGTACTGTGTCGATCGTGCAGAACGGCCTGGCGCCGACCCGCAACGACGTTGTCGTAAATACCCGAGCCAATGCCCAGCCTCGGATCCTCCTGAAACCGCGCAATGACGGTTTCGTAGTAATCGCAGGGCAACGAGATATCGGCGTCCAGGATGGCCAGATATTCATACGACGCATCCTGAACCAACCGCACGCCCTCCATAATCGCATGGACATTGCTCGCGAAATACGCCTGACCGGATACGCGTTCGCGCCGGCTACTCCGAATCCACGGCGTCCGCCCAGCATACTGCTGCACGATCGAAAGCGTCGCGTCGGACGAACCATCATCCACGACAAACGCGGCCGAAGGCGTCAAGGTCTGCGCCACGAGGCTGTCGAGCGCGTACCGAATGTACTCGGCTTCGTTGTACGCCGGAACCACAACAACATAGCTTCCATTTCGGTGCGCCATATCTACTCGACCGATTGCGACCGCAAGAGATGAACACCTCCCCGGTCAGGCCCCCCTGCGAAACAACGATCGCACCAGGCTGATTCCTTTACGAAAGACATGCAACCAGACATAGGCGCCTTTGCAGGTCAGGTAGAACTCGATCGGCCACACATCCGGCGCCATGGAGAAACGCCCGATGACACCCCCAAAGTCCTGTGAGGCATGCACTCGCGGCTCGAGCGTATAGATCCTCTCGTAGCCCGCTTGACGCGCCATCTCCACGACCCTGTCGTTGCAGGCCCCGTAGGGCAAGGCAAGATCGCGGACAGGACGGCCCGTGAGTTCCTCCAGACGCACCCTGGATTCGGTCAGTTCCCGTTGCAGGGCCTCGACCGACAGCCGCGTCAGATCGGCATGCGTCTGGCTGTGCGACCCGATCGTCACGTCTTCGCCCGAAATGGCCCGCAACTGTTCGGCCGTCATAATCCTCTCGCCGCGCTCGGGGTGCCCGGGAGCCATATCCCACTGGGGAGTCCGTCCGAGATTGTCCGGGACGGCGAAGACCACAGCCGGAACACCGAACTCCGCCAGAACGGGCAGGGCGTTCTCCAGAAGATTCTCAAAGGCATCGTCGAATGTGATGCGCACACAGCGGCTGCGTCTTCCAGGCCGTCGCGATGGCCCGCCCGGACCCACATGCAAGGCGGACCAATCCGCAATTCTCTGCACCTGTCGGCGAAATCGCTCCCTTTCTCCATCCAGGACGCCGTGATAGCACAACACGACCGTCGTCTCTTCCCGCCGGAACTTCGCGATCGAGAGGAGATGCCACCCCCCTGCAACTGTCAGATAGAGCAAACGAACGACGATCCCATGCCTGGCGTATACGCTCATCCTTGTCCCCACGCGATTTCCCGATACCCTGCACGGGGATATCGGACACGAATCCGCCTGTTGACTGAGAAGGACTGCTGTTGTCGAACCGACATCGTACCCTTTCCCGCTCTCGCATCGCGCCCCCGGACAGATCCGCAGGAAACCGCCATCCAAACAGAGCGTCTCAGACGACAGACATCTGCGGCCGCCTGCAACACAGAGCCCGGTACCCGACCATCGCGCGGAGCGAACCCATGAGATACACCCCCGCCATCGCCAAAGACTCCCATCGGCCTCCGACGCCGCAGAGAAACCGGAACAGCCAGAAGGGCACTCTCGTTGTAAACCACAGGGATACCAGCAGACAGGCCGCGCGATACCGCACCGGACCGTGATGCTTCTTCACGAATTGCAGAATCCCCGCACGAAGCTGGTAGACCATCTCAGTCTTGACGAGCTTGGAGGACTGCCCCCCCAGATGGATGATCTGCGCCTCGGGACAGAAAAGGTTCTTCCATCCCCCCTGTCGGAACCGATAGCACCAGTCCGTTTCCTCGCCGTACATGAAGAAAGTCTCA
>ENA-UOXR01002987-UOXR01002987.1-bioreactor-metagenome-genome-assembly--contig:-NODE-2987-length-14875-cov-9.951215_pt1 | contig 14875 bp, 12 predicted proteins | sample MGYA00238164_ERZ764825 | MGnify/ENA primary metagenome ERZ764825 (study PRJEB28920, sample SAMN05720171) | bioreactor metagenome | isolation source: Anaerobic biogas reactor | place: USA:Washington...
AAAATTAATGTCAATACTTGTTGTTTTGCTTTTAGTAACAGCATTTGCTGGTATCCAGAAGCCTGTAGAAGCTGCTGCCTATGGTACTGCATTTGTAACCTCGATAACCTATCAAAACGTAGGAGCTGGAGATGCGAATGTTAGTCTGAACTTCTATGCGCAAGGAAGCGGGACGCCAATCACAATAACCAGGCCAGTTTTACCGGCTGGTGCAGGAACTTCGCTCTATGTAGGTGGTGTAACCGAAATTTCAGCAGGATTTTTAGGGTCGGCGGTTATGTCATCAGATCAACCATTAGTAGCGACTTTGGTACAGATTGGTTCTGGCTCTGTGAAAAATCGACCCCTTTCAAGCGGTTTCTCCGGTGGTGCTAGTGATGTTTTAGTGCCTACAGTTTTAAAGAATACATTTGGTTATCACAGTATGTTTTCTGTGCAAAATGTAGATTCAGTAGGTGCTGACATAACCCTGACGTTTGTCCCTGTCTCGGGCACGCCGATAACTCATACCATCACAAACCTGCCTTCAGGGGCAGCAGAGTTTATTGATATGGGAGATTTCTCAGGTATTACTGCATCGACATTCAATGGTTCAGTTAAGATCAAATCGGTAAAAACTGGAACTACGACACCTGGATCTGTTGTAGCTTCATCTATGGAACTCCAGATTACTGGAGATCTTGCGTACGCATTTGAGGGCGCTACTGAGTCAGCGACAAAAATTTACATGCCATCTGCTCTATGCAATTTCGGTCCAAATTCTGATACTACAACGGCGTATGCTGTACAGAATACCACTACTGCTTCAATAGATGTAACCGTTACGTATAGTAATGGGAAAATTGATGGACCTTATCCATTAGCAGCAGGCGCAAAGAAGAGTTTTGATGGTTGTGGTGCTTCCAATCCGGTTGGCTTCCTTGGATCTGCTACAATCACTGCTACCGGCGACATCGTTGCTGTTGGGAAAGTATACGGTGGAGGGTTGTCTACAGCTTTCCTCGGTTTCCCAGGTGGTGGTGAAAAAGTCGCATTGCCTTATGTCCGTTGGACAGAAGCCCATTGGTTGGATGGAACTCGCCAAAGAGCTTATATAGCAATTCAAAATGTTGGCACAGCAGATCTTGCTGCTGGCACCGTCTCAGTTAAGTATTACGACAAGACTGGTACTCTGGTTGGAACTCACACCCTTGCAGCTATCCCGGTTGCTGGTAAAGTTAATTCAAATCCAACAAATATTGGATCTGCCGGAAGTGAATTTGGAGCCTATCCTGACGGTTCATTCGGTGGTGCGGCTATAGTTGAAGGACCTGCAGGTAGTGAATTGGCTGTAGTTGTCCGAATCCAGACCTACATTGGTGGTGGCAACTCTGTCGGTGAAGATTACCAAGGTGTAAATATTCAATAGAGTAATAGTTGTAACTTAAGAGCTGGCCTCAAAGGGCCAGCTCTATTTTTATGCCTTCAAACAGTCGAACTAATAAAAGGTGTTCGACAAAAAAACGTTCATGTAGCATGTGGGGGCAAAGAGGTAGACCCAAACCAAAACACCTTTACGATGACCATGTGAGGTTTCAAATTCTAAACGAGATAGGGAAGCAGTTTTGAAAAGCCAATATAAGATAGTTTATTGCGCACGAAATTGATGTGTAAAAATCAAATCGTGTTCGTTCCAAAGCAAAGGCGAAAAGTAATTTACAATCAACTTGTGCAAATGATCAAGTAGGTACTGATAGAGGTTTGGAAAGTAAAAGAGGACCTTGGCTCACAAAAGAAACATGATAGTGCCCGGTATTGACATTCTTGTGTCAATAATAAAAAGAGTGGAAGATTCGAAATAAATAACAACGATTTTATTGTTAGTTCTGTTTGTAAAGTTTTGTCATACTCAGTTTAAGAATTAAATATCAGAAATTGTAACTACTAACGGCATTGATCTTGTATCTTGATTTTATTTTTTCGCTATTTATTAATAATGGGAAACATAATCGTGTAGGTTATCATAAACCGTGAAATGCGGTCATGAATCTGTTTCTCGTCATTATATCCTCCCAAACTATAAATGTAACCATCCAGCGCAACCAGGCTGGAATAGTTGTTGTTGTGCTGGTATGAATCCAAATCGAGCGTCGACCAAAAATTTGAATCAAAAGCAAATTGGTAAATAGAACTTGATCCTGCCACATAGACATAATTTGAAATGCTCTGAGCACATATGCCTTTTTCAGGGACAAGCAGAGGTGCTAAAGCTGACCAAGGGGACTCCCCTTCAAAATCACGACTTGGATTATAGCTGGAACAATCATCAAGTGAATTTCTACCGTCCCAACCTCCAACAATTATAATTTCACCATTTATTTCTGCGGCTCCCATAAACGCCATTTCTGTTAACATGGGTGTACCTTTTTGCCAGGAGTTGCTAATAGGATCATACCTGAGGACCACATTTAGCACCTTCATTCCATCCCATCCCCCAAACAGATACATTTGACCTTCATATGCCGCTAAGGCGTAACCGCTTATCGCTGTAGGTAAATCAGCTTTTCGCTCCCACAGGTCCTTACGAGGATCATAAACCTCGAGAATTTTTGTTGGTCTATTCCCTGCAGTCATTCCGCCGGGAACATAGATTTTTTCTCCAATAAGTACGGCTGATATATCCTTAACGGGTGTCGGCTTGTCTGTGAGCTGGCTCCATGAATTCTTATCCGGGTCATATCGCTCAACAATTGCGGAAACACCCTGATTGGTTTCACCAGCAATAACATAGATCTCATTATCAAAGGCGACTGCAGCCATTCTTGCTCGGGCACGTGGCATAGGTTTCAGATCCTGCCACTGTTGCTTGATAAGGGCTTCATAGAGTGGGTCAACAGTTGTGGTCGGCGTTGATGATGTTGAAGCAGAAGCAATCAATGAAGAAAAATAAATAATCAAAATGATCCCTAAAGGAATTATTACCCACAAATATTTTTTGACAACCACTTTCCAATTGTTGATCTCATTGTTGTCGGCTAAAGTAGTTGATGGGCTAAGAAGCGCATCTGAATTACTAGGGGAGGCGGGTGATTCTATTATCCCGTGTTCAATCCCATAGCGAGTTGCTTCTGTTCTCGATGAAACACCTATTTTTTGGTAGATATTTGAGACATGGACTTTTACAGTATTAACGCTAATAAACAGGTCAGCAGCAATTTGTTTATTGCTCTTTCCCTGACTTACAAGTTGGAGAATTTCGCGTTCGCGATCACTTAGTGGGTTGTTGTCCATATAATAGCCAATTAAATATCAGGTAATAACCTGACCGGGGTAGGTCAAGTATAAGCGAAAATTGTTTGAATCTCAAAATCGGTGTTTTCTTAACAATTTTCTAAATAACCCCACTAGTTTTTATTTGTAAATGGGAAATAGGATTATGTTGTAGGTGTCAGACGTAGGAGCATCAGACTTAAACGTATTCCCACTCACATAATACTTCTGTCCTTGGCCGCCGTACCATTTGGCTTCTTCTGCTAACCGCGGGCGGCCGCCCTGGGTGCCTGCGTGCCAGTTGATGCTTACATCGAGGAAGGTGATATCAACAGCCTTGCCGAAGCAGTAGTATTTACAGGCGCTTAGTGTTTCCTTTTCCACGACCATAAAGTGCACATGGTGGCCGGTGCTTGCGCCGGTATCATCAACGTTGGCGATTTTCATCCCCTGGGACACATAAACCCCCTTGGTTTTCAGATAGGCAGGAATACTATCTTTGGCAATATGCAGATAGATTTGATAAGTCCAGGGGGTTGTGGAACGATCTTCCAAAGTGATACTGTTCGTGCAGCTTGAATCACCATTTTTACAGGTGTCCCGCCAGTGATAGACATAACCGCCTTTTGCCGCTATCAGCTCGAACATACTGCCATCAGCAAAGTCGAAAGCATAGGTGCAATAATACTTGGGATTACAGGAGGTATGCCCAACCGACCAGGTAACCCGCTTTTCAAGAGGAGCGCGCCAGGGTAATTTGTAGCCACCGTAGACTTTGCTAGTAGGACCCTCCTTCGGATCGGCATCCGGGAAGAAGCGCATTGCCAGTTCACTGTCTTTAAAATCGGAGGACATGAATATTGCAGCAAAATCCTCATCACTCACAAGATGTAAACGCCACGAGTCATCTCCAGGGTCCAAAGTCGCGAGAACAATTTCCGGTTCCCGGGCCAAAACATCGTCTTCACCCTCTTCCGTCTGTGCCATCCAGAGCAGAGCCTGGGTGTTGCTTTCATTAAATTGAACTTCATCCAAGGACCAATTGCTATGACCAGCCTCTTCCACTAATTGTGGCAATTGTGTATACAGCAGCCTTTCGAGAGCGCTTTGAGGTGCGGGAGTAGGTGTTGGACCTGGTAAATCTTTGGGAGTAGCAGCCTGATTCTCATTAAAAATCAAAAAGATGGCCAACAAAAGCAAAACCAGAGCTGGGATCCAAATCTTAAATGGTTGATTTTTCCGTCGAGGCGGTTCTTCTTGAGGGGTGTACGTTTGATAACTCATAAATCACCACACATTCCATTAATTATTGTTAGCACTATAGTTGCAAGTCCCTTGCCAGACCATATTTATGCGTCAAGCATCTTCATTGAGAAAAGAATCCCTATTCAAATGGAATCCAAGCGAAAAATTTCAAATATAAACAACCGAAACAAGCTATTTGTGAATACAATTGAGGTTACATGGCTTCAGAACAAAAAGATAGTCTCACCCGCATCATAATGGCTGACGTTCTAAGGTCAGCAAATTTAGGCAGACGAAAACTCATTGCCGGCTTGATTAACTTTGCGGGTCAGCCTGCTGCGGGGTGGCTGGCTGATCTTTTGGCAAGGATAGACAGGCAATTGGCCGATAGCTCCATTACAGAAACAGCCAACCAGGCTATCCACGCTTTCTCTGACGGATTGCAGATTATCAAACAAGAACAGATTCCTCAATCGGGTCCGCTTCTGGTGGTATCCAATCATCCAGGTTTGGGAGATATTTTGGGCATTTTGGCCAGTCTGGAACGAAAAGATGTCAAAATTGTGGCCCAACGCAAAGAATTCATGCGCGTGCTGGGCAATATCAATCGCTTCATGCTTCCGATTGACGAAGTAAACAGTCTGAAATTTGAAACCATCCGTCAAATCATCCAGGCTTTGCGCGATGGCATGGCAGTGATCATCTTTCCAGCTGGAAACCTTGAGCCAGACCCAGCCCTCATGACCGGCGCTGCCGAGTCATTGGAAAGCTGGTCTGAAAGCATTGGTGTTTTTTTGAATAAAGTACCTGAAGCGCGGTTGCTACCTATACTTGTCAGCGGAGTCCTCACTCCAAAAGCCTGGAAAAGTCGTTTTGCGCGTTTAGGCAGAACGCAAAAAAGGCGCCATCAATTGGCGATGGCGGCTGAATTTATGATGCAGAGGCTCTCAAAGAAAGAAGATTGGAAGCGACCCTTGCGCATAGACGTTGGAATAGCTGTAGCCGCCAAGGAGCTGGATCCAAATCTTGACCCTCGTCACTTGACCGCGGCAGTCCGCAACGAAATGCTGAAATTGTTGGAACAACTACCCTTTTCAGGGTAGAACCTGGCTTAGTACATCCATTCAATAATTGTGGCTTCACCCTGGCCCACGCCAACACAAAGCGTAGCCAAACCGTAATAAGGTCGGTTTTCTTGCGGGGCGCGTTGTTCCATTTCGTGCAGTAAGGTGGTCATGATCCGCGCGCCCGAACAACCCAACGGGTGTCCCAGTGCTATGGCCCCACCATTGACGTTGACGATGCTCTGATCAAAGCCAAGGGCCCGAATGACAGCCAGGGACTGGGAGGCAAAGGCTTCGTTTAATTCAATCAAGGACAAATCCTTTATTTGCAGACCAGCCTGCCGCAGGGCTTTTTGTACCGCGGGGATCGGACCGGTGCCCATCACGCGCGGAGCTACGCCGGCAGCAGCGCTGGTGATGACGCGCGCCTTTGCTTTCAAACCCAGGTTCCTGGCAGTCTCGGCTTCCATGATCAACAGGGCGGCAGCACCGTCATTCAAACTGGAAGAGTTGCCTGCTGTAACTGTGCCATCTTTTCTGAAAGCAGGTTTTAGTTTGGCTAAGGCTTCGGGGCTTGTGTCCCGACGAGGATGCTCGTCCTTGTCAAACAGGATTGGCTCTCCCTTGCGTTGCGGGATCGATACAGGCAAAAGCTCATCGTTGAATCTACCGCTATCCTGAGCCGCGATGGCGCGCTGGTGGCTTTGGTAAGCAAATGCATCCTGATCCTCGCGGCTGATTTCATATTGCTCAGCCACGTTTTCAGCGGTGACCCCCATCGCGTCGGTGCCATACAGTTCTTCCATTTTCGGGTTGATAAAGCGCCACCCCAGCGAGGTGTCGTAAGTGGTGAAGTTACCCCCGCTGGTGGGTTTATTGAAGGCAAAAGGAGCGCGGGTCATGCTTTCAACCCCTCCCGCGATAATCATGCGTGCCTCGCCGGCTTTGATTGTCCGGGCTGCCTGGTTGATTGCGGTCAGGCCTGAGGCGCACAACCTGTTGATGGTAAAGCCGGGCACAGTTTCAGGTACTCCAGCCAGCAGAAGCGACATGCGGGCGACATTGCGGTTATCTTCCCCGGCCTGATTAGCGCAGCCCATGATGACATCGTCAATCAGCTTTGGATCAATGGGGTTCCGATCCAATATTGCTTTGATAACCAGGGCAGCCAGATCGTCTGGTCTGATACTGCTGAGAGCTCCGTTGAGGTTGGCCACAGGGGTGCGAATTGAATCAATGACGACTGCTTCAGGCATTTTTCTCTCCATTCGTGTACTATCTGGATTCTACCATTGACAGGCTCAAGACTGACCATCTAAATTTGATTATCGAATACCTTTTTGATCCATAAAAAAAGAGACATCAGGTAAACACTCACGCAAATGCATCGCGCTCTGATTGGTAAATTAGTAATTACTTCCGGCTTTCCCTCAAACCAGGCAATATTTTTTGGTGAGGACTATAATTCGTTTTAGAAAAGATTCGATTTTCAATTCAGGAGTTTAATTTGAAAGATTTGGTAATTGCACCTTGTGGGCTGGTTTGTGACCTGTGCAGAGCTTTTCAACGTGAGCAAAAACGCTGTACTGGTTGCCAGGTGCCGGGAGGATATAAAGCCGGATATTGCGATCGCTGCAGCATTGTCCTGTGTCAACAAAAGATCGACAAACCAGGGCTGCAATGCTATCAGTGCCAAAAATATCCCTGCAGACGCCTTAGGGATCTTGATAAACGCTATAGCACCCGCTATGCTGAAAGTTTGGTGGCGAATTTTGAACTTCTGCAAACAGGAGGCCGGTCCGCGCTTACTGAGGCAATTGTTGCTAAGTGGACTTGCCAGAATTGCGGTTCTTTGTTGAGCGTGCACGATCCAACTTGCCTGACATGCCGTGCCATAAACCCTCATTTTCCCGGTAAAAGCCAGCCGAAAAAATCAAAAGTAGATTCCTGAAATCAAAAAAATAGTTGCCTCATTTCAGTAAATCTGGTCTGAGTTTCTCTCCTCATTTAAGTAACCGTGAGCGCTTTTTTGGGCATTCTTTTGAAGTATACTAGAAGAGTCAAACTGCCAGGCTCACCCCATATGGCAGATAAAACCGATTGTTAGGAGGAAGTGCATGCCACCCAAAGGATGGGTAGAAATTAACGACTTGTATTGCAAAGCCTGTGAAATCTGCGTTACAGACTGCCCCACGCACGTCTTGGCGCTTGATATGTCCCGGCTGAGCCCCAAAGGCTATCACCCCGCTTATATGGTGCATCCTGAAGAATGCATCGCCTGCGGCATCTGTGCCGTTGTTTGCCCGGATGCTGCCATCACAGTTTATAAGGGCGTTCGCCCTGAATCAAAGGGAGAAGGTGGATAATGGCACTCGAACTTATTAAAGGGAATGTCGCAGTTGCCGAGACCGCCTTACGTGTTGGTTTGGTTTCTTATTTTGGTTACCCCATCACACCTCAAACTGAACTGTTGGAACATCTTTCCGCCCGCATGCCAGAACTTGGGCGCGCCTTTGTTCAGGCTGAAAGTGAGCTCGGAGCGATCAACATGGTTTATGGCGCGGCCTGTACTGGTCTGCGGACCATGACCTCCAGCTCCAGCCCTGGTGTCAGCCTGATGCAAGAAGGCATTTCATACATTGCTGGCACAGAACTCCCCGCGGTGATCGTGGACGTGGTTCGCGGCGGGCCAGGTTTGGGCAATATTGCTCCTTCCCAGTCTGATTACACTCAAATGGTGCACGGAGGTGGACATGGGGAATATCATGTGATCGTACTCGCTCCCGCCTCTGTTCAAGAAGCGGTGGACCTGACCGGGTTGGCTTTTGATCTGGCTGAAAAATATCGAATAGTGGTCTGTTTGCTCATGGATGGTTTTTTGGGTCAAATGATGGAGCCGGTGGAGTTGCCGCCTTTCGCTCCAGTAAATTATGATGCTCCCTCCTGGGCAGTTGGATCCAAAAATAAAGACGATCGAGTTGTTCTTACCTCAATCAACATCAATCCTCCGGCACAGGAAATCTTTAATGTAAAAGTGATGACCAAATGGCAGGAAATTGAAAAAGCTGAACCCCGCTACAAAGGTTACTACCTGGATGACGCAGAGTATGTGGTAGCTGGTTTTGGCACAGCCGGGCGTATCGCTTTGAGTGCTGTCCGGGCTGCCCGTGAAAAGGGCATCAAAGTAGGTTTGTTGAGGCCAATCACAGTTTCTCCCTTCCCGGTAAAAGCACTGGATGAATTAGCTGACCGGGTCAAAGGTTTTCTGGTGGTTGAGATGAACAATGGCCAAATGCTGGAAGATGTTCAGGCGGTCGTTGCCAAACGCGTTCCAGTCCATTTTTACGGACGAATGGGCGGAATGGTGCCCTACCCGGATGAAATCAGCTCTGCCATAAACGAGATGGTGGAAGGTGATCACGACGTAAACCAGGACGCGCGGGCTGTTTGGCTGGCCAAAATGCGTGACTTAGTAGGAACAGGAGAGTAGTCATGGTTGATTCAGACGTAAAAACAATCTACAAACGACCACTTGGTTTCACGGATGTTACCACCCACTATTGCCCTGGATGTACACATGGCGTGGCTCATCGCTTGATTGCTGAAGTTTTGGAAGAAATGGGGGAGTTGGAAAATACGATCGGTGTTGCGCCGGTCGGATGCTCCGTATTCGCCTACAACTATTTTGACATTGATTTTGTTGAAGCGGCTCACGGTCGTGCCCCGGCGATGGCAACCGGCATCAAACGCACCCTACCGACCAAGACCGTCTTCACCTATCAAGGTGATGGCGATTTGGCTTCGATGGGTATGGGCGAAATTGTGGCAGCTGCCGCACGAGGAGAACAGATCACGGTGATTTTCATCAACAACACCAACTACGGCATGACCGGAGGACAAATGGCGCCAACCACGTTGCCAGGTCAGAAAACCAGTTCCTCCCCCTTAGGGCGGGACGTGGAAACGCAGGGTTACCCCATCCGCACAGCTGAACTTTTGTCGGCTTTGGATGGAGCCTCTTATGTCGTGCGTCGCAGTCTGCACGATGCCCGAAGCATCAGAAATGCCAAAAAAGCCATCCGCACCGCATTTGAAGCGCAAAAGCGGGGGCTGGGTTTTTCGATGATCGAATTGCTTTCCACCTGTCCCACCAACTGGGAGCTCACGCCGGTGAAAGCTCGTGAGTGGTTGAGAGACTATATGATCCCACAGTATCCGATAGGCGATTTTCGCGTTTCTTCCGCCGTGGAAGATATGGCAAAAGGAGTGTAGCAAATGCAATCAGAAATAATCATCTCTGGTTTTGGTGGACAAGGCACCCTCTACGCGGGTCAGGTTTATGCTTATGCCGCCATGGACGAAGGCAAACATGTCACCTGGATCCCGTCTTATGGGCCTGAAATGCGCGGTGGTACGGCAAACTGCTCTGTTGTGATCTCTGATGAAGAGATTGGCTCTCCCACCACCTTGCACCCCCGGGCTGTGATTGCGCTCAACCTGCCCTCTCTGGATAAGTATGAACCTTTGGTTGCTCCTGGCGGCTATTTGATCGTTAATGAATCGATGGTCAACCGCACCCCGACACGGACTGATATCCATGTTTTAATGATCCCAGCGAATGACATTGCCAGAGAACTCGGTAATGAGCGTGCCGCCAACATGGTTTTGTTGGGAGTCCTGGAAGGCAATATGCAAGTACTCCCGGATGGTGCTTTGGAAAAAGCGCTTGAAGCTCACACTGCTGAAAGGTTGAAGAAATTCATCGGCATGAATATTGAAGCGCTGCACAGGGGCGCGGAGTACAAAGCCGACTAAATAATCTTTTTACCAGCAACTGCCCGGTGCTAATCAACACTGGGTAGTTTTTTTTATCAACGGGTATAATTTTTGCAATGCCAAGTGAATATTTTCCGCCTAAAAGAAAAAGTTTGATCTTAAACATCGTCATCGCGCTGCTTTTGATTGGCGCTATTTTGTTCTTGTTGATCAGCGGCTCAATGACGGACCAAAATATCCTTGCCATTGTCCTGACCAGTTCGGGATTAGTCTTACTCCTGCCCCTTGCGCTGGCTGTTTATCGCATCTTTACCATATCCACAACCGTTTACAAACTTGGTCGTGATGCTTTGGAAATAACCTGGGGATTGAGGAGAGAGCTGCTTCCGATGGGGGAGCTTGAATGGGTCCATCCCGTCAGTGATTTTGAAACACCGCTGCCTTTGCCTTTTTCTCGTATTCGGGGTTCGTACTATGGCGAGACGACGATCAAAGGGCTTGGGAAAACGATCTTTGCGGCTACAGAACCAGGACAGATGGTTTTGATCAAAAGGGAAAATGACTACCTGGTAATTTCTCCGGAAAACGCGGCAAAATTCAGCCAAGCTTACCAACAGCTGACTCAGCTTGGCAGCCTCACAAGTGTTGAAGCTGAGTCTGAAAACTTGAGGATGCTCTGGCAGAGGGTGATGACTGACGCCTGGGCAAAAGCTTTGTTGTTCGCTGGTTTTTTTAGTTCAGCCATCCTGATTCTTACGTCAGTGGTAATCGTAGCTGTTCGGCCGCAGATCATCTGGGTCACTCTCGAAGTGGTACCCTCAGCCCGTTTGTTCCTCTTGGGCTTGATCGGCCTGTTCTTTGGCATCTTCAATACACTTTATGGTCTCCTGCTTTACTTGCAGGAAAGAATGGACCGGAAATTGGTCTATCTATTGTGGGCTTGGTCAATTTTTATCAATTCGATCCTGCTATTCGCGATGATTTCTATGAGCTTCTGACTATGTCCGCTAAATGTGTGGAAAGCAATTCAAAAGTCAAGCCCTATGCTATAATCAGTATCCTGACGGAGTGTCGATTCACGCCGTTAAAATGCTATGGAAACTAAGCGCACCTTACCAACCAAGCTGACCAGGTGGATATCGTATGGATTGGTTCTTTTTGCGGGTATTTTGATTTTTGCGGGTTGCGGTAATTCGGGCAGACCTTCTGATGAAGAGGTTAGCGGCTCTCCTTTAAAAATCGAAATTCCAACACAAACTTCGGTCATTAACCCGGCTGTAGAGCAAACTGAAGCTCCCTGGCCTGTTTTTGAGGTCACCAAGGATATTCAACCGACTGAAGTTCCCTCCCAGACAGCCCGGGTGACCTTGCCGGAAGGCACAACGGTGTGGCTTCTTTTAGGGGCGGAAGGCGAATTGCCTTCCAGAGGGCGAACCCAAGCCATCCATTTACTGCTGGTCAACGAAAGATTATCAAAAGCTAGTGTGATCTCGATTCCCGGCACGACCTTTCTGTACCTACCGGGTCAGGGAATGGGCAGGATCAACACTGCTTATCCGCTTGGGGGCATCCAGCTTGTGTATGACACGCTCATATACAACTTTGGTCTCAGACCGGATCATTATGTGGTTGCCCACGAAACAGAATTTGCCTGGCTGGTTGATGATCTGGGAGGTCTGGAAGTCAGCGTTTTGATTTCAATCCGTGACGACTGCGGTGGTTTACCAGCCGGTCTGCATAGCATGGATGGAAATAAGACCTTGTGTTATGTCTCTTATCAATCAGATGATGAGATCAATCGCACAAGGAGACAGCAGCAAGTGCTGCGTTTGCTCTTTACCAAATTAGTGCAACGAGGAAGGTTGGTCAAACTGCCGCTTTTGTACGAGTCTTACGACCAAAACCTGGACACGGATGTGGGTTTGATGGAGCTTTTCACAAGGATCCCTCTGGCATTGCGATTGGGTGATCCGGACCGTGTCAAATATTTTGTTTTGGGCTGGGAAGAACTGGAACTTTGGGAGTTGCCAGGTCTGACGAAAACAATAGTCTTGCTGCCGAGACCCGGAAAAATCGAGCAACTCGTCAACCAGGCCGTGGACACGATAAGGGAGCCATCAGCTTTGAATGAAGTCGTTCTGACCTACGAGGCTCAATTGACCGAAGTGGTTGGACTCACCCATACGGCCGAAGCTGGTTTGACCAAGGTTGCAATGCCCACCAGAACACCAACACCGGGGGTTACCCAACAACCTACTGCTACCAGTGTGACAGCGACCTATACTCTACAACCAACGGATGGGACTCCGCTGCCAAGCCAAACAAAAACTCCAACAGGTCAGCCCAGTCAAACTCCGTTGCCAAGCCCCACCAGTGGAGAACCTTATCCGGTTCCAACCGTCGTTTTTGACACTCCTACGCAGCAACCTTATCCCTAAGGTGGCGTGAGAAAAATAAATGGAAAACAAACAGAAAAAATTCAATAGCATCACAAGGATCATCTCGGTCTTTGTTCTCTTGCTGAGTATTTTCAGTTTTAATTCCGCTGAATCCTACACCACGCTTTTTTCCGAATACAAGCGCACGATAAAAATTGAAACCGACTATACACTTTACGAGTGGTGGCTGCTCTCCTGGAAAACTTCTGAAGTCGTTTGCCAGGTTTACACGGAACACGAATCCTGGCCGGATAATAGCGAAATTCTGTATTACTGTGGGTCAAGCATCCAGAAACAATGGTCGGATACAAAAGCTTGTGAATATGAGATGAACAACACGGACCCTGAAGAATGTAAGGGCTTATACCTGCATCTTGCTGGCATCACCCCCATGAGCCGGCAGGTGGAAGTCAACTTACCGACACCAGAGGTTTATCTCTCGATCACCGGTTGCAACAAAGAGCCAGGACAGAGCAATTGCACCAGCCTACCCTATCTGCGTTTTCAGGCCTATGAACCGCTGCCTAACGAAACCATTATCCAAATCCTTGGCCGGGTGAATGACAAAGGCTTCAGCTGCCCGGGTGGAATTTGCGACTTACCCCTGACGCCCACCGGCACAGAAGGGATCAAAGTTGAATTCTGGGCTGAGTCCAGCTACGGCGATTCCAGCGACTACTATACCGCCCAAATCCGGGTTATTCCCTGGGGGGACTTTGCCAATCCTGATGCTAACTCTGTAGACCAGCCAACCTATTATGTGGATGTGCTCAGTTCTCAATGGCTGGGTGAAGGGCGCTCAACCTGTTCTGAACTATGGCAGTCTTTTCTGCCGATTGACGGGCCACCTTCCTGGCTGCGGACGCCTGCTCTTGCAGAAGAACTCGAAACCGACAAAGAATATTACCTTCTGGCTGGTATGCTGATCAAGCAGGGACTGGTGGACGCTGAAGATTGTCTGAATGGTGGCTTGGAGGAAAATGGAGCGGCCAATGTTTGCGGCATGGAGGCAGCTCAACCTATCGTGGATGAATGGCAAAATCAGTTCAATGCCGAGATCATCCAGGTGGCGAATGAAACAGGCATCCCCGCCCAACTGATGAAAAATATCTTCAGCCGGGAAAGCCAGTTTTGGCCCGGGATTTATGAAAAAGTAAATGAGGCTGGATTGGGGCACCTGAGCGAAGTGGGCGCTGACGCGGTATTGCTCTGGAACCCAAGTTTTTACACACAATTTTGCCCCCTGATCCTCACTGAAGAAACCTGCCAAAGGGGTTTTGGCAACCTGGATCAGGATCAACAGGAAATGCTTAGAGGCGCTCTGGTGCAAAAAGTAAACGCTGCCTGCCCCGATTGTCCGGTCGGAATAGATTTGACCCAGGCGAACTTCAGCATCAGCATTTTTGCCCGCAGCCTGCTGGCTAATTGTGAACAGGTCCGCCAGATTGTTTACAACAACACCGGCAAACAAGCAGGCCAGGTCATCAAATACGAAGATTTATGGAAATTTGCTTTGCTGAATTACACCAGCGGTGCTGGTTGCCTTGGCAACGCTCTGCAGCGCACGATCAATAACGGCAATGTATTGACTTGGGATAATGTTTCTTACAATCTTGAGGAAGGATGCCGGACTGGTATCGATTATGTTGATGAGGTTTCAAGCATGCCAGTAGAGGAAGGCATAAACCTGGAAGATTTGCTTGTGGAACCAACGCCTGTGGTGCCAATTGCGCCAACGCCGACCCCCATAAACGTTATCTACCCGACGCCAACCCCCTATCGCACCGCGACACCTTATCCATAATCAGTCCTGGTAGACAGAGTCCCCCTTTTATTTTGATGGTTTAGGCTTTTCCTGAGCGCAGAAGTTCCAGTTCAGTTTCCAGTTCAAGGCGTTTTTCAACACCAGCTTGCTGGATCTCATTTTGAAAGTTGTTGATGTAGTCCTCAAATTTGGCCTTCAGTTCTTCACCAGAATAAGGGGTCAATAACAGAACCAAAGCGCTTCCAAATACACCGCCGATGATCGCGCCCGTTAACCAACTAAAAGATTTTCCCATAGCATTCTCCATTTCTTTGTTATTGATATTATAAAAGCTATTC
>ENA-UOXR01002989-UOXR01002989.1-bioreactor-metagenome-genome-assembly--contig:-NODE-2989-length-14872-cov-5.552406_pt1 | contig 14872 bp, 9 predicted proteins | sample MGYA00238164_ERZ764825 | MGnify/ENA primary metagenome ERZ764825 (study PRJEB28920, sample SAMN05720171) | bioreactor metagenome | isolation source: Anaerobic biogas reactor | place: USA:Washington...
CGCCATGGACGGCGTGTGGTGCGAGCGGGCTTTTATGCCCTGGGTGGACATGGCCGATACCCTGAAAGCCGCCGGTTACCCGCTGTATGCGCTGGAGAGCAAGGACACGCTGACCGTTTTTGATATGGTGGGCTTTACGCTGCAATACGAGATGAGCTATACGAACATCTTGGAGATGTTAGACTTGGGGCACATACCGGTCAAGTGCAGCGACCGTGCCGAGGATGCGCCCATTGTGATTGCAGGCGGGCCCTGTGCCTTTAACCCGGAGCCGCTGGCTGCGTTTGTGGATGCCTTTGTCATCGGCGATGGTGAAAGCGCCACCCCCCAAGTGATGGAGTTGGTGCGCGAAAAGCGTGCGCAACATGCATCGCGCGCGGACATTTTGTGGGCGCTGGCGCAGCTGCCCGGCGTGTATGTGCCTTTGTTTTATGAAACGGCATATCACGAAGATGGTACGCTGGCAAGCTTTACACCCACGCGGCCCGATGTGCCCGCGCGCGTGCGCAAGCGTGTGGAAATCGATTTGGACAACGCCCCTTTCCCGGAGAGCATGGTGGTGCCCTATGCTGAAACCGTACATGACCGCATTGTGCTGGAAATCATGCGCGGATGCACCAGAGGTTGCCGGTTTTGCCAGGCGGGCATGCTGTATCGCCCGGTGCGCGAGCGCAGCGTGGATAAACTGATGGATCTGGCTGAAAAGCTGGTCGCTGCCACCGGTTATGATGAAATTTCGCTGTCCAGCCTGTCCAGCGGTGATTATTCCTGCTTGCAGGAATTGGTCACCCGGCTGATGGAGCGCTTCAAGGACCAGCGCGTGGGGCTATCCTTGCCCTCCATGCGCCTGGATAGTTTGATCAAGCAGACGCTGGAGGAAACCTCCGAAGTGCGCAAAAGCGGCCTGACCCTGGCGCCGGAGGCCGGCACACAGCGTCTGCGCGATGTGATCAACAAAGGCGTGACCGAGCAGGATTTGCACAATGCTGTCAGCGATGCTTTCCAAAGCGGATGGAGCAGCGTAAAGCTGTACTTCATGTTAGGCCTGCCCACCGAGACCGACGAGGATTTGCTGGCCATCGGCGACCTGGCCAAACAAGTAGAAGATGCCTATTATGCCGTGCCCAAGGGGCAGCGCGCGCCGGGGCTGCGCATCACGGCCAGCGCGTCCACCTTCGTGCCCAAGCCCTTTACGCCCTTCCAATGGGCGGCGCAGGATACCCTGCCCGAAATCGGGCGCAAGCAGGCGGTGCTGCGCTCGGCGCTCAAGCGCAAAAGCACTGCGTTCAACTGGCATGAGCCGGAGTTGTCTTTTTTGGAGGCGTGCTTTGCGCGCGGCGACCGCAGGCTGGGCGATGTGCTGTATGCGGCCTGGCAGCGCGGATGCCGCCTGGACGGCTGGCAGCAGCACTTCAAATATGTTGAATGGATGGCAGCCTTCAATGATTGCGGCCAGGATCCCGCCTTTTATGCCAACCGCGAGCGCAGCCGCGACGAGCTGCTGCCGTGGGACTTTATCGATGCCGGGGTTACCAAGCGGTTTTTGCTAAGGGAGCTGGACAATGCCTTACAAGGTATTGTCACGCCGGACTGCCGCCAGGGCTGCCAGGGCTGCGGGTTGACTGCGTTTCCGGGGGTGTGTGAGCAATGAAAATGCAGGTTGTGTTCAGCATCGGCGGCCGCCTGCGCTATGTAGGCCATCTGGATCTGATGCGGGCCATGCAGCGCGCGTTGCGGCGCAGCGGGCTGCCGGTCAAATATTCCCAGGGCTTTAACCCGCACATTTTGTTGTCTTTCGCCGCCCCCCTGGCGGTGGGCATTGCCGGGGAGCGCGAGGTGATGGAGGTGCCGCTGGAGCAGCCCGTGACCGAGGCGGAGTTTTTGCGCAGGCTCAATGCGGTGCTGCCTGAGGCGCTGCAATGTGTGGCAGCCCGGCAGGTGGATGACACGCACCCGGCGCCCATGGCCGCATTATTTGCGGCGGAGTATCGCATTACCCCGCTTGATAATCAGCAGGCCTTTTATGATGCTGCCCAGGCATTCCTGAAGCTGGACAGCTACATGGCCACCCACCGCACCAAGCGCGGCGAGCGCCAGATTGATCTGCGCCCGCTGGTGTTCAACCTATTGGTCAAGCCCGAAGGACTGCGTGCGGTGCTGTCCTTAAACCAGCAGGGCACCTGCAAGCCCGACCTGCTGCTTACGGCCCTGGCCGACCTGATGGGCACCCCCGCCCCGGACTGCCGGATCGTGCGCACGCGGATGCTGAATCATCTGCTGGTGCCCTTGGAGAACGCATGATCCAGCTGCTGGTTGAAAAACATGGCGATACGATGGAGCTGGCGCTGCTGCAAGACGAGCAGCTTGTCCAGTTTATCGTGGAGGAAGGTACGGCCGCCGCTGTGCCGGAGCAGATTGTTTTGGGGCGCGTAGGGCGCGTGATGCCCAACCTCCATGCCGCGTTTGTATATCTGCCGGGCAGCGAAGAGGGCTTTTTGCCCTTTGATGAAATCCCGGACAAGTCGCGCCCGCAGCCCGGCCAAAGCCGCATGGTGCAGGTTAAAAAGGCCGCATCGCGCGGCAAGGCTGCGTACCTGACGCAGGATATCGCGCTGGCGGGGCGCTATGCGGTGCTGCTGCCCTTGGGGCAAACGGGCCATGCATCGGCGCGCGCACAGGGCGATGACCGCGCCCGCCTGCGCACGCTGGCACAGGCGCTGGCCCCGCAGGGCATGGGCCTGGTGCTGCGCAGCAACAGCCTGCTGGCCGCGGAGCGGGATATACGCGCGCAGGTGGAGTGCCTGGCAGGGCAGTGGGCGATGGTGCAGGATAGGGCCCGGCAGTTGACGGCGCCCGCAACGCTGCTGCCCGCGCCCGACCCGGTCAGCGCGCTGCTGCGCGACCTGCCGGAGCAGCCCCAGCGCATCCTGACCAACGACCTGGCCTGCATACCGGCGGTGGAGGTGCCGGTGGCGCAGGCGGAGCATCCTTTCTTGCTGTACCGTGTGCGTGACAGCCTGTTAAAGGCCTTGAAAAGGCGGGTACATCTGAAAAGCGGGGGAGAGCTGGTCATTGACCCCTGCGAGGCTATGACGGTCATCGATGTCAACACCGCCAGCGCCACCCAGGGCAAGCACCGGGCGCGCACGCTGCTGACGACAAACTTGGAAGCCGTGGCCGAGGCCGCGCGGCTGATGCGCCTGCGCAACATGGGCGGTATCATTTTGATCGACTTAATTGACATGGACAGCAGGGAAGACCGCGAAATGGTGCTGGCAGCCTTTCAAAAAGCGCTGGAAAGCGATCCCGTCAAAACTGTGGTGCATGGGATGACATCATTGGGGCTGCTGGAGGTCACCCGCCGCAAGACCAGCGAAAGCCTGTCCAGCCAGCGCCTGCGGCCATGCCCGTGCTGCGGCGGCAGCGGGCAGCACATGATGCCAGACAAGGAGGGCGCATGAACCCGCAGGTAAGCGTGATATCGGGGGAGCAAATGCGCATACAGCGTGAGATGGCGCAGCAGGTGCGGGCGCTGACGGAGCGCCCCCAAAGCTATCATATTGTGACCTTTGGCTGTCAGATGAACGTGCACGATTCCGAAAAGATGGCGGGCATGCTTCAGCGCATGGGCATGGAGGCGGCTGCCAGCCGCGAGGACGCCGACCTGGTGCTGTTTAACACCTGCTGCATCCGTGAAAATGCCGAGCGCAAGGCGCTGGGCAACATCACGTGGCTCAAGGAACTGAAAAAGGGCAAGCCGCATCTACTCATCGGCGTATGCGGGTGCATGATGCAGCAGCAGGGTATGGTGCAGAACATCCTGAAAAAGTATCCGTTTGTAGACCTGGCCTTTGGCACGGGGGATTTTTACCGTCTGCCGGAGCTGCTGCTGAAAGCGCTGCAATCAAACCAGCGCGTGGTGGAGGTAGGGGATAACCCCAGCACATTGTTTGAGGATGTGCCGGTGCAGCGGGAATCCGCGCACAAGGCCTTTGTGGCCATCGCGCATGGGTGCGACAATTTCTGCTCCTATTGCATTGTGCCCTATGTGCGCGGGCGCGAGCGTTCGCGCGAAGCCGACCAGATTGTGCAGGAAGTGGAGCAATTGATGGCCTCGGGCGTGCAGGAAGTTACGCTGTTGGGGCAGAATGTAAACTCCTATGGGCAGGATCGGGGCGATCTGGATTTTGCCGGATTATTGAAGCGCGTGTCGCAAACCGGCATCCCGCGCATCCGGTTCATGACCTCGCATCCCAAGGACCTGTCCGATGCGCTGATTGAGCAGATGGCGGCGAATCCCAACATCTGCCCGCATTTGCACCTGCCGGTGCAGTCCGGCAGCAACGCCATCTTAGAGGCCATGAACCGCCGCTACACCGTGGAAACCTACCTGCAGCGCGTGGACAGCCTGCGCCGCGCTGTGCCGCACATTGGGCTGACCACCGACCTGATTGTAGCGTTCCCCGGCGAAACCGAGCAGGACTTTGAGGACACCCTGGCATTGGTCCGGCACGTGCGCTTTGACAGCGCGTTTACCTTTGTGTACAGCCCCCGCGTGGGCACCAAGGCCGCAAGCATGCCGGGACAAATCCCCCCGGAGGTAGGCAGCCAGCGCATTGAGCGCCTGATTGCATTGCAGGAGGGCATTACCACCGACGTGCTCAACAGCCTCCATGGCAGCACGCAGCATGTGCTGGTGGACGGCACCGCCCGCAGGCGAGAACACCTGACCGGCAAAAGCGGGCGCAACATTTCGGTCAATTTCCCCGGAGATACTGCCTTGATTGGGCGCATCGTACCCGTTACCATTACAGGGGCCGGCAGCAACACGCTGCGCGGCCGGATACAGGAAGGAGAAACACCATGAGCCAACAAGTACTGGACAAGGCCAGGGAGCTGGCCGCCGCCATCGCATTGAGCGAAGAGTACGCCAACATGCGCACCGCTGAGGACGATGCCACGGCCGACAAGGCGCTGGAAGCCATCTACAACGACTATGCTGTAAAGCAGCAGCAGGTGGCTGAGGAAACCCAGGCCAAGGAGCCGGACTATAAGAAAATTGGCGAGCTTACCCGCGAGATTGAGGAAGTGGAGCAAACGCTGCGCCGCAACCCGCAGATGCAGCGCCTGAACAACGCGCGCACTGCCTTTACCGTGATGATGAATGCGGTCAACCAGGAGCTGCAGCGCGTGCTGTCGCCTGAAAGTGCGCAGGATGGCTGCGGCAGCCCCAACGGCTGCATGGGCTGCACCGGCTGCAGCGTAGACTAAATCCCATGGCTGAACTGACGCCGATGATGCGGCAGTACCTGACCATCAAAGAGGAGTACCCGGACGCGCTGCTGTTTTTCCGGCTCGGGGACTTCTATGAGATGTTCTTTGATGACGCCATTACGGCCAGCCGCGAACTGGAGCTGACGCTGACAGGGCGTGACTGCGGCCTAGATGAGCGCGCCCCGATGTGCGGCGTGCCCTGGCATGCGGCGGATGGCTACATCGCCCGCCTGGTGGAGCGCGGCTACAAGGTCGCCATCTGCGAGCAGACCGAGGATCCGGCCTTGGTCAAGGGGCTGGTCAAGCGCGCGGTGGTGCGCGTGGTGACGCCGGGCACCGTCAGCGATTTGGGCGCGCTCAACGAGCGGCGCAACAACTTTATTGCCGCTGTTCACCCCACCGGCAACCGCGTGGGCGTGGCCTGGTGCGATGTGACCACCGGCGAATTCTTAGCTCAAGTGCTCAACGACCCTGCCCAGGAGCTGGGACGTCTGCTGACGATGATCAGCCCCAGCGAGGTGGTTACCTCGGCGCCGGAGCTGGTCAACAAGGCCGTTCAAACCTTTGTGGCGCCATACCCGGCCGCGCGCTTTGCTGCCAAGGCCGCGCGCGATCAGGTGCTGCGCCACTTTGAGGTCAGCCATTTGGGTGCGCTGGGCCTGACGCAATCGGACGCCCCCGCCACGGCGGCTGCCGGTGCATTGCTGCATTACCTGAATGACATGCAAAAGGCCGCGCTGCCGCACATCACGGCGCTTAAATTGGTAACCGGTGCGGACAGCATGCCGCTGGACGTGGCCACGCGCCGCAACTTGGAGCTGACCGAAGGCCTGCGCAGCCGCAGCGTGCAGGGTTCGCTGCTGTGGCTGCTGGACAGCACCGTGACCGCCATGGGCGCCCGGCAACTGCGCCTGTGGGTGGAGCAGCCGCTTACGCAAAAGGACGCCATCCTGACGCGGCAGGCGCAGGTGGCGGCGCTGTATAACAACACGGTGGCGGGCGAGGAACTGGTGCTGCACTTAAAGCAGGTATACGACATGGAGCGGCTGCTGTCGCGCGTGTCCTACGGCACGCTGAATGCCCGCGATTGTGTGGCGCTCAAGCGCACCTTGCAGCAGCTGCCGCCGGTGCGCGCGCTGCTCTTGTCCCTCCAGGATGAAAGCCTTCAGCCGCTGTTAAAGCAGCTGGATCCGCTGCCCGAAGTGACTGGCCTGCTGGAGCGCGCTATCGAGGACGACCCGCCCATCACAACCACCGAGGGTGGCATGATCCGCGATGGGTATGACGCGGCGCTGGATGAGGCGCGGCAGGCCTCCCGTCAGGGCGCGCAATGGCTGCTGGATTTGGAAGCGCGCGAGCGCGAGGCCACGGGCATCAAAAACCTGCGCGTGCAGTACAACCGGGTGTTTGGGTACTTCCTGGAGGTAACCAAGTCCAACTACGCGCTGGTGCCCGACCACTATGTGCGCAGGCAGACGCTGGCCAATGTGGAGCGCTACACCACCGAGGAGCTGCGCGCGCTGGAACAGCGCGTGCTGGGCGCGCAGGGCGAGGCCATCACGTTAGAATCGACGCTGTTTGAGGGCATCCGCGCCGAGCTGCTTTCGCAGTTGCCTGCACTGCAGCGCACCGCACAGGGCCTAAAGGCTGTGGATGCGCTGCTGTCATTGGCGCGCGTGGCCAGGGACAACGGCTATGTCCGGCCCACGCTCAACGAGGCAGGCACCATTGACATTGTGGATGGCCGCCACCCGGTGGTGGAAAAAACGCTGGGCGACGGCAGCTTTGTGCCCAACGATACGCACATGAACCCGCAGGACAAGCGCATGCTGATCGTGACCGGCCCCAACATGGCCGGCAAAAGCACCTACATGCGCCAAACGGCGCTCATCGTGCTGATGGCGCACATGGGCAGCTTTGTGCCGGCGGCCAGCGCGGATATCCCGCTGGTGGATGCCATCTTTACCCGCATCGGTGCCAGCGATGACCTGGCCGGCGGGCAAAGCACCTTCATGGTGGAAATGACCGAGCTGGCCTATATCATGCGCACGGCCACCGCTAACAGCTTAGTGATACTGGATGAAATCGGGCGCGGCACCAGCACGTTTGACGGGCTGGCCATTGCCTGGGCCACGGTGGAATACTTAGCGGATACAGACCGCTGCGGCGCCAAAACGCTGTTTGCCACGCATTATCACGAGCTATCGGAGCTGGAAGGCGTGCTGGAGGGCGTGGAGAACCACTGCGTATCGGTCAAGGAAATGGGGGATGAGGTCATCTTCCTGCGCAAGATCATGCGCGGCGGGGCCGACAAAAGCTTTGGCGTGCATGTGACGCGCATGGCGGGGCTGCCGCGCTCGGTCACTGCGCGTGCGCGGGAAATCCAGGCGCGCTTGGAGGTCAGCAACATCAACCAAAACGCCATTGGCCGCAACATACTGGAAAAAGGCAACCGCCGGGTGGAGCAGGTGCAGCTGATGGAGTATGGAAAGACCGAATTGATTGAGGAACTGCGCCAGATGGACGTGCTGGCGATGAGCCCGATGGATGCGCTCAACGCGCTGTTTTTGCTGCGCGAAAAGGCGAGAAAATTATAGGTATGTCAGATACAAGGATTGTAAAACTGCCGCCCGAAGTGGTGGGCCAGATTGCCGCAGGCGAGGTGGTGGAGCGCCCCGCCGCCGCCATCAAGGAGATGGTGGAAAACTCCATGGACGCAGGCGCTACCGCCATCACGGTGGACATTACCGACGGCGGGCTGACGCACATGCGCGTGACCGACAACGGCTCCGGCATCAAAGGCCGGGATTTGCGCTTAGCGTTTGAGCGCCATGCCACCAGCAAGATACGCTCCGCTGATGACCTGGCGCACATTAGTACGCTGGGTTTCCGTGGGGAGGCGCTGGCGTCCATTGCGGCGGTCAGCCGCGTTACGCTGGTCACCCGCCCCAAGGGGGAGGACTTTGGCATGCAGGTGCGCAACGAGGGCGGCATGTACGAAGGTCCGGTCGAAGCGGCCTCGCCGGAGGGCACGACCATCACTGTGCGCGATCTGTTCTTTAACACCCCCGCACGGCGCAAGTTTTTGGGCAAGCCCGGCACCGAAGCCAATCAGGTCAGCGACCTGATGATGCGCATGATCCTCTCCCACCCCGAAATAGCCTTCCGCCTGGTCAGCGACCGCAAGACCATCTACACCAGCCCCGGCGATGGCCGCATCGACAGCGCGGTGATGAGCATATACGGCGTGCAGACGCTACGACAGTTGATCCGCGTGCACGGCGCGCAATCCGGTTTGGTGCTGGATGGCTTTGTGGGCGTGGGCGAAGCCTCGCGCGCCAACCGCAGCCACCAAAGCTTTTTCCTCAATGGCCGCGCCATGCGCAGCGAGCTGCTCAGCCGCGCGGTGGAGGAGGCCTGCCGCCAGCGCGTGATGATTGGGCGTTTTCCGATGTGCGTGCTGTATTTGACCATGCCGTTTGAGCACGTGGACGTAAACGTGCACCCCAACAAATGGGAAGTGCGTTTCCAGGACGAAAATGCCGTGGCCCAAGCCGTGACGGCCATTGTGACGGATGCCTTGTCTTTGGGCGCGGCGCAGCTGCCGCCGCCCAGCATATTTGAAGAAAGTGCGCCCCCGGCCCCGCCTGCTGCCATTACAAAGGAAGAGCCGGTGGCACAGCCCGCGCCGTCATGGCATGTGCGCTCCAGCGCGTGGGAAGCCCCGCCCGCAGTGCTGGAGGAACCTGTTGCTTCAGAAACACCCGCGCCCGCGCCCGAGCCGGAGCAGCTGACCCTGCCCGCCGTTGCCCCTGCCCTGCACCCCACGGCGGTGCGGCTGGTGGGTGAAGCCTTCCGCACATATATCCTGTTTGAAAGCGATGATGCGCTGATCCTGTGCGACCAGCACGCGCTGCATGAGCGGCTGCTGTTTGACAAAATGCTGGCGGCCTATCAGCAGGGCGGATTGTCCCAGGGCTTGCTGACGCCGGTGGCGCTGTCGCTTAGCTACCGCGAATACCGCACGTTTTTGACCTATCAGGCGGAGCTGGCCGAAGCAGGCTTTGACGCTGAAGACTTTGGCGAGCAAACGGTGCGGCTGCATTCCCTGCCCGTGCAGTTGGGCTTCCCCCAGGCGCAGGAAAGCTTCCGCGATGCGCTGGATGAGTTAGAGGCCACCGGCCAGGTCAGCGACCAGCAGCTGGTGGAGCGCATTTTGCGCTCGGCATGCAAGCATGCGGTCAAGGGCGGCGAAAAATTGAGCGATGAGGCCATGATCGGCTTAGTACGGGACATGTTGGATGGCAATGTTACCCCCACCTGCCCGCATGGCCGGCCGCTGATGATGTCCATCAAGCGCAGCGAACTGGAAAAGCGGTTCCGCCGCATACAGGCTTAACATGCCGCATAAAACACGCGTGCTGGCGGTGGTGGGCCCCACCGCGGGCGGCAAGTCCGACCTGGCCATGGCGCTGGCCCAGCATCTCCCTATCGAAATTGTGTGTATGGACTCCATGCAGATATACCAGGGCATGGACATCGGCACCGCCAAACCTACGCCCGAGGATCGCGCGCGCGTTGCGCACCACATGCTGGATGTATGCACCCCCCATCAGGCATATTCGGTGGCAGAATATGTGGAGGCGGCGGACGCGGCCATTGCGGGCATTGCAGCCCGCGGCCATGTGCCGGTGCTGGTGGGCGGCACGGGGCTGTATTTGCGCGCGCTGCGCTACCCCATGACATTGGGCGGCGGCGCGCGGGATAATGCGGTGCGCGCGCGGTATCAGCAGATGCTGGAAAAAGAGGGCGCACAGGCCGTGCATGCGCTGCTTCATCAGCGCGACCCGGAGGCTGCGCGCACGCTGCACCCCAACAACACGCGCCGTGTGATCCGTGCGCTGGAGGTGTTGGAGGTGACGGGCCAGCCGTTTTCCAGCCAGCGCATGCCGGAGGAGCACGAGGAACGCTATGCTATGACCGTGCTGGGCACACAGTGGCCGCGCCCAACCTTGTATGAGCGCATCAACCTGCGCGTGGAGCGCATGATGCAGGCCGGGTTGCTGGAGGAGGTGCGCGCGCTGCTGGATATCGGCGTATCGCCCGATGCCCAAAGCATGCAGGGTCTGGGCTACAAGGAGGTCATCCCCTATCTGGCCGGGCAGGCCACACGGGAGGACACCGTGGAGCTGATCAGCCGCCGCACGCGCAACTACGCCAAACGGCAGCTGACCTGGTTTAACCGTGAGCCTGGCCTGATCTGGATTGATATGAAAAGTCAACCACAAAAGGAGTGGGCGGCGCGTATTGCCGCCCGATGGCATGATGAACATTGACACGCTGCTTTTGCAGGCAGAGCATCAGGTGCGCGATGTGTTCGCGCGCATTGAAGCGGTGGAGGAAAAAAACACGCAGCGCATGCTGGATGCCTTTGCCAGCCATCGCATTTCGCTGCGAGAAATGGCGGGCAGCACGGGCTATGGCTATGGGGATATTGGCCGCGAAACGCTGGAAAAATTAGCCGCAGACCTGTTGGGTGGCGAGGACGCCATTGTATCGCCCCATCTTTTGAGCGGCACGCACGCGCTGTCGGTGTGCCTGTTTGGCTTGCTGCTGCCCGGCGACAGGCTGCTGTCGGCCTGCGGCAAGCCCTATGACACGCTGGATCAGGTCATCGGCATGAAAAACGAGCCCGGCTCGCTGGCCGAGATGGGCGTAGGCTATGACGAGGTGCAGCCCGCGCCGGACGGCGGTATTGATGTGGAGGCCGTGCTGGGCGCGATTACGCCACAAACGCGCGTAATCTGGGTGCAGCGCAGCCGGGGATATGCCTGGCGCAATCCGCTGATGCCGCAGGATATGCGGCCGCTGTTTGAGGCCGTGCGCGCCGTGCGGCCCGACATCTATCTGGCGGTGGATAACTGCTACGGCACCTTTGTGACCGCCGATGAGCCCACGCACTACGGCGCTGATGTCATTGTGGGCAGCCTCATCAAAAACGCAGGCGGCGGCCTGGCGCCTACCGGCGGCTACATGGTGGGCACCAGGCGCGCCATTGAGCGCATTGAGCACCGCCTGACCGCGCCAGGCATTGGCCGTGAAATCGGCAGCTATGAGCCGGGCTACCGCGCGTTCTATCAGGGGCTGTTTATGGCGCCGCACACGGTAGCACAGGCGCTCAAAACTGCCGTGCTGGCAGCCAGCGCGTTCAGCCTGTTGGGCCTTACCACCACGCCGCTGCCCGACGCCCCGCGTGCCGACATCGTACAGGCCATCCGCATGGAAACCCCGGAGCGGCTGGCCGCCTTCTGCCGCGCCATCCAGGCCGCCTCCCCTGTGGACAGCTACCTGACGCCCGAAGCCTGGGACATGCCGGGCTATGACGATCCCGTCATCATGGCCGCCGGAGCCTTTGTGGCCGGTGCCTCCATTGAATTGTCGGTGGATGGCCCCATGCGCCCGCCCTATGTGGCCTATCTGCAGGGCGCGCTTACCTATGCGCATGGCAAACTGGCGCTGAGGCATGCGCTGAACACCATGGCGGCGCAGGGGTTGCTGGATATCAACCCCTAGTATTTGTATGTTCTGACCTTAATTTGTATCTGTTTGTGAAGCGCGACAGCGCTTCTTTTGTATGGTAGAATAAAGAAAAACAGCAGGAGGGACGGAAGATGTATAATATTGGTGTGCTGGGGTTTGCGCATGGGCATGTGATGTCGTATGCGCCGCAATGGGCGCTGCATCCGGAATGGGGCGTGCAGGTGGTGGCAGGGTGGGATCATGATGCCGCCAGGGCCGAGGACAAGTGCCAAATGCTGCAAGCCACGGCGTATCCCACGGTGGAGGCCTTGCTGGATTCGGGCGTGGATGGCGTGATTATCTCGTCCGAAACTGTGTATCATGCCGAGCTGGTGGAGCGGGCCGCTGCTGCCGGCAAGGATATATTGTGCTATAAGCCCCTGGCGCTGACCATGGCCGAGGCTGACCGCATTGTGCATGCGGTGGAACAGCATGGCGTGCGTTTTTCCATGGGCTGGCAGATGCGCACAGACCCGCAAAATGAAAAGATCAAGGAATTGATCGATAGCGGGGAGTTGGGGCGCGTGTTCCAGTTCCGCCGCCGGCATTGCTTAGGCACGCACCTGTGGGGGGATTTTGCCAGCACCTGGCATAACCAGAAGGAGCTGAACCGTGATATTTTTGCCGATGATTCAGCGCATGCTATCAACTGGATGCAGCATCTGTTCGGCATGCCGCAGGAGGTCATCGCGCGCATTACCACGGCCCACAACCCCGCCGTGCCCAATGACAACGGGGTGGCGGTGTTTTCGTATCCCAACGGCATGTTGGCCGAAATTTCGTGCAACTTTGCCTGCTCGGCGGCGGAGATTACCACCGAGGTGTATTTGGAAAAAGGCGCCATTGCCCAATACTTTGGCGATGGCCCGGCCACCCGGTTGCCGCGTGTGCCCGGCATGCCCGGCCTCAAATGGTTTAAGGAAGGGGACGCAGACTGGACGGACAGCGGCATCCCCAGCCCCAAAGCCCATGGGGAGCGCATTGTCGCCCAGGCGCAGCCCATTGCGGATTTTTTCACCGGGCGGCGCGGCACGCTGTGCTCGGCGCAGGAGGGACGGGACACGCTGCGCTTAGTGCTGGCCTGCTACCTGTCCGAACGCGAGGGCGCACGGGTGAGCGTGTACGATGACCGGGTATACGAATTTTAGATGTTTGAAGCGGGAACGTATGTTTGCTATACTGTAAGCATCACAGGATGGGAGGAAGCGCGTGAACCTTGCGCAGTTGATCGATACCCTGCGGGCGGATGAGCAGTTCATGTCCTGCGTGACGCACTGGCGCACGCAGGAGGCGCGGCCCGCCCGATACGCGCCGTACCCCGCGCATGTGGATGCGCGCATCCGGGCGGTGCTGCAAAAGCGCGGGGTGGAGCAGCTATATACCCACCAGGCGCAGGCCGTGGCTTGGGCGCAGGAGGGGCGGGATTTTGTGGTCGTCACCCCTACGGCTTCCGGCAAAACCATGTGCTACAACATCCCGGTGCTGTCGGCCATCCTTAACAACCCGGACAGCCGGGCGCTGTATTTGTTCCCCACCAAGGCGCTGTCGGCCGACCAGGTGGCGGAGCTGTACGAGCTGGTCACGCTGCTGGATGTAGATATCAAAACCTACACCTATGACGGCGATACCCCGGCCTCGGCGCGGCGCGCCATCCGGCAGGCCGGGCACGTGGTGGTGACCAACCCGGACATGCTGCACGCCAACATCCTGCCGCACCACACCAAGTGGGTCAAACTGTTTGAAAACCTCAAATACATCGTCATTGACGAAATTCATGCCTATCGCGGCGTGTTTGGCAGCAACCTGGCCAATGTACTGCGCCGCCTGCTGAGACTGTGCGATTTTTATGGCAGCCGCCCGCAGTTTATTTTGTGCAGCGCCACCATCGCCAACCCCGGCGAGCTGGCGGGCATGCTGACGGGGCGCGACATTGCGGTCATCGATCAAAGCGGCGCGCCCACCGGCACCAAGCACGTGGTGTTCTATAACCCGCCGGTCATCAACCAGCAGCTGGGCATCCGCAAAAGCGCGCTGAGCGAAACGCGCGCGCTGGCGGCGCGGCTGCTGAAAAACGGCATCCAAAGCATCATCTTCGCGCGCAGCCGCATCCAGGTGGAGGTGCTGACCAAGGCGCTCAAGGAGCTGGTGGCTGACCCCATCGGCGGCAGCGGCCGTGTGCGCGGCTACCGCGGGGGATATTTGCCCAGCGAGCGCCGCGGCATTGAGCAGGCGCTGCGCGCAGGCCAGGTGGACGCCGTGGTGTCCACCAACGCGCTGGAGCTGGGCATTGATATCGGCGCGCTGGATGCGTGCATTATGTGCGGCTATCCCGGCACCATCGCCAGCACCTGGCAGCAGTCCGGACGTGCCGGGCGCAGGCATGGCGTATCGCTCACCATTTTAGTGGCTTCCAGCGCCGCCATTGACCAGTACATCATCACGCAGCCCGATTACTTTTTCCGCCAGACGCCGGAGCACGCGCTGCTCAACCCCGACAACCTGTATATCCTGCTTAGCCACCTCAAATGCTCGGCCTATGAGCTGCCGTTTAAGGCGGGCGAGCGCTTTGGCAATGCGCTGGGCGTGGACAGCATGCTGCAATATTTAGAGGAAGCGACCATCCTGCGCCGCGTGGGCGATGTGTGGCACTGGTCGGCCGAGGATTTCCCGGCCAGTGAGATCAGCCTGCGCACCGCCATGACCGAAAATTTCCTGATCATGGACATCACCGATCCTGCGCATGTGCGCATGGTGGGGGAGATGGACCGCTTCACCGTGCCCATGCTGCTGCACGAGAATGCCATCTATTTGCATGAGGGCGCGCAGTACCAGGTGGAAGAACTGGACTTTGACACGTGCAAGGCCTTTATCCGCCGCGTCAACGTGGATTACTACACCGATGCCGACTTGAATGTCAGCTTAAGCCTGCTGGACATTGAGGAGCAGGCCCCCCATGCTGCGCACGGCGAGGTCAAGGTGACGGCGCTGGTCAAAATCTTCAAAAAAATGAAGTTCGATA
>ENA-UOXR01003004-UOXR01003004.1-bioreactor-metagenome-genome-assembly--contig:-NODE-3004-length-14818-cov-5.109802_pt1 | contig 14818 bp, 10 predicted proteins | sample MGYA00238164_ERZ764825 | MGnify/ENA primary metagenome ERZ764825 (study PRJEB28920, sample SAMN05720171) | bioreactor metagenome | isolation source: Anaerobic biogas reactor | place: USA:Washington...
CGGGATCGGCGAGCCGACTTGGAGAGCGCGGTTCGCGTCTTCCTGGAATTCCTGCGGGGCTACGAATCGCTGGATTTCGAGGCCCCCTGTGTGACGGTTTTCGGATCGGCACGCTTTCCGGAAAGCCATCGCTATTACCAGTTGGCCCGAAATCTGGGAAGGCGACTGGCCCAGGCGGGATTCGTGGTGATGACTGGCGGCGGTCCGGGAATCATGGAAGCGGCCAACCGCGGGGCCAAGGAGGGCGGAGGCTACACGATCGGCTGCAACATCGTCCTGCCCCGCGAGCAGACGCCGAATCCGTACCTGGATCGGTTCGTCGAGTTCGATCATTTCTTCGTCCGCAAGGTGATCTTGGTCAAGTACTCTTGCGCTTTTGTCGTCATGCCGGGCGGATTCGGCACGTTGGACGAGGCGTTCGAGGCCCTGACGCTGATCCAGTGCAACAAGATCGAGCGTTTTCCCGTCGTGGCGATGGGCCTCCCGTTCTGGAGTGAGGTGCGGGACTTTGTCCAGAAATCGCTGCTCGGCGAACGGACGATCGCTCCGGAGGACCTGGAACTGCTGCACCCGACGGATTCCGTCGATGAGGCGGTGGCCTGCATCCTGGAAGGTATCCCTGATGACATCGCGAGGTTGTTGCCGAGCAAGGCCTGAGACGCTCGCGGGAAGGAGATTTCAATGAAAGTCACGTTACACGGCGCCGCCGGGGGCGAAGTCACCGGATCGGCTTATCTGGTCGAGACTGCGCAGGCCCGCCTGCTGGTCGATTTCGGCATGTTCCAGGGGGTGGCGAAGGCGGAACAGCGGAACCGACTGCCCCGCGATTTGAACCCTCGCAACCTGGACGCTGTGCTGCTGACCCATGCCCACCTGGACCATTCCGGCCGACTGCCGATGCTGGTCAAAAGCCGCTTCGACTCCCCGGTCTTCGGCACGCAGGCCACGGGCGAGTTGACCAACCTGATCCTCCGCGATTCGGCCAAGGTCCAGGCCCAGGACTTCGAACGGATCAATCGCCGCCGCCAGCGGGCGGGTCAGAAGCAACTGGAACCGCTGTATCGCGTCGAGGACGTGGAAGCCGTGATGTCGCTGTTCCGTCCCGTCCCGTTGAACGCCCCGGTGGACGTCGCTCCCGGTGTGACCGCGCGATGGGTCGAAGCCGGCCACATGCTCGGCTCGGCCAGCATCCACCTGACGCTCACCGACGACAGCGGCACGAAGACGGCCGTTTTCTCCGGCGATTTGGGGCCGAAGAATATGCCAATCCTGAGGGACGCCGAGCCCGATCAGCAGGCCGAAACCGTTTTTCTGGAATCCACCTACGGCGCCCGCAACCACCGCCCCTTCCAGGAAACGGTGCAGGAGTTCCTGACCGTCCTCCAGAGTGCCATCTCCCGCCAGGGCAAGGTGCTGGTGCCCACGTTCGCCGTGGGCCGTGCCCAGTTGCTGTTGGTCATTCTGGCCGGCATTTTCCGCCGCCAGCTGCTGCCCAAGTTTCCCGTCTATCTGGACAGCCCGATGGCCATCGAAGCGACACAGATCTACCGTCGCCACGCCGAACTGTTCGACGATGACTTGATTCGAGAAATCCAGGACCATCCGCTGGAAGACGACCTCAGCACCTTGCAGGCCACGGCCACGGCCGAGGAATCCAAGGCGCTGAACCACGTTCACGGACCGTGCCTGATCATGGCCGGTGCCGGAATGTGCAACGCCGGGCGCATCTTGCATCACCTGCGTCAAAACCTCTGGCGGACGGAGACCCACGTCGTTTTCGTCGGCTACCAGGGGGACGGGACCCTGGGCCGCCGGCTGGTCGACGGCGCCCGGCAGGTTTCTATTTTTGGCGAACGCATCGCCGTCCGCGCCACCATCCACACGCTGGGCGGCTTTAGCGCCCACGCCGGCCAGGACGACCTGCTGGAGTGGTTCGGCGCCGTCGCCCCCCGCCACCCTCGGCTGATCGTGACGCACGGCGAAGCCAACAACCAGCGGGCGCTGGCCGAGAAGATCCACGAGAGGTACCAGGTGTCCGCCGAGATCCCCCGACTGGGCGACGTGATCACGCTGTGACCCAACCTTTCGCCACCCGGTCGTCCCTTTCTTCTTGACGGCAGCCCTGGGGGTCAACCGTGCGATGCGGATGACCGCTACGGATTGACCAGCTTGACGCGGTTCCGAGCCTGTCAACTTTGCGCAACAGGCGCGGCGATCACTTTGCGCCGGCGGTTCAAAACTTCCGGATTCTGCGGACGATGATTATGCTCGTAGCCGCCCTTCTATCCCGCCTCACACCTCGATGTCCAGCCATGCCCGATCTCGAACCCAAGAGCAGTCTGTTGGACGAACTGGAGCAACGGCAAGACGAAGTGCTCGCGCAACTGGACCAGCTGAACGCCCGCATCGAGAACCTGCTGGACGAGTGCCTGCAGACGCGGAAACCCGATCTCCAGACGGCGGACCTGTGAAGGGCGCGGAATCAGGCTTTCCGATTCCCGCGGGCGCCCTATAATACGCACTCTTGCATTTCTCTATCCAGTTCGGGGAGGGTCTCATGGCAACAGGCTTTGGCATTGTCGGTTGTGGCATGATCGCCAATTTCCACTGCAAAGCGGTGGCGGATCTACGGAACGCGAAGGTCGCGGCGTGTTTCGACATGGTGCCGGCCGCCGCCGATCGGTTGGCCGCCCAAGTCGGTTGCCGTGCCTATCACGACCTGGACGCCATGCTAGCAGACCCCGCCGTGGACGTCGTCACGATTTGCACGCCCAGCGGGGCCCACATGGAACCTGCGCTGGCCGCCGCTCGAGCCGGCAAGCATGTGATTGTCGAGAAGCCGCTGGAAGTCACCTTGAAACGCTGCGATGCCATCATCAGCGCGTGCGAAAAGGCGGGCGTCAAACTGGCCACAATTTTCCCGTCGCGGTTCCACGAGTCGGCCCAGTTGCTCAAGCGGGCCGTCGACCAGGGCCGCTTTGGACGGCTGACGATCGGCGATGCGTACGTCAAGTGGTTCCGCACCCAGCAGTATTACGACAGCGGGGCGTGGCGCGGCACCTGGGCTTTGGACGGCGGCGGAGCGCTGATGAACCAGGCGATCCACAGCGTCGACCTGTTGCTGTGGCTGATGGGGCCCGTGACGGAGGTCACGGCGCACACGGCCACGCTGGCGCACGAGCGAATCGAGGTCGAGGACGTGGTCATGGCGACGCTGCGGTTTGCCAACGGGGCGCTGGGAGTCATCGAGGCCACGACGGCCGCCTACCCCGGCGCGTTGAAACGCATCGAGATCCACGGCTCCGAGGGCTCCGCGGTGCTGGAGGAGGAGGACATCAAGACCTGGGCCTTTGCCAAGCCGACGGCCCGCGACAAAGCGCTCCTGGAGCGGATGGCCGGCAAGACGCAGACGGGCGGCGGCGCAGCGGATCCGGCCGCGATCGGCCACCACGGCCACACGGCAATGTTCAAGGACGTCCTGAAGGCGATCAGCAGCGACTCGACACCGCTGATCGACGGCCCCGAGGGTCGCCGCAGTGTCGAAGTGATTCTGGCGATCTACAAGGCGGGCGAGTCGGGTCGCACCGTGACACTGCCGCTGGGCAGCGACCCCGCGTTGAAGGCCAAGGCCAAGAAGAAGGGATAGGGTGGCGGGGGCCGTTGCGGGTTCCAGGTTGCGGGATGACGCCATGAAACAGCTGACGGATTGGCTAGTCTACCTCGTCGTGCGGCTGGCGATTTGCTGCGTTCAGGCCCTGTCCCTGGAATCCTGTCACGCTATTGCCCGTACGCTGGCGTGGGTGGCCTGCGACCTGATTCGCTTGCGCCGGCGGGTGGTGGAAGAGAATCTGCGGCAAGTGTTCCCGGAACTTTCGGACGGCGACCGCCGCGTCTTGGCCCGGCGGATGTGGGAGCACCTGTTGTTGATGGGTTGCGAAATCGCCCATGCGCCGCGCAAGATCCACGAAACCAACTGGCGGCGGTACTTCCGGTTCAACGGCAAACGCGAGATGGTGGCATATCTGTTGGATCCGCGTCCCACGGTTTTCGTGTCCGGGCACTTCGGCAATTTTGAGCTCTCCTCGTACATGATGGGCCTGTTCGGATTTCCGACTTATGCCATTGCCCGGCCCCTGGACAATCCGTACCTGGACCGTTATGTCAACCAGTTCCGCAGCACGCACGGCCAGTTCATCCTGCCCAAGGACGGCAGCGCCGCTCAGGTGGACGCGGTCCTGCGGAGCGGCGGCGTGATTGCCCTGCTGGCCGACCAACATGCGGGCCGCAAGGGCTGCTGGATCGATTTCTTTGGGCGTCCGGCCTCGTGCCATAAAGCCGTCGCGCTGTTCACGTTGGTCAGCGGAGCGCCCCTGGTGGTCGCGTACGGCCGACGCGTCGGCGGGCCGCTGCAGTTCGAGTTGGGCACGGGCGGAGTGGCGGATCCACGCAGTCACAGCCCCGATCTGGCCGGCGTGAAGCCGCTCACGCAATGGTACAATCGGGTGCTGGAAGAAATCATCCTCACCGCGCCGGAGCAGTACTGGTGGGTCCACCGGCGCTGGAAAGACCCGGCGGCCAAGAAGGAGAAACCCCAGGAACCGGCGAAGCCGGCGGCGCTTGCTGACGACCGCCCGGCGCGCTCTGCGGCCTGACTCCGCGGAGCGATCCGGTTGCGATCCTCCCACAGGCTTCCGTTCCCGGCCGTCAGGCCTGCTCCGCCGCGGGCCGCAGTTGAACGAGCACCTCGGCGATCTTCTGGAACAAGTCGGCCGCGCGGATCGGCTTCGCCACGTAGTCGTCCATGCCGGCCTCCAGACAGCGTTCGCGGTCGCCCTTCATGGCGTGGGCGGTCATCGCGATGATCGGAATGTGCCCGCCGCCGTCTTGCTCCCGCTGACGAATGGCGGCGGTTGCCGCCAAGCCGTCCAGCTTGGGCATTTCGACGTCCATCAAGACCAGATCAAACTCGCCCGCTTTCAACGCCTCCAACGCCGCTTGACCGTCGCCCGCCACGGTCACCTGGTGCCGCTGCTTCTCCAGCATGGCCACCGCCAGTCGCTGGTTCACGACGCTGTCCTCCGCCAGCAGGATGCGCAGCGAGGGCAACGTTGCGAGTGCGGAACCGGCAACCTGCGGGGCGGCGATCTCTGCCGTTGCGCCGCCCAGCGCCGCGGCGATGGCGTTGAACAGTTCCGATTGCTTGACGGGTTTCATCAGGCGTGCCGACACGTGCAACTCGTCGGATCGTTGGGCATCGCCCGGACGAACGGCCGAAGTGAGCAGGATGACGGCCGTCGGAGGCAGACCGGGCTGGTGCCGAATCCATTCCGTCAAGCTCAAGCCGTCGACGTCCGGCATGTTCAGGTCGGTGATGACCAGAGGAAAGGGCTGGCCTTGCGCTGCGGCCGCCTGCAGCGAGTCCATCGCCGCGTGGGCGTTGGGGACCGCCGCCGGCACCATCCGCCAATTGCGGGCCATCTCTTCCAGAATCAGGCGGTTGGTGGCGTTGTCGTCGACGATTAGCACGTGCGTGCCTTCGATGAATTGCGGCCGTTGTGCGGGTTCTCCGGCCGCGGGCAAGTAGGCCAGCGGAAAGGGCATTGTGAAACGGAACGTCGTGCCCACTCCCACCTGGCTCTCCACGCCAACCGCCCCTCCCATCAACCGCACCAGTTGTTCGACGATCGCCAGTCCCAATCCCGTGCCGCCGTAGCGGCGCGTCGTCGAGGCGTCGGCCTGGGTAAACGGGTCAAAGATGGTCTGCAGTTTTTCCGCGGGGATGCCGACCCCCGTATCGCGGACGGAGAATTCCAGCGTCGCGTCGACGGGCGTCTGCCGCTGGCATTTGACCTCCAGCACGATCTCGCCGCGGTCGGTGAATTTGATCGAGTTCCCGATCAGATTGACGATGATCTGGTCCAGCCGAGCGCAATCGCCTACCAGTTTGTCGGGAGCCGCCGGGTCGATCCGGCAGGCCAGTTCCAGACCTTTGCGATGCGCGGACATCGCCAGAGGCTTGATCACGCTGCCGACGCGTTCGCGAAGCGCGAAGGGCACCGCTTCGATCTCCAACTTGCCGGCCGCGATCTTCGAAAAATCCAGGATGTCGCAAAGCAGCCGCAACAGTTGGTCGCTGGATTGGCGGGCCAGCGTCAGATACTCGCGTTGGGACGGCGTCAGGTCGGTGTCCAGCACCAGGTCGGTCATGCCGATGATCGCGTTCATCGGCGTGCGGATCTCATGGCTCATGTTGGCCAGGAAGTCGCTCTTGGCGCGATTGGCTTCCTCGGCCTCGCGCTGCGACTTCCTGAGTTCGACGTTCGCACGCTCCAACTCGGCCGTCCGCTGTTCCACCCGTTGCTCCAGCGAAGCGTGCAATTGCCGGAGTCGTTCCGCCAGCACGTTGTAGCTGCGGCCGACCACGGCGATCTCGTCGTGGCCCTGTTCGGGGATCAGGGCCAGCGGCGCGTTTTCGTTCGAGGCCGCGGCGGCCTGGAAATGACGGGCCATCGCCGCCAACCGCCGGCCGGCCACCATGCGAAATGCGACCGCCAGCGCCGCGAACAACGCCGCCAGCCACGGGCACAGCAGCAGGATGTTGCGGCCGGTGTCCTTCCGCAGCGCGTCGGTCACGCGGCTCATCGGAATGCCGATCACATCCATCCCCGCCACGTCGCCTTCTCGGTATCCGAAGCCGCCACGCGAACCGTATTTTGCCAACAGCGATTTCGGAGAACTCTCCGGCTGGCCATGACACTGCAGACAAGACCTCTCGATGCGCATCACGCGCGAGCACACGTAGAACTCCTGAGGCTCGTCGTCCTCTCGGAGCCTGAGACGCAGAGTTCCTTTCCAATACGTTTCTTGCGGAGCTTCGCGGAAATACGCGATCAGCGCCCGCTCCTCTTCGCCGGCAAGATTCTCTGGATTGCGAGGATTCTCGGACGAGAATTTGATGAAATAGTCCTCAAACCGCTCGTTCACTTTTTCAAACACGTTGCGGGCGATGTACGAGGTGCTCATCGCCTCGATGACGAACTCGTCGGGAGGGATGCGTTCCGCCATCGCCGGCCGAATCGACTCCGCCGCATAATCGCGAATCGCGACATCAAAGGCCAACGCCAAGTCGGCTTGCCGGTCGGTCAGATGCATCAAGTTCTGCTTCGTCGAGTGCCAGTTGAGACAGAAGATGACCGCCGCGAAGACGACGGCAAACAGGCCCGCTAACACGGAAAACTTGACGCCAATACTACTCACAGCCCATCTCCCCGAAACGGTGGACGGCACATCCGCATCTTTGAGCCTGGCATTCCTTCCTAGCTTACACAATGGCACCGCACAGGACAAACGGGCAGACAGGCCGCCAAGCCGTCCGCGAGGCCCCACGGCGGCGACGGAATCTGGCTGCTTCTCGGCGTGGCCCTCACCTGGGCACGCCTGTGCGGCCGTCAAACTGGATTGACTTTGCCGTCTGCGTTGACTTTGACCGACCTGACAGAAGTCCTGATCGAAACGCGTGTACGGGTTCGATAAACACTAGCGAGTCCGTTCCAGGGCTGATCAGGCTGACCGAGATGTTGCAGGGAGAGTTACGCATGAAGACGCAACCCTGGATTACCATTCTGGCAGGCGTTGTTTTGTTGTCCGGCGTCGTCGGACCAGCATGGTGCCAACCCAAATGTGCGCCGGGGGTGATCTACCGTTGCCCGCGTCCCGCGGTGGTGGAAAAATGGTGCGAGCCGTGCGACGCCTGCAATCAGAAATCCTGTGGCAAGAACGAGTCGACTTGCGAGGTCAAGATCGTCCAGAAATCGGTCATGTGTCCGCCTCGCATACTGGTGACGGCGGGAGAACCTCGCAAACTGGCCCTGTCTCACGGCTGTTTCAAGCGGATTCAGCCGTGTGAATCAGCGAAATCGAATGCCGGCTGCGGCTCGGCAAAATATGGCTGCTGCCTGGGCGACTGCCGCCACGAGACGATCTTCGGTACCGAGACCATCTTTGGAGCCACAAGTCAGCGCGGGTGCCAGGCGTGTCCCGATGGCTGCAGCGGCCTCAGCGGCTCGAACGTCTTAGCGGGTGTCTTTTCCCAACTCGACGCGTCGCTGCACAAGGTCTTTGCCGGTCCGCGCACAGTCTGCGGCGGTTCGAAGGGCAAGGACCGGTGCGGCAGCGGCGGCAAATCCAAGGGCTGTCAAGACGCGTGGGACGCGCCGCTCCTGGAAGGACAGCCGCTCGACCCCCAGTCGCAAGAAAACCCGTTCCGCGACGACGCGGTCGAATCGGATGCGGATCAGCCGGCCCCGTTGCCCCCGGCTCCGCTTCCTCCGGCCGCCGCGGCGGCGACGCGACTTCGTGCGGACGAGTCGCCAAGCCTGCCGGCTTTCGCCCACGTTAGCGACCGGACCAGCACTCCCGCAACGTCCCTCGCACGCACCGATGCTCGCACCGTGGAGCATCTGCCGCCGAACGCTCCGTCGATCACGGAGCGGTCGGGCCCCAGCACGCTGCGCCGCCCGATCGCGCGGCTCACTACGTTCCAGCTGGAATGAGCACCGCTCAAGGAAGAAGCGAGCGGATTGTGCCAACCCCGCTTGCCAGCGTGGAACGGTGTTCAAGACCAAGCCGCCCCGCCCGCCGGCCCCTCCTCCTTGTCACCACGCTGCTTGTCAGCGTGGAACGGTGTTCAAGACCAAGCCGCCCCGCCCGCCCCCATCCCCCTTGTCACCCCACCGCCAAGCGGCTATCCGCGAGAGCGTAAACGCGCGACGGGACGCCTGCGGCGAGGTGCAGCGGAGGCAAGGCACGAACCGAGGTTGCGAGGTATTGGATAAACAAATCCAAACCCGCGTTGTCGCCGTGGTCCGTCAGGGACCGTTTTGGCGACCCGAGCAAGCCACTCGCTGTCGCAACGCCCGCCGCCATTCTCTCGCGACTTGCATCCCGCGAGTCGCGAAACCCATCTCAAAAAACCGGCTGAAAGTCTTGTGGCATCTGCCCATTCGATTAGACTCGTAAATACAGGCTGCCAGTTTGGTGTAGCGATCGCAGCCCCAAAGGTTCGGGAAGCACGTGTCAGTATTGGTCGAGGACGATGTCGGTTCCGGGATGCGTGGAAAGAGCCGAGGCAGGGGATCAGGCAGCGGTCCGAGACGGCGGCGCCGAAGGACTCGTGCCGGATCTGCGGCAGTTGTGGGCCTTCAGTTTGGGCGATCCGCGCGTGTGCATTGCGGTACTGGACGGTCCCATCGATTCGGCTCATCCGTGCTTTGACGGGGCGTTGCTCCGGCAAGTGAACTCGTTGGGCATTACCGCGGGGCACGCACGCGCGGCGTTGCGTCACGGCACCTACGTGGCCAGCTTGATTTTTGGACAGCATCACAGCGGCGTGCGGGGCATCGCGCCGAAGTGCCGCGGCGTGCTGATTCCCGTTTTTGTCGGGCAGGAGGACGGTTCGCTCGTCCCCTGTTCCCAATTGAATTTGGCGCGCGCTATTTCGTTGGCTGTCGCGGTCGGCGCCAACGTCATCAACATCAGCGCGGGCGTGTATGATGAGACAGGCGAGTCCGAGGCACCCTTGGTGCGGGCGATTCGGCTGTGTCAGGATCAAGGCGTGCTGATCGTCGCTGCGGCCGGGAACGAAGGCTGTGCGTGTCCTCACGTTCCGGCCGCTTCGCCGGCGGTTCTGGCGGTCGGTGCGGCGGGCCGCGACGGTGAGCCCTTGGAGTTCAGCAATTGGACCGATTTGTACCGAGGCCACGGCGTGCTGGCTCCTGGCGAGGCTGTAGCAGGGGCTGCTCCGCAAGGCCAGACCGGGTTGGCCAGCGGGACCAGTGTCGCCACGGCGATTGTCTCCGGCGTGGTCGGCCTGCTGGCGAGTTGCCAGTTGCGTTACGGCCGAAAGGTTGATGTTCGAGAAATCAAGGCGGCCATTCTGAAGGGGGCCGACCAGTGTCGAGAAGTTGTGGCGGCCGACTGCCGACGGTGGCTGAGCGGCCGGTTGAGCGTGAGTCAGACACTTGCCCTCATTTCTCAAGGAGAAGGTTCCACCATGTCGAATTCCAATCTGCCAGAAACTGCTGTCAATTTGCCCTGCCCGCAGGTCCCCGCCGAGAGCAGTGCGTCTGCCGGCGCGGGCGGTCGTGGAGACGACAACGTCGCGCTGCCCCCCAGCGAAGGCCGTCCGACTCGCGGGACCGAAGTTCCCCTCCCGATGCTGGTCGAGACCGAGCGGCGTTTCGTCTATGCATTGGGCCAGATCGCTTACGATTTCAGCAGCGAGGCGCGTCGCGACGCGCTGGTGCAGGCGGGCGGACCGGAAGTGATCAAGGAGCCCGCCGCCCTCCTGGCCTTTCTGAAGAAGAGTCCCTGGGAAGCCACCGCGGTGACCTGGACGTTGCAACAAGAGGCCACGCCCATCTATGCCCTTCAGCCCGTTGGGCCGTTCGGACGGGACACCTATCAACGGATCTTCGATTTGTTGAAGAGCCAACTCGAAGAAGGAGTCTCGCAAGTTTCGATTCCAGGCGTGCTCGGCCCGCCCATCACGCTCCTGAACGGCTACCAGATTCCGGTCATCTTTCCGGAGATCCGCGGCATGTTCGGGTGGTCGACCACCCAGCTGATCCAGGAAGTCCTTGGCCCGCGTCCGAAAGATCCAGATAAACAGACGGAATACGATCAAGTCGAGGAGGAGATCCACAACTTTCTCGATCGGCTGTATTACGAACTGAGCAATTTGGGCGTCGCGCCTCCGGAACGCGCCATCAACTATGCGGCGACCAACCTGTACCAGGTCGCTTCGGTCTACAAAGATGCCGTCAAGAAGAAGCGGAAACTGGATCGGATTACCACGGAGCGAAGCCAAGTCTGCCGGCCGAGTTCCGAGTGCTGGGATGTGATCCTGACCCTGTTCGATCCCGAACGGCGAAAGAATAAGGCACGCGAGGTCTACCGCTTGACGGTCGACGTCAGCGAAGTAATTCCGGTAACTATTGGAAAGTTGCGCCGCTGGTCGGTATACTAAGGTGGGGTAACGATTCCACGGATTGTGCCGGTAGTGTGGAATCGAACAGACTTTTCAACCCTTGAGGAGGCCCGACTATGTTACTTCCCAAGCAGTCGCCGCCCGTTGTGCGAAAGACCAACGTCGAGACGAACGTGAAGCCCAAGGGAGTGAAACCGCAACTCACTTGCGCCTGCAACGAAAGGACGCACTCCATCTGGTGCATCATCGGCAAAAGCGTTTACAACACCGGCCAAACGTGTTAGTGCTCGGCAATTCGGCAGACAATGATCGGTGGATCGTTCGAGCAGAAACGGTCCCGTGTTGATTGCTGACCATCGCACGAAGTGCGATGGCTACGCTGACGCAGCGATGGTTTCCTTCGTGAACGCTGCTCACGTCCTGGCGATGCGTGCCGCTGTTTTCGGATCCCTTCTGATTCCAATCCCTTCTGATTCAGGAGATAGCCCATGTTGATGCCGAAACAAGCTCCGCCCGTCATTCGGGGCCGCGGGCCAAGCGGGCGACCGTCGTCGAACGGTCTCCGGGTGAGTGAAGAAGAGGTGCTGGACGCCGAGGTCAGATGGCTGTGCCAAAAGTTCAAGGTCCGCGCGCTGGACGCCGAGGGGAATGTGACGGTGTCGGACCAAAGTCTTTTTGCCGTGATGATTCCGGGAGAAGGTGGAGGCTGGGAGCGAACGGACATTCCCTGCAAGTGAGCCCACGGCTGACGGGACTGCTTGTGCCAAACCTAAAGGCAACGAGGCCTCGTCCGCAGGCCCGTGGTCATGCACCAACGCCATTTGTCGCCCATCGATCAGAGGCTTGGAACCCGGAACGAAAAAAAGTTCAGCCGGTTGAAGGGCATAGCCGCAAATCCCCGAGGCGTGCCGCCCGCACGTCACCGCGCTGCTCGCCAGCGTGAAACGGCGTTCACGACCAGACAAGCGAATCATTCCCCACGCCAAGTGCCTCCCGAGTGCGTTTTTTCCGCATCGCGTCAAAAAGAAACCCCGCCTCGATCCGAGGCGGGGTCTTTCCTTTGGAAGGACATGCTTGGCCAGTCGGCTTACTTCAGCGCCGCCTGGGCCGCCGCCAGCCGGGCGATGGGCACGCGGTAGGGCGAGCAGCTGACGTAGTTCAGACCCACCTTGAAGCAGAACTCGACCGAGGCCGGATCGCCGCCCTGCTCGCCGCAGATGCCGATCTTCAGATCGCCGCGGGTGCCACGGCCCTTGTTCACCGCCATCTGGATCAGCTGGCCCACGCCTTCCTGGTCGATGGTCTGGAACGGATCGGCCTTGAGCACGCTCTTGTCCAGGTACTCGGGCAGGAAGCCGCCGATGTCGTCGCGGCTGAAGCCGAAGCTCATCTGCGTCAGGTCATTGGTGCCGAACGAGAAGAACTTGGCCGTCCTGGCCATCTGGTCGGCCAGCAGGCAGGCCCGCGGGATCTCAATCATCGTGCCGTACAGGCAATCGACCTTCACGCCGGTGGCCTTCTCGACCTCGCTCTGGACGCGGTCGAAGATCACCTTCGTAACGTCCAGTTCCTTGACGTCGCAGGTGACCGGGACCATCAATTCCGGCTTGGCGTTCTTGCCGGCCTTGATCAGTTCGGCGGCTGCCTCGAAGATCGCGCGGATCTGCATCTCGGTCACTTCGGGATAAGTAATGCCCAGACGCACGCCGCGGTGCCCCATCATGGGGTTCGACTCGTGCAGGGCCTCGCCGCGCTTGCGGACGTCGTCGGCGCTGATGCCCAGGGCCTTGGCCAATTCGGCCTGCTTCTCGGCCCCCTGCGGCACGAACTCGTGCAGCGGGGGATCCAGCAAGCGGATCGTCACCGGCAGGCCGTCCATCGCTTCCAGCGTGGCCTTGATGTCCTTCTTGACGAACGGGAACAGTTCGTCCACCGCCTGCTTGCGTTCCTCCGGCGTGCTGCTGAGGATCATCTTCCGCAGGATGAACAGGGCGTCGTCGGAACCGGACCCATAGAACATGTGCTCGGTGCGGAACAGGCCGATGCCCTCGGCGCCGAAGCCGCGGGCCACCTTGGCGTCTTCCGGCGTGTCGGCGTTGGTGCGGACGCCCAAGGTGCGGTACTTGTCGACGATCTTCATGAACTCCTGGAACCGCGGATTCTCACTGGCGTCCATCATCGCCAGCGCCCCTTGGTACGCGCGGCCACGGGTGCCGTTCAGGGTGATCGTGTCGCCTTCTTTCAGCGTCACTTTGCCGGCCGTCATGGTTTTGGCGGCCATGTTCAGCTTGATGGCCCCGGCGCCGACGATGCAGCACTTGCCCCAGCCGCGGGCGACCAGCGCTGCGTGGCTGGTCATACCGCCGCGGGCCGTCAAAATGCCCTCCGCCGCCCGCATGCCTTCGACGTCCTCCGGGTTGGTCTCTTCGCGGACCAGGATCACCTGCTTGCCCTGCTTGGCCCAGGCTACGGCGTCGGCCGAGGTGAACACGATCTGGCCGCAGGCGCCGCCGGGGCCGGCCGGCAGACCGGACACGAACGCCTCGGCCTTCTTCTCGGCCGCCGGATCGACGATCGGGTGCAGCAGTTCGTCCAGTTGGGCGGGCGCCACACGCTTGACCGCCGTCTTTTCATCGATCAGTTTTTCGCCCAGCATGTCCATGGCCATGTTCAGCGCCGCCGTGCCCGTGCGTTTGCCGTTGCGGCACTGGAGCATGTACAGCTTGCCTTCCTGGATCGTGAACTCGATATCCTGCATGTCCTTGTAGTGTTGTTCGAGCCGGGTGCGGATATCGTACAGTTCCTTGTACAGAACGGGCATGGCCGTTTCCAGCGACTCCAGGTGCTTGTTCTGGTCGTTCTTGGTCGCCTCGTTCAGCGGGTTCGGGGTGCGGATGCCGGCCACCACGTCTTCGCCCTGGGCGTTGACCAGCCATTCGCCGTAGAACTTGTTCTCGCCGGTGGCCGGATTGCGGCTGAAGGCCACCCCGGTGGCCGAGGTGTCGCCCATGTTTCCGAAGACCATGCTCTGCACGTTGACGGCCGTGCCCCAGTCGTCGGGAATGCCTTCGATGCGGCGGTAGGAGACCGCACGCTTGCCGTTCCAGCTCTTGAAGACCGCGCCGATCGCGCCCCAGAGCTGCTCCATCGCGTCGTCGGGGAATTCGCGCCCGAGGACCTCCTTGACCTTCGCCTTGTACTGGTCGCAGAGCGCTTTCAAATCTTCGGCAGAAAGCTCCGTGTCTTCGGTCACGCCGCGGGCCTTTTTCATGGCGTCCATCAGGTGCTCAAGCTGCACCCGCACCCCCTGGCCCTCGGCCGGCTCGATGCCCTCGGCCTTTTCCATGACAACGTCCGAGTACATCGTGATCAGGCGGCGGTAGGCGTCGTAGACGAAGCGCTCGCTGCCCGACTTCTTGATCAGGCCCGGGATCGTCGCCGAGCAGAGGCCGACGTTCAAAACGGTTTCCATCATGCCCGGCATCGAGCTGCGGGCGCCCGAGCGGCTGGAGACGAGGAGCGGGTTTTCCGGGGCCCCGTATTTCATGCCCATCGCCGCTTCGGTCTTCTTCAGCGCGGCCTGGACCTCTTCCTTCATGCCGGGGGGGAATTGGCCGCCCTCGGCGAAATAGGCGGTGCAACACTCGGTGGTGATCGTAAAGCCGGCCGGGACGGGCAGACCGAGATTGCACATCTCGGCAAGGTTCGCACCCTTGCCCCCCAAAAGGTTGCGTTGGGAGGCGTTGCCGTCAGTCCCGGTGGATCCGAAGTTGTACACGTACTTGGGTGCCATGAATTGAGCCCTTCCACTGTCAGAGAAACCTGGAAATC
>ENA-UOXR01003005-UOXR01003005.1-bioreactor-metagenome-genome-assembly--contig:-NODE-3005-length-14816-cov-5.642301_pt1 | contig 14816 bp, 13 predicted proteins | sample MGYA00238164_ERZ764825 | MGnify/ENA primary metagenome ERZ764825 (study PRJEB28920, sample SAMN05720171) | bioreactor metagenome | isolation source: Anaerobic biogas reactor | place: USA:Washington...
ATCTGGCCCATGACGTTGGCCGCCCAGGCGCCGCCGATGCCGCCAGCCACTCCCAAGAGGCCCCCCGCCAGGCTCAGCATCAAGGCCTCGGCCAGGAACTGGGCGCGTACGTCGCCGGGCGTCGCGCCCACTGCCTGCCGAACGCCGATCTCGCGGGTGCGCTCGGTCACGCTCACCAGCATGATGTTCATGATGCCGATGCCGCCGACCAGCAGAGAAACGCCGGCTACCCAACCCAGTAGGTCACGAAAGGCCGCAGTGGTGGACCCTTGGGCGGTGATGATGTCCTGCTGGGTTTGGATGGTGAAATCGGGTTCGTCCAAGGTGACGCCGTGCCGCCGCGCCAGCAGCAGCTCCACCTGCACGATGGTATCCTCCAAGGCCGACGCGCTGGGGGCTTGCACATAGATCGTGTTGACCATGTTCCCCTGCATTCCCGCGAATCGTGAGAAGGCGAATCGCTCAAAGACGACCGTGATGGGCGTGTACAGTCGCGCGTCCCAATCCTGGCCGGCCACGGTGCCGCGCTCGGCGGTCACGCCCACGACCGTCAGCTTGGTGTTGCCCACCGAGATCTTGGAGCCGATGGGATCGGCCTTGCCAAACAGGTCCTCGGCCAGCGTGGCTCCGAGGATCGCCACCTTGGTGGCACGATCTACTTCGGTGGCGTTGAACCACCGTCCGGTGGCGATTGTGACGTCGCGGACCGTCGGAAAGTCCGGTGTCGTCCCCAGGATGGTCACGCTATCGATGGACCCCGCGCCGTACTTTACCGTCTGCATCGAGCTCTGTTCCACCGAGACGCCCGAGATGTTGGGCACCTGCTCGGCGATGGCCAGGGCGTCATCATAGGTGAGGCTGCCGCCGCCCATCATCCTGCCGGCGCTGACGTTGGTTCGGGCAAAGCTGTTGGTGACAAAGATTAGGTTGGCGCCCAGGCTGTTGATCTGATCGGCGATGGTGGCTTCGGTGCCGGCGCTGACGCCCGTCATGATGATCACCGCCGCCACACCGATGATGACCCCCAGCATGGTCAGCAGCGAGCGCACCTTGTTGGTGATCAGCCCATCCCAGGCGATCCGCAGCAGCTCAGCCAAGCTCATGGGGCCACCCCCTCTGTGGTGGGGGAGTGAGGGGCTGCAACGGCCTGGGCACCGTTGTGCACATCGGCCTCGATCAGGCCGTCTCGCAGATGGATGACCCGCTGAGTCATGGCGGCCACTTCTGGGTCGTGGGTGACGACCACCAGGGTGCGTCCGCGCTGATGCAGTTCGCTCAGTAGCGCCAGGATCTCTGCCCCAGAGCGGGAGTCTAGGTTGCCCGTGGGCTCATCCGCCAGGACGAGGGCGGGGTCATTGACCAACGCCCGGGCGATGGCCACGCGTTGGCTTTGCCCCCCAGAGAGCTCGTTCGGTAGGTGGTGCATGCGGTCCGCCAACCCCACCGCCTCCAACGCCGCCTTGGCGCGCTCCTTGCGCTCGGCGCGCGACGAGACGTTTTCGCGGTCATACAGCATGGGCAGCATCACGTTCTTGAACGCGGTAGTGCGCGGAAGCAGGTTGTACGACTGGAACACGAACCCAAGCTTGCGCGAGCGTACGCCGGCCAGTTTCAGGCGATCCAAAGCGCTGACGTCCTCGCCATCCAGTAGGTACTGGCCCGACGTGGGCCGATCTAGGCAGCCCAGCAGGTTCATCAGGGTGCTCTTGCCCGAGCCCGATGGCCCCATGATGGCGACGAACTGGCCCGGCTCGATGGCCATGCTCACGCCCCGCAGGGCGCGGACCTCTAGCTTGCCGACGAAGTAGGTCTTGGCTAGGTCGTGTACCTCGATGACGCTCATTGGGTCGCCACCATGCCGGTGCTGACGATCTCGCCCGCCTCTACGCCCGAGACGATCTCGGCAAAGGTCAGGTCCATCAGGCCGACCTCTACCATGCGTAGACGGAGCTCGCCGTTGGTCACCACAAACACGGCATACGATCCGCTCTCGATCTCCCGCAGTGCCTCCACGGGCACCAACACGGCGTCCTCGGCGCGGCCGCCAATGATGTCGACGGTAGCGCCCATCCCCAGCAACAGCCCTTGGGGTTTGGCGATGCCCGAGGCCGTCAATTCGGCCGCACCGCTGGCCAGGTAGAGGCCCGCCGAGCTGGTGAGCGAGGGATCGACCTGGGTGACCGTGCCGGTGAACACCTGGTCTGGCAAGGCATCAAAGATCACCTCAACCTCGCGGCCGATAGCGAGGCTTGATAGATCGCTTTCGTCCACCATGATATCCAGCACATAGCGCGACGTATCGGCCACGGTCACCACAGCGCTGCCCGCGCCAACGTCGAGTCCGACGGTCCCCGACACGCCGGTGACCACGCCATCGAATGGCGCTACCAGCGTGCAGCTTTGGAGCGCGACCTGGGCCTCGGCGACCTGCCTCTCGGCTTGAGCTAGGGCTGTCTCGGCCTGCCGTAGCCGTAGCTCGGAGGCGGCCACGTCCTCGGCGCTGGGGCTGGCCTCCACGTCCACTAGGGCGATCCGAGCTTCTGCGAGGGTGGTCTCAGCGGCCAAGGCGTCCGCCTCGGCGACGCCAGCGTACAGATCGTTCAGCGCTTGCTGGGCCTGCAAGACCTGTGCTCGCGCCTCTGCCAACTCGACGTCGGTGGCGGGCTCCAGAGCAGCGTCGTACTCGATCTGGGCCGTGCGCACCGCGATCTCGCCGTTGAGGACGTTCACCTCGGCCTGATGACACGCATTGCTGTTCTTGTCCAGGCCGCAGGTGGCGTCCCGGTTCATCTGGGTAGACCAGAGGCTGTTCTTGGCTCGCTCCAGCGACATCTTGGCTTGCTCGAGGGTCAGCGCATTGGGCTGGGCCTGCAGCTCGGCCGTTCGCTCCTGCGCGGCAGCCAGGCTGGCTTGGGCTGATGCCACCGCCGCCTGGGTGGGGTCGCTGGTGATCTCGGCCAGATGATCCTCGGCAACGAGGACCGCCAGACGAGCGTTGGCCAGGTCGAGCGCCGTGGCGCCTGCCAACAGCTCGTTGTGGGCGCCCTCCGCGTCAGCCAGATCCTGCTGAGCCTGCAAGAGCGCTACCTCGGCCTCCGCCAGTGCCAGGTTGGCTGCTGTGTCATCGATGGTTGCCAGCTCTTGGCCGGCCTGAACCCTGTCGCCCACCTGTACGTCGACGGTCAACAGCTCACCCACCGCCGCCGAGGAAAGCGTTCGCTCCGAGGCGGCCACCAGGGTGCCCACGCCGGTGGCGGACAGCACGATCTCACCGCGGCGGGCGACCGACGTTTGCAGAGCCGACGTCTCCGTGGCGGGGGGCTGCTCCGCGCGCTGCCAGCGGTACAGCCCGTACGCCCCTCCACCCACGGCTAGCAGAAGCAGAACCCAGATCCACCCACGACGACGCTTGCGCATGCCCTGCCTCCACGGTACTCCCTGGGTCGTCTTTCAGCACGCTGGCAGCATACGGCGATGCTATCGTAAAGCTGTGACGTACCCGTGAAGAAGGTGTGACGATTACGGGCCCACTCATGACGGCGACAAAACCCACACCGCTCTTGACGGATGCAGGCGATCGGCGTACATTGCATGGCACGAACCCTGAATCGAGCAGCCGATAGCGCTGTGATGGGCGGATGCAGTATGGACGAAAACCCGTCGTTGCTGACCTCGTCGCTGCCCGTGTTTCTTGATCGCGACGAGGAGGCCAAGGCCGAGAGCTGGTGTAGCCAGGCCTTGGGCCAAGCCCCCGACCTGGAGGGCCAGGCACGCGCGGATTTGTTGCGGGTGGCGGCTGCGGCAGGCTTGCTTGCCCTGGGCGACGAACGGCTCAGAGCCGGCCTGGTGGGGGGCGCGGCATCGTCGTGTATCAAGGCGGTGGCGCTGGCGCCGGGCTTTGTGGATGGCTGGCTGCTGCTGGTGCGGGTGCATCGGGCTTCTGGCGCTCTCGAGCAGGCCCGTGGTTGCTTGGAGCGGGCCGCGCAGCTGGTGGGTGACGTGGGGGGCGACCGGATCTGCCGCGCTTGGAGGGAGCAGATCGCCCAGCTGCGGCTGGAACTGGCGCCTAACTGAACGCCTGGCCGACCAACCGAGTCCATGCGCGACAACGCGGAGGTGAGAGCCTCCGCGTTCTGATGCGTGGATGGGTGGTGGGCCGCTAGCGTACGTCTACGCGACGCTCCAGGCGGCGGATGGTGGTCTCGACATAAGCGTCATCGTCTACGCAAAGCTCCAGCGCCTGGTTGGGGCAGATCTCGACGCAGCGCCCGCAGGCCACGCACAGCCCCGAGATCACCGCGCTGCCGTTGGGCACCGCGATGGCGTTGGTAAAGCAGATCCCTTGCGCGCAGGCTCCACACCCCGTACAACGGTCGGTAACGCGCACCCGCACGCCGGGCATGGGCGCGATGCTGTGGTGGACGTGGGGCGGCACATGCTGCAACTGGCCGATGACGCAGCAGCAGGGGCAGCAGGAACAGATAGTCATGAGGCGCTCGGCCGGCCGGGCTCCCAGCCAGTGCGAATCAAACGTATGGCGCCCGATCATGTGCACCAAACCCAGCTCGCGGGCGCGGGCCACGTGGGCGAGCGCCTCCTCCACAGTGGCCGGCCGGCCCAGGGCGGGGTTGATCTGACGGGCGGCATCCCCGAGAAATAGACAGCCCAGATCGATGGGATAGTCCTCGCACTCGCTGGCGTGGCGGCAGAGGCAGCGGTTCATGATCCAGCGAAAGCTAGCCTGCCGCACAAAGTGCTCGACGATGTGGGAGGGAAGCGCCAGGCTCTCTGGGGCCGGCACCGGCGCTCGTACCTCGATTACCCGATCCTTGGGCAGATAGATGGCGTCGTCGTGGCGGGTGAGAAAGCGTAGCAAGGCGCGCAGCCCTGGCCCCACCACCGGACGCTGGGTGGCCTTGGCGATCCATGGGGCGGTGCGTACCGCGTGTCGGATGAATGCAACGAACCAATCAGGGCGAGCCATGCGGTTCCCTAACGAGGGTGTGGGTGCCGACAACTTATGAGGATAGCGATTCTGCCCGGCTTATGCAAGGCGCGGCGTTGGGGCTCGAGCGTGATCTGGGCGCCTACTGGCGGATGGGGGCTAGCCTCGCCGCGCCAGCGGCCGTAGATAGAAGCGCTCGCCCCCATAGCTCAGTGCTAGAAGCTGCCGCGAGGCCACCAGCTCTTTGACGATGCGCCAATCCTCCTGGTTACGTGCCAACAGCTCCAGCACCGCCTCGTGGCGCATCGGGTGTACCGCGGTGATCTGCATCAGATCCTGGGCGGTGTCGCCGGTGGAGGCAAAGGCGTTGCCCTCATAGCCGACCAGCCACTCGACTCGAGGGAGCCGCGCTGCTAGCGCCTGATAGGCGGCGTGCAAAGCCACTTCGGTGGGGGGCAGAACCCAAGGCTCGGCGGGAGGGCGCGTGGGGATTGAGAGGTAGGCGACGGTCGGCCCGATCTCGGCCAGCCTCTGGGCCACCCCTTCCATCTCCTCTGGGCCATCGTTGAGGCCGCGTACCAGCATGGTCTCGGTGGCCAAGATGCCGTCGTACGTCGCGGCAAAGCTGGCGATCCCATCCAGGATAGACGAAAGCGTTAGCCGCCCGTGGGGTCGGTCCACCGCCCGCCAGACGGCCTCGTGCACGGCATCCACCTTGAGCGAGACCCAGTCCGCGCGATGTAGGGCCTCGCGCACCGCGGGAACGTCGATCAGAGAAGCGTTGCTGATCACCGCTGTGGGTACGCCTAGCGCGCCCACGCCAACCAGGGACTCGTCCAAGTGGAGATCGAGCGTCGTCTCGCCGTCGGGCACAAAGGTAACATAATCCGGCGGCGCCTCGCCCTGCGCCTCAAGTGCTTCAAGTCGCTCGGCTACCGCGGCGATGATGCTCTCCGGACGTTGGAAGGCGCGCCGGTCAATATGTAGGTTGGGGGTTCGTCCTAGCTGGCAGTACACGCAGGCATAGGTGCAGTGCTTGGGGGGCACATTGTTGATCCCTAGGCTGCGGCCCAGGCGGCGCGAGGGAACGGGGCCAAAGGCGACTTCCATGGCAATCCTCTTGTGATGTGGGCTCATTGAAGGCATGATAGGCCTCCGTGTGGCGCTGGCCAAGAAATGGCGCGTACCGTCCGGCTCGAGAGCGGGGGGGCGGTGTGCCCAGGACTAGAATTTCCCAAAGGGTCGATCGGCCTCGGCTGCGTCCTGCGGGCTCTTGCGCAGCCGCTTTTCCTGGATCCACTGCCCCAGCCGCCGGCGGAGTCGCCGCGCCCGCGACGCCGTCTCGTCGCCGATGGGATGGCTAGAGTAGCGCGCCTCGTGAAAGATTCCCGTCAGCCCCTCGGCCTCGGGGGTGGCTTCGGGGAGCTGCTCGACCAGCACGGCTCGGTACTCGTTGGGCGTGAGCTGCGGCGAACGGGCCAGCCCCGCGCGGCCGGTCTGCCGTAGGGCTGCCAGGTAATAGTAGCGGGCACGGTCGCGCGGCGAGAGCCGCTTGAGCGAGATGCGCCGACGGGCGCGTGGGGTGGGTTGTTGGGCCCGACGGCGTCGCGTAGCCGCCTCGCGCCAACGGCGCACGGATCCTTCGGCCAGGGACCAAACCCGCTGCCAGGCCCGGCGGATTCTGTCGGCGAGCTCGCTCAGCCAACGCCACACCTTGGTGCGGCGCAACCAGGCCAGCAGATGCAGCCGATCCCCCATAAAGTGCAGTACCGAATAGGCCCCGATGCCCAGCATCGCCCACCAGAACAGCAACGATCGGAGTATCTGCCAGGCGAGAGTGGTGCCCCGCCCGCTGGCGCCGTCGGGCGGGGCGGGCGTGGGCTGGGGCGTGGGGTATCTCGGTTGCGGTCCCGGCTGGCCCGTGAACAGATCCAGCAACCAGCGCATGGCCACGGCGACGGCAAATACGATCAGCAGCACGAGTTGGGTCACGATCCAAGCCAGCCAGCGCGCCGCCACGCTGACAGCCTCAAAGATCGGCACGCTGTACCCCGAGGGCAAGAGCACCGCTCCCAGCGCGACCAGCAGCAGGAACAGGATCGCCAGGGCCATCCAGCGTTCGCCGATCCGGCCTCGCACCGCAATGCCCTGTAGCTCCCACTGGGCTCGCAGCACGGTATAGCGGGCCTGGCTGAACAGCAACATGCCCACGGCAAAATAGACCAGCGCATTGGCGCCCAGCGACCCCAGGCGCGCGTTCGGCAACGTCTCGAGCATCTGCAGATCGAACTGGGCCATGCCGGTGAACAGCAGCAGCGACGTGCCCCCGAGCAGATAGATCGCCATGATCAAAAAGATCCGACCGGCCCGATCGGTCTGACCATGCTGAGGCATGGTGGCCCGCAAATAGTAGCGCGGATCGGTGACGGTGGGAATGTGCTCCAGCGGCGTGACCTCGAGCTCCCAAATAGCCTGCGCCAGCGTCAGGGCCGTGTACCAGAACACCAGCACCAACATGCCAACCAACCCAAAGCCATAGTCGATGATGGCGAGGGCGTTGGCGGTCCAGAGCGCGGCGTCCGCCAACAGGCGATCCCAGCCCAGGTGGAGGTAGACGCCAAAGCGGATGATCAGCAGGAGCGTGACCCACTCGACCACGCGAAAGCGAAGACGATCGCGCTGGCCGACATCGCGGTGCGCGAGGATGCGATAGGCCTGGATGCTCTCTAGGCTCACAAAGAACACCAACACGACGAAAAAGCGGCCGGGCCACTCGGGAATGATGCGCACCAACAGCGCCGAGAGGGCGATGCTGATGCAGGTGAGCATGACGGCGATGGCCAGGGGGCGGACGATCTCTTGCAAGGCGAACTGACCGGGCGCGCGGGAGGGCGAACCGTTGCTCGCACGGGCCGGAGTGTTCGTCGGCAGAGCGGTCGTCTGGGGCATCTGGGCGCCATCCTTGCGACGTATCCCGACCAGGCCAGACACCTCTATTGTAGCAGATGGATACGGCCCACGAAAGACGCGTTGCTGCCTCGGAAACTCTTTAGAATTCGGGCGGAAAACCCTTGACAGCCCCTCGTCGGTGTGCTATTATACTCACGCAGGACTCGAGAGATTGGACTGATCTTCGGGTCTGACCCCGACAAGCGGGGAGTCTGGCAGGCGGGGAGCTGGAGGGCGCAAGCCTAGACAGGAACCGTGAGCTGAGGTAAGGGTCGAGAGCTCGTATGACGTGTGGAAACACATGTCGAGCGTGAGGTCCGAGAGCAGTGAGCGCCAAGCCGGCTCGCTCGGCAGCGCAGGCCAGAGGAAACGTGTTTCGGTGGAACGGATCGTGAAACGTCCGAACCGCTGAGGGGCAGATCATCAGGGGAGCAGAAAGGTCACTTGAGTCCTGCGTCTTTGTGAGGCCGTAGCCACAACCATGACTACGGCCTCGCTTGGCGTCTGGGGGTGGGCAGAGCTACGAGGCTACGCCTCGCTCCACGAGAGCCCGCTGCAGCGCCTGGACGTCTCGGCGAGCCGCGCGGCTGCCCCAGGGATCCAGCACCTCGATCGAGTAGCCGCCCCGATAGCCGTGCTCGGCCAGGAGGGCCAGCAACCGGTCCAGATCCAGCTCGCCACGCCCATAGCGCACCTGCATCTGGTCACGTGTCGCATCGCGCACGTGTACCCGGCCGACCCGGTCTAGCAGCGGGCCAGTGTCCTCTAGCGCGATCCCCTGCATGATCAGGTGCGAGGGGTCATAGGCCACCGTCAGCCCAGGCACCTCGTCCAGGATGCGGGCCGCCACAACGGGATCCTCCATGATCGAATCCACATGGCACTCGAGCGCGATGGTCAACCCATAGGGACGGGTCACCGCCATGATCTCGCGCAAGGACGCCACCGCCCGTTCCACCTGGCTCTCGAACGAGTACGTGGCATCGGGGCGACCAGGCACCAACGAAGCGGTGGTGAGGTTATAGCGGGTCATCAGCTCGGCCATGGCGGCGGCCTCGGCCTGACGCTGCTCGCAGGCGGCAGGCCGCCGTTCGTGCAGCGCCACAGAAAAGCCCATATTGAACGCGTCCAGCTCTACGCCGGCCGCCGCCAGGGCCTGCTGCAGGCGCGCGTCCACGGCGTCCACGCCATCGGCCGCCTCGCTGGGGTTGATGTGGTTCCAGCCCTCAACGGCCAGCAGGTCCACCCGCTGGAAGCCGAGCTTGGCGACGCTCTTGAGAGCGGGCTCGAGCGGGAGTTGGTGAAAGAGGCCGCTGGAACAGGCAATGGGCGACATGGGTATCTCCTCTGCTATCCGAACAGCTCGCGGGCGGCGTCCATCCGGTCTACCACCGCCACGCCAAAGGGGCAGCGCGTCTCGCAATCGGCGCAGGCCAGGCAAACGTCGGCGTTGGCGGGCATGGCGGCATAAGCCTGGCGCAACCCGTCGTCGACGCCCTGGATGCGCGCCCGATCGAACAGGCGGTTCATGGCGGCAATGTCGATCTCGGCGGGGCAGGGGAGGCAGTGGTTGCAGTAGACGCAGTGCCCCTCCTGGTAGGTGGCAAAGCTCTCTAGCACGCCGCTGAAATCGCGCAACGCGGCCGGCGCCTTCCAATAGCCGAGATCCTCGTCGACCTGCGCGACCGTGGCGCAACCCGGCACCACCGTGCTGACCTCGGCGTGGGCCAGGGCATAGGCTAGGCAGGTGACCGGCGAAACCGGTTCGCGCCGGGTCAGCTCGCCCTCACGCGCCGACACGAACCGGTTGGCCTGGATGGTCGGCTCGGGCTGGAGCAGCATGCCGCCGGCAAAGGGCTTCATGGCCACCAGGCCCACGTTGGCGCGGGTGCAAGCGGCCAGCAGTTCGGCCTTGCCCGGCGCGGCGTGGCCCGTTAGGTTGATGGGGAACATCAGCACGTCGACGATGCCCGTCTCCACCGCCCGCTGCGAGCTGGCCGGCGTATGGCCGCTGAACCCGATCCAGCGTGCCCGCCCCTGGCGTTGCAGCGCCAGCGCGCGATCGGCGAGGCCGCCCGGCGCCAGGATGGCGTCCAGGTCGTCCTCCTCGTCGCAGTTGTGCAGAAACAGCACGTCTAGGTGATCGGTGTTCAGCCGACGCAGCATATCCAGCACGAACTGCTCGGCCAGGTTAGCATCGCGGGTGCGGACGTACTGGCCGCCTTGGTGGGTGGAGCCCAGGTGCCCGGCGATCAGCACCTCCTCGCGGCGGCCACGCAGGGCGTTCCCCAGGCGGTCGCGAAAGGCGGGCTCGGCGTACCAGGCGTCCAGATAGTTGGCGCCATACGCCAGTGCCGCCCCGATCACGGCGTCCATGCGGGCTTGGTCGGCGTCTTGGACGTATTCGGTGCCCAGCGAGATGGCGCTCACACGCGCGCCCGTGCGGCCGAGGGTGCGGTACTCCATGCTGCCTCCTGAACGAGGGTGGTGTTCGAAGGGAGAGGATAGGCGCATGGGGGCGGGGCGTCAAGGGAGGGGGCGGGGCAGCTGGTGCGGTAGCCATTGAGCGCGCTTGTGGCGTGAGGGCACGGCATGCCGTGCCCCTACACCAGAAGCAGTAGAAGACTGGTTGAAAACCTATAAAACCTCAATAGACCCCTGCCCATGTAGCGGCACGACATGTTGTGCCCTGCGCCGTCCCCGGCGCCATACCGAGGACTTGCGCCAGGAGGGGACGGTCCCGTCTACGCCGGCCCCGCCCCGCTCAACGCCGCCAGGTAGGCGCTCAGCAGCAGCACTAGCACGCCCAGCGCCAGGTTCAGCATCAGCGCGGCGGCCGAGAGCCGCTCGCGTGGCGTCATCTCGGGCGAGCGCTTTTTGCTGCGGGGCGTCGGCTCGGGCCGCGCCAGGTACAGGCTCCGCACCAGCGCCAGGGCGATCATCAGCAAGTAGAGCAGATGCTTGATGGACAAGGCTACCTGATAGGGCGTGGCGAACTGGAACAGCCCCCCGGCCCCGCCTGAGCGCCGCCCCAGCAGGATCCCCGTCACCGCCAGCCCCACGATGCTGACATACACCCAACGGCTCAGGCGCGTCTGGATGGCGTTCAGCACCCGCTTGGCCTCGGGCCCGCGACCCAGCGCCTTGAGCGTGGCCGGCATCACCGCCGTGGCCAGCACCACCAGCCCGCCGATCCACACCGCGGTGAACAGATCATGGAAAAAGGTCACCAAGGCAAAGACGAGCTTGGTCGGAGGCATGAGGGCCTCTCCTTACAGAATCTGCGACGCGTCGGTCTGCCGCGGCGTCTTGATGACCAGGAACCGGACGCGTTCGTCGCCCTGGTTCAGGACGCGGTGCACGATCTTGGCCGGGCTGTGGATCAGGCAGTGGGCCTCGGCCTCTTCGCGCTCGTCACCGATCTCGACGGTGGCGACGCCCTCTAGCACGTAAAAGGTGGCGTCCACCGGCGTGATATGGGGCCGCAACGCCTCGCCGGGCTCTAGCGTGATCAGCGACATCTGCACATGCTCGGTGCTGTGCAGCGAGCGCACACTGCTGACCTTGTGTGGCGTCTCGACTTCCGGTGCCTCTAGCGCGCGTACGATCTTCATGATAGTCTCCTCTATCTCTGTGGTGGCCGGCCAAAGTGGCCTCTCTGGCGTTGGCTCCCAGGGGCACGGCGCCGCCGCGCCCCTGGATAGCTGGCTGGGTCGCTCCCCACATCCCAACCGCGAACTTGCCTCGTGGGCTATGCGCCAGCCGCGATGCTGGCCAGGCCCTCCTCCACCGTGCCCATCGGCTTGAGCTCAAACGTATCCACGATGACCTGGGCCACATTGGGCGAAAGGAATGCCGGCAGCGTCGGGCCCAGGCGGATCTTTTTCACGCCCAGCGCCAGGAGCGCCAGCAAGACGATGACGGCCTTTTGCTCGTACCAGGCGATGTCGTACGAGATCGGCAGGTCGTTGATGTGCTCGGCGCCCACCGCCTCGGCCAGCTTTTGGGCGATGACCACCAACGAGTACGAGTCGTTGCACTGGCCCGCGTCCAGCACCCGCGGAATCCCGCCGATGTCGCCCAGGTTCAGCTTGTTGTAGCGATACTTGGCACATCCCGCCGTCAGGATCACCGTGTCCTCGGGCAGCTTTTCGGCCAGCTCGGTATAGTAGGAGCGGGTCCGCTGGCGGCCATCGCATCCTGCCATCACGACGAACCGTTTGATGGCGCCGGCCTGGATCGCCTCGATCACCTTGTCCGCCACCGAAAGCACCGTAGCGTGGGCGAACCCGATGGGGATCTCGCCGTCTTCGATCTGCACGGGCGATTCACACTGAAGCGCCCGCTCGATGACCACCGAGAAATCCTTGGGCGCATCGCCCGCGCGATCGGCAATGTGCGGTACGCCAGGCCAGCTCACCAGGCCGGTGGTATACAGCCGATCGAGGTAGCTGTCCTTGGGCGGCACCAGGCAGTTGGTGGTCATCAGGATGGGGCCGTTGAACGAGTCAAACTCGTCCCGCTGCCGCCACCAAGAGCCGCCATAGTTGCCTGCCAGATGGGCGTGCTTTTTCAGCTCGGGATAGGCGTTGGCGGGGAGCATCTCGCCGTGGGTGTAGACGTTGATGCCCGTGCCCTCGGTTTGCTCCAGCAGCTCTTTCAGGTCGCGCAGGTCGTGGCCGCTGATTAGGATCCCAGGCCCGGGCCGCACACCCAAACTCACCTGGGTGGGTTCGGGGTTGCCATAGGCGCCCGTGTTGGCGGCATCCAGTTGGGCCATGGCGGCAGCGCCCATGCGCCCCGTCTCCAGGGTGAGGGCCACCAGGTCGTCGGCCGTGAGGCTGTCGTCCAGCGTGGCGGCCAGGGCGCGCTGCAGGAAGGCGTCCAGCTCGGCATCGGCCAAGCCAAAGACGCGGGCGTGATCCACATAGGCGGCCATGCCTTTGAGGCCGTAGATGATCAGCTCGCGCAACGACCGCACGTCCTCGTCCAGGCTCTCGTCGGCCATGACGCCGACCCCAGCGGCGGCCTTGAGATAGGCCTCCTTGGTCCGGCCCGTGGGCTGCCAGGTGGCAGGCTCGGGCAAGCTGGCGTCGGCAAAGCTGGGGTCCTGCGCCAGCACGCGCTCACGCAGCGCGTCGCGATGGGCGAGGGCCTTGTCGATCAGCCCGACAAAGCGATCCTCGTCAAACCCCACGTTGGTGATGGTCGCGAACAGCCCCTCGGCCACGAACTTGTCAGCACTGGCGTCGGCCAGGCCGAGCTCGCGGGCGCGCTGGCCCCAGACCGAAAGCCCCTTTAGGCTCCAGATCAGCAGATCTTGCAGGGCGGCCACCTCGGGGGGTTTGCCGCAGGCTCCGACCTTGGTGCAGCCCGTGCCGCGCGAGGCCTCTTGGCATTGGTAACAGAACATGTCCACGGTGTGCTCCTTCTCTAGCGGTGTTGTCTGCCTCTAGTATATACAAGAACGATCGCCGCGTCTGTGACCAGCGTCACACTGGCGCGCGAACCTGGTCGCGTGTATGCTTGGCAGCCAAGAGTCCACGTTGCCTGCGAGGGAGGTGCTGGGTGCCGAGTGCGACGCTGACCCGCTGGCCCACCGAAACTAGGGGCGTGCTGCGACGCTTTTTGCGCGAGCACCCGTATTGGGCGGGCCTCGACGAGCGAGCGCTGAGCGAGGTGGAGGCTGCCGCGCGGGTGCGCGAGCTGGAGCGCGGGCAGGTCTATGCCTTGGAGGGCGACCCCTGCGACGCGATCTGCTTTGTGCTGATCGGGCGCATCGATGCGGTCAAGCTCTCGGCCGAGGGGCGTCGCCAGGTGGTCAACGTCGTGCAGGCGGGGCAGAGCTTTTACCTGGTGCCCGCCCTGGATGGCGGCACGCTTCCCGTCACCACGGTGGCCGCCACGCGCTCCCTGCTGGCCTGCTTTCGTGGCGATGCCTTTCTAGCGCTGCTCGAGCGGCATCCCTCGCTCATGCGGGCCATTGCGGGGGACTTGGCCCATCGTCTCCGCCGTATGGGAGATCTGGTGGCCGATCTGTCGCTTCGCAGCGTGCCACAGCGACTGGCCCGTCTGCTGCTGGAGCGCGCCGAGGGGCGGTTGCCCAGCCGCATGACCCAACGCGATATGGCCGCGCAGCTCGGCACCGCTCGCGAGGTGGTGGCGCGCTGCCTAGCGCGCTTTCAGGACGAGGGCTGGGTGCGCGTGGGGCGTGGCGTCATCGAAGTGCTGGACGCCGAGGCCTTGCGGCACGAGGCGGCCGATTGATGGCGACGTGTGTTCGGCCGCTGTGTGACCTGGGTCACGGTCGGCCGAGCGCAAGTGTGGTACCATGCAGCTAACGTCAAGACGAATGGGGGCGGAAGTGCAGCAACGCGAGTGGGCGGGTCGGGTCTCGCCCGAGATCGACCAGGAGCTATGCATCCTATGCGGTGACTGCGTGCCCAGTTGCCCGTGTGAGGCGCTAACGCTGGGCGTCGACGCCATCATCCTGGATCAGGATCTCTGCGTCTACTGCGGCGACTGCGAGGATGTGTGTCCCGTGGGCGCCATCGCGTTGCCATACCAGGTGGTGCTGGGCCCGCGGTTGGCGGACGCCCCGCCCGATGAGGAGTAAGCTCATGGCTACCGTGCGACGGAGTATTGTCAAGATCGATGAGGAGCTCTGCAACGGCTGCGGACTCTGCGTGACGCCCTGCGCCGAGGGCGCCATCGAGATGGTTAACGGCAAGGCCAAGGTGATCCGCGAAGAGCTGTGTGACGGAGCCGGGTTCTGCCTGGCGGTGTGTCCTACGGGGGCGCTGTCCGTCGAGACGCGCGAGGCGCCAGCTTTTGACGAGGAGGCTGCCGAGGAGGTCGCCCGCCAGCGCGCCGATGAGGGCGCGACGCTGGTCCAGCGCTGCTTTCGCTGCGACGGTAGCGA
>ENA-UOXR01003007-UOXR01003007.1-bioreactor-metagenome-genome-assembly--contig:-NODE-3007-length-14812-cov-4.569628_pt1 | contig 14812 bp, 15 predicted proteins | sample MGYA00238164_ERZ764825 | MGnify/ENA primary metagenome ERZ764825 (study PRJEB28920, sample SAMN05720171) | bioreactor metagenome | isolation source: Anaerobic biogas reactor | place: USA:Washington...
CGGTACCCACTCCATCCGGCGTCTCCACAAAGGATTCCGGTTTCGGGCAGCGCTTCACCGCGTCCTCATAAGCCTCCTGCTCATATTTCAGGCAACACATAAGCCGTCCGCAGGTACCGGAAATTTTGGTGGGATTCAGGGAAAGATTCTGTGTCTTTGCCATCTTGATGGAAACGGGCTGAAACGCATCCAAAAACGAAGCGCAGCAAAAGGGCTTGCCGCATATGCCCAGGCCGCCCAGCATTTTGGCTTCATCCCGCACGCCGATCTGCCGCAGCTCAATGCGGGTATGGAATATGGCGGCCAGATCCTTTACCAGCGCACGGAAATCTACGCGCCCCTCGGAGGTGAAGAAAAACTGAACCTTGCTCCCGTCAAACGTGTATTCCACCTCTACCAACTTCATTTCCAGGCCATGCTCTGCAATCTTCTGCTGGCAGATCCGAAACGCCCGCTCTTCCCGCTCGCGATTTTTCTCCACCGCCTTTTCATCCTCGGCAGTGGCCAGGCGCAGCACGGGGCGCAGCGGTGCAACAAGCTCCTCCTCGGGTATCACGGTGTTGCCTTTGACACATTCACCGTACTCCACCCCGCGGGAAGTCTCGATGATCACTCCCTCCCCCGGAACAACTGAAATGCCCTGGGGATCAAAATAATATTGCTTGCCTCCGCTTTTAAAGCGGACGCCGATTATCTCAGCCATAAAGTACCTCCCATGAGATAGATTGCAACGGGTCCAAAGCGCTTACAGTCCGCAGGCGCGGGCGGCGAGCCAGCCTGCAAGATGGCCGGCGCCGAGGTGAAACTCGCAGGCGCGGCGCAGGGTTCTCACATGCTCGATGAGGTTCAGTATGCGGCGGGTATCCCCGCGGTCTGGGGCCAGCCGGCGGCGCAAGAGCCGGCCTGTCTCTTCCAACAGGACGGCAAAGGATTCCCGGTCCCATTTTTCCAGCGAAACCGCAAATGCCAGCAGCTCCAGCTCACTGCCCTCCAGGAGCAGCTGCGCAAGCTGTGCCGCGGTCTCCTGCTGCGCAGTTTCACTCTGGCTGTCTTCCTGCGCGGGAGCAAGCCGTATGATCTCACACCGGGAGCGGATGGTAGGCAAAAGCGCCGCATCGTTTTCGGTCATCAGGAGAAAAGCGGCGTAGGGCGGCCCCTCTTCCAGCACCTTGAGAAGGGCATTTTGGGCGCTGGCGTTCATATCCTGGGCGTGTTCCAAAAGATAAACCTTCCGGAGCGCCTCGTTGGGGCGAATATACGCGTCGGCCCGCAGCATGCGGGCGGCTGCCGTATTGACGGCCTCCCCGCTTCCGCCCGCCCGAATGATATCCGGGTGGATCCCCGCCGCCGCCTTCCGGCAGCCGGAGCACCTGCCGCAGGGGCCCTGCCCTTCGCCGGAGCACACATAATACGCCGCCATCCAATCGGCCAGCGCGTGCTTGCCCGAACCGGCAGGGCCGGTGAGGATATAGGCGTGGGACAGCGTTTTTCTGTCCGTGAGGCGCTTCATTGCGGCCGCAGCGCCGGACGGAGTACCGTTTTTCATCATCAGACGCGTTCAAACCGCTCAACGTCAACCACAAACATGGTGGCGCCCCCCACCGTAACCTCCACGGGTACGCTGGGGTAATATCCGTAACTCAATTCGGTGGTGATGGGGATCATCTGTTTGCGGCTGTGGGAATGCTCCCGGATGATACCGATTACGTCGTGTACCTTTGACTCATCCACTCCCACAAGAATGGTTACATTCCCCGCCATCAGAAAGCCGCCGACGGTGGCAAGCCTGGTGGAAGAAAAGCCGCCCCTGGTCAGCGCGTGGGTAACCGTGTTGGTATCGTCATGGTTGATGATGGCAATTACCAGTTTCATAACGGGGCCCGCCTTTCCGGATCTGATCTGCCCATATCGGGTGTTTTCAGGTTCTTTTTTCATATTATAACCTATTTGGTTCAAATATGCGAGAGGTTTTTACTCGCTGTAAAGCGGCTGCTCAAAATGCCTGATGCATTTTAAGCAGCCGCCGGGTGCTTCAATATTTGTGTTCCCCCCGGGAGTATGCTACCACGGTCCGGCGGTTTGGCTCGGTACCCATGGAATAGGTGACCACATCGGGGTAATCCTGCAAGGCGGCGTGAATCACATGGCGTTCATAAGCATTCATCGGCTCCAGCGTGACGTTGCGGCGGTATTTGACCACTTTTCCGGCAACCTTATGCGCCAGGCGCTGAAGCGATTCCTCCCGCTTGGCCCGATATTGCTCCGCATCGATATGCACACGGACCCGCTTGGCCTGGCCGCGGTTGACGGCATAGTTGGTGAGCTGCTGAATGGCGTCCAGTGTCTCTCCCCGGCGCCCGATCAGGGCGCCAAGCCCCTCTCCTTCCAGCACCACCTGATAGCTGCCTTCCGAGGATTCCGAAATTCTGGGAGCCGCATCCACCTTCATATGATTCATAAGGCCGGTGAGGAATGCGGAAATCTGTTCCTCCCTGCAGTCCGTGCCCTCGTTCTCAGGCTGCGCGGAGACGTTCTCCGCCGCTGCCGGAGGCGCCTGCACACGCTCCTTCCCGCTGTTCGGGCGCACTTCTTTTTCTTTCCTTCGGCGGGAAGCGGCGCCGCGGCGGTCTCCGTTTATGTGTGTTTCGGTGAGCGTTTCAGGGGCAGCGGGTACTTTTTCCGCTTCGTCGGGCGCCTGATAGCTTACCCTGACACGTGCGGGAGTGCTTCCCAACCCGAAAAACCCCTGCTTTGCACGATCCAGAATCTCCACAGAAACCTCGTCCCGATCCATGCCGAGCTGTGCCAGCGCGGCAGAGATTGCGGCTTCTTCCGTCTTTCCGCTGACTTCGATCCATTTTTGCATAAGGCTCTCTCCTTATTCTTCTTCATCCTCTTCAGAGGTCTCTGCCCCGGCTTCTGCCTCATACTCCCCGTCTTCAGACACTGCAGCTTCCGCAGGGGCCGCCGCGGTATCGGATATGGCGGGGGTCTGCGATCCTTCTTCGAAGGCGGAGCGTTCCTCCCCGGCAGAAGGGCTCACGGGAGCAGCTTCCGCCGCTTCCTCACCGTGCATTTTTGCCGCCAGTGCAGCCTCCACCGCAGCTTCGTCCACAGGGGCGCTTGGATCACGGTATGGCATCACGCCGCCATACCGGTCCGGGTCGTATGCGCGGCCGCGCGCATACGCGCGAATGCCAATTCTGCTGTTGGCCAGAACTTCGCCGCTGACCTTTCGTTCGGCCTGGCGCTTTTTGCCCTCCGCCACAGCTTTGGCCTTGGCCTCGGCCGCCAGGCGCTTTTTCTCTTTTTCCTCTTCCTTCTCCCGGCGTTCACGCTCTTCCATCTCGCGGGCAACTGCTTCAAAGTCTTTTTTCAGGAGTTTACCAGCCAAAAGCTCCTGGAAAATCGTAAACACATTGTTGGCAATCCAGTAGACGCCAAGTGCGGCGGGCAATGTAAAGCCAATCCACAGCGAGATGAGGGGCATGGTAAGCATCATGGTCTTTGTATTGCCCGCCATGGGGTTGTCCTGATTGCTGGCCGAATTGTTGGTCTTCATGGAAATCTTCATGGAGAGAAGCGCCAGTCCTGCGGAAATAAGGGGGATTAAAAACAAGCCGATGTTGTTCCATGAAAAGGAATCAAACCGGGCAGGGTTCCACTGGGGCGTGGCTGCCAGATTGATGCCAAGAAAGGTGAAGTCAAGCTGAAAAATCTTGCCCAAAAGGGCAGGAAGCCCCTGCTCCACCTCAGCGTACCGCTGAAACATCTCTCTGGCAATGGTAATTTCTCCGGTGCCGGAAGTAGAAATGATATTTCCGGACAGGAAATTTGACAGTTCGTTCACCTCATCCGAGGTCAGGCTCATCATATAAGTGAGAGGCTGCCGGATAACTCCGTACAGGCCGATCAGGATAGGCAGAGGAAGCAGCGACCACAGGCAGCCGCCCATGGGATTGACCTTTTCCTTTTCGTAAAGCTTCTGGACTTCGGCGTTGAGCCTCTCCTTGTCCTTGCCGTACTGCTTTTGAAGCTGCTGCTGTTTTGCCGACAGGGCGTTCATTTTGGCCATGCTTTTTTTGCCCTTGAGAGACAATGGAAAAAGCAGGATTTTGGTAATCAGGCAAAAAAAGATGATTGCCAGGCCATAACTGTTCAGCAGAAAATAGAGCGCGCGCAGCACCCACGCAAAGGGGATAAAGATAATTGTAAATAATGACATGTTTAAACTGCCTCCAGATGTTTAAGTTACGCTGGGTTGTTCTCTTTTGCCAGCGGCGGATACAGGTCGGAACGCCTGTGTTCTCACATCAGGGTACAGGATCGTATGTTATGGATTCTTGCCGGTGGAAGGGCTGGCATTTCAGAATGCGCCGCAGAGCCAGCCGCCCCCCCTTCCGCACGCCGTACTTCTCCAGCGCCTCCAGGGCATAGGCAGAACAGCTGGGAATAAACCGGCAGCATGGCTGTCGCAGCGGCGAGATGTACCCGCGATAAAAGCCGATCAGTCGTATCAACAGTTTTTTCATGTTGCTACTCCTTTTCCGCCGTTAAGCCCAGCTTGTCCGCCAGCCTCAAAAAGCTCTGCTCCAGCACGCGATAGGAAGCAGAAACCGCTCGCACCCGGGCAACCACTACAATGTCATAGCCGGAGGCAAGCTTGTCTTCCTGAACCCGGTACAGCTCGCGAATCCGACGGCGCACCCTGTTCCGGGTAACGGCGCCTCCCAGTTTGCCGCCTACGGTGATGCCGAGGCGGCTGTACGGCAGGCGGCTCTTCCGGCAGTAAAGGGCCAGATAGGGAGAAACCGCTGATTTTCCCCTGGCGTACAGCCTTCGGAACTCTCGGTTTTGTTTGAGTGAGACAGTGTGCTTCACGGTGCCTTCTCCTCTTTGCCGCTTATGCTCCGCAGGGGCGGTGGAATCGTCGTTCCCCGCCCCTCATGTTTGCTCTATACACGCTTCCGCCTCATCAGAGAGAAAGCCTGACGCGGCCCTTCGCGCGGCGGCGGGCTAAAACCTTGCGGCCGCTTCTTGTGGCCATGCGTTTGCGAAAACCATACTCCTTGGAGCGCTGGCGCTTTTTGGGCTGATAGGTACGAACCATTCCTGCTACACCTCCTGCGTCTTGATCAGGCGGATTATCCCCGCCCACCACAACAGCCGAATTCACGGCTGCGGTCGTCAAAAAAAGCGCAATGCAACTACATAGCGCAGAAATTATTATACCGGACATGCTTTGTTTCTGTCAACCTCCTTTTTGCGCGCTTTTTTCTCTGTCTGCAAATTGTTATCCGTTTTCTCTACATCTTGTGCCTGTATCTGAACTTGACCACAAGTGAAGTGGAACACCACAAAATTTATCTCTCCTTTTGCAGGCGAAAACATTGCGCAAAAGTCTTATTTTTGGTATAATAGCATTCATGAAAATACCCTTGCGGGTTCATTTCAACACGCGCAAGCCGCCGTTGTTCCTGCGGTTTTGTTTTTTTCAATGCCCCTTCCTTGTGAGCAGACGCGATATCTGTGTAAAACTGAGTAGAAACGGGAGGTCAGGCCATGAATCCCCCGGCCGATGTCTGGAAAAAAATTCTCTCCCTCATGGAAGCCGACATGACTGCCACCACGATCAGCACCTGGTTTGACGACGCGGTGGCGGTTGCACTGGAGGAGGACCGGTTTGTCCTCCATACCCCCTCGAACTTCAAGCGGGACATCATTGACAGCCGCTATATCCCGGCGATACAGAAGGCTTTGCGGGAGCTGTTTTCCGCTGAGTTTCATGTTGTTGTTTTGGGAGACGGCGAGCTGGAGCAGTTGAATGCGCCAAAACCGGACCGGTTTTTGTCAGGCTCCGAGGACTATACGTTTGAACGGTTTGTGGTGGGAAACTCCAACAAGTTTGCCCATGCCGCCGCCCGCGCAGTGGCGGACAATCCCTCCGCAAGCTACAATCCCCTGTTTATTTACGGGGAATCGGGGCTGGGCAAAACGCATCTTCTCTATGCCATTGCCCATACCATCGGGCAAAACCACCCGGATCTCCGCATTGTCTACATAAAGGGAGATTCCTTTACCAACGAACTGATACAAGCCATACGGGAAGGCCGAAACCAGGAATTCCGTGAAAAATACCGGGCTGCCGACGTGTTTCTTATGGACGACGTGCAGTTTATCGCCGGACGGGATTCCACGCAGGAGGAAATGTTTCATACGTTCAATACGCTCTATGAGGCAAAAAAGCAAATCGTTTTTACGGCCGACCGGCCGCCGAAGGAGATGCTCCGTCTGGAAGACCGTCTGAAAACCCGGTTTGAGTGGGGCCTTTTAGCCGATATTCAGCCTCCGGACTACGAGACGAGAATGGCAATTATCAAGAATAAGGCCATCCGTATGGGGGCGGAGCTGCCCGAAGAGGTGCTCCAGTATGTGGCGGAGAATATTACGGCGAATGTGCGGCAAATTGAGGGGACGGTCAATAAAATTCTTGCCTTCCGGGATCTGCTTGGCAGCAGCGTGGACGCGGGTACCGTTACCAGAGCGGTGCGCGACATGTTTAAAGACCCCAACGATATTCTTCCTTCTTCCACTGTGATCATCGAAGAGGTCTGTAAATTTTATTCCATTGAAAATGAGGCGCTCCGGGGACAGGCCCGCACCAAGGACACCGCCCTTGCCCGCCAGATTGCCATGTATTTGATTCGTCAGATGACTTCCCTCTCTCTTAAGGAAATAGGCCGTGAATTTGAAAACAGAGATCACACCACCGTTCTTCATTCCATTGATCGGGTGGAAAAGCTGAAAAAGAACAATCCGGAGGTGGCGGAGGTGCTCAAGGATATTAAAACAAATATCAACGCCCGCTATGAATAGAACCTTACGGTTCCACAAATTTTGTTTATATGTGGAATCTCGCCTGTGGAAAAGCCTCTCTTTTTATTTTCCTGTGGAAAAGGCGTCTTCTTTTTCCACAGGCCCTGTGAAGACGATATGCATTGCCTCACAGTAAGTTTATTCTGTTTTCCACATTTTTTTTCCCTACTGGCTACTGTTACTAAAAAACCTCTCCTCTCCTAGCAGAGAGAAAAAGAGAAGGGAGAAAGGAACATGACCATGAAATTCAGCTGCGAAAAAAGTCTTCTTCAACTTGCTGTGTCCACCGCCGCCCGGGCCGTCTCCCCGAAAAGCTCCATCCCTGCGCTGGAGGGTATTCTGCTGGAAGCAGAGGATGGGCTTCGTCTGACCGGGTATAATCTTGAAACCGGCATTCGTACGGCAATCCCCGCGCAGATTGAAAAAAAAGGATCGCTCGTTCTCTCCGCGCGCCTGTTCGGTGATATTATCCGCAAACTGCCGGATGACCTGGTTATGATAGGCGCGGAGAACTATATGGTGAATATTAAATGCGGCATGAGCGAGTTCAATATCATGGCTACGGCAGCGGAGGATTTTCCGGAGCTCCCGGCGGTGGAGTACCAGCAGTCGTTTTCTGTTATGCAGCGGGATCTTGGCGCCATGCTCAGACAAACGCTCTTTGCCGTCAGTGACAATGAGAGCAGGCCGATTCATACGGGAGCGCTTCTGGAGGTGGATGACACAGGTCTGACCATCGTGGCGGTGGACGGCTTTCGTCTCGCTCTGCGCCATGAGCCCATAGAGAAAAAGGACAGCGGGTGTTTTTCCTTTGTTGTTCCCGGTGCGGCGCTCAGTGAGGTGGAAAAACTCTGCGGGGACAGTGAGGAGCTTATTACCGTTTTTTACGGTGCGCGGCATGTCATGTTTCAGACGGGAGATACCATTTTGATATCCCGGAGACTGGAGGGGGAATTTTTGGCATGGCGGCAGGCCATCCCCCGCAGCAACGCCATAAAAATGGAAGCGGACGCCCAGAAGCTGTTGTCTTCCATCGAGCGGGTTTCCCTCATCATCAGTGACAAACTCAAAAGCCCGCTGCGCTGCGTGTTTGACGACGGCATTCTCAAAATCAGCACCAGGACTGCCATTGGCGACGCCGCAGACCGTTGCCCTATGGAGGGAGACGGCGGCGGACTGGAGATAGGCTTTAACAACAAGTACCTCATGGACGCGCTCAAAGCGGTTCCGGCGCAAAAAATCAGGCTGGAATTATCCTCAGGCGTTTCTCCCTGTGTCATTCTTCCTGTTGAGGAGGAGGAACGGTTCCTTTATATGGTGCTGCCCGTCCGGCTGAAGGCGGGGGAATAAAGAATGGAGATAGGGCGATGCAGGAAACGGAAATCCGGATTCATACCGGGTATATTAAGCTGGAAGGGCTCCTGAAATATGCCGGAATTGCGGAAACCGGCGGCGTAGCAAAGGAAATCATTCAGAGCGGCGCGGTAAAGGTCAACGGAGAAGTATGTGTGCTGCGGGGAAAAAAATTGCGTCCCGGAGACAGTGTCACGCACGGAACGCAGAAACTGGTAGTAAGATGACCGTTAAGGCGCTGGAGCTTGTGTCCTTTCGTAATTACGCAGCCCTGCAGGCGGAATTCGTGCCCGGAGTCAATATCATCTATGGGGAAAACGCGCAGGGAAAGACCAATTTGCTGGAGGCGGTGGAATACCTTTCCGGCTGCCGCTCTCATCGGGCAAGAGGAGATAAAGAGCTGATCGCCTTCGGGTGCGATACAGCCGCGATCCATGCGGATGTGGAGAGCCGGGAGAGAGCGTTTCACATAGAGGCGTATCTGAAGCGCTCCGGCAGACGGATTCTTCGGATAAACGGAGTAAAGCAAAAAACAGCCGCAGGATGTTCAGATCTTCTTCATACCGTTTTGTTCTGTCCCGAGGACCTTATCCTTATACGGCAGGGCGGCGGCGCCCGGCGGCGGTTTCTGGACAATTCCATCTGTCAGCTCAGACCCCGCTACGCCGCCGCCCTTGCGGAGTATGCGCGCCTGTATGACCATAAAACCCGCATTCTCCGCGATTGGCCGGAGAAGCCCTCCCTGCTGGATACGCTGGATGAGTTTAACGAACGCATGGCCCGCACCGGGGCTGTTTTGATCCACTACCGTGCTCATTTTATCCGCAAACTGACACGCTTTGCCCACCCGATCCACCGCGAATTCTCCGGAGAGCGGGAAAACCTGGAGCTCACCTACGAGACGGTAAAAACCGTCTCGGATCCGCTTGCGCCTCCGGGCGATGTTTTTTTGCAGCTTGCGGAACACCAGCGCACCCACAGAAAAGCGGAGCTGGAAGCCCGAGTCTGCCTGTCCGGCCCGCACAAGGACGATCTTGCGGTGATCATCAACGGGCAGCCTGCCAGACAATTTGCCTCCCAAGGACAGACCCGTACCGCCGCCCTGTCGCTGAAGCTGGCCGAGCGGGAACTGCACCGGGAGGATACCGGCCAGTGGCCGGTTCTGCTGCTGGACGACGTGTTGTCCGAACTGGATGGTAAGCGGCAGGATTATGTTCTGCGGCGCATTGACGGCGGACAGGTGTTTATCACCTGCTGCGAGGAAGAGAAACTCCGTGGGCTGGAGGGCGCCAAAACCTTTCATATTCATGCCGGGTCCATTGCCGGAGGAACCATTCCATAGCCCCGCATTTTCTCTGAGGAGGTCTTTAATGTATCTGCATTTAGGCCAGTCGGTGGTCGTTCCGTTCCGGGATGTGATCGGGATTTTTGATCTGGATAACACGACGCAGTCCCGGCTCACCCGGCGTTTTCTGGAACAGGCGGAACGGGAGGGCCGGGTTGTAAATATTTCCGACGAGCTTCCCAAGGCTTTTGCGCTGTGTAAAAGCAAGGGGAAGGAGCCTGTGGTGTATATTTCCCAGTTATCCTCCGCCACACTGCTGAAGCGGGCGGAGAGCAATACGTTTGAGTGAGGTTAGACCATGTCTGAATTAGAAAACATGACTGCTGTGGAGCACGAGTATGGCGCATCTGAAATTCAGGTGCTGGAAGGGCTGGAAGCCGTCCGCAAGCGGCCCGGCATGTATGTCGGCTCCACCTCGGCTTCCGGACTGCATCATCTGGTATATGAAATTGTGGACAACGCAATTGATGAGGCGCTGGCTGGTTTTTGCAATGACATTTCGGTCGTCATCGAGCCGGACAACGTGATTACCGTCATCGACAACGGGCGGGGCATTCCGGTGGATATCCAGCAGCAGACCGGAAAGCCCGCGCTGGAGGTTGTGCTTACCATCCTGCATGCCGGGGGCAAATTTGGCGGCGGCGGATATAAGGTTTCGGGCGGCCTCCACGGCGTAGGGGCGTCGGTGGTCAACGCGCTGTCGGAATGGATGATCGTGGAGGTCAGCAAGGACGGAAAAATCTATCAGATGAAATTTTCCCGGGGCAGCGTTACGCAGGACCTCACCGTGGTGGGAGATACCGACTCGCACGGCACCAGGGTTACCTTTAAGCCGGACGCCGGAATTTTTGAGGAGACGGAATACAACTATGAAACTCTCCATACCCGCATGCGGGAACAGGCCTTCCTGAACGCCGGGCTTAGGATCAGAACCATCGACAGGCGTCCGGGGCAGGAGACCTCCCACGAGATGTTCTATGAAGGCGGAATCAGGGAGTTTGCCGCCTATATCAACCGCAATAAAACCACGCTGCATGGAACTGTAATCTATATGGCGGGTGAACGGGACGGCTCCATGGCCGAAGTAGCCCTTCAGTATAACGACAGTTACAATGAGATCATCCTCTCTTTCGCAAACAACATCCACACGCCGGAGGGCGGCATGCATGAGACGGGCTTTAAAGCCGCGCTTACCCGCGCGCTAAACGCCTACGGGCAGAAGATGGGTATCTTGAAGGGAGAAGAAAAAATATCGGGTGAGGACTGCCGGGAGGGCCTGACCGCCATTCTCTCCGTGAAGCTCACCGACGCCCAGTTTGAAGGACAGACCAAAGCCAAATTGGGCAACTCCGAGATACGCACGCTGGTGGACAATATTGTGTCCGAAAAGCTGGAAATTTTCCTGGAGGAAAATCCTGCGGTAGGCAAGGTGATCCTGGAAAAAGCCATGATGGCCAGCCGGGCCAGGGAAGCAGCCCGCAGGGCCCGGGAGAATATCCGCCGGAAAAACGCGCTGGACGGCGCCACGCTGCCCGGCAAGCTGGCTGACTGCAACGAGCGCGATCCCTCCCTCACCGAAATTTATATCGTTGAGGGCGATTCTGCCGGCGGCTCGGCCAAGCAGGGCCGGGACTCCCGCTTTCAGGCCATTCTTCCCCTGTGGGGGAAAATGCTCAATGTGGAGAAGGCGCGGGCGGATAAGGTTTACAGCAACGAAAAGCTCATGCCCGTCATCACGGCGCTGGGCGCCGGCATCGGCGAGGATTTTGACGTAAACAAGCTGCGTTACCATAAAGTCATTATCATGGCGGACGCCGACGTGGACGGCTCTCATATCCGCACCCTGCTGCTCACCTTCTTTTTCCGGTTTATGCGCCCTCTGATTGAAGGCGGCTATGTCTATGCCGCCATGCCCCCCCTGTTCAGGCTGGAGCGGGGCAAAACGGTGCGCTATGCTTACGATGAAAAAGAGCGGGACAGGATTTCCGCGGAGATGCGCGGACCGGACGGCAGGGGCAAGGTGGATATTACCCGCAACAAGGGCCTCGGCGAGATGGACTTTCAGGAGCTGTGGGACACCACCATGAACCCCGAGCAGCGCATTCTGAAGCGCATTACCATGGCGGACGCCGTGAAGGCGGACGAGATATTCACCATTCTCATGGGAGAAAAGGTGGAGCCCCGCCGGGAGTATATTGAGCAGAACGCAAAGCGTGTAGTGAACTTGGACATTTGATGAGGTGTAAAACGTGTCAGTGAACGATAACAACCAGCAGGCGCTGTCCTTTCCCAATCAGAAGATCATTCCAATCAACTTGGAGCATGAGATGGAGACGGCCTATATCGATTACGCCATGAGCGTCATCGTAGGACGCGCCCTGCCCGATGTGCGCGACGGCCTAAAGCCCGTCCATCGCCGCATTCTGTATACCATGTATGAAGGCGGGCTTACCTCCGGCAACAAATTTTCCAAGTCGGTTGCCACGGTAGGCGACGTGCTCAAGAAATACCACCCGCATGGAGACCAAAGCGTATACGATGCCATGGTACGTCTGGCTCAGGACTTCTCCATGCGCTATCCGCTGGTGGAGGGCAAGGGCAACTTCGGTTCTATCGACGGGGACCCCCCGGCTGCCTACCGGTATACGGAAGCGAGAATGGCGAAGATATCCAACGAGATGCTGCGCGACATCGATAAGGACACTGTGAACTGGTCGCCCTCCTTCGACGAAGAGCGCAAAGAACCGACGGTTCTCCCCTCCCGGTTTCCCAATCTGCTGGTCAACGGATCCTCGGGCATCGCGGTGGGCATGACCACCAATATCCCGCCCCATAACCTTACGGAGGTCATTGACGCCGTTATCTGTGTTCTGGAAAACCCGGAGGCGGGGCTGGAAGATCTTATGGAACATATCAAGGGGCCTGATTTTCCTACCCGGGGCATTATCATGGGCCGCTCGGGCATCCGGGCCGCCTATGCCACCGGCCGGGGGCATATCCGCGTGCGCGCCCGCACCGAGATGGAGGAATTCGGACAGAACCGCACCCGCATCATTGTCACCGAACTGCCCTATCAGGTGAATAAGGCGCGGCTGGTGGAAGCCATCGCCGACCAGGTGCATGAAAAGCGCATTGAGGGCATCTCCGGCCTGCGCGACGAATCCGACCGCAGCGGGATGCGCATTGTAATCGAGCTAAAGAAGGACGCCAATCCCCAGGTGGTGCTCAACTGCCTGTTCGCCTCCACACAGCTCCAGACCACATTTGCCGTCGTAATGCTGGCTCTGGTAAACGACCAGACTCAGCCCCGCATTCTCTCGCTGCGGCAGATCCTGGACGAATATATCGCCTTTCAGAAGCAGGTAATTGTCCGCCGTACGCAATTCGAGCTCAAAAAGGCAAAGGAGCGCACCCATCTGCTGGAGGGACTGCTGATTGCCGTCGGACATATCGACGAGGTGATCCACACGATCCGCACCAGCTACGACAACGCCAAGGAGCGCCTCATGGAGCGGTTCCAGCTCTCCGACGTGCAGGCGCAGGCCATTCTGGAGATGCAGCTGCGCCGCCTGCAGGGGCTGGAAAGGGAGAAAATTGAAGCGGAGCACAAAGAACTGAAGGGAAAGATTGCGTACTATGAGCAGCTGCTCTCCAGCGGAGAAATGCTCGAGGGGGTTCTGAAACAGGAGCTTTCGGAGCTGCGGGACAAATTCGGCGATGACCGCAAAACCGAACTGTCTGTTCTGGAAGACGAGATTGATATTGAGGACCTTATCCAGGAGGAGGAGAGCGTCTTTACCCTTACCGCCGCGGGATATATCAAGCGCCTTCCCGCCAGCACCTACCGCGCCCAGCGCAGGGGCGGCAGAGGCATCACCGCCCAGGCCCTCCGGGAGGAGGACTATGTAGACACCCTCTTCCTGGCATCCACTCACGACTATATTTTGTTTTTTACCGATAAAGGGCGCGTATACCGCAAGAAGGGCTATCAGATTCCCGAAGCGGGGCGCACCGCCAAAGGCACCAATATCATCAATGTGCTTCCGGTGGAGAGCGACGAGAGAGTCAACGCCATGATCCATATCCGGGAGTTTGATGAGAACATCTATCTGCTGATGGCTACCCGCAAGGGCACCGTAAAGCGGATACGGCTGGATGCCCTGAAAAATATCCGGAACACGGGCATCCGCGCCCTGCGGCTGGAAGAGGGCGACGAGCTCATTTCAGTGCGTCAGACCGACGGGGAGCAGAACATCATCATCGCCACCCACAGAGGTATGGCCATCTGCTTCAGGGAGACCGATGTGCGGCCCATGGGACGTGACGCCACCGGGGTACGCGGTATCAGGCTGCGCCGGGGGGACTATGTTGTGGGCGCCGCCCGCGCGCGGGCGGAGGGCTCCCTGCTCATGGTGACTGAAAACGGCTACGGCAAGCGCACCCCCATTCCGGAATATATCCGGGGCGACGGGGAACCCCAGCGCCGCGGCGGATACGGTCTCAAGGGCTACAACGTCACCGAGAAGACCGGCCCAATCGCCGGTGTGAAGGTGGTGGACGATACCGACGACGTTTTGCTCATCTCAAACGACGGCGTCATCATCCGCATGGCCGCCGACTCCATCAATACCTACAGCCGCACCGCCCAGGGCGTCATCCTCATGCGGCTTGCCGAGGGGGTCAAGGTGATCTCTCTTGCCCGCACCGAGCGCGAGGAGGCCGAGGAACCGCTGAAACCGTTTGAGGGACAGGACGCAGGACAATAGAAAGGGCAAAAAGCCATGAAAGCTGTCACCATCTACACCGACGGCGCCTGCAGCGGCAATCCGGGGCCGGGCGGCTGGGGAGCCGTTTTGATCTACGGGAAGCACAGACGCGAGCTGTCCGGCGGAAAAGCGCAGACCACCAATAACCGCATGGAGCTTACCGCTGTGATTGCAGCGCTGGAGACGCTGAAGGAGCCGTGCATTGTGGAGCTTTATTCCGACTCCAAATATGTCGTAGACGCGCTGCAAAAGGGCTGGGCCAGGGAGTGGAGGGCCCGCGGCTGGCTGAAGCCGGATAAAAAGCCCGCCCTCAATTCCGACCTGTGGGAGAGGGTGCTGGACCTGTGCCGGATGCATGACGTAAGGCTCCACTGGGTCAAGGGCCATGCGGAGAACGAATACAACAACCGCTGTGACCAGCTGGCGACAGCGGAAAGTCAAAAGTATAAAGAATAAAGAAAGAGCCGCCCGG
>ENA-UOXR01003010-UOXR01003010.1-bioreactor-metagenome-genome-assembly--contig:-NODE-3010-length-14801-cov-8.133121_pt1 | contig 14801 bp, 15 predicted proteins | sample MGYA00238164_ERZ764825 | MGnify/ENA primary metagenome ERZ764825 (study PRJEB28920, sample SAMN05720171) | bioreactor metagenome | isolation source: Anaerobic biogas reactor | place: USA:Washington...
TAGACCGCCAGCAGGGCAACGCCCAGGCCGGCCTCTTTGCGCAGGTTGGTTTTCATAAGGTTCTCCTTTGTTTGCCGTCGTTTATCGGGCAGAGGTCAGCTTACTTGATGAAGGTGCCCTCTTCCAGCTCCTGGAAGGCACGGTTTAATTCCTCCCGGGTGTTCATCACAATGGGGCCGCCCCAGGCGATGGGCTCGCCAAGGGCCTGGCTTTCGCAGAGCACCAGGCGCAGGCCGTCTTCCCCCGCTGAGATGCTGAAGCTGTCACCCTCCCCGGTGAGCAGGGCGTGGCGGGCCGAAAAGGGCTGTCTGGCGCCGCCAAAGACGCCCTCCCCTTCAAAGATGTAGGCGAACACGGTGTCGTTCTCCCCGGTTTTCCGGGTGAACTGGGCGCCGGGCTTCAAGGTGATATCAAGCAGGGTGAGGGGCACAAAATCCCCTTCGGAGCCGCCGGGCAATTCCGTATCCCCGCTTGCCACCACCCGGATGACCCCGCCGTCGATGTTGATAACGGGCACGTCCTCCGGCCGGATGTCCCGGTATTTGGGGGCGGTCATCTTGCCCTGGGCGGGCAGGTTCAGCCACAGCTGCAGGCCCAGCATCCGGGGCGCCGCCTGGGGCATCTCCTGATGGAGGATGCCGGAGCCCGCCGTCATCCACTGGCAGCCGCCCGCCTCAATCATGCCCTTGTTGCCCAGGCTGTCCTGGTGCTCGATGGCGCCTTCAATCAGGTAGGTGACGGTTTCAATCCCCCGGTGGGGGTGCCAGGGAAAGCCCCTGATATAGTCGTCCGGGTTTTTGGAATCAAAGGCGTCCAGCATCAAAAAGGGGTCAAAGGACTCCGTGGTTTCCCTGCCCAGCACGCGCACCAGGCGCACCCCCGCGCCGTCCACTGCCGGGTTACCGGTGACTGCCTGCAACACTTTCCGTTCCATATCGCTCTCCTCTTTTTTTAGACACAAGCCTATAAAAGAGTATACCACATGGGCGGGGCCTGAAAACGCCCTTTCCCGCTTGTCTTAGGGCCCCGCAGCCTGTACAATGGGCCCAAGCTCACAGACCCAAGCGACCCTGAAGGAGCCCTGGATGAAACGCTGCCTGATTTTGTTTTTAGCCCTGATGTTTTTAAGCCTCCCCGCCCTGGGCCAGGAAGAGGAGGATGTTTCTCTGTTTGCGCTGCCAGGCCTTACCGCAGCGCCCCCCCCAAGCCCGGAGCCTGCCCCCCAGCCCCCTCCCACAGGCGATGAGGCTGCCCGGACGGAGCTGATCGACGGCATCATCCGGGAGGCCCGGGCGCTTTTTGACAAGGCCAACGGCCGCCCCCAGCGGGCCCATTACGCGGGGGATATCTATGTCTGCAAGAACTTCACCGTGCATGTCTTCAAGGCAAACAGCGGGGCCTTCCGCCTGGCCGCTTACCCGGAGGCGGAGCTGATCATCCCCAACAACCTAAGCCGGGAGGCCTCCAAGCCCTTCAGCTACGGCATCGCTTGGGAGGACATCGCGCCGGAGGCGGGCAACCCCTTCTACGCGGCCCACAGCTTCTACTATGACCCGGATCAAAGCGCCCAGGAAAACCGCCAGCGCGCCCTTTTGTTTATGCAGCAGGTTCAGCGGGGGGACTTTTTCCAGATGTCCGCCAACTACCACTATGGCGTGGGCGCCCACAGCCTGATCTTCACCCAGGACTATGACCCGCTCACCCAGGCCGTCACCTGGACGGACTCCAACATGAACGGCATCAAGCGGGACGGCCTGCGCTATGGCTATGTGCAGTTTGACGCGCTTAGGGAGATTGACTGGTTTGTGGACGCCTTCTGCCAGCGGGGGCGGGGGGCCACCCTCTACCGGCTGAGGGAAGACATTATCAAGCCATAAATTCCCCTTGCGTCATGGATGTATTCCGGTATAATGGCAAAAGAGGTGATGAATATGCGACTAAAGGGTTTGTTTCAAAAACAGCAGATGATGCGCACGGTGCTCCTGTCGCTGGTCCCGGTTACGCTGATGTCGGTCTATCTGTTTGGCTGGCGGGTGCTGACCTTGATGGCCGTGGTCATTCTGGCGGCCTGCGTTTCGGAATACCTGGTGGCACGCACCATCCAGAAGGAAAAAACGCGGATCACGGAGGCGGCTTTGGTGTCCGCCGTTCTCTTCACCCTGACCCTGCCGCCGGAGACGCCCTACTGGATCGCGGCGGTGGGCATCGTCTTTGGCATGGTATTTGGCAAGATGGTCTACGGGGGCTTTGGCCGCAATTTCTTCAACCCCGCCCTGGTGGGGCGCTGCTTTGTCTATATCGCCTTTCCCACCCAGATGACCCTTCAGTGGGCCCAGCCCTTCACGGGGCTGCCGGGGGGCTTTGCCCGCTTTATGCCCCAGGCCTCAGCTGACGCGATAAGCTCGGTCACCCCGCTGATCACCTTTGAGAACACCGGGGAGATGATGGGGCTGGACCGGCTGTTTCTGGGCAGCATCCCGGGCTCCTTGGGGGAGACCAGCGCCCTGATCATCCTTTTGTGCGGCCTTTTCCTGGTGTTAAAAAAGGTGGCCTCCTGGCAGATCATGGTGTCCACCATCGCCTCAGCCGGCATCCTGTCGGCCGCCCTTTATTTTACCGGCGCCAGCACCCTGCCGCCGCTGTTTGCGCTGCTGTCAGGCGGCCTGCTCTTTGGCGCGGTGTTCATGGCGACCGACCCGGTCTCCGCCCCCAAGATCAAGGGGGTGCAGTGGGTGTTTGGCGTCCTGGTGGGGGCCATCAGCATCATCATCCGGGTGTTTGGCCTGTTTACCGAGGGGATGATGTTCGCCATCCTCATCGCCAATGCCTTAACCCCGCTGATGGAACTGAAGGCCAGGGACTGGAAGGCCAAGCGCAAAACCGCAGTAAAGGAGGCAGCCGCATGAAACGAGGCTATCTGTACACGGTGCTCTTCATGGTGATTTTAAGCGCCGTATTCACCTTTGCCCTGGCGGCCTCCTATGAGGGTTTCAAGCCCGCCATCAACCTAAAAGCCGCCCTTCAGCAGGAGCGGGCAGTCCTTGACGCCTTTGGGCTGGACCAGGGCCTTAGCAATGAGGAGGCCAGCCAGAAATATGACGAGGTCATCCGGGAAGGGGAAATCGCGGGCCTCACGGTGCCCGTGTATGAGGAAGACGGCCAGGTGATGGGCTATGCCCTGCCCTTTGAGGGCGCCGGCCTCTGGGGCACCATCCGGGGCTATCTGGGCATAAACGCCCGGCTGGATCAGGCCACCGGCCTGGTCTTCACCGAGCAGAACGAAACGCCGGGCCTGGGCGGCCGGATAGACGAGCCCCAGTTTAAGGAGCAGTTCCGGGGCCTGCCCATCGCCCAGGGCGATGCCATCCGCTATGGCCGCAACCAGGGCGTTCAGCTGGACGCGGTGACCGGCGCCACCCAGACCTCCAGCGCCATCCTGCGCATCCTAAACAGCGCGCTGGACGATTTCTTTGCGGGGGAGGGAAACTGAGATGGCCGAGAGACCGCGCGAGATTATCAAGAGGAACCTCTTTAGCGACAACCAGGTGCTGCGGCAGATTTTAGGCATCTGCTCCTCCCTGGCGGTCACCAACACCATGCGCAACTCCCTGGTGATGGGCATCGGGCTGAGCTTCGTGACGGCGCTTTCCAGCCTCACCCTGTCGGCCATGCGCAACATCATCCCCCACCGGGTGCGGATGCTGGTGCAGACTTTGGTGATCGCGGCCTACGTGATCTTTTTGGACCTGCTGCTAAAGGCCTATTTGCCGGATATCTCCAAACAGCTGGGGCCCTATGTGGGGCTGATCATCACCAACTGCATCATCATGGGCCGGGCAGAGGCCTATGCCCAGCAGAACAAGCCCGTGGCCTCCATGCTGGACGGCCTGTTCGCGGGCCTGGGCTACACCCTGGTGCTGATGATCATTTCGCTGATCCGTGAGGTGATGGGCTTTGGCACCCTCTTTGGCATCAACGTAAACGTCCTGAACCTGCAGACCTGGACCATCATGATCATGCCGCCGGCGGCCTTCTTCATCATCGGCGGCCTCATCTGGGGTCTGAGTGCCCGCGCCCTGCGCAGGGCAGGAAAGGAGAAAGAAGCATGACGCCGCCTATCAGCCCATGGATTATTTTCCTGGCCTCCATCATCACCAGCAACATGATCCTGGCCAACTTCCTTGGCATGTGCTCCTACCTGTCCGTCTCCACCGAATACAAGACCGCCAACGGCCTTGGCATGGCAGTGACCATGGTGCTGGTTTTGACCTCCGCCCTCAACTGGCTGGTGTATGAGTATGTGATTGTGCCCCTGGGGCTGGTCTATTTGCAGTATATCATCTTCATCATGGTGATCGCGGCCCTGGTTCAGATCCTGGAGATGGCCATGGACCGGTTTTTGCCGGAGATGCACGCAAAGCTGGGCATCTTCCTGCCGCTGATCACGGTGAACTGCGCCATCCTGGGCGCCACCCTCTTTCAGGTGATCCGCCACTACGACTTCCTCCAGTCCGTGCTTTTTGGCCTGGGTTCCGGCCTTGGCTGGTGGCTGGCGATTGACATGCTGGCCGCCATGCGGGAAAAGCTGGCCAAGGTGAAGCTGCCCCCCGGGGTCTCAGGCCCCGCGCTGGCCTTTATCATCACGGGCGTGGTGGCCATGGCCTTCATCGGCTTTTCCGGCATCTTCGTCATCCAGTAAGGGGAGGGGCTTATGGATTTCATGATTGTGGCAAAAACCGTGGGCTCCCTGGCCCTGGTGTCAGGCGTTCTGGCGGTTATCATCTCCATCGCGGACAAGGTGCTTAACAACTACGGCCAGTGCAAGCTGGACATCAACCAGGGGCAAAAGCAGCTGACCGTGGAGGGCGGGTCCTCCCTGCTGTCCACCCTGGCGGGGCAGAAGATCTTTATCCCCTCCGCCTGCGGCGGCAAGGCCACCTGCGGGCTTTGCAAGGTGCAGGTGCTCTCAGGCGTGGGCGCGGGGCAGGTGCTGCCCACCGAGGAGCCGTACCTGAGTGAGAAAGAGCGGGCGGAGAACTACCGCCTGTCCTGCCAGATCAAGGTTAAAAGCGACATGCAGCTGCTGATCCCCGAGGAGCTCTTCAACATCCGCGAGTTCATCTGCGAGCTGGTGGAGCTGGAGGATATGACCTATGACATCAAGCGCCTGCGGCTGAAGCTGCCGCCGGGGGAGGAGATCTCCTTTAAGGCCGGGCAGTTTGTCCAGCTGTACAGCAAGCCCTACGGCAAGGTGAAGGAGGAGGTCTTCCGGGCCTACTCCATCTCCTCCAAGGCCTCGGAGAAGGACCATCTGGAGCTGCTGGTGCGCCTGGTGCCGGACGGCCTGTGCACCACCTGGGTGCACACCGCCCTGAAGGTGGGGGATCAGGCGCGCGTCTCCGGCCCTTATGGGGAGTTCTACCTCCGGGGCGACTGCGAGGAGCTGATCATGGTGGCGGGCGGCTCCGGCCTGGCGCCCATCCGGAGCCTGGTGTATGACGTGATTGAAAAAGGCCTGCCCCATAAAATGCGCTTCTTCTTTGGCGCCAACACGGTGAAGGACCTTTACTACATGGAGGAATTCGCCCGGATTGAAAAGGACTATCCCCAGTTTACGTTCATCCCCTGCGTAGCCACGCCGGAGGCGGAGGCCAACTGGCAGGGGGAGACCGGCTTTGTGACGGTGGCGCTGGAAAACCAGGTGGACAGCGGCCAGGGCAAGGAGGCCTATCTCTGCGGCAGCCCCGGGATGCTCAGCGCCTGCATCCGGATTTTAAAAAGCAAGGGTTTCACCAGCGACACCATCTTCTTTGACGAGTTTTAAGGAGGGCCCATGAAAGAAAATCCCAGGGACGCCCTGCTGCGCATCGATATGGAGGCCGGCCGGCTGATCAAGGACGGCTTTTTGGGAACCGACCCCCGCCCCCTTTCCGAGATCATCTCCCAGGACCTGGACACCCTGGCGGCGCTTGAGGTCAGCCACGTGATCCTGGGGGAGGCCATGCGCCAGCTGACCCGCAAGGGCATGGCCGCCATGGGGGAAGAGGTGGATACGGGGGAATATCTGGTCAAAACAGAGGAGTACATGGGCTGGCTGGGCTGCCCCTTTAAGGACGCCCGCCGCGCCGCCAAGCGCAACACCCGGGTGACGGACAAGGCCACCGGCCAGCAGATGCGCTGGAGCGACCTTTCCATCCATTTGATTGAGGAGCACGCCTTCTTCCAGGGCAAGGGCTCCCCCTTCCGGCTGGAGCCGGAGGCGCTGGCGGCCTTTTTACGGCTGCCCCGGCCGGATCGCCCGGCGGAGGCATGAGTACAAGGGCTTGCCAGGCTGGCAGGCCCTTTGGCTATCGTTGACAGCGGCAGCCATCAAGGGTAAAATGATTTACATAAAGATTGCTAAAGTATTAAGCAATTATGAAGGAGGTGCCCCATGACGCGGATTAAACGCTTGATAACGCTGGCACTGGCCATGCTGCTTTTGCTGGGCCTGCCCTTGGGCCTGGCGGAATCCGCAGCGCCGGACGCGCTGATGTCCTCCGAGGAGGAAGGCCTGCCGGATGAGGACTTCATTCCGGAGGATATGATGGTGGACGAGGAGGACGCCCCCCTGGCGGAAACGTCTTCACCGCCCGCCGCGGTGATCGCGGAAACGCCGGACCCCCAGGCCGAGCCCACCGAAAGCCCCGGGCCCCAGCCGGTGCCCACCCTGCCGGTCACAGAGGACAAGGACATGCCCGCCCTTAACCCCCAGGCCCAGGCGGAGGGCATTGTGCGCCTGCCGGAGGGCACGGCCATGTTCGAGCTGCCCTCCAGCGAGTCCTCCGTCCTGATGCAGCTGGATTCCGGCGCTTTGCTTGTGGTGAAGGCCCTGGGCCTCAGCTGGAGCAAGGTGGAAAGCGGGGGCCTGGAGGGCTATGTGCCCACCTTCGCCCTAAGCTTTGGCTTTGGCTCCCCCCAGCCCGGCCTGGCCGTGGTGACGGCCCCGGGGGGCAAACTGACCCTGCGGGAGGAGATGACCACCAAGTCCAAGGCCCTGGGCACCGTGCCCAGCGGGCGGGCGGTGGTGCTGCTGGCCAAGGGGAAGACCTTCTCCCTGGTGCGCTTTGAGGGCAAGGAAGGCTATGTCCTAAGCGCTCATTTAGAGGAGGAGCAGGCGGACCAGAACTTAGGGATGCTGGTTGAAGTGGTGCCCGCCACCGGACGCACCACCGCCAATGTGAACTTAAGGGCGGAAGCCAACCGCAAGGCCACCTCCTACACCACCATCAAAAGCGGCAGCACCGTGATCGTCAAGGACACCAAAGACGGCTGGTCCCTGATTGAGTATGAGGGCTACCACGGCTATATGATGGCGGAATACCTGAAGCGCTGGGAGTAGTTCCCCCTCCCTTCAAGCGTTTTTATCCGGGGGCTTTCCACAGCGAAGGCCCCCGGCCTTTGGGGGAGATCACAGGCGGGCGTTTTGATCAGCCCGCGTTTTTGTTTGACAGGAGGAAGGGATGAGCGACCACCGCCGGGGTGTCCTGATGCTGCTGGCCACGGCCCTTATCTGGGGGGCCGGTTTTGTGGCGGCGGAATATGCGCTGCTCTCGGGCCTTAAGCCCCATACCATCATGGCGCTGCGCTTTGCCATTGGCGCTCTGGCCATTGGCCTCATCTACCACAAGCGCCTGAGGGGAACGGGGCTGGGGGTGATCAAGCGGGGCTTTTCCGCCGGGGTGCTGCTGTTCTTCGCCTTTTACACCCAGATTTTGGGGCAGGAGCTGATCTCCGTGTCCGCCACCGCCTTTTTGACCGCCACCAACGTGGTGATGATTCCCTTTATCCTCTGGGCGCTGGAGCGCAGGCGCCCGGCGGGGCGGGTGTTCGCGTTGAGCGCCATGACCCTCACCGGGGTGGCCTTTTTAAGCTTTCAGGGGGAGGGGGCGGTGGGCTATGGCCTGGGGGAGTTTTTGGTGCTGCTGTGCGCGCTGCTGTTCGCGGGGCACATCGTGTTTTTAGGGCGCTACTGCCTGCTGGATGATCCCGCCCGCATCACCTTCTGGCAGCTGGCGGGGGCCGCTGTCACCGCGCTTTTGGTGCTGCTGTTCAGGGGGGATCCCGCCACGCCTGCCCAGTGGGGCCAGGGCATCTGGCCCGCCGTCTACCTGGGCCTTTTTTCCACCTGCCTGTGCTATTATCTGCAAACCTGCGGCCAGCGCCATGTGCCCCCCGCACAGGCAGGCATCATCATGTCCATGGAGGCGGTGTTCGGCACCGTCTTCTCCCTGTTTTTGGGGCTGGAAACCATGCGCCCGGGGATCGCCATCGGCGGCGGGCTGATCATCCTGTCGCTGATCCTGATGGAGCGCCGCGGCGCAAAGCGCGCCTGATGCGGCCGGGTCCGGCAGCGGCATATTCAGCCCCGTTGCCTTAAGCGGAGGGCGCTGAAGGGCTAATGGACCTGGGGCTCCCCTAGGTGAAAAAGCTCGTACCAGTGACCCTCGCGGGGGGTGTCCATCGCCAGGGCGATGCCGGCGTCCCCTGTGGCGGGATCAACAATGCCCACATAAAAGGCGCAGCCCCCTTGGGGAATGGAAGGATCATCGATGCGGGTGAGCGTTTGAACGGTGCTGCCCGGCAGCACATCCCCCAGGCGCATATCAAGCCGCAGCACGGTTTCCCCGCCGTCCGCGCCGATAATCATAAGGCTGGGGAACCAGTCGAAATAAAAGGGCGCGATGCCGCTGTTTTCCCATGTCAGGGTGATGTTCAAAGAGCCGTCGTCATTGAGCTCCGCCTGGCTTTCCGAAACCCGCAGGCGATAGCCCACCACGCGGTTCACCTGGTCCAGCGCTTTTTGATGTTCGCCGTCGCGCTGGATATCCACAAAGCTGCCCGGCCCGATCCAGCTGGTGTGGGAACGGGCAAACAGGGCTATCGTCTGCTCCAGCATGTCCTCTTCCAGGAAATCCGTCTTCTCATGACGGGTTGACAGCTCGCCGCCGATGGGCGCTGTCTGCCAGGCGTCAGGCATGGGGACAAGGGCGTCCGTTTCATCCGTTTGGTCATAATCCCCGCCGGAGAGGATCCATTCAAGCCATTCTTCCGTTGAATCCAAATCGCCCGCGGTGTCGTTGTACAGCCCCATGTTGTATTGGCCGGCCTGCGCAAAGGGCCTTCTCATCATCAGTTTGGCCAGCGGAAAGGCGTCCAGGTAGGGCGTGATATAAAGCGCTCGGATTGACGCCAGCGGCATGGGCTTCAGGCCGCTTCTGATATGCCACTCTCCCCAGTGCCCCAGGGATCCCAGCTGCACGAATGCAAAGAAGGCATCCTGCCCGTATTGCTCACCCAGCGCCCTGATCGCCTTGGCGTGGGCCTCAATAATCATGGGGTTCTCATAATTGGGGCTGTATCCCATGCCGTAGGAATTGTCATAGGCCTGACCGTCCTGACCGGTCTTCTGCCAGAGCCAGTCGGGGATATCCCGGTGCTTTTTGTCCGCCGGGCTGTCCATGACAAAGCGGAAGATCACCTGCTTTCCCTCCTGCCGCCACCGGTCCAGCTGGTTGACCTGCTCAAAGGTTTCAAAATCGTATACGCCCTCCTTCGGCTCAAAATCCGCCCATAAAACCGTGGCGTACACCAGTGAAAAAGGCTGCTCATGCCCCTGGGGATCACTGGCCCAGACGACATTTCCCATATAGGGATTGACCAGTTCCCGCTGGCTTAAGGGATAGGAAAGGGTCAGGGTGAGGGCGGAGGAGCTGGAGGGAAACGTTAAAAGAATAATCATCGCCGCCAGAGAAACCGCCAGCATAAGGAGCATCGCGCCTTGGATGAGGCCGCGGCTGTGTTTCATTGCGTCGCCTCTTTTCTTAGTCGATATAGTCGCCATGATACTGCACCAGCGTCACGTCATTCACCTGGTCCATGGCGCGGATGGCATCCAGGAAGGCCATCCCGCCGCGTTTCACACGGATTTCAATGGCCATTTCCACGTCCTGTTTGCGCATGGTTTTAGATTTGATCTGGTAGGGGTTTGTGCCAAGCGCCCGCCGGATAGTTTCATCAACGCCCTCTCCGGTATAGTGAACCAGCAGGATATACACCTCATCCCGGGCGTGTTTTCGTCTCTTGAAGATCATCAGCAGCGCGCCCATGATGACCAGCGCAATCAAGGCGATATAGAACATCCCGGCCCCTACGGCGATGCCTGTCGCCACGGCCATAAAAAGGAACAGCAAGTCCATCGGCTCCTTGACCGCGGTTCTGTAGCGGACAATGGAAAGCGCGCCCACCATGCCAAGGGACAGCACCACATTGGACTGGATGGTGACGATGATGACGCAGGTCATGATCGTCATGCCCGCCAGAGACAGCGCGAAGGAATGGCTGAACACCACGCCTGAGAATGTCTTGCGGTACAGCAGGTAGATCAGAAGCCCCACCAGCAGCGCCAACAGAACATGGGCCGCGGCCCTGAATATGATTTCCGGGGAAGTCCCCTGTAAAAAAACGCCGGATTCCAGCACCGATTTTTTAATGATGTCGTTGAAGGTCATCGGGCCGTCCATTGTAGTCCCTCCATTCTGTTGCTGCTCTGGGTTCTCACGGCTGCGTCACATCCCAGAACGTATTTTGAGGCCGCGGTCATGATGCTGGACCGGGGCGGCAAGAGCTTCCTGACGAGCGAGGGCAGAAAAGTGGTGAACTTCACCTCCATGATCATCCGGTCGCCCGGCAGCACCTCCATGGCAGCCGCGGATCTGTCAAACAGATTGAATGCGCCAAAGCCGGCGCGCACATGCTTGTCAAACGTGATCCGCACATCGCCGGGCTCCAGCGCAAAGGGTTCCCGGTCATAGTCCACCACCACCCGGGGGCGCATGAGCCGGGAGGTGCACTCGTAGTAGAACTCCTGCTTCAGGTTTTCCCGGCTGTTCTTTAGAAAACCATAGTCGCCGTCAATCAGCGCCTCTGTTTCCCAGCGCGTCAGGGGCGCTGATTCCTTCAGGATATATTGTCCCACCTTGTTTTTGCGCTCCAGCAGGATTCGTCTGTCCGAGTAGTTATACAGGCGGATCCGGTATTTGCGGCGCAGCAGGATTCCCATTTCCTTTTCATCATAAGAGGAATTCCAGTAGTCATCAAAATAGAGGCTGCGGATCATATACTCTCCGTCAGGCCCGGCGTTGGGATCCCTGGGGATCATCCCCATCATCCGCGCCCTTAAAAGGGCCCAGTCCGGTTTGTTGATGAAGTACTTCAATTCATGGCGGTAAACGGCGGTCATTGCGGATTAATCACCTGCCCATCCTCTGTTATCACAAAGCGCCGCATGCCGTGGTGCTCGCCGGTGTCTGTGTAGACATGGTCAAAGGCTATCTGGGAGTTGCCCCGCTCATCTGTCGCGATGACGCGCCAGTAGTAGGTTCCCGCATTCAGCGGAGGCATTTCCGCCTCCAGGGCCAAAAAGCCCGGGCCCTGGGAGAAGACCAGGACTTCCCGCTCAAAGGACCAGTCGGATGCCACTTCGACCTGATACCGAACCAGGTCGCCGTCAAAGTCGTAGGCGTCGTCCCACGACAAAAGCAGGCCCGACTGGCTCTTCTCAACATCTCCCAGATAAAAGGGCATCGGTTTGTCCAGGGAATCCAGGTAGTATTGGTAAGCGCGCTGGGTATCGTTTGGCAGGTTTTGGTATATCAGCTCCAGCTCCTCAAAGGTCATTCCCAGGTGAATGCTGTCCGGCATGCGGTGCGTGAAGGAGTCCACCACAACCCGGTACTCCTGGATGAGCTGCGCGATCCGCGCGGGGGTGATGATCTGGCGGAGATGTTCGATTTTCTCCGCCAGCATTTGTCTAAATAAGGGCAGGCGGAACATCCGGTTGAAGAGGACCACGCTCCAGTAATTGGAGATGCCCTTGGTCCAGGACGCTTCGGCCCATTGGTTTTTCGTCAGCTCATCCTCATAGTAGGAAAGGGCCCCATCCCCATCCCATAACAGGTAGTACCATTTTTCACTGTTCACAGGGCTGTACAGCAGATAGTTCTGCGCATCGCTGTCAGGGTTTGCCATTAAAAGATTAAAGGCCAGGTAGCTCATCAGGTTATCCGCGTCAAAGTAGCGCGCCACCACCTCCTCTATGGGGATGCCGGGGTTGTTGACCGCTTCCAGCATGGCGATCAGCTTGGTATGGTCCTGGCCTGTTTTGGGCTCAAAGACGGTGCTGAATGCCTGAAGGTCATATTCCGGGTCGTTAGCCAGGCGAATCTTGTCCTCTTCCCGATAGAGCTCAGACATGTTCGCCTTATAAAGATTTCCGTTGCGGCTGAGCGAATGATTGCGCAGGTATCTGCCGTTTGGCAGTTCTACCTGGGTGAACAGGCCGTAATCCATAAAAGCCTGGTCCGGGGGAAACTTGGTCTCGTCCTTGATAAAGACATGAACAAACTGGGTGCGCAGGCTTGCCAGGTCGGGAACATCCTGTATAAGCCTGAAAAAAAGCATGTTGCGCAGCCTGGTGGGATCACTGGGGTGCTTGTTGATCGCGATCGCTTTCTGCCCGCGCCACAGGCCTGCGTTGTCATACAGATCAATGCGGTAGGATTTTTGGGGATAACTCGTGCTGGTGCGCCCGCGGACGTTGATGGTGGCGTTGGCCTGAATCCCGCCAAAGCCGATTTCCCCGGGCAGGGGCCCCCGCTCATCGCCCACCTGAAAAAGCAGCTCCGTTTTGATCTTTTCTGCGCCGGTCATCCCCTGGGGGTTGATATACGCATTGACCTCTTCAAAGGTATGGTCGGTCTTGTCGGCGGCGTTGCCCTTGCGCACTGTTAAATAGAAGTAAACCACAGAGGTCCCGTCTGAGGCATGATACAGCGAGGCGTCGTCTATAAGCGGCAGCCCCTTAAGGTCCGGCGGCGCGGTCTTGGCCACCTCCGTCGCCTCCTGGGGCGCCGGTTCCGGCGCAGGGCTGTCATCCGTACAAGCGGCGAGCGTCAGGCAGATGATGAAAAGAAGCGCGCTTAAAAGAAGGTAGCTTTTCTTCATATTCCTTCTCCCTTCTTCTCCTCCGGATTCGCCTGGCGCTCTGCCCCCGCGCGCCAGGCGAAGCGTTGGATTAAATTGGCTTTTCCCTCCGAGTGATGCTGCGACAAAACGGGCTGGCCGCAGTACACGTGGAAATCGATGTTCCTCACGTAACGCATCAGCCTGAACAGCCCCGTCAGGTGCATGGCGACCCCTGCCACGGCCAGGCCCATGCCGTCATAGGCGCCCGAACTGTTCATCGTATACAGGGTAATGCCCAAGTTCAGCCCGAAGAACACCAGACAGGTCGCCAGAGCGCCTTTGCGGTCATCAAAGTACAATTGCGTCAGCATCAGGCTGTTGCCCACCGCGTAGGCGCTGTAGCCCACGCACATCACCTGGAAGGTGCCGATCATGGGACGGGTAAAGCCCGTTGCTTCCAGCACATAGCGCATCAAAAGGGAATAAGCCACCATGAAGAAGAGCTGCAGCTGTGTGAGCTTGAACACCTCCTGCTGGAGCGATGTGATCATCCCTTCCCTCGCCAGGGCCAGTTCAGCCAGCGTGCCGCTGCCGGTGACGGCCGCGAAATAACGCCTGTAGTGCTGGTAAAAGTTGACCTCAACGGACACCACGAAATTGATGTTCGCGGGAACCGTTACCAAAAAGGCGAAAAAGGCGGCCGTGTCATGGGCGGGCGAGAAGCGGAAAAGCCCCATGATGCTCTCGCCCTGGGGGCCAAACCACATCACCAGCAAATGCACAAAAGCTCCGGCCATGCTAAAAAATCCAATCCAGACCAGCTGCGGCGCTTTTCTTATCCAGCTGAGGAAGGTGAAAACGCTGCCCTCAGCGCGGGGAAAGCGGCGAAAGAGCGTGACCATAAACCCAATCAGCATCACGCCATAACCACATACCATGGCGGAAAGAAGCGCCGTGAGAACAGAGACGCCCGCGCTTAGCAGCAGCCAGCCCAACATAAGCGTCATGACCACGCCAAGAAAAAAGATGCGGAGGATCTGCCGGTAATTTCTGACAGCTGTGATGTAGGTCATTTGCAGCCAGACAACCAGCAGCTCCATGAAAAACGCCCAGTTAAGGAAGCGGTCAAGCGGGGAAACGGACCTGGCGGATGAAAGGAGGAAACCATAGAGTATCCCGCCCGGCACCATCAAAAGGACGGAGGCCCCCAAAAGGGAGGGCATCACCCGCTCCGGCCGCCCTTCATACAGCTGGTCCGCAACGAACCTGGACAGAAGAATCTGCCAGACGGAGCTGAACAGAAGCGAACCCATCAACGCGTAGACCATCAGCGCTACCAGCGTGCTGACGCCGCTTTCCGTCGCCTCAAAGCGCCTGGCCAGCATCTGGACCCCCAGCAGAAGCACAACAGCCAGAAGCATCGTTCCGGAGCAGACGATGCCGGCATAGGCGTAGGCCCTTACTTTTCGGATGGCGCCGGCGCCCACAAACAGCTTTTTTAAATCAAAACCGATTCCCGCCATGGCAGCTCCTTTCGCTTCAGTTCCAAAATTTCGGCGGCGCGCGCGTAGATTTTGAGATAGTTTTCAAGCATCTGATTGTACCCATAAAGCGCCGCGACCCTTTTTTGTCCGCTTTCGCCCATCTGCTTTCGAAGGGCAGGATGATCGCACAAAGTCAAAATCGCCTCCGTCAGGGCGCTCTGGTGCATCACCGGAACGCAGAGGCCGGCATTTCCAAACGCGTCATCAATGCCTTCGATCAGCTCCCGGCAGCTGCCAACATCCGTGCTGACC
>ENA-UOXR01003011-UOXR01003011.1-bioreactor-metagenome-genome-assembly--contig:-NODE-3011-length-14795-cov-4.112280_pt1 | contig 14795 bp, 15 predicted proteins | sample MGYA00238164_ERZ764825 | MGnify/ENA primary metagenome ERZ764825 (study PRJEB28920, sample SAMN05720171) | bioreactor metagenome | isolation source: Anaerobic biogas reactor | place: USA:Washington...
TAGCGGCAGTTCTCCGCGAGCCAGCGGCGGATGGCGACCGCCTTCTCGCAGTCGTTCGAGAGCCCCGCGGTGATCTGCTCCGCGAGCGCAAAGACGCCCGACTCGACGCCCGGGGGGAGCGCGAGCGCCGTGTCCATCGCCTCGTAATAGCCCTCGTCCTCGGAACCGGCGAGCGCGCCGACGAGCGTTATGAGCGCATTTTCGTCCGAGGGCACGCGCGCGGACAACGTGTAGCGGTCGCCCGGCTCGACCTCTCGCGACAGGAACACCTCGCCGATGGAGTTGTAGTAGACGGCATTTTCGATCGACATCGAGAAATCGCTGAGCCTGTGCGGTACGAACAGCGTGCTCGTGCCGTTTTTGAGCATCTTTATCTCCGCCGAGACCTCGGAAAACGCGCCGGGCGCGCCGGAGACCGCGTCGGACTCGAAGATGTCCGCGCGCGCGCCGCGGCGGGTGAAGTCGTAGTAGAGGTAGCGCGCCTTCTCGCCGGAATCGACCCACGAATAGCCCGTGTAGTCGCGCCGGATCGTCCCGCGCAGCAGCATGCGCGCGTTCGCGGAAACCTCCATGACCGGCGTCGCGTCCGGGTTCGCGGGGCCGCCGAGCTTCGCGGTCGCGACGTCGTTCATCAGCGCCGCGTGGTCGTAGCCCTCCTCCTGGATCGAGAATGCGACGCGCTCCTGCGTGAAGTGGAAGTAGTCCTCAAACGCGTTTTGCAGCGCGTTCGCGGCGTCCTCGAGCGGCTTCCATGTGACCCTCCCGGCCGGAACGAGCAGAAGCGCGATCAGCACCGCGATTGCCGAGGGCACGAGCGCGCGCGCAAAACCCCGCTCGTAGCGGTCGGCCTCGGACGTGTGCGCGAACGCCGCCGATAAAGCGATCAGCGCCGGCGCCGCCAAGAGCATGTTCGCTTCGCCGCCCGCGGCGCTCGCGCCGATCAAGGCGGTCAAGGAGATCAGCGCCGCGAAGAACACGCCGCCGCGGTTTCGGACGAGCCCGAAGAACAATATGCCGAACAATACGCCAAGAAACATCGCCGCCGCCGCGCCATGGGGCGCGAGCACCGCCCAGTCGCCGACCGACGCGAACTCGCGCAGAGCCGAAAACAGCTCGCGTATGCCGAACGCGCCGCCGAGCGCCGCGAGGCCGAACAGCGCGAGCAGCGCCGCCCCGCCCGCGATCGCCCCGGCGGCGCCGAGCCCGCCGAGCGCGAGCAGCAGCGCCACGAGCGCCGCCCACAGGTACGCGCTCGGCCACGGCGCGCCCATCGAGAACGCGCCGAGCAGCGTGTTCGCCACGCTTCCGGAGAGCAGGGCCGCGATCAGCGCCGTGCTCAGAAGGCGAAGGAGTTTCTGCGATCTTGTCATCGGGTTCCTCTAAGGCTCGCTCCAAGGGTTCAGGAGCGACGCCTCCACACTCTCCATCTTCAGCCGCTCGACCATCTCGAGCGACTGGCTGTTCTGGCTGTCGGTCACCCACGCGAGCTTCACGCGCACGCCCGAGCGGGAGATCTTGAGCGCCATGTCCGCGACGCGCGTCGTCAGCTTCGGCGTGACGAGCACGCAGCCGCCGGTGCGGGTCGAGCGCCTGAGCATCTGCAACTGCACCTGCTCGTAAGGATAGGGGCTGTCGAATTTCACGCGCATCAGCGCATCGGAAAACATCGAGAAGTCCTGCGGAAACTGGCCGTTGACCTCGCTGGGCCTCGCGGACAAAAGCGGCATTCGCACCGGATACCCGGCTTCCAGCTGCGCCTTCGCCTGCGAGAGGCACGCCTCGCACACCGCGTCCTCCATCGAGAGCGCCTGGTCCGGAAGCGCCGCGATCTCGGAGAGGTCCGGAACGATCAGGGTGTCCGGGCGCGACGACTCCTCGTAGGTGCGCACCATGATCTCGCGCTTTCGCATCGTCAGCTTCCAGTGCACCTTCTTGATGACGTCGCCCTCCTGCCACTTGCGCACGTCCGAAGGAGACGCCGCGTCCTCGGTCGCGCGGCTGCGAAGCTCCGGGCCCGAGTCGCTCGCCTTCAATTCCATCGCGGCGACCGGGTACGTCTTCGGCGACACGTCGACGCGCAAAAGCTTCATGCCGCTTTTCTTCGACAGCGAGAACAGGCCGAACATGTCCCGCGCGCGCAGGCGCGAGATGCCGACCTCGTAGCTGCCGCGGTGCGGGCATCGCACCATGTAGCGGAAGGTCTTCGTCTTGAACGGCGGCGTCGACACGCTGATCTCCTGCTGCGCGGAGAACGCCGAGGGGACGTTCAACTGTATGCGGATCGACGACACCGGCAGGAGGGACGTGTGGCGCACGGTGAAGATCGTCATCAGCGCCTCGCCGCGCTCGACGCGGGGGCGCACGCCCTTCATCTCGATCTTGACGGTCAGGAGCGCCCAGAGCACCGACGCGAGCGAGACGAGCATCAGAAGCAGCAGCGTGAAAAACAGCAGGTAGTAGATCTGCCCGCCGGTCGCGAGCCCGGTCGCGAGGAGCGCCGCCGCCGCGATCAGCGCGAGCGCGAGCCGCGAGGTCATCTCGCCTTGACCGGCACCTGCACGGAGCCGATCACGTTCGAAAGCACGCGCTCCGCGGTCATGTTGCGCATGCGCGCCTCGGGGCTCAGGACCAGCCTGTGCGCGAGCACCGGCTCCGCCATCGACTGCACGTCGTCCGGCGACACGTAGTCGCGCCCGAGCATCAGCGCGCGCGCCTGCGAGGCCCGGAGCAGCGAGATCGCCGCGCGGGTCGAGACGCCCAGCTGCAGCGCGCCGTTCTTGCGCGAGGCCGCCGCGATGTTCGAGACGTACGCGCGCACCTCGCGCGAGGTGTAAACGGTGTCGACCTGCTGCTGGAGCTTTAAGATGTCCGAGGACGAGCAGATGGGCTTCAAGTCCTCCATCGGCTTTAAGCCGGTGGTGTGCCGCTCGAGTATGTCGATCTCCTCCTCGGCGGTCGGGTAGCCGATCGATATGCGCATGAAGAAGCGGTCGAGCTGCGCCTCCGGCAGCGGATAGGTGCCGACGAAGTCGACCGGATTCTGCGTCGCCAAGACGATGAAGGGGCTCGGCATCCGGTAGGTCGTGCCGTCGACGGTCACCTGCCCCTCCTCCATGACCTCGAGCAGGCTCGACTGCGTCTTCGGGGACGTGCGGTTGATCTCGTCCGCGAGCACGATCTGGCTCATGACGAGCCCCGGCCGGTACTCGAGCTCGCCGGTCTTGAAGTTGACGATCGAAAAGCCGGTGATGTCGCTGGGCGTGATGTCCGGCGTGAACTGTATGCGCTTGAACGAGCAGTCCAGCGACTTCGCCAGCGCCGAGGCCAGCGTCGTCTTCCCGACGCCCGGCACGTCCTCGATCAAGACATGCCCCCGGCACAGAAGCGCGATCATCATCAGCTCCACCGCGTCCTGCTTGCCGACGATGACCTTCCCGACGTTGTTTACCAGCAACTGCGCAAATCGCTGCGTGACCTGCATAAAACTTCTCCTAATGTATATTTCCGCCTGCTGTTGGACGGAGCGCGCACCCGGGCGGTTCCCTCCGACGATAGTATACAAATTTGCGGCGCGCATGACAAGGAAAACTGTTCAAATGCGCCGGATTGTGCTACAATATTCAAAGGAAGGTCACAATTCGGAGGACGGACGCGTGGAAATCCTTCACTTTTTCGAGGTGGACTCGACGAACGCGCGCGCGAAGGCGCTGGCGCTTCAGGGGCACGCGGAGTGCGTGGTCGTCGCCGGCCGCCAGACGGCGGGGCGCGGCAGGCTCGACCGGTCCTGGGATTCGCCCGCCGGGGAGGGGCTTTGGACGACGCAGCTGTTGAGGCCCCGCGCGCTCCCGGCGGAAAATGCGGGCGGCGCGGTGTTCGTCGCGGGGCTTGCGATGGCCGAGGCGCTCTCGGACTTTGCCGAGGTCAGGGTCAAGTGGCCGAACGACCTCGTCCTCAACGGCAAAAAGCTCTCGGGCATGCTCGCGGAGGCGGGGTTCGAGGGCGGCGTGTGCTCCTGGCTCGCGCTTGGCGTCGGCGTGAACCTCCTGCAGGCGTCGTTCCCGCCGGAGCTTCCCTCGGCGACGTCGCTGTTTCTCGAGACCGGCGCGCGCGTGACGCCGATGGAATTGCTCCACCGGTACCTCGACCGCTTCGCGCCGTGGTACAAAATCTGGCTGCGCGACGGCCTTTCCCCGGTTCTCGAGGCGATCCGGCCGCTGTCCGCGACGCTCGGCCGGCGCGTGCGGATCGGGACGCGCGAGGGCGAGGCGGTCGGCTTCCGCGGGGACGGCGCGTTGCTTATCCGCGAGGGCGATCAGGTCACGGCGCTCGTCGCCGGCGACGTGTCGGTGCGCGGGCTGTACGGCTACGTTTAGGAGGTGCGTCATGCGCTTTTTGCTGACCCCCGAGCAGATGTCCGACATGGAGCGACGGTTTTTCGAGGCGACCGGCACGGAGTCGATCGAGCTGATGGAGCGCGCGGCCTCGGAGGTCGCGAAGGTCCTCGCCGAGCGGTTCGGCAGCGACAAAAAAATCTTCTTCGCGTGCGGCCCGGGCGGAAACGGCGGCGACGGGCTCGCGGCGGCGCGCCTCTATAAGGAGGCCGGCGGCGACGCGGCGTTCGCGCTCTCGGAGCCGCCGAGGTCGCCCGACGCTAAGGAAAACCACCGCCGCGCGATCGAGGCGGGCGTCCGCGAGATCGCGCCGGATTCCGACGAGGAGCCGGACGTCTGGGTCGACGCGCTGTTCGGCACCGGGTTCTCGCGCGCGCCTTCGGGCGCGGCGGAGCAATTGATCCGGCGGATCAACGAAAGCGGCCTCCCGGTCGTGTCCGTCGACATCCCCTCGGGGCTCTCGGGACTGACCGGCGAGGTGCCCGGCGCCGCGGTGTTTGCGGACGTCACGGTCGCGTTCCAGTACGCAAAGCTCGGCCACTATTTAAACGACGGCCTCGACGCGTCCGGCGAGGTGGCCGTGCGCGACATCGGCATACCGTCGATCTACCTGTCCGCGGCCGCGCCGGTGCTGCTCGCGTCGCCGGCGAAGGCGGACACGCGCAGCTTCCCGCGGAACACGCACAAGGGAACGCGCGGGCACGTGCTCGTCGTCGCGGGCAGCCTCGGCATGGCGGGCGCGGCGGCGCTGGCGGCGGGCGCGGCGCTCCGGTCCGGCGCGGGGCTCGTGACGGTCGCGTGCCCGAAGTGCATCGTGCCGGTATTGCAGTCGCTCGAGCCGTGCGCGATCTGCCAGCCGCTGCCGGAGCGCGGCGGGGCGCTCTCGAAGGACGCGGTCGAGCCTATGAAGGCGCTGTTTGCGGGCAAGCGCGCGCTCGTCGTCGGCTGCGGGCTGTCGCGCCGGTGCGCGCCGGAAATCGTCGAGGCGGCGCTCGAGAGCGGGCTCCCGGCGGTCATCGACGCCGACGCGCTGAATATCCTGTCAGAGCACAGGGAGTTGCTTCGGAAGCTGCGCCCCCACCACGCGCTGACGCCGCACCCCGGCGAGGCGGAGCGGCTGCTCGGGCGGGCGCTCGCGGACCCCGCGTCCGACGCGCGCGCGCTCGCGGCGTTCGGCTGCGCCGCGATCCTGAAGGGCGCGAGCCGGCTGATCGCCGTGCACGGCGGCCGCTCGCCGGTTTTGAGCGCGACCGGCTGCGCGGGCATGGCGAAGGGCGGCTCCGGGGACGTGTTCGCGGGCATGCTCGGCGCGCACCTCGCGAAGCCGCACCCGGAGGCGTCCGAAGCGCCGCGGAGGATGGACGCGATGGACCTCGCGCTCGTCGCGGAGCTGCACGGGCTCGCGGGGCTCATCGCCGAGCGGAGGATCGGCAGCGAGGGCATGACCGCGCAGGATATCGTCGCCGCAATCCCGGAGGTGTTCCGAAGTGACGGCGATTAGGGCGCTTCTACCCGAAGGCGCGCGCGTCCGGCGCGACCGCGGGCCGGGGATATTCGTCTCGAAGCAGCCGGTCGAATCGCCGCATTTCCGGTCGGAGCCGCACGGGAACCTGTGGCGGCTGTTCCCGGCGCAGCGGCTGTTCGACGAGTTCGAGCGGGACGACCCGGACGGGGCGCTGACGCGCTCGCTCGAGCGGTTCCGGGGAATTCCCGCGGACGAGGCGTCGGCCGCGCTGTTCTCGGAGGCCCTGAAACTCAGCGAGGCACCGGAGCCCGCGCGAATCGAGGCGCTCGACCGGGCGATCCGGCGGCGGGCGGCCGCTTGCCTGCGCTCGGGCGGGGGCGGCGGGCTGTACGCGTGCGCCGCGGCGTTCAAAAAAATTGGAGGAGACGGACATGAGGCTTAAATGGCACGGGCATTCCTGCTTTTCGATGACCTTCGAGGGCGGCGTTGCGGTCGTGACCGACCCGTTTGACCGGACGGTCGGCTACCCGCTGTGCCGCGCGCGGGCGGACATCGCGCTTGTGAGCCACGACCACTTCGACCACAACCACGTCCAGTCGCTCTCGGGGACCCCCGAGGTCATCCGCGACGGCGCTCCGCGGGAGATTCTGGGGCTCCGCATCCGCGGCGTCGACAGCTTCCACGACGCCGAGGGCGGCGCGAGGCGCGGCAAGAACGTGATGTTCGTCGTCGAGGGCGACGGGCTTCGCGTCGCGCACCTGGGCGACCTCGGCCACCCGCTCGACGAAAAGCAGATCGAGGCGCTCGGCGCGCCCGACATATTGCTCGTGCCGATCGGCGGAACCTACACGATCGCGACCCCGGAGGCGGTCGCGCTGATCCGCGCGGTCAAGCCGCACACCGCGATCGCGATGCACTTCAAGACCGTGCTCTGCGGTTTCGCGGTCACCGACGAGCGCGAATTCGTGCGGCTCGCGCGCGCGAAATACCTGCCGAACGCGCTGGAAATCACGCGGGAAACGCTCAACGAACTGCCCGCCGCGGGCGTGATGCTCTGCCCTCCGGCGCGTTAAGGGACGGTTAAGCCGAATCCCGGTACAAGATGATGTGGTCGCCGAGAAACCGGCGCACAGCATGTTGTGCCGGGCTGTTTTTTGTCCGCGCGCGCGATGTCCCGCGGCGCGAATTATGGCGGAAAGTTGCGCGGATTTTGCGCGAATTTCGTTGGATTGCATAAAATATGCGGGAATGCCGGCGAATATACCGTGCATATATGCAATTATTTCAAAATTCCCCGCAGGAATTTGCCGGAAATTGTCGTATTATACTATGTATATGCAGTGCATATTCAAAGAACTTGAAGCATATACTGTCTCATAAAAATTGGGAGGTCGAGACCATGCAGACCCAAAAGCGCGTGAAGATCAGGTTAAATGCGCGCACCGTATTGCCGATGAGCGCCGCCGCCATCGCGCTCGTGCTGATCATCCTCGTTTGCATATTCGCCGTAAGCACTTCGAATATACGGAATGAATATGCACAGGCGCGGACGGCCGTCGGCGAGGAGCTGTACGAGAAATTGAACATGTTTATCCGCAGCTATCAGGGCATTTCGCTCGCGGGCGCGGATGTCGAGGGGACGATCCTCCCGACGATGCACGATTACTTCGTCGCCGCGACCGCGCTCGATGAGGCGATCGCGGTCGCCTACGGGGACCGCTACGCGGTGCTCCGGGGCGGCATCGACACCGCGATCACCGCCGCGTTCGAGGCGTTCGACGAGGCGTTCCGGCAGGGGCAGAGCCCGGCCGCCGCGATCAGCAGCATGAGCTCGTGCGTGCAGGCGCTCGAGGAGACGCTCCTCAAGCGGTTCGACAGCGACCTCCGGCTGCTGCCGGCGGGCTAGACCAGGACGAATTTCTCGGTGAACTCCCGCCCGGCGCGGCGCGCCTCCGGGTACGGCTCGCCGAGCGCCCAGACGTCGGTGAAGCGGCACTCCAACCGAAAGCACGCGTCCCCGGCGAGCTCCGCCGGGTCGGACGCGATCGCGATTGCGGCGCGCCCGGAGAGCTCCTTCATAAGCGGCCGCGCGCCCGACCGCATGCCGATGAGCCGCGCGTACGGCGGCCGGCCGATCGCCCCGGCGAGCTCGGCGGTCAAGTCGCCCAGCGCGTGCGCGACCGCGCGGGTGATGCGCGCGCGCGTGTACCGGCGGGATTTTACGCGGCCGATCAGCTCCTCGAGCGTCCCGGACTCGCGCGCGGCGCGGGAGAGCAGCCGGTCGAGCCACTCGCCCGCGTCCGGGAGCGACAGGTTCCCCTGCCGGAGCCGATGAAGCGCGAGCATGTCGAGCGGCAGCCGCGGGGCGGCCGGGAGCATGCCCCGGCACGCTTCCGGCACCGCGAACGACGCGTCCTCGCCCAGCGCGAGCGCGCGGCGTATCGCCGTCGCGGAGCATATCTTCGAGAGCTCGGTGCCGTGGTAGTCGTTCCGGCGCTTGATGATGACCGGCTCGATCGCGGCACCGAGTTTTTGGATCGCCGACAGGTACTCGACCGCGAGCGTCGCGTTCGGCAGGTTCAGCGCGCCCGGCTGCAGGTTCAGATGCTCCGCGACCGCCTCGCCGCGCGCGCGGGCGTGGCTCATGCCGAGGTCGAGCCGCTTTCGCACGCCCTCGGACACGTCCCCGGGCTCCCGCATCCGAACATCTGACAGCCGGCTCAAAAGCGCCATGTCGTCGGCCTCGCTCCCGAACGAAAGAAAATCGCAGCCGAGCCCGTCGAGCACCGCGACGCCGCCGAGCGCGAACCAGTCCGCCGTGCGCACCGCGAACAGCGCCGGGAGCTCGAACACCGCGTCGGCGCCGGACGAGAGCGCCATCCGCGCGCGCGCCCACTTCGACAGCGCCGCCGGCTCGCCGCGCTGCGTGAAGTGCCCGGCCATCGCCGCGACGACAAAGTCGCAGCCCGTCCTCTCCCGCGTCATTTCGATGTGATACTGGTGCCCGTTGTGAAACGGGTTGTATTCGGCGATCACGCCCGCGATCTTCAACGGCATCCGCTCCAGTCGGCGTTTTTTTTATTTTACCCCCAAAATCCTCCGTTGGCAAGCGCGGGGCAGGAATCGCGCGCCCCCCTGTCGAATAAGGTTGAGATTCTCGAACAAAGGGGTATTGGCATGGCGAAACTCTACTTCCGCTATGGGGCGATGGGCTCCTCGAAGACCGCGAACGCGATCATGGTGCAATACAACTACCGGGAGCGCGGGCAGAACGCGCTGCTCCTGAAGCCCCGGCTCGACAGCCGCGACGGCGAGCGGATCGTCGGCTCGCGCTCGGGGCTGTCGGCGCCGTGCGAGTTCGTCGAGGACCTCGATTCCATCGACCTGTCGATCTACGACTGCCTGATCGTCGACGAGGCGCAGTTCCTCTCGAAGGAGCAGGTGCTCTCGCTCGTAAACGTCGTCGACGACCTGGGCATCCCGGTCATCTGCTACGGACTGCGCGCCGATTTTCGGGGCAACCTGTTTGAGGGGAGCCACTGGCTGCTCGCGTGGGCGGACGCGATCGAGGAACTCAAGACCGTCTGCTGGTGCGGCCGGAAGGCGACCTGCAACGCGCGCGTCGTCGACGGGGCCGTGACGAAGTCCGGCGAGCAGATCGTGCTCGGCGGCAACGAGAGCTACGTCGCGCTCTGCAGGCGGCACTGGGCGGCGGGCGAGCTCGCGCCGCTTGAAATCCGGCGCTTATCCTCCGGGAAGCGCGAGCACATGTCCCTATTGAAGGAGGCCGACCCGAGCGAGGAGAGCATCGATGCGTACCTCGACGCGGGCGACATGTACGTGCTGTTCGCGAGCGGCCGCCCGGTCGCCGAGGCGGTCGTCGTGCGCCGCCCCGACGGCGCGGCGGAGCTCAAGAACCTCGCGGTCGAGAGGGCCGAGCGCGGCAAGGGCTACGGGACGGAGCTTTTGCGCCACCTGTTCCGGCTGCTCGCGGCGGAGTGCGACCGCGTTTGCGTACCGGACGGGCCGCAGGCCGCCTATTACGAGCGGCTCGGCTTCCGCCACGACGACGGCATGCACTGCCTTGTGAGGGGACTTCGATGATCCGGAAGCTGCTTAAAAACGAGCGGATTCGCGAGATTTTTCTCTACTGCGTCGTGGGCGCGCTGACGACCGCGGTCAACTACGCCGTCTACTTCCTGTTCACGCGCGCGGTCGCGGCGCTTGCGGGCGTGCCGGCGGATTCGACCGAGTGGCTCGCGGTCCTCGGCACCGCGGTCGCGTGGATGTTCGCGGTCGCGTTCGCGTTCTACCCGAACAAGAGATACGTGTTCAGAAGCGCCGGCGGGGACATCAGGCGCGAGATTGCGGAATTCGTGACTGCGCGGCTTTTGTCGCTGGGCGTCGACGCGCTCCTGATGCTCCTGCTCGTCGGCGCCGTCAAGATGAACGACCTCGTCGCGAAGCTCATCGTGCAGGCCGTCGTCATCGCCGCGAATTACTTCGCCAGCCGCTTCTGGATATTCAAAAAGCGCGGTTGACAGCTTTTTTCGATTGTGCTATACTTTGCTACAAATCGCGTTGTGTGGCTTCACCGGCGCGCGGCGGGGAACTTTCCATGGCTTGCTCCGTGGAGGTTCCTTCATATTGGGGGAGGGTGTTCTATGGCTGCACTGTTCTCGAGCTTTGCCTTCAAGGAGATCACCTGGCAGATGGCCGTCATGTGGGCGATCGGCGGCACGCTGATCTACCTGGCCATCAAAAAGGAAATGGAGCCCACGCTGCTTCTGCCGATGGGCTTCGGCGCGATCCTGGTCAACCTGCCGCTCAACGGCGCGCTGGGCGACCTCGAGGTGTTGTACAACGCCGGCATCGCAAACGAGCTGTTCCCGCTGCTCCTGTTCATCGGCATCGGCGCGATGATCGACTTCGGACCGCTGCTCTCGAACCCCAAGATGCTGCTCTGCGGCGCGGCGGCGCAGTTCGGAATCTTCTTCACGCTGTCGCTCGCGACGCTGCTCGGCTTTGAGCTCAAGGACGCGGCCTCCATCGCGATCATCGGCGCGGCGGACGGCCCGACCTCGATCGTCGTCGCCAACGCCTTCAACACAAATTTCAAGGGCGCGATCTTCGTCGCCGCGTATTCCTACATGGCGCTGGTGCCGATCGTGCAGCCGCCGTTCATCCGCATGACCACCACGAAGAAAGAACGCATGATCCGCATGCCCTACAACCCGAAGAGCGTCTCGAAGGCGACCCGCATACTCTTCCCGATCCTCGTGACCGGCATCGCGGGCATCGCGGCGCCGAGGTCCGTCGCGCTCGTCGGCTTCCTGATGTTCGGAAACCTGCTGCGCGAGTGCACGGTGCTCGATTCGCTCTCCGACGCCGCGCAGAATGTGCTCGCGAAGCTGATCTCGCTGCTCTTGGGCCTCTCAGTCGCGCCGGTCATGGCGGCGAAAGATTTCATCACCTTTAACACCTTCCTCGTGCTCGGTTTGGGCCTCATCGCGTTCATCTTCGACACCGTCGGCGGCGTACTGTTCGTGAAGGGTCTGAACCTGTTCCTCAAGAAGAAGATCAACCCGATGGTCGGCGCGGCGGGCATCTCGGCGTTCCCGATGTCCTCGCGCGTCGTGCACAAGATGGGCCTCAAGGAGGACCCGCAGAACTTCCTGCTGATGCATGCGGCGGCCGCGAATGTGTCCGGCCAGATCGCGTCGGTCATCGCCGGCGGCCTGATCCTCTCGATCATCGGGCCCCTCGTAAAGTAAAGGAGGACGCATATGAAATTCGATCCTGCAGGAGCTTTGTATTCGCTGATCTACATGGGAAAGGGCCTGTTCGGCATCTTTGTCGTCATCGGCGTCATCTACGCGATGATCGCGATTTTGAATGCCACGACCGGCAAACGGAAGAAGACCGAGGAATAAAACCTTGGAGCCGCCCCGAAACGAGGGCGGCTCCTTCTTGTTTGAGGGCCTATCGGATTCTCAGGAACGACAGCGTGGCCATCGCCGTCGCGCAGATGTCCGAGATGCGGATCACCTTCTGGCTGGCGAGGCACACGGCCGTGGGGCACGTAACGGTGATCAGCGCCTGTCCAAAATAGGTCGCGCACTGCGAGGAGGCGGCCTTCGCGGCGCGCACGATGCTCGAAAGCAGCGTCTCCTCGTTCGCCTGAAGGCTGAACACCGTGTTGACGCATGCCCCTTCGGGGAGAAAGACCGCGTATTGGACGAGGTATGTTCCGGGCCGGTTGACCATGACAAACGGGGAGTCGAGCGCGTAGTCGCACTCGGGGTCGGCCAGTATCTGCGAGAGCTCGATTCCCCCGCACTCGGCGCAGTTTCTGAGCGTACCAAGCTGATAGACCAGCGCGCCGGAGCCGCCGGCAGGGCCGGAGCTCATGGGAGCGCCCGAATCCTCGGGCTCTCGGGGGCCGGGGGGACAGTTTATCGGCGGGCGCGGCTTCTTCGGCGGCCGGCAGCACTGCCGCGCGGCCTGAAGGGCGCCTCCCGCGCGCATGCAGGAATCACATTCGCGAAGCATTGACATCGTATCACCTCGTATTCTTTGCTTCCGTGCATACTATGCGGGGCATTCCGCGCACGTGCGATGGGACACGCTTCCGCGATTGAACCGAAACCCGCCTTCCCGCGTCCAACGAACAGAGGAGGCTTGCATGGCAAAGATGTGGAAAATCGCGCTGCCTGTGCTTCTGCTGCTCGCGGCCATGGTCGCGGCGGCGCTGTACCGCGGGCTGGTGGTCCGGCGCTATCGGATTTCGACGACGAAACTCCCGGTGGGGGAGAGGCTCCGGCTCGTATTCCTCGCGGACCTGCATTGCACCCTGCACGGGAAGGACCAGTCGGCGCTTCTCGATCTGATCGCGGAGCAGAAGCCGGACGCGATCTTGCTCGGCGGGGATATCGTCGACGACGTGCGGCCGATGGCGAACGCGCTCACTCTGTTGGCCGGGCTTCGCGCGCTCGGCGTCCCGACATACTACGTGTCGGGAAACCACGAGCTCTGGCGGAACGACTACCCGGACGTCAAGAGGATCGTCGAGAGCTACGGCATCGCCGTGCTCGACGGGGATTTCGCCGAGCTGGGGCCGGTCCGGCTGTGCGGCATCGGCGACCCGAGCGGATACGGAAACTACGAAAAGGCGCTCGCGAACGCGTTTGCGGGCCTTCGGGACGACAGGTTCAACGTGCTGTTCGCCCACCGGCCGGAGCGGATCGAGCAATACCGCAAATACCCGTTCGACCTCGTGCTCGCCGGCCACGCGCACGGCGGGCAGGTGCGGATTCCGCTGATACTCAACGGCCTGTTCGCGCCGAACCAGGGGCTGTTTCCGAAGTACGCGGGCGGGGAGTACAGAATCGGCGGGACGGCGATGATCGTCAGCCGCGGCCTCTCGCACTACCCGCGGCTCCCGCGCGTGTTCAACCCGCCGGAGGTCGTCGTCGTCGACATCGAGGGCGCGCAATAGAGAGCAGACAACAGAGGCCACGCAATCTTAACCGCCGGGAATTTGACATTCCGGCGGTTTTGTGCTAGATTCTTGCCTGTACGGTTTTTTATTTACACGCTTTCGAAAGGAATGATGGATATGTCACAGCTCAAGGGAGCCTGCATCATCGGCCAGTCCGGAGGCCCGACCTCCGTCATCAACGCGTCCGCCTACGGCGCGATCAAGACCGCGCTCGAGAGCGACTCGATCACGAGGGTGCTCGGCGCGCTCAACGGCATCAAGGGCGTCCTCGAGGACAACCTCATCGACATGGGCAAGGAAGACCCGCAGGAGCTCGCGCTGATGAAGCACACGCCCTCCTCCGCGCTCGGCTCCTGCCGCTACAAGCTCAAGGACCCCGACCAAGACGACACCGACTACAAGCGCATACTCGAGGTCTTCCGCAAGTACGACGTCCGCTATTTCTTCTACAACGGCGGAAACGACTCGATGGACACCTGCAACAAGATTTCGAAGTTCCTGATGAAGAACGGCTACGAGTGCCGCGTGATGGGCATCCCCAAGACGATCGACAACGATCTGGCCGGCACCGACCACTGCCCGGGCTTCGGCTCCGCCGCGAAGTACATCGCGACCTCGGTCATGGAGGTCTACCACGACTCGCGCGTGTACGACACCGGCATGATCACGATCATCGAGTGCATGGGCCGCCACGCCGGCTGGCTGACCGCCGCGTCCTCGCTCGCCGCGCACAAGGGCAACGGCCCCGACCTGATCTACCTGCCGGAGGTCCCCTTCGACATCGAGCAGTTCACAGCGTCCGTCGAGGAAATCTATAAGAAGAACAAGAAGTGCCTCGTCGTCGTGTCCGAGGGCATCCACGACAAGGACGGCACCTTCATCGCCGAGTACGCGAACAAGAACATGACGAAGGACAGCTTCGGCCACGCGCAGCTCGGCGGCCTGGCCTCGTTCCTCGCGAATTACATCAAGGCCAAGACCGGCGCGAAGGTGCGCGGCATCGAGCTCTCGCTTCTGCAGCGGTGCGCGGCGCACATCGCCTCGAAGACGGACATCGAGGAGTCGTTCATGGCCGGCAAGGCCGCGGTCGAGAACGCCGTCGCCGGCGCGACCGACAAGATGGTCGGCTTCGAGCGCAAGTACGTCAACGGCAAGTACGCCTGCGAGACGAAGCTGTTCGACCTGACGATCGTCGCCAACGCCGAGAAGAAGGTCCCGCGCGAGTGGATCAATGAGAGCGGCAACGGCATCCTCGAGGGCTTCATCGACTACGCGCTGCCGCTGATCCAGGGCCAGACCGACCTCGCGATCGAGGACGGGCTGCCGAGGTTCGTAAGGCTCAGGAAGGTCAAGGCGGAGGCGTAAGCGCATCCCAAGCGGGGAGCGGAGATTTTTCTCGGCCCCCCGTTTTTTGTTGCCTGTCCCTTTCGGCGCGTGG
>ENA-UOXR01003012-UOXR01003012.1-bioreactor-metagenome-genome-assembly--contig:-NODE-3012-length-14793-cov-562.635025_pt1 | contig 14793 bp, 10 predicted proteins | sample MGYA00238164_ERZ764825 | MGnify/ENA primary metagenome ERZ764825 (study PRJEB28920, sample SAMN05720171) | bioreactor metagenome | isolation source: Anaerobic biogas reactor | place...
TCTGATTCAATCCCTAAGTTGGACACGGATGCCCTTTATCCCCGATGCAAGCATCAGGGTATTCGCTTAAAAATAAAAATGTGTTAGGTGAGCGTGGCAGTTCCTTGCAGCTTGCCATCAGGGCGCTCAGTAGCCCAACGACCATGAAATATGGCTATGTGGGATTTTGTGATACTAAATTTAGGGAGCCCAGACACCATTTGAAGTCGTAGAAAAGATATTTAGGTAGAGCACAGAAGCTTTCCCGTTTGGTGTCTTTTCCGGACGCACAGCAGCCCCATCGACCATGCTGCATGGCCAGGCTGCAAAGTAAGACAACCACCAACAAATTCATTTAATAAATTGGCAGGATATTAGAGCATGCGTTTCGAGGTCGTTGTAAGAACGGATGAGGATGGCTATTACGTTGCCACCGTTCCTGAACTTCCAGGCTGTCATACTCAGGCCAAGAGCTTGGACGATCTGATGAACCGGATAAAAGAGGCAATTTCGCTCTATCTGGAAACGGAAGGCGGCAGTACAGCGGGAAGCTTTGTGGGAGTGCAAGTCGTTGAAGTTGAGACCGCTTGAAGCCGAAATAGTGATTAAAGCTCTCGTCAAGATAGGCTTTCAGCCGGTAAGACAGAAGGGCAGCCACCTCATCATGAAGCATCCAGATGGAAGGAAAACCGTAGTCTCCGTGCATCCTGGAGAAGAACTTGGGCGAGGAATACTGAGGGAGATCATGAATGATGTCGGGATGAACAAAAAGGAATTTCTGGATTTGCTGAAGAGATAGGATGCGGCATGGTTGCCTGGATTTGTGATAATAGCAATTCGGAGAGCCCTAAGCTCCAGTTGTGGTTAAAAAAGAAAGTTAGGTGAGCACGGCAGCTCTCCGTCCGGCCGCCTTTCCGGGCGCACAGCAGCCCGATCGACCGTGCAGTATCGATAAGATGGAAACCGTCATCCGTGCAGCGAGGATAAGTTGGGTTTAATGTGCAGTAATTCTGGAGCCCAAGCTCGGCTTGAAGCTCTAATAAAAAGATATTAGGTGAGCATGGCAGCGATCTACAGTTCCCGAGGGCTCGCGCACCTAAGTACAATGCAGAACGTGGACAGGCTTATCTTCTGAGTTCGGAATGGGTTCAGGAGTTTCCCTGTCGCTCTGGCCGCCATGCTCGATTCCAAGATCCGGAATCGAACCGGTATTTCTGCCACCCTAGACCTTGGTCCAGGGATCTTGGCTTATAAGCCGTGCATATCGTTGCTTTGCGACACAGATTTCGCCCGAGTTTAGCGGAGCGCTGCAGAGTTGTTAGTAGCTGCGAGCTGAACACCTCGTTGCCTTGGTGCGTACACACCAGCTCTATCAAACTCGTCTTTTACGAGTACTCTAAGCGGTCTCTTTTCAGGGGCGGTTTCGGGCTTAGATGCTTTCAGCCCTTATCCGCGAGCACGTAGCTGCTCGGCATGCCTTGCCAGACAACCGATAGACCAGAGGTGCCGTTGGTTTGTTCCTCTCGTACTAAAACCAACCTGCCCTCAGACCGCAATACACCCCTAACAGATAGTAACCGACCTGTCTCACGACGGTCTAAACCCAGCTCACGATCTCCTTTAATAGGCGAACAACCTCACCCTTGGCCGCTGCTGCACGGCCAGGATGGAAAGAACCGACATCGAGGTAGCAAGCCACCGGGTCGATATGTGCTCTTGCCGGTGACGACTCTGTTATCCCCGGGGTAGCTTTTCTGTCATCTAACGCTCTCACCAAGAGAGCTGAGAGGTTCGCTAAGCCCGACTTTCGTCTTATCACCTCTTGCTATGCGAGGTAACATCAGGCTGACTTATGCCTTTACACTCTTTGTTGGGTTTCCGACCCAACTGAGTCAACCTTAGGGCGCCCTTGATATCTTTTCAAGGGCGTGGCGCCCCACCCAAACTGCCCACCTACCGAGGTCCTCTTCTCAGAGTGAGGGCGGCGGCTCCGAAAGGGTAGTATTCCAAGGGCGACTCCACTCGGACTGGCGCCCGAGCTTCGACGTCTCCTACCTATGCTCTACAATCAGAACCACAGCCCAACGGCAGGCTGCAGTAAAGCTCCACGGGGTCTTCACTTCCCATTAGGGGTCTCCAGACTCTGCACTGGAATGTAAGGTTCACCGGGTACCAGCTAGGGACAGTGAGACTCTCATTGTTCCATTCATGCAAGCCGCCAATTAAGCGGCAAGGTACTACGCTACCTTAAGAGGGTCATAGTTACCCCCGCCGTTGACAGGCCCTTCCTCCCGTTGAACCGGGTTTTCAGGTACCTGCACTGGGCAGGATTCAGTGATTGTACTAGTCCTTACGGATTCGCAATCACCTATGTTGTTATTAGACAGTTAGAGTCCCCTCGTCACTGCGACCTGCTTTTTGCAAAGCAGGCACCACTTATCCCGAAGTTACGTGGCTAATTTGCCGAATTCCCTTAGCTAGCATATGCCGAAACGCCTTAGCCTTCTCAGCTTGGGGCACCAGTGTTGGATCTCGGTACGGACTTTCAACTCCCTTTTCACGGACTCCTGGAATTTGCCAACTTACGTCATCACGCTTTCTCCTGGTTCTCGCCATTACGGCTCTCCACAGGATTATACGATTGAACGCCCAGGCAAGGACGCTTGACATATCCGGAAGCGTCAGTTTTAATGTTGAAAGGTACAGGAATATTAACCTGTTTCCCATTTGGCGTACTCCGATTAAGGTACGTCTTAGGACCGACTGACCCTCGGCTGACGAACATTGCCGAGGAACCCTGGCCCTTACGGCGATCGGGATTCTCACCCGATTTTGCTGCTACTGCTACCAGGATTTTCGTCTCTACGCGGTCCACACCTGCTCACGCAGATGCTTCTGCCCACGCAGAGCGCCTCCCTACTAGATCACCTTGCGGTGCTCCGTGGTATCGGTAATCGGCTTAGCCCCGTCCATTTTCGGGGCCCTGAATCTCGACTGGTGAGCTGTTACGCACTCTTTAAAGGATAGCTGCTTCTAAGCTAACCTCCCAGTTGTTTATGACCCAGGACTCCCTTAAGTGTTGACACTTGGCCGATATTTGGGGACCTTAACCACGGTCAGGGTTGTCTCCCTCACGGACTAGAAGCTTACCCCCCAGCCCGGACTGCTGGTCGTCTACGACGACGGCGGTTTTGGAGTTTGACAAGAGAACAGACCCTTTCGAGTCCGGCTTCCCCAATCAGTGCTCTACTCCGCCGACTATCTCAGACCAGGTCATACTGCGATATGTTTCGGGAGGAACCAGCTATTTCCGACCTCGATTGGACTTTCACCCCTAGACGCGGGTCACGAGAGCGATTTGCATATCAACACCTCAAACGGTCCTCCACGCAGCTTTCGCCACGCTTCGACCTACCTACGCCTAGATCGCCCGGCTTCGGGTCGCATACGGACGACTGCACGCACTTGTATACGTCGCGCCTCTTCTCATGCGCGCTTGTCGCTTTCGCTACGGCTTCCTCTGTTAAAGAATTAGCCTCGCCGCCAATATGCACTCCCTGGTTCGTTCTTCAAAACGCATGTTAGAACGCTGGCAGTCTCTCTCGTACTGCGGCGTTGCCACCGTTTCCTTCGAAAGAAAGATCCTTTGGCGCCCTAACGCACTATCGCCAGCCAATTTCAGGCTCTTTGCACCTCCCTATTTGGGGTACTTTTCAGCTTTCGTTCACACTACTACTACGCTATCGGTCTCAAGTTGTATTTAGCCTTGGAGGTTGGTGACCCCCAAATTCCCGCGCGATTTCCGACGCACGGTACTCAAGTCATGGTCTCGGTATTGATCTGTTACGACTACGTGGCTCTCACACTCTATGGCAGGCCATTCCAGGCCACTTCGACTTCCAGATCAAAACGTTTAGACCAGCTTATAACACCACATCTCCCTTGCAGGATTCGGTTTAGGCTCTACCGCGTTCACTCGCCGTTACTGACGGTATCTCGGTTGATTTCTCTTCCTGTCCCTACTAAGATGTTTCAATCCGGGACGTTCCCGATCCTTGAGGATCAAGTCTTAGACTTAGGATTTCCCATTAGGACATCCTCGGTTCAATGGCTCCATGCGCCTCGCCGAGGCTTATCGCAGCTTGGCACGTCCTTCTTCAGCACTTGAGCCGAGCCATCCCCTGGCTGGCATAAGCAGCTTATGCCCCACTAAACTCAGTGAGCGTCTGGTCGCAAAGCTTGTGCACGGCTTCCTTGGACCGTAATCTTGCGGATTACGGACCTCGGCCCTTCCACATCGAGTCTGCCTCGATGTGTGCATTAGTTCAAATGGACTTGCTGGGATTCGGACCCAGGGCCTCCGCCTTGCAAAGGCGGCGCTCTACCAGCTGAGCTACAAGCCCCAAATCCTGCCCAGCAGATGATTATCAATTTGGCTGGATAGATTTCTTTTTCTATGGTCTTGATCGACATTTCAGCTTCCGATTGGCTCAGAGAGGCATGAGATTTCTCATGCTCGTAACGTTAGGAGGTGATCCAGCCGCAGATTCCCCTACGGCTACCTTGTTACGACTTAACCCCCCTTGCAAAGCCCAAATTCGAACGCCTCCAAAGAAAGCGCTCTCATTCAGACCCTACTCGGGTGGTTTGACGGGCGGTGTGTGCAAGGAGCAGGGACGTATTCACCGCGTTCTGTTGAAACGCGATTACTACGGATTCCAGCTTCATGAGGGCGAGTTGCAGCCCTCAATCCGAACTAAGATTGGTTTTAGGAGATTCCCGTCCCCTTTCGGGGTAGATACCCATTGTACCAACCATTGTAGCTCGCGTGTAGCCCGGGATATTCGGGGCATACTGACCTACCGTTGCCCATTCCTTCCTCCGCTTTAGCAGCGGCGGTCCCCACAGTGTACCCGTCACTCCAGAGAGTACGCTGGCAACTGTGGGCGTGGGTCTCGCTCGTTGCCTGACTTAACAGGATGCTTCACAGTACGAACTGACGACGGCCATGCACCACCTCTCAGCTAATCCGGCAAAGTCTTCAGCCTGGCCTTCATATTGCTGTCGGTCCCGGTAAGATTTCCGGCGTTGAATCCAATTAAACCGCAAGCTCCACCCGTTGTGGTGCTCCCCCGCCAATTCCTTTAAGTTTCAGCCTTGCGGCCGTACTTCCCAGGTGGCTCGCTTCACGGCTTCCCTACGGCACCGACAACGGTCGCACCGTGGCCGACACCTAGCGAGTATCGTTTACGGCTAGGACTACCCGGGTATCTAATCCGGTTCGTGCCCCTAGCTTTCGTCCCTTGCCGTCAGGTCCGTTCTGGTGAGACGCCTTCGCCACTGGTGGTCCTTCAAGGATTACAAGATTTCACCCCTACCCCTGAAGTACCTCTCACCTCTCCCGGCCTCGAGCCAGACAGTATCTCCTGAAAGCCTGACAGTTAAGCTGCCAGATTTCTCAAGAGACTTATCCGGCCGGCTACAGACCCTTTAGACCCAATAATAACGGTTACCACTCGAGCCGCCGGTGTTACCGCGGCGGCTGGCACCGGTCTTGCCCGGCCCTTGCTATGAAATGCTTTTTAGGCATCTCGACAGCCAGATTTGTAACCTGGCACTCGAGGTTCCCTTATCGCTGTTGCCAGCATTGTAAAGTTTTCGCGCCTGCTGCACCCCGTAGGGCCTGGATTCGTGTCTCAGAATCCATCTCCGGGCTCTTGCTCTCACAACCCGTACCCGTCGTAGGCTAGTAGGTACGCTACACCCACTACTACCTGATAGGCCGCAGACCCATCCTTAGGCGCCGGAGCTTTAAATCTCGATGCATTCCAGCAATCGAGACCTATCGGGTATTATACCCAGTTTCCCGGGTTTATACCCAACCTAAGGGCAGGTTGTCCACGTGTTACTGAGCAGTTCGCCATGTATTGCTACATTCGACTCGCATGGCTTAGTCGAACCTCGATAGCAGTAACCTCTGGCAGGATCAACCAGAATTCTCTAGGAAGTTTTTGTTAATTCCGAACCAATCGGAATTGGCTGAGTCGCCAAGACCATTGTCAGACACGAAAAAACTCGCGTCTCCACTTGTTCCGTATATCGCAACCTGGAAGTCGGCCCATCATTAAATCAGGGTCGCAGCCTTAGGGATGCGATGCCTAAGCGGCCCATATAGGTAGTCACCTGCAGTATTTAATCTTTTCCCCTGCACCTCAGATTTTGAGGCTGAGAAAATCGCAGCGACAGCTTCAGGCCGATCTCGTATTCTTTGGTCCCATAATCAATATCTACAGGACCTGTCACCCAACCCTTTCAGGCGGGCCGAACCCATCCAATAACTCAGAGGTATATAACCTTTTTGCTCACGCCGCATAAGACACCGATTCTTGCGCCGAAGATGGATCGAAGAATTCCGCCGCATATATAACGCCACAATCGTCGAGTATTAATATCATCATCGTCGACACCAGCTGATTGATATGTCTGCTGGAGGTCTTTTATGGGTTACACATTAACTGAGAAGATCCTGCGAGAGCATCTCGCGGATGGCTCCTACGAGCTGGGCAAAGAGATAGGCATAAAGATAGACCAGACGCTGACCCAGGATGCTACGGGCACCATGGCTTATCTCCAGTTCGAGTCCATGGGGCTATCTGATATCGCCACTGAGCTTTCCGTGAGCTATGTCGATCACAATACCATCCAGGTGGGATTCGAGAACGCCGATGACCATGCCTACCTGGAGTCAATCGCTAAGAAGTACGGCATATACTTCTCCCGTCCAGGAAACGGCATCTGCCATCAGGTCCATCTGGAGAGATTCGCCCGCCCGGGAAAGACCCTTCTGGGCTCAGACAGCCACACCCCCACCGCGGGTGGGGTTGGCTCTTTGGCCATGGGTGCGGGCGGGCTGGATGTGGCGGTGGCCATGGGCGGAGGAGCATACTACCTCGCTGCCCCCAAAGTAATCGATGTCCACCTAATGGGCAATCTCCAGCCCTGGTCCACAGCCAAAGACGTAGCGCTAAAGGTACTGCAGATCCTGAGCACAAAGGGAAACGTGGGCTTCGTCTCCGAGTATACCGGCCATGGCATAGCCGGCCTGACGGTACCGGAGAGAGCGACCATCACCAACATGGGAGCTGAGACCGGGGTGACCACATCCATATTTCCCAGCGACCTGCAGACCAAGAGGTTCCTGGCTGCTCAAGAGAGAGAGAGTCAATGGCAACCTCTTGCCCCAGACAAAGATGCCACCTACGACCGCAGCCTGGAGATCGACCTGGCCCAGATCGAGCCCCTGGCAGCCGCTCCCCACAGCCCGGGGAACATAATTAAGGTCGGGGACCTGGATCTTGCTGTAGACCAGGTGATGATAGGCTCCTGCACCAACTCCTCTTATGTAGACCTGATGACGGTGGCCAGGATGGTAAGGGGAAAGAGGCTTCCTGAAGGCATTTCTTTAGGAATCGCCCCCGGATCGCGACAGGTCTTGAATGCCATTGCCAAAAATGGCGCCCTCAGCGACTTGATAGCATTCGGGGCCAGAATACTGGAATCGTCCTGCGGATTTTGCATTGGAAACAGCATGTCCCCTTGCACCAACTCCGTCTCCGTCCGCACCAGCAACCGCAATTTTATGGGTCGATCCGGCACTCCCAGCGCCAATGTATACTTGACCAGCCCGGTAGTTGCGGCTGCTGCCGCTCTCACCGGCAGGCTGACTGACCCAAGAGAGCTGGATATGGAGTTTCCAGGAATCCAGATGCCCGATCATTTCGATATCGATGACCGGATGATCATTCCGCCTCTGTCACCGGAACAGAGGGCAAGAGCTACGATCTGCCGCGGACCGAACATCGGCCAACCTCCCGTCAACCAACCCCTTCAAGAGGATATAGCAGGATCCGTGACCATAAGGGTGGGAGATCTGATAACAACTGATCACATCATGCCTGCTGGGTCCCGGCTCAAATACCGCTCAAACGTTCCCAAGTATGCAGAGTTCGTCTTTGAACCACTGGATAAGGACTTCTTCTCCCGGGCATCCTCCCTCCGCGATCAAGGCTTCCATAATCTGATCGTGGCCGGCCTGAGCTATGGCCAGGGCTCATCCCGCGAGCATGCGGCCATGTGTCCCATGTACCTGGGAGTGAAAGGGGTGATCGCAAAATCCATAGAAAGGATACATGCCGCTAACCTGGTGAACTTCGGCATAGTGCCGTTTACCTTTGAAAAAGAGTCTGACTGGGATCTGCTGCCGGAAAAAACGAATATAAGAATCCCTGGCATTCGCAAATCTTTAGAGAAGGGCCTAGATAGTGTGCTCGCCCATGCAGAAAGCAGCAGAAAAGGAGAAGAAGGAGTGGGAAGGAAAGGAGAAAATAAAAAGGAAGAAGAGCTAGTTCTGAAGATGAACCTCTCTCGTCGCCAGAGGATGATTCTCCTGGCCGGCGGACTCTTGCCCTTTACAGTCATGTCAAGAAAATAAATGAAATTAGCCGCTCAGACGTTGAAGAACGACATGACACTCTGAGAGAGCAGATTCCCTGTAGCATCAACTGCAGGAGTGGCACTGGTGGCATTCAGGCCTGCTACAGCAGCGAATTTGCCAAGATCGTTCAGGCCCAGTTCACGGTATACCGCGGTCTTCAGGGCCTGGCTGTTCTTCTCTTTCTCGCTGAGGCCCATGGTTGAGACATTGCTCTTGAAGCTCGTGGAATCAAGCTGCATAGGGGTGCTGAACATCAGGGGGAAGTTGTTTACCCACATATCCATTTCAGAGGTCATGACGTGGCTGCTCTGGTTCTTGTTGCCGACAACATAATTGCTCCAGTAGTTATTCACATAAGGTTCAAAGGTTGAGGTGATTGGTTCATTGAAGAATGCCCTTTGAGTGGAGCTATAACCATCTCCCAGGCCGCTACCCTGGGCACCTGCTAGGCCCATCAGGCAGAATAGTGTAACCAATGCGGTTATATTTTTCATATTAATCAATCCTCTTATATTCAGTTTTCCTTATCCCCTGATGATCAGACCCAACCTATTTATTCCTTATTGGTGAAGGATTTGCATATGCCGGACCGCTTCGAGATACTGCATAAAGATCTGGCCGGAAGGATCGGCCGGCTTTCTACTCTTCATGGCACCGTCGAGACACCACTGCTCATGCCTGTGATAAATCCCCACCTTCCCCTCATCCCTCCAGATGAGCTGGCCTCGATGGGTGCGGAGATGGTTATCACCAACAGCTACATAATAAATCAGGATCCTGACTTGAGGGAAGGAGCAATAGAGCAGGGCTTGCACCATCTCCTGGGCTTTCCCGGGCCCATAATGACCGACTCAGGAGCCTTTCAGCTCTCCGTCTATGGCGATATCGATGTTCTGCCTCTGGAGATCCTTGATTTTCAGTTTGCCATAAAATCAGACATATCCGTGCCCCTGGATATACCCACCCCACCTGATGTCTCCAGGGAGAGGGCGGAGTCGGAGTTGAATATCACAGAGGAACGACTGCGGGAGGCAGCCGGCCTGAAGAGAGATGCCCTATTGGCCGGACCGGTTCAGGGATCTACCTATCCCGACCTCCGGGAAAGGGCGGGGAGATTCGCCCGAGAGCTCGGATTTGATCTTTATCCCATAGGAGGAGTGGTGCCTCTGATGGAGGCCTACCGTTTCAGGGATCTGGTAGATGTGGTTGTCTCTGCCAAGAAGGGTTTGGGCTCGGGGGTGCCAGTCCATCTCTTCGGAGCTGGACACCCCATGATCTTTGCCCTGGCCGCTGCTATGGGCTGCGACCTCTTCGACTCCGCTGCTTATGCCCTCTACGCCCGGGAGGGCCGCTATCTGACCGTCCAGGGAACTCGGAAGCTGGAGGAGATGAAGCATCTTCCCTGCTCCTGCCCAGTCTGCCTGAAATATACTCAGCAGGAGCTGATGGATAGCCCCCAAAGATCGAGGGAGCTGGCCCGCCACAACCTTTACGTCTCCCTGCAGGAGATCAAGCTCGTCCGGCAGAGCATTCGCGATGGCTCGCTATGGGACCTTATGGAGACGCGCTGCCGGTCTCATCCCCGCATGCTGGACGGCCTGAAACAGCTGGCCTCATATGGAGATTGGCTGGAGGGCCTGGACTCAGCCAGCAAGTCCACATTTTTTTATCTGAGCCCAGAATCTGCAAGCCGGCCTGAGGTCATCCGCCATGGCCGGAGGATCGAGCGGATCAGCCTGAAAGGCGAGGTTCTGATCACCGATGATCCAAACGCGAACCCGAGCGGTTATGATAACGTCCTGAATTTCAAGCCACCATTCGGACCCTATCCGACGCAACTCTCGGAGACCTATCCATTCAACGCCGAAGTCCCGGCGGAGGCTGACGATGCGGCGATAGATCGAGCGGTAAGGATCACAAGAAGGCTGATCGAGGCCAATCCAGATGCCCGGTTCACCTTCCGGCTGAAGATCAACCTTGAAGAAAGATTAGAGCAATTGCCCAAGGTGCATATGCCATGACAAAATACTTCGAGATCCTCCGCCGCGACGGCCCTGCTCGGATGGGAAAGCTCCTCCTGAACAGGCAGATCAGCACTCCCGGCGTTATCACTCCAGACGACTACCTATCCGCAGGAAGCATCTATAGCTATAATTCCCTGGATGAGGCCATAGCCATTCAGGAGGGGCTGAAGGGTCAAAAGAAGCTGGCCATCTTGCCTTACGTCCCTTCAGCATTGCACTCCGAGCCGGCCCTGGAGCTGCCCGCAATGGATTTGGACGGCCCCAAAGGATTGCTCGTCCACCCCTTCAGAGAGAAGACGCCGGAGGGGGCCGATGTCTATCTGATGGGCAATGCCGGAAGCCTCAAGAATCCCAGAGACCTGGTGAAGGCGATCATCGGGGTTAGGGATAAGACTGCTCCAGATAGCGCTCTTTATGCACCTGCTCTTGCCACGCCCGCCAATCTGGCCCTTCTGGTCTATTTGGGAATAGATCTCATTGATGGCACCAGGATGATAGCAGATGGCCTCCTGGGCCGTTACCATACCCGGGACGGAGTCTGGAGCGCCAAAGAGCTGGCCGAGAGGGATGAGCTTTTCTGCCTCTGTCCTCACTGCCAGAAGATGCGGGAGAAGGAGACCAGACAGGAGACGGATCTCCTCGTTGCCCATAACCTCCAGAAGCTCGATGAGGAGCTGCTGGCGGTCAGAGAAGCGGTCCGCTCCCAAAAAATCAGGGAGTACGTGGAGCGGCAGGTGAGGGTGACGCCCGACCAGACCGCTGCCCTGCGCCTGCTGGACGCGGAGCACCGGTATCTGGAGAGGAGGACGCCCGTCAGCCGGCGCAGCGCTTTTTATGCCAACTGCGCCGAGTCATTGCAGAGGGTGGAGGTAACTCGATTTGCAGAAAGGGTTTTAGAGAGATATCAGGCTCCGCAAAGCGATGTGCTGCTGCTCCTGCCCTGCTCCGCTCGCAAGCCCTACTCCACCTCCCGGTCACACCGCCTCTTCGCCGAGGCCATTGGCTCCGCCAGGCGCTATCTGCATGAGCTGATACTGACCTCGCCCCTGGCGCTCGTGCCACGGGAATTAGAGGAGGCTTATCCTGCTGCCAGCTACGATGTCCCCGTCACCGGCCGCTGGGATCGAGAGGAGAGAGCATGGCTGGCCGGGTGCCTGAAAGCTTACCTGAAAAGGAACCGGTATGTCAGAATAGTGGCCCACCTGGATGGAGAGCTGGAGCAGACGATGCAAGAGCTGGGCCTGGATGCGGTCTACACAGGCGGAGGTACCAGTGGGCCCGCTCTGGCACGCCTCGGTGAGGCGGTCAAAGAAGCATGCCGCGACGCAGCACGCCTGCCAGACCTGCGGCTATTGCGCTACCGGGCCCATGCCGACTTCTATTTCGGCCAGGGTGCGGGCGATGCTCTGCTGGCGGGAAAGATCGTAGTCAGGGGCAGAGAAATTCAGGATGAGAACAAGAGGCCGCTGGCCACCTGGACAATAAACGGCAACATGGCGTTGTCGATGGCGGGGGCAAAGCGCCTGGAACCCCTGGGCCGCTATACGGTCAGGATAGGCGACTTTCTGCCCCGAGGCTCGCTGCTCGCACCGGGCGTGGTGGATGCAGACGAAGAGATCCGGCCGGGTGATGAGGTGATCGTCGAGGGCGAGCAGGCCTTTGGTATTGGCCGGGCGAAGATGTCCGGCTGGGAGATGGTGGCATCAAGGAGAGGAGTGGCGGTGGAGATCAGGCACATAAAGGAGAGGTAGAGGCGCCTCCAGCGCAAACGGGTTTACGGGCCTCTCGCGCTCTGGTTTTCATGGTTTTCCTTTCAGGTGCCCAGCGAATCGGGCCTGCAGGACCCTCAAGAAATGAATCCTTTAGGCAATATAATGAACTGGATTCATTTGCTGATATCAGGCAATATCACAGGCCGGGGACTTCCACTCTAACCTTTCCTATGAATAGACTCTCCTCGATTGGGGCCGCCACTAGATCTTCCTTCAGGGCTATCAGGTGGGATTCGATGGCTTCCTTGGTATTTTGCAGGGTTTGATCTATTGTTTCTCCTTGAGAGTAGCATCCAGGAAGAGCGGGAACTTCAGACCAGAAGCCACCCTCTTCCGCCTGATGGATCAAAATAGTATATTCCATAATTAATCACTCCTTCAAGAGTATCATGAATTCTTCATCATCCAGGCCGGCCTTTCTAATTGCCGACTTTAGCAGGCCAATCTTAAGACTCCCTGAGACTGGGATAGTTATGAGCTATCCATTTGGCATTTTAATGTTGACATGATCACCTTTTCCGCGGCGGACTATTCCGCCTGCTTTGATGAAAGCCTTAATCGCTTCCTTGCCGCTTACACTTCTCAATAGGCCCAATGGAATCCATCCGAACTACCCGAGACTTCTGCATATCTGTAGTTGTTTTTATACATCTAATTTATGCTTATTTCCCCCTGGTGCATTGCTATCTGGCCTGGCGCACCGCAGGCCGCGTCTCTTCGCATATTCTTCAAGGCTGATAAAATCATCCTTTTCCAGTTCGATGAGTGCATGAATTTCCTCTGCGGTCGATTCATCACACTCTTCCAGAGCGTCTAAGCCCTGGTCGCTGGTGGATTCCTCTCTTTTAGTCTTGATTCTGCCTCGTGCTGCCATTGAATCACTATCTTCTCTGCTATTCTTAATAATTTCGCCTATATGCGTTTTCTTCTGAGACACCAAAACCTTTTTCGTTATGACTGTCACAGGAAATCTGCAAACCATCCAAGCAATCGACATTTTTGTCGAGATATACGTAAGGGAGATGCTCATGCCACGCCTGACCGAAAGAGAACAGCAGGAGATAATCCGCTACATAGAAGCCGATAAGCCCCTGCCAGACAAGTACCGCTTTCTGCTCTTTGAGGATAAGCGCGAGGTGGAGCTGGTTTGGAACGGCAAGACAAATGAGGAGATCAGGCCGGGAGATGGTCCGATCAAGGAGAGGAGTGGCAGTGGAGATCAGGCACATCAAGGGGAGATAAGAGCATGAGAGGAGTGAGGAAGAGACGAAAGGTAAAGAATGAAAAGAACAGCTTGGATATGATCAGCCCAACCTCTTTTTATTCCAGCCAGGACGATAAGATTAAGCTGAACTGGTTTTGCTATGAATTAGCTTTGTCGATTTATGATAGCATGAAAGATGAACTTGCCTACATGCTGAGAAGGAAAAAGATCAGTGATGAGGTCCTTGCGGAGTTTTGCATTTACTATACAAAAGCAATGAAGGATGAAGTTCTCAGGCAATTGTCCGGCGAAATTGAAAAAGTGTGCATCTCATACGAGCCCGTAGAATCGTTCTTCCCTGATATCGGCGATGACATGGTTAATAAAATGACTGATGCAATCTCATATGCATGGGATCATATGCTCAGCATCTGCGAGGTATGCCCCAATCGATGCATCAGCGAGAAGGATGTATTCTGCACCCTGTTCGATGAAAAGCATCTCTTCGAATAATGGGATACGGAAAGAGATGAGGAATATGCTGCTAATAGACGAGATGAAGGCCAATCTGCCCATCACCGCTTATGCCAGCCGCGATTTGAGCAAAACCTTGATTGCGAATGGATTTGATGTCACACCGGAAAAGGAATTGAAGATCCTTAATGTAGTCGAGTCAGGAGAGGAAGGAGGCATAGCCTGCTTCCTGGATCTACCGGAAAACTTTGTCGTATCTTTAACACTTCTCAGGGTGGGGCCGGATCATCCACTGCACGACAAGATATTTTCTTATCAAAAGAAAAGGATCAGACGCATCTTCAGGTCAAAGGGTTTGGGGTCAAAAAGGATGAAACAGATATTTCAGCAGGAGAAATAGTAGTATTCTTCAATTGTACAAGAGAGATGGCAACAGATGGATCCGATTTTCTTTTCAGCAATCCGTTTGTAGCGGAAGGGCAGTTTGCGCTCCTCACCTCCGCATGAATCTGTATCCTGCTCCCTCCATCGCCCTCTCGATCTCTTTTATGTGCTCGAAGCCCCTAGTTTCCAGCTCCAGGTCAACCCGGGTATAGTTGATCGCCACTCCGCTCTCGTTTCGGGCATGATGGATGTGAACCACATTGGCCTCATGCCTGGCAAGCAGCTCCAAAAGCCCGGCCAGCGACCCGGGAGCATCCTTCAGGCAGACGGAAAAACGCATCATCCTTCCCTCTTTCAGAAGGCCTGCTGAGATGATTCTCTCCAGGAGCAGGCTGTCCACATTACCGCCGCTTACCACCAGCACTACACGGCTCCCCTCGGCAACCTGCAGCGATCCGCCAA
>ENA-UOXR01003014-UOXR01003014.1-bioreactor-metagenome-genome-assembly--contig:-NODE-3014-length-14792-cov-6.101988_pt1 | contig 14792 bp, 9 predicted proteins | sample MGYA00238164_ERZ764825 | MGnify/ENA primary metagenome ERZ764825 (study PRJEB28920, sample SAMN05720171) | bioreactor metagenome | isolation source: Anaerobic biogas reactor | place: USA:Washington...
GGCCCCATGCTCCCAAAGCACGTGCGCTACCAGGCTGCGCTACACCCCGAAGGTTACCGCCATAAGCGGCGAGATTCATCTTACTAAAGGTTTTCTGTCTTGTCAAGCCCGCTTTTCCATGAAAATCCTTCCTTATATTATTCGTTTTCAGCACCCATTTGTATGAAGCAATTTCACCACAAAAGACAATTTCCTTCTTTTTTGGAAAATCCAGCAAATATTTGGCGCTGAAATGTTTGCAAATTGTTCAATTCTACGGTATGATTTCATCAGTGCTATTCCCGTTGAAACGGGCATTAAAAAAGGGAGGAACCCCAAATGAAGAGACTGTTCTCTGTACTTCTCGCTACCCTGATGGTGTTGTCGAGCTTCTCCGCACTGGCGGAAGCTGGCTTTACACCTGCGGAAGCCTACGATCCCGGCGAGCGCACCTTCAGCGGCGGAGAAATCGCCACCGTGAAGGCTGAAGGCGAAACCGGCGGTCAGGTCACCACAGATGTGTTCGCCGGTGAAGAAGGCAAAGACTACACCGACGAAAAGGTCTATACCTACAACGTGCCGCTAACTGCCATGGGCGGCGGTCTGAATTGGAGCCCCCACACCTGGGAAACTTCTGATGACAGCATCATCCTGGATATGAACAACACCGGCTTTTATACGTTCAAGCTCAACTCCACCAAGGACGGCTACTCTGTCGTGCCGGAGATGGCAGCCGAGATGCCCCTGGATGTAACGGAAGAATATGTGGGACAACTGGGCGTTGAGGAAGGCCAGAAGAACAAGGCCTGGCGTATCGCCCTGAACCAGGCAGCAACCTGGGAGAACGGTGAGAAGATCACCGCCGATGACTACATCTATTCCATGCAGCAGCTGCTCAACCCCAAGATGCTCAACCGCCGCGCTGACTCCTACTACAGCGGCGAGTTCATCATCTACAACGCCAAGGAATACCTCTATGCCGGCCAGATTGCTTATTCTGAGCTGGGTGAAGGCGTGGTGTCCGAGCTGCTGGAAGCCGGCCAGGACATCTATGTGGACATGCACGGCTTCTGGGGCCTCAAGGGCGCTGTGGACGCAGAAGGCAATGAGGCAGCCCAGTACATCTCCATCACCGACGAAGTGCTCTACCGCGATGCGGGCGTGGAAGACGAAGAGGCTGACGAGGCCTGGGTCTCCGCGAAATACATCTATGACACCTACCTGGCTGAAGGCCAGCAGTATGCCTCCTACGCCCCCAAATACCTGGCCACCGCCGCCAAGGTGGAAGGCGCTGCCTGGGATGAGGTTGGCCTGAAGAAGGTGGATGAGTACACCATCGACATCATCCTGCAAAACCCCGTGGAGGAAGCCAGCTTCTACGTGCCCTACAACCTGTCGGGCAACTGGATTGTCTACAAGCCCCTGTATGAGGCCTCCAAGAAGTTCTACAACGAAGACGGCGCTGAAGTGGCCACCGAAGAGGAAGCCAGCAAGGTGACCACCACCTACTGCACCACCATCGAAGAGACCATGGGCTTTGGCCCCTACAAGCTGACCTATTTCGAACTGGACAAGCAGTTCACCCTGGAGCGCAACGACGCCTGGTACGGCTATAGCGACGACAAGCACAAGGGCCAGTTCCAGACCGACCGCATCGTCTACACCGTCATCGGCGAGCAGGCCACCCAGCTGCTGTCCTTCCTGGCCGGCGAAGTGGACACCGTGGGCCTGCAGGCGCAGGACATGGAGAAATACGCCTCCAGCAAGTACATCATGTACACCCCCCAGAGCTACACCACCAAAATCACCTTCAACACCGACTATGAGAAGCTGGTTGCCCATGGCACCAACAGCCAGGTCGTGGTGGTGGACGAGTTCCGCAAGGCCTTTGCCTTTGCCCTGGACCGTGAAAACTTTGCCACCGAGTACACCGCTGCTGGCGTCGCCGGTTACGGCATGCTGAACTATCTGTACACCTACAACCCCTTCACCGGCGGCCTGTACCGCGACAGCGATCCTGCAAAGGAAGCCCTGGTCAACACCTACAACGTGGAATTCGGCGAGGGCAAGGACTATGCCACCCTGGAAGAAGCCTATGAGGCCATGACCGGCTATGACATGGGCAAGGCCCAGGAGCTGATGAAGGTTGCCTATGAAAAGGCAGTCGCAGCCGGCATCTATGACGGCACCAGCGAGATCAAGATTGACTTCCGCGTCTACAACGCTGACGAAATCTATGTCAAGATGTTCACCTACCTGAACACCCAGGTGATGGAAGCCGTGAAGGGCTCTGGCTTTGAAGGCAAACTGGAACTGAACATGACCGTGGACCCCGACTACTATGAGACCATGTACTCCGGCGGCGCGGACATGATCTTCGCCACCTGGGGCGGCGCGGCGATGGCGCCCTTTGGCATGATGGCCCAGGTGTACACCGACGCCTCCGACGGCTCCGGCAACCAGATGGAAGTGGGCTTTGACACCACCAAGATCACCCTAACCTACAACGTGGACGGCCAGGAAGTCACCGCCAGCCTGCGTGACTGGACCCAGTGGGCAGACAAGGTTGCAGTTGAGAAGCTCGACAGTGCCCTTGGCAAGTTTGCCGACCTGAGCTACGAGACCCGCTGCGCCTTCTACGCCAAGATGGAAGAGTGCTACCTGTCCTACTATGTGACCACTCCCCTGTACTACCGCAACACCGCCTCCCTGGAGTCCCAGAAGGTTAACTTCCCCGTTGACACCTACCTGCAGATGGTGTCCTTCGGCGGCCTGGCCTACATGACCTACAACTATGACGATGTCGCCTGGGCAGACTACATCGCCAACACCACCCTGGAGTATTAAGCCTTATAATGGCCTGCCCGTTGTAAGCGATTAAAGGGCAATGGGCATAAGCGTTCACCCGCTTATGCCCATTGCCTGTGATAATAAAAATCATCCGCAAGCAGACTGACCTCTACATGTGCGGCGCAGGCAAATAAAGTTCGGGGAGAAAAGAATGGGAAAATACATCGTCAAGCGTATCCTGCTGATGTTCCTCACCTTGTTCATCATCATGACGATATGCTTCATACTGATCAAACTGCTGCCATTGCCTGCAATACGAGAAATGGGCCGGGACGTCAACCTGATTTTGGCGAAGCGTGAGCAGATGGGCTACAACAAGCCGCTGCTGGTCCAGTACTACCTGTTCCTCAAAAACCTCATCACCAACTGGGACTGGGGTGTGGGCGAGCAGATGTACGAGACGCTGAGCGTCTGGAACGTGCTGATTACAAAGCTGCCCTATACCGTGATGGTCAACCTGTATTCCATTCTGCTGGCCATCCCCCTGGGCCTGATCTTCGGCATCTATGCTGCGCTGAAGAAGAACAGGTGGCAGGACCACGTGGTATCCACCCTGGTGGTGCTGTTCATATCGGTGCCCAGCTATGTATATGCCTTCATTGTGCAATACCTGTTCTGCTATAAGTTGGGCTGGTTCCCCCTGACGGTGGAATCCCAGGAGGTGGCGGCGTTTTTCAGCCTGCGGATGATCCGCAGCATGATGCCGGCCATTCTCGCCCTGGGCTTTGGCGTCACGGCCGGACTGACCCGCTATACCCGTGCGGAACTGAGCGAAGTATTGACCAGCGAGTTTATGCTGCTGGCACGTACCAAGGGCCTGACCAAGGCGCAGGCCACCTCACGGCATGCGCTGCGCAATGCCATGGTGGTCATCCTGCCCATGATCATCGGTGAATTCATCGGCATTCTGGGCGGGTCTTTGATTATTGAAAAAATCTTCGCAATTCCTGGCGTAGGCAGTCTCTATATTACTGCGATCAATGTGCGGGACTACAACTTCTTCATGGCGTTGACGGTGTTTTACACCTTCATCGGTCTCGCCTCCAGCATCATGATTGACATCAGCTATGGGTTGATCGATCCGAGAATCAGAATGGGGTCCAGGAAATGAATAACGATATGAATTTGCCGAGTTTTCCGAAGGAAAAATTCCAGTTCGCCCACAAGGACGACCGCATCCATGACCTCCGTTTTGAAACCAAGCCCATCGGCTATTTCAAGGATGCCTGGCTGCGCTTCCGGAAAAACAAGAGCGCCGTGGTGGCAGCGGTCTTGATTCTTCTGCTGCTGCTGTTTGCCATCATCGTGCCCTTTGTGTCCAATTATGACGTCACCTTCCGGGACGGCTACTACCGGACCGTGCTGCCCAAGAACCCTGCCTTTGAGTTCCTGGGCATCTGGAACGGGGTGAACACCCACCGGGAATCCCAGGCCGGCTACGATTACTTCCGAAGCATCGGCATCGAAAGCAAGCGCGAGGTGGTCAAAGGGGTGAGCGACAAGCGGGTGGATGCCAACGGCATCACCTACTACACCCTGAAGGTGGATTCCTATGCCAAGGTGGGCTATGTCTACGTCAACCTGACCCCGGCTGAGTTCCGCCAGATGCAGGACTACCAGGATGAGACAGGGATCCAGGTGATCTACCCCCTCCAGGAGTCCTTCCGCACCAACTATGTGATGGGCAACATGGGCGCCAACCTGTGGTACAAGCTGCAGGACCCCCGCTCCACCTCCGACGGCCGCGCCCTGCTGGATGAGGATGGCAATTACATCCCCAACTACATGACCACCGACAACAAGGAGCAGGCGGGCTACACCAGCCTGCGGCTGGAGAATGACAACGGCGGCGAGGACGGCAACACCTGGTTCGTCTACGGCCAGCGCAACCAGTCCGGCTTCAAGGTCCGGGTGGATTATTACGAGTACTTCAAGTACCAGCGCGGCCATGAGCCCACCTTCCTGTTTGGCACCAACGCCTACGGCCAGGATATCTTCACCTGCCTGGCGGCCGGCGCCCGCCTGTCCTTCCTGCTGGCCATCACCGTGTCCTTCATCAACTTCGTGCTGGGGGCCATCTACGGCGCCATCGCAGGCTACTACGGCGGCAGGACGGACATGACCATGGAGCGCATCGCCGACATCCTGGCCTCCGTCCCCTTCATTGTGGCAGCCACCCTCTTCCAGATGCACCTGGCCCGGCGCATCGGCGTATTGGGCTCCCTCCTCTTCGCCTTTGTGCTGACAGGATGGGTGGGGATGTCCTCCCGGGTGCGCATGCAGTTTTACCGCTTCAAGCGGCAGGAGTATGTGCTGGCCGCCCGCACCCTGGGGGCCAATGACCGGCGCATCATCATGAAGCACATCTTCCCCAACGCCATCGGCACCATCATCACCGGCTCGGTGCTGGCCATCCCCGGCGTCATCTTCACCGAGTCCATGCTGTCCTACCTGAACATCATCAACCTGGAAACCTCGGCCCTCACCAGCATCGGAACCATGCTGGCCGCCGGCCAGGGCTACCTGAGCACCTTCCCCCACATCATCACCTTTCCCGCATTGTTCATCTCCATTCTGATGATTTCCTTCAACCTCTTTGGCAATGGTCTGCGGGATGCATTTAATCCTTCACTGAGAGGAGCTGACGAGTAATGGCGAAGCTTGAAGTTAAGAACCTTCGCATCTCCTTCAGGACCAACAACGGCGCGGTCCGCGCAGTGCGCGACGTGTCCTTTGACCTGCAGGAAGGCGAAACCCTGGCCATTGTAGGCGAGTCCGGAAGCGGCAAATCCGTTACCGCCAGGGCCATCATGGGCATCCTGGCCGGGAACGCGATGGTAGATAACGGCGAAATCATTTATGACGGCCAGGACTTGCTGAAAATCAGTGAGGATGACTTCCACACCCTGCGCGGCCACCGCCTGGCGATGATTTTCCAGGACCCCCTCTCTGCCCTCAACCCCATCATGCGCATCGGCAAACAGCTGACGGAAGCCATGGTGCTCAACAACAAAGAGCGCCGCAAGGACGGCAGGCGCCGGTTCAAGCGGATGATCACCCTGCTGGAAAAGAACATGGTGGCCGCCTATCAGGAGCAGGGGCAGGACAAACGCAATGAAACCAGCACCAAGATTGCAACCTTCAAGCGCTTCATCGACAGGGGGGTGCAGTTGCAGTCCAAATACTCCGCTGCCCATGAAGCCCTGATTGAAGCCAATGACTACATCGGGGAAGTGCGGCTGGAGCTGAAGCGCAATTCCGAGCGCACGGTGAAAGAGGCCCTCTCCCGCCTGGTGCGGGCTGCCGGCCTGGGCCACCACCCCTACCTGATTGAACAGGGCAATGCAGCCTATAACGAGCTGGTGAACAAGCTGGGGCATCATGCCCGCAGCTTCCACCTCAGGGACAGCTTCACCTTAAAGCCCCTGCTGGACCAGCTGGCCGAGCAGATCCAAGCCGCGCTGAACCTGCCGGAGCCTTCCTTCTTTGCCATCGCCTATCAAATGGAGGATGGCAGCCAGGACCTGCCCGTGGGAGAGATTGCGGCCATCAATGAAAAAGCTGCCCAGGCCATGGACAGCGGCTTCTTGAACGATTTCCTGGTGGATGTGGAAAAGGCCCTGGTCTATTCCGCCCAGCAGTCCCTGGCCGAGAAACGCAACACGCTTAACATCCTGCGGGAAGTGCTGCCGGTCTTTGAAAAAGACCCCCTGGTGGAAAGCGAGTGCCGCGCAGCCTTCAACCGTTCAGCCAACGCGGTGGACAAGGCCATCAACCAGATGCAGCTGAACAAGGACAACCTGTCCTATGTGTACCGCAGCAGCATGAAAACCAACATCGACCGCTATTTCCGTGGCCGCGTCACCAACCCCCGGGAGGAAGAACGCTTCCGCAAGGACACCCTGAAGCGCGAGAAGCTGCTGGCCAGGAACAAGATGGCGGTGCAGGTCGTCCCCAAAAACCTGATTGACATGGACATGGCCCGGAACAACCTGATTAGGGACGTGAAGGCCCTGATTGAGCGCTACGAGCAGCAGCTGCAGGCCATGGAGCTGCCCGGCCGGGAGGATGCACGGAAGCTGGCAGACTACCTGAAGCAGGCCGCCTCCGACTATGGCTACAAGCTGTCCAAAGCCATGGCCAAGCACCGCAGCATCGAACTGATGGACGAGGTGGGCATCCCTGAGCCCCACAAGCGCTTCCGCCAGTACCCCTTTGAGTTCTCCGGCGGCATGCGCCAGCGCATCGTCATCGCCATCGCCCTGTCCGCCAACCCGGACATCCTGATCTGTGACGAGCCCACCACTGCCCTGGACGTCACCATCCAGGCGCAGATTCTTGAATTGATCAACAAGCTGAAGAAACAGCGCAACCTGTCTGTCATCTTCATCACCCACGACCTGGGGGTGGTGGCCAACATGTCCGACAGCATCGCGGTGATGTACGCAGGCAAGATTGTGGAATACGGCACTGCAGACGAAGTGTTCTACAGCCCTGCCCACCCCTACACCTGGGCCCTCCTCTCCTCCGTGCCCGACCTGGAGACCCGGGAGAAGCTGGAGGCCATCCCCGGCACGCCCCCCAACATGATCATCCCGCCAAAGGGCGACGCTTTTGCAGACCGCAACCACTACGCCCTGCAGCTGGACTTTGAGGAGCAGCCCCCGCTGTTCCGCATCACTGACACCCATTACGCAGCCACCTGGCTGCTGCACCCTGACGCGCCAAAGGTTGAGCCCCCTGCCATTGTGCAGGAGAGAATTGCGCGCATGCACGAACGTATGCGTGAAACCGCCGTGGAAGGAGGCAGCCAGCTGTGAGACAACTCAAGAAATTTTCAGGTGTCCTGCGTTTCGTCGGCGTGGTGTTGGTGGCGCTGTCCCTGGTGCTCCTTATCTACTCCACCACCACCGACCGGACAGAGTGGGCCAAATTCCGGCAGCAGCTTCTCCAGAAGGGGGTGCAGCCCAACATCGTTGACCGCTTCACCTTCAGCAAGGCCTACTACGGCGCCCTGGCCAGTGCAAGGGACACCGTCAGCACGCCGGGCATGACCCGGGTGACGGCCATCACCGGCCATTTTGCCAGCTTTTCAAAGCGCGTCAAAGCGCTGGAGCAGGAAGCCTTTGACCAGACCACCCGGGAAGTGGAAGATTACATCATCAACCAGTTCGACCACGAGGAGTTTCTCAGGCGCTTTGAGTTGATGGAAGACCGGATGTCCATCGCGGAGCTGCGTGAAATCTTCGCCTACATCGACGGCCTCTCCACCCCGGCGCTGAAATCCGGCAAGGTGCTGCCCAGCATGAAGCCGGCCAGCTCCCAGCCCTGGTTCAAGGAACACCATGACAGCCTGGTGGAAACCCATGGCGAGGAAAAAGCCGGCAGCTTCCTGGAGTATATGAACACGGTCAAACGCCTGATTGAAGAAAAAGGAGATGTCACCAACGGCCGTGATTTCGCAGCAGCCCTGGCCTTTTCAGATTACGAGGCAGAGCTGGAAAAAACCCGCAACGCAGAACAGGCAGAGGCCGCAGCCCTGTTCCTGGACGGCTTTTCCGACCTGAGCGAATTGAAGGTGAAGGGCGAGGCAGCAGACTTCCCCGCCTTCCTGAAAGGCGAATACGAGAAGGTGTCCGGCCGCTTCGCCGCAAGCGCAGTGCCCCCCTATGCCATGTTCTTGAATGCGGCCAGGGAAGCCCTCAACAACCCTACTTTTGACGGCAGCTACAGCACCCTGGCCTCCATGATGCGGGATGAGCAATCCGCCTACGCCACCAGCCAGTTTGACACCTTCCTGAGGAATTTCTCCCAGGACATCGTCACAAACAGCGACAGCTGGCGCAATGTGGCCCTCAGCACCGTGCTGTGGACCCTGGCCGCCAACACCCTGTTAATCGGTTTGATTGGCATCTTGATGATCCTCTTCTCCTATGTTCTGGCCCGGGTCACCTCCACTGCCATCATCAAACGGCGGGAGTACAACACCAGGCAGGACGACCCGGATGTGCTGCTGCGGGTGGACCACCTGAGCCAGTACTTCAAGAGCGGGGACTATGTCAACAAGGCGGTGGACGACGTCAGCTTCTACATCAAGCGCGGCGAAGTCTTCGGCCTGGTGGGTGAATCCGGCTGCGGAAAAACCACCACCGGCCGCACCATCATCAACCTCTATGACCCCACCGGCGGGGATGTGTATTTCGAAGGCCTCCGCATCTCCTCCACCAAAAACGGCGCTGCCGTGATGCGCTACCAGAAGCGCCGGGAGCTGGAAGCCCAAATCAAAGGGATTGAGGCGGACAGCAAGGAACGCCAGGCCCAGGACCCCGGCAAGGCCGCGGAAATCAAGCAGCAAAGCGATGCCAAGATCGCAGGCCTGCGACAGCAGCACGCCCGGGAGATGGAGCAGGTGCTGATCCACGCCTTTGAGTCTGACGAGGAAAAGAACAAGTGCGAGATGCTCTACCGGGATCAGCGCAGGGAAGAGTTGACCCGGGAGTACGAGGAAGAAATCAAGTCCTTAACCGGCGACGCAGCCAAAAAGCGCACCGAGCGCTACAAGACCGACATGGCCCTGGTCAAAAACGACAACGTTATGACCAAGGTGCAGATGATCTTCCAGGACCCCATCGCCTCCATCAACCCCCGCATGACCGTGCGGGAGATCATCGCCGAAGGCCTGATCATCAGGGGCGTGCGGGACAAGGAGCTCATCAACAAAAAGGTGTATGAGATGCTTGACCTGGTGGGCCTGGTGCCGGAGCACGCGGACCGCTACCCCCATGAGTTCTCCGGCGGCCAGCGCCAGCGCATCGGCATCGCCCGGGCCATCGTGCTGGAGCCGGACCTGATCATCGCGGACGAACCCATCTCCGCCCTGGACGTGTCCATTCAGGCCCAGATCATCAACCTGCTCAACGACCTGCGCAAGCGCATGGGCCTGACCATCATGTTCATCGCCCACAACCTGTCGGTGGTGAAGTACTTCTCCGACCGGATCGCGGTGATGTACTACGGGCGCATTGTCGAAATGGCCCCCTCTGAGGAGCTGTTCCGCTACCCCCTGCACCCCTACACCAAGTCCCTGCTGTCTGCCATTCCCTATCCGGATCCGCAGTTTGAAAAACAGCGCAAGCGCATTGAGTATGAGCCGGTACTGGCCCATGACTATTCCGTGGACAAGCCCAGCCTGCACGAAATCAGCCCGGGCCATTTCATCCATGCCAACGAAGCCGAACTGGCCCAGTACAGGAAGGACATGGGCCTGTGAGGTTCACCCCCCGCTTCAGGCGCTATTTCATCGGCGGCCTGATTGCCCTTGCCATGAGCCTGCTGCTGCTCTGGGAGCGCGGCACCTTCAGCCAGGCGGACGACATCCAGTGGCTGAAGGACTTAAGTGATGCCTTCTTCGTTCCCGGCGTATTGTTCGCCGGGATCGGAGGGCTCATCTTCGTAGCGGGGAACGGGATTTTCGACATGCTCAACTTCGGGGTGAAGAAGGTGCTGCTGCTCATCCGCAGCGAAAAACACCAGAAGGCCTTCCCCCGCACCTATTACGACTACCTGCAGCGCAAGAACCGGCGCGACAACAAGGGCTTCGGCCACCTGCTCATCATCGGCGGCGTGTTCCTGGCCCTGTCCGCCCTGTTCACCCTGCTGTACAGCAATTCCGGCGTTATGTAGGCAATCATTCTGCAAAAAGGTTGACAACATGAAAAAACATCTGCGTTACATCATCATGGCAGCCCTGGCCATCGCGGTGGCCGTGGTTGCCATCATTCTCATCCTCAACTATACTCAGGGTGTCGCAAAGACGACACCACCACCAACACAAGCGGAGGACACCATGGCACAGAAACCCACCTTCACCATCACCCTGGAAAACGGCAAGGAAATCACAGGGGAGCTGTATCCCGACATTGCGCCGGAGAGCGTGGGCAACTTCGTCTCCCTGGCCAATGAGAAATTTTACGACGGCCTCATCTTCCACCGGGTCATCCCCGGCTTCATGATCCAGGGCGGCTGCCCCTCCGGCACCGGCATGGGCGGCCCCGGCTACAGCATCAAGGGCGAGTTTTCCCAGAACCGGGTGGAGAACCCCTTAAAGCACACCCGGGGGGTGCTGAGCATGGCCAGGAGCATGCAGCCTGACTCTGCCGGCAGTCAGTTTTTCATCATGGTGGCGGATTCCCCGCACCTGGACGGCGCCTACGCAGCCTTTGGCATGGTGCTCACCGGCATGGAAGCGGCAGATGAAATCGTGGGCACCAAGCGGGACCGCTCAGACAAGCCCCTCAGCCCCCAGGTGATCAAAAGCATCCGGGTGGAGACCTACGGGGTGGAATACCCCTTCACCCGCCTGCCCAAGTGAAGCCTGAAGCGGTAACGGTCACCGTCAAGGTGGCCGGAAAAAACTACCAGCTGTCCGGGATGGAAGAGGCAGCCCATTTTGAGCGCCTGGCAGAGATGACCGACCGGCGCATCCGGGAAACCACCCTGCAAAACCCCGCCCTGGGGGATGAAGCCTGCGCGGTGGCGGCAGCCCTGTCCCTGGCGGATGAACTGGTAAAAGCCCAGCAGGTGGCGAGCCTGCTGCGGAAGCAGTTGGAAGGACTGGCCAGGGTTCAGCTGGATGAAGCCTGAGATCCTTGCCCCGGCGGGCAGCATGGAGGCCCTGCGGGCGGCGCTTGCAGCCGGTGCTGATGCCGTCTACCTGGGCGCCTCCCTCTTTGGCGCCCGGGTCAATGCAGGCTTTGATGACCAGGCCTTGCAGGCCGCTGTGAACCTGACCCACCTGCATGGCCGGCGCATCTATGTCACGGTGAACACCCTCCTGAAGCAAAACGAATTGCAGGATGTCAGGCTTTTATTGCGCCACCTGGTGGAAGTGCGGGTGGACGCCCTCATTGTGCAGGACCTGGGCCTGACTCGGCTGATTAAAGCGGAATTCCCCGGCCTGTGCGTCCATGCCAGCACCCAGATGAGCGTCCACAATGCGTCCGGTGCCCGGGTTCTACAGGACCTGGGCATTTCCCGTGTGGTCCTGGCCCGGGAGTGCAGCCTGAAGGACATCAGGGCAGTTGCAGACACCGGCATTGAGACGGAAATCTTTGTCCACGGAGCCATGTGCGTGTCGGTGAGCGGCCAGTGCCTGCTGTCCTCCCAGATTGGGGGCAGAAGCGGCAACCGGGGCCGTTGCGCCCAGCCATGCCGACTCCAGTACACCTACAAACAGCAAACCGGCGCCCTTTTGTCCATGCGGGACATGAACACCCTGGAACACATCCCCACCCTGCTGCAGGCAGGCGCCTGCAGCTTCAAGATTGAGGGCCGCCTGAAACGGCCGGAATATGTCTACCTGGTGACCAGCATCTACCGCAAAGCCCTGGACCATGCCCTGGCCGGCACCGCCCATTCAGGCCTCAGGGAAGACCAGGAGAGCCTGGCCCAGGTATTCAGCCGGGGCTTCACTGCCGGCCATGCCCTGTCCAGGGAGGACAGCGACCTGCTGGGCACCCTCCGGGTCTCCCACCTGGGCAGCCGGGTTGGCAGCGTAACTGGCGTAAAGGACCGAGGCGCCTTTGTGCTGGCCACCGCAATGATGGACAGCACCTTAAACAACGGAGACGGGCTGCAAATCAGGGGCAGCAGGGAGCAGGATTTGATTTACTCCGGCCCGGTGGTGTTGAAAGGCCAGCAGGCTGTCCTGCGCCTGCGGACAGCCCCGGCCCCTGGCGACACCCTGTGGCGGATGCAGGACGAGGCCCAACTCAGCAGCGCGCGGGCCGCTTATGAAACCCTGCCCAGGCTGCCCTTTGACGCCAGGCTGACCTTGAACCCCGGCCAGCCTGCGCGGTTGGATATGTCCCACGGCACGACAGCGCTTGCCTGCTTTGGCGCCCTGGTGCAGCACGCCCAGAACCAGCCCCTGGACGCCGCCAGCACCCGGCGGCAGATTGCCAAAACAGGGCACTCGCCCTTTGAACTGGCCAGCTACCAGTTTGAAAGCGCAGCCCCTGCCTTCCTGCCATCATCGGCGCTAAACGCCCTGCGGCGGGATGCCCTGACGCAGCTGGAAGCGGCCATCATCGCGGCCCATCCCCTGCCGGACCCGGGCGCTCCGGTCAGGTGGGCGAAGGATGCGGTGCCCCGTGAGGCTGCTCCTACACCAAAGCTGTATGCCATCCTGCCTGCCGCCATGGACCAGACGCCTTTTGCAAAGCTGGTGGACCAGGTCATCGTCTACCCGAACAATTACCGGGAGGGGCAGCTGATAAAACAGCTGGAACACCTGCAGCCGCAGAACCTGGTGCTGCTGCCCAAACAAATCAAAGACGGTGACCTGTTGCGCATCCTCCGCCTGATGGAGGATCAGGATTGCCGGGTGATGGCGGACAACGTGGGACAGTTAAAGTCACAGGGCCTTGTCATGTGCGGGAACGGCATCCCGGCCTGGAATGAAGAAACCTTAAAAGCGCTCCATCACTTTGGTGCCAGTGCGGTGGTGCTGTCCAGGGAGCTGACTGAACAGGAGATGCTGTCCTTGCCAGGGGACATCCTGGAGCTGGTGGTGCCGGTATACGGCAACGCCCAGGTGATGCAGCTGAACCATTGCCCGGAGCGGCTGCACCGCGGCCTGTCCGGAAACCGCGCCGGCTGCCGTTTCTGTGAGCGGGGCGAAGGCGTCTTGGGCCAGTTCCTGGAAGACCGGCTGGGCTGCCGCTTTCCCCTGTCCCCCACCCATTTTGACCACGCCTGCCTGGTCACCATGTACGACCACAAGCGGCTGCACCTCATGGAGAAGGCACCGCAGGGCATGAGCTGGCTGATGGATTTGCGGCTGGAAAGCCAGGAGGATGCCCTCCTGATCGCCTCGTATTACGCCAGCTTGCTGCGCGGCAGCAGGGCTGATACCAACAAAGCTTACGAGCCCGGGCGTTATTTCCTGGGCGTTGAATAATCCCGGAGGCACAGATGAACGAACGCGCCTTGCGTACCCTGGAATACAACAAAATCATCGACATGCTATGCGACCTGGCCCTGACGGAACCAGGCCAGGCCCGTTGCGCTGCCCTAAAGCCCTATGACCGCATGGAGCAGGTGGAGCGGGCCCAGCACGAAACAGAGGAAGCGCTGCTGGTGCTGCTGGGCAGGGGTGATTCCCCGTTGCAGCACTTCAAAAATGTCTCCCCTTCTTTGGGGATGGCTGCAAAAGGCTCCACCCTCTCCCCCAGGGCCCTGCTGGATGTTGCAGAGCTGTTGCGGGCATCCTCCGCAGTGCGCAGTTCCCTGGCGGAGGACGAGGAAGGGCGCACGCCCCAGCTGTCCGCCCTGGCGGCCCGGCTGACCCCGCTGCGCCCCCTGGAACGGGCCATTTCAGATGCCCTCATCTCCGAGGAAGAGGTGGCGGACAACGCCAGCCCCCAGCTGATGGACATTAGGCGGCACATGCGCCAGTGCAACGAGCGCATCCGGGAACGGCTGCAATCCATCGCCCATGGCAGCAATTCCTCCAAATACCTGCAGGACAGCCTGATCACCATGCGCAACGGCCGCTATGTGCTGCCGGTGCGCCAGGAATACCGCAACATGGTGCCGGGCCTGGTCCACGACCAGTCCTCCACCGGGGCCACCCTGTTTATCGAGCCCATGGCCGTGGTAGAAGCGGGCAATGAGCTCAAAGAGCTACAAGCCAGGGAGCGCATCGAGATTGAGCGGATCCTGGCCGCCTTGTCCGCCCGGGTTGGCGAGCACCATGATGAAATTGACGAAAACCTGGACATCTTAATTGAATTGGACTTCCGCTTTGCCAAGGCCGCCCTGGCTAAGCGCATGCGGGCCATCCGCCCCGCGGTGAACAACCGGGGCTATATCAAGTTTGTGAAGGTGCGCCATCCCCTGATTCCGGACAACCAGGTGGTGCCCTGCGACCTGTGGCTGGGAGACAGCTTCACCACCCTGGT
>ENA-UOXR01003018-UOXR01003018.1-bioreactor-metagenome-genome-assembly--contig:-NODE-3018-length-14787-cov-7.856299_pt1 | contig 14787 bp, 11 predicted proteins | sample MGYA00238164_ERZ764825 | MGnify/ENA primary metagenome ERZ764825 (study PRJEB28920, sample SAMN05720171) | bioreactor metagenome | isolation source: Anaerobic biogas reactor | place: USA:Washington...
ACAGGGTTCCCGCTTGTGGTATCCTGGTTAAAGCGACGGGTGTTCCGCATGTGGATCTGTTTTCGGAGCCACCCCGTCGGTGCATTTATTGACCACAAGGGGGATGGCTGTCAAGTCCCGCGTTCATGAGAATGCGAAACAATTGGATTCCGGTAGGGTCAACACCTCGGTTATATCGTTTACTGAATCAATAGGCAGAACCTCCTTGTTTTCGAAATACACCTGTGCGGGTGTTTGGTATTTCAGTGATTGATGGGGGCGCTCATAGTTGTATGTCTGAAACCAGTTGTTTACCCCCTGTCTAACTTCCCGGGGTGTTTCATAGTTTTTCAGGTAGATGTCTTCCCACTTGAGGGAACGCCATACCCGTTCGATAAAGATGTTATCCAGAGCACGGCCTTTGCCGTCCATACTAATCTTTGCCCCTGCATCTTGAAGTAGTTCAATGTATGGGATACTAGTAAACTGACTGCCCTGATCACTATTCATAATCTCGGGTTGAGCTTGAGCCAGGGCACTGTTAACAGCCCTAAGAACAAAAGGTATTTCCAGGTTTTGATCCAGCTCCCAGCTTAATATATACCGGGAGTACCAATCAACTATGGCCACCAGGTACATCCAACCATATTTCATGCGGATATAGGTTATATCTAAACTCCATACCTGGTTGGGATGGGTAATTTTAACCCCTCTTAACAGATAAGGGTAAGTCCGGTGTTGTAGATCCCTTTTACTTAGATTAGGGCCTGGGCAGATTCCCTGGATACCCATCTCTCGCATATGTCGTTGAACAGCTTTGCGGTTAATAATAACCTCCTTTTTATTCAGTACGGCTTGAATTCGCCGGGATCCGTAATACGGATACTTGGTATAGATTTCATCAATAAGATGTTTGATTCTGATTTCTTCCGGTGACGGAGGAACCGGTTTGTAGTAGAGACTGGTTCTATTTAGGCTTAGGAGTTCGGCCTGGGTCTTGATGGGGAGTTCTGGGTTATCCCAATCTACCAACGCATTACGTTCACTTCTCGTCAATGCGGAGGCCAGATTTTTTTTTAAGCCACGTATTCTGCGTGGTAAGCCGACCGACTTCGGTATAGAGCTCATCAATTTTGGATTCATAGGTCTTTTTTAGAGCTTGCACACCTTTGCGGTCATCGGCAAAGAGACTGGGTAAGTTTTGTATGGCCTCGTTCTTCCAACGGGTTAACTGAGTGGGATGTATCCCATGCTCAGATGCTAATTGAGTAACGCTCTTTTCTTCTTTGAGTATTTCTAGAACAATCTGGGCTTTGAATTCATCGGTATATCTTTTTCTCATAATTTTTATTGCTTAACTCCTCATACTTTTGTGTCTAGTTTCCTGGGTCCATTATACGCTAAGCGGCTGGGTTACTATTAACACAGCGGTGGTTTCTAATTCTCCGCCTCGTTGTAGCGCTCTCGTTAAAACACTTCCGCAGTTTCTTCTGATGCTAAAAGGAAGGTGAATAAAATAAAATGAACAAGTCTTTTATTCGCAGTTTTGCCGTCAACGCTCGTAATGAGCTTATGGAAAGAGTGCAGCAAAAGTCTTACGAACTGGGAATAAGCGAAGACAAAATAAAAAAGGCCCGGATTGAATCCAGTGATGCGCTTTACATAAATGGAAAAGCCCTGGACCCCACCCAGGTAAAGCAAAGAAACAGCCTGATCGAAGCAATCCGCTCCCGGGGTTATAAGCGGGTGATAGAAGAAGTTGCCTACACCTGGTTTAACCGTTTTTGCGCCCTGCGCTACCTGGAGGTCAACAACTACCTGCCCAGCAAAACCCGGGTATTGTCTTCAACTGTGCCTGACAGCGTTGAACCGGATATCATGCGGGAAGCCCTGCATCTTGATCTGGATATTGATAAGAATAAAGTAATCAATTTCAAGGAAGAAAATGACAGCAACAGCCTTTTTAAATATTTGCTTATCAAGCAATGCAATAGCTTAAATAAAATCCTGCCCTTCCTTTTTGAACCGGTGGAAGATTATAGCGAAATCCTTTTTCCTGACAACCTGCTCCAGGAAGGCTCTTTCCTCCGGGCCATGACCGATCCGGAAAACATCCCGGAAGAAGACTGGCAGGATGTAGAGATAATTGGCTGGCTGTACCAGTACTACATATCCGAGAAAAAAGACCAGGTCTTTGCCGAACTGAAAAAGAATATAAAGATCAGCCCGGAAAACATTCCTGCCGCTACCCAGCTTTTTACCCCTCATTGGATAGTGCGCTACCTGGTGGAAAACTCCCTGGGACGGCTTTGGATGCTTAATCATCCCGAATCCAGGCTGCTGGAACAGATGGACTACTATATCAAACCCGAATCCTCACAGCCCGGTGAACCCCCCTTCCTGATCATACGCTCTCCGGAGGAGATAAAAATCTGCGACCCGGCCTGCGGCTCCGGACACATGCTGGTCTATGCCTTTGACCTGCTTTATGCCATCTACGAGGAGTGCGGCTATCAAGCGGCCGAAATTCCCGGCAAGATACTGGCTCACAACCTCTATGGCATGGAAATTGATAAAAGGGCCGGTGAACTGGCGGCCTTCGCCCTTACCATGAAGGCCCGCAGCAAATACCGCCGTTTTTTCCGCCAGCCAGTACCGCCCCATATCTGCATACTGCAAAACATCCCCCTGGAAAAAGATGAACTGCAGAGCTATATGGATGAGGTGGGAGAGAACCTGTTTACGGCAGAACTCAATACCACCCTGGGTCAATTCGAGGAGGCCGATAACTTCGGCTCGCTGATCCGGCCCCGGATGAAAAATGTAAGCGATGTACGGCAGCTTTTAGAAGACAAAGACCTGGGCAGCAACCTATTTCTCAATGCTACCCATGGCAAGGTCTTAAAAGCCCTGCAACAGGCTGATTACCTGAGCACCAAATACCATGTGGTTATCGCCAACCCTCCCTATATGGGGGGGAGGGGGATGAATGGAAGACTGAAGGTGTTCGCGGAAAAGAACTATCCAGATAGCAAATCAGATTTATTTGCGATGTTTATGGAGCGGAATCTTGACCTGGCAGTTGAACAGGGTGCCGTTAGTATGATTACGATGCAGAGCTGGATGTTTCTATCTTCCTTTGGAAAACTACGGGAGAAAATACTGGACGAAGATGCCATACTATCTATGGCTCACCTGGGAGCCAGGGCTTTTGATAGCATAGGTGGAGAGGTCGTTTCCACCACTGCATTTGTTATTGAAAAATCCAAACACCCAAACTATAAAAGTGCTTATTTAAGGCTTGTGGAGGGAAATTGCGAAGCAGATAAAGAAAAGGACTTAAAATTAAACCGCATGAATCCTTATTATGCTTCCGCCGCTGATTTTAAGAAAATCCCCGGCTCACCGATTGCTTATTGGATTTCCAATACAGCAGTAAATAACTTCAAGAATTTAATGATACTTGAAGAACTATCAGAAGCAAAATCAGGTATGTCATCATGTAACTCTGATCTTTTTTTGCGTCGATGGTTTGAAGTTAGTTTTGCAGCCATAAACAAAAATTGTAAAAGCCATCAGGATGCGAATGAATCAACAGCAAAGTGGTATCCATATAACAAAGGTGGCGGAAATCGAAGATGGTTTGGTTATAATGATACCGTAATAAATTGGGAAAACGAAGGCGAAGAAATTAAGTATTTCGTTACTCATAACCATAAAGATCCAGAGACCACGCATTGGTCAAGACGCCTCTTTAACCTTGAGTATTTTTTCAGGGAAGGTTTAACTTGGTCAGCTGTATCATCAGGGCGGTTTTCTTGTCGAAAAGTTACTAATGGTGTAATACCTGGTACTGGAAGTAAGACTCTTTATGATTTGGATAAAAATAAATTAAGTATTGTATACTCAATATTGAATACCAAAGTCGCTTCTTATTATCTAAATGTATTTTCTCCAACATTAAATTTTGAAGCAGGCGATGTTATTAAAATTCCCATAACCAAGTCTATTGATCATAATAAGATTTTCTCCCACCGACTATTTGTTATTTCTCGTTTGGACTGGGACTCCTACGAAACTTCCTGGGATTTTACCCGACTTCCTTTACTGCAAGCCGAATACCATCAACCATATTTACAGGAAAGCTACAGCGCTCTTCGTAAGCACTGGCGGGAGATGACCCGGGAAATGCAGCAACTGGAAGAAGAAAACAACCGCATCTTTATCGAAGCTTACGGCTTGCAGGATGAGCTGAGCCCGGAGGTGCCATTAAACGAAATAACCCTGACCTGCAACCCTTATTACCGCTACGCGGTCAATAAACCGGACGAAGAACTGGAGGCCCTGCTGCTGCTCGATACCATCAAGGAGTATATCTCCTATGCGGTAGGCTGCATGCTGGGCCGCTACTCGCTGGACAAAGAAGGTCTGGTTTTCGCTGGGGGCGAATTTGATCCCCGGCAGTATAAAAGCTTCCCGGCTGACCAGGACAATGTAATACCCATCCTGGCCGAAGACTATTTCCAGGATGACATCGTTACCCGCTTCGCGGAATTTGTCCGCCTCACCTTCAGCGCAACCACCCTGGAAGAGAACCTGGACTATATCGCCGACACCCTGGGCCGCCGTAGTAAGGAAACTGCCCGGGATACTATCCGGCGCTATTTTGTCAACGATTTCTATAAAGACCATGTGCAGCGCTACAAAAAGCGCCCCATTTACTGGCTGTTTACCTCGGGCAAAGAGAAGGCCTTCAACTGCCTGGTCTACTTGCACCGTTATCAGCCCGACACCATAGCCACTTTGCGCACCGAATACCTGCACCGCCTGCAGGAAGCCGTGGAAGTGGAGAAACAACAGCAGCAGAGAATTATTGCGGAAGAAGCCGGCAGCAGCTCGGCCCGCAGGGCCGCCAAACGCCTGCTGCAGTTGGACCGGCAGCTATTGGAGCTTAAAAACTATGATGAACTGGTACACCACTATGCTGATATGCGTATAAGCCTGGACCTGGATGACGGGGTTAAGGTAAACTATGCCAAACTGCAGGAGCTGCTAGCTAAAATTTAAGCTATAAGCGATGGGGGACTTATGGAAAAAGAACAGATAGAAAAGAGCCTGAACGCCAGGTTTGCAGAACATTTGCCTTCAGGGCAAAAACGCCGGATAATCTTCTGGTACGATATTGAACAACAATTTGTTGACCTCATTGATGAACTTCGACTGGCCCACGCCAAAGTGCACCGGCTTACGGACAGCAATTATTTTTACAGCAAATACCTGCTGGAAGTAGAAGACCCGGAATCCAATTACCTGCTCTATGCCACCAGCCGACCAGCCCGGGATGAGGACAACTGGCTCTTGGATATACTGCTCTATTCTAGTGAGTTCTCAGCGAACCGGGTTTTGCTGTACATGGAGGAACTGGGTATTGATTCCAGGCTCAAATTACAGGTGAGGCAGTATGAGAAGTTTTTCAAAAACAGCGCCCGCCGCAAGAGGCTGGTGGCCTACGGGAAGAACTATTATGATGCGTCCGAATTGGAAATAGCTATGATGTCGGCCCTGTGTGGTCTGAAGTTTTCCGACCTGCAGGGTGTTTTCAAGAAAGTCCTGGGAGACTCTCTGGAAACGGAATCCAACCGCTACCTTTCCGAGATAAACAAGTACATGGATGCGGAGGTTTTTTGGCGTCATGCGACCGGATATTTCGGCTATATGAAAGAGGAAGCATCCCTTTCTAAACTGGCCGCTCATGTCCTGGTCAGCAGCCTAAGCCGCAACCTGGATAGCCAGCAGTTGGCCCCGCTGAAGGACTACCTGGCTGAAAAGGGCCGAGAGAACTGCATTTTCTTTGTAGATCAATGGATGAATCACAAAAGCGATGCCGCCGCCTATGAGCGCCTGGCGGTTTCTATAGAAAAGGCTTTTAACATAGGGGAGTACCTGGAAGATCTTGCGCTGGAAGACTTAAGTCAATGTGACAGCTTCGAAGCCTTTGATAAGCTGTTTCTAAACTATATGCGGGATTCTATTATCAAACAGGCGGAGAATTACGACCTCTGCCTTGGTTTTATCGGAACCCGGCGCAGCCGTCACTGGTATTATAAATACCAGCATATATATGAAGCTCTGTATTATGTCTTTAAAATTCTGCAATTTATGCAGACCCATCCTTCTATACCCGTTTTGAACCGTCAAGAGCTTTGGCAGCGCTATGTTGAAGAATACTATTTTATGGACTTATACTATCGCCATTTCTACTGGAATTATGATCAGGCTCCAGTTGAAGCTTTGAAAGCGATACGGGAGGTAGTGGAGAATATATACAGCAACTGGTTCCTGGAGGGATTGGGAACCGCCTGGTCGGCAGCGCTCACTGCCGAACAGAATAAAAGATGGAGCATTGCCGGGGTTCAGGCTCAGCAAGAATTTTACAAAAAAGAACTGGCTCCGCGGCTTAAGTCTGGAGGACGCTGCTTTGTTATTATTTCCGATGCCCTGCGCTACGAAGTAGCCTGCGAATTGGCCCAGCGCCTTAATGCTGAAACAGCTGGAATGGCACAGTTGCGTAATATGCTGGGGGTTCTGCCCTCGGCTACTAAATACGGTATGGCAGCCCTCTTACCCCACCGGGAACTCATATTGAATGAGAAGCAGAAGATACTGGCTGATGGCAATAAAACCGATAGCTTGCTGGAACGGGAACTAGTATTGAAAAAAGAATGGCCGGAAGCGCTGGCCACCGATTTTCAAACTATAATTGACCTCAATAAGGAGCAGCGTCGGGAACTCATCCGGGGCAAGAAGCTGATTTACCTGTATCATAACAGCATCGATGCCATCGGAGATAAAGCGGCGGCGGAAATCAAAGTATTTGATGCCGCCCGGGAAAGTATAAAAGAGATTTATCGCTTGATTCGCATTATCCGGGATGATTTAGGTGGAGTAAATATTTATATCACCGCCGACCACGGCTTCCTTTATAAGCGGGACCCGCTGCTGGAGAGCGATAAGATTAAAAAGGAAACCCTGGGGGCTTGGGAAGAAAAACGCCGCTATATGCTGGGTTACCAGGAGTATGAGAGCGATGCCCTGATGATGTTTAAAGCTGATTACCTGCAATCGGAACAAGGCCCACCGGTGGTTTATGTGCCCCGGGCCACCATCCGTTTCAAAGTCCCGGGTGCCGGTGCCAACTATGTCCATGGTGGAGCCTCTCTGCAGGAAGTAGTCATCCCCCTGATTAAATACAAGGCGGCCCGCGGCTCTAATGCCAGGATGAAGGAAGAGCGCAAGGTCAAAGTGAAACTGGTGAATGAATCGCGCAAAATCACCAATAATCTTTTCAGCCTGGACTTTTTCCAGACGGAGAAAGTAGGGGACAGGTATCTTCCCCGAAGCGTGGAGGTTTACCTGGAGGATGAAGCGGGCCTGCTGCTGTCGAACCGGGAGATCATCATAGCTGACCGGAAATCAGATAAAGCGGCGGAGCGAACCTTTAAGCTGCGATTCACTTTGAAAGCAGGGAACTACGACAAAAATAAAGATTATTTTCTGGTGATAAAAGATTGTGAAACCGAGCTGATTGAAGATAGAATCCTTTATAAAATAAGCCTGGCCATAAGTTCTGATTTCGATTTATGATTATCAAGCTGCTTAGCGCCAGGGGAGATGTCCCCTCTAAACCAATACAAGTGATGCGAGGCGAATAATTATGGAAGCTTTGAATCTGGATGCAAAACTCAACCAGTATTTTGCCGGACGGGTGGTACGCAAGGATTTGACCGGCATGATCAAGCAAGGTGCCAATGTGCCCACTTATGTACTGGAATACCTGCTGGGCATGTACTGTGCCACCGATGATGGGGAGGCCATCCTGGAAGGGGTCGAGCGGGTCAAAAAGATACTATCAGATAACTTTGTCCGCCCGGACGAAGCCGAGAAGATAAAGTCGCGGATAAAGGAATGGGGAAGCTATACGGTTATTGATAAATTAACGGTCAAGCTTAATGAGAAGCGGGATATTTATGAGGCTGAGTTTTCCAACCTGGGCATCAAAGGAGTGGAAGTCAGCTCCGCCTATGTGAAAAAGTTTGAAAGGCTTTTGGCCGGTGGAATCTGGGCCATGCTCAAGATGGAGTACTATTTTGATGAAGAAAGCCGGGGCAGCAACCCCTTTCGCATCGCCAACCTGAATCCCATACAGATGCCCAATATGGATTTGAGTGAGATTATGGAGAACCGAAAATACTTTAGTCGGGATGAATGGATGAATCTGCTCATACGCTCCACCGGTTTGGAACCAACCCAGTTCGAAATCGAAGCCAGGTGGCATTTGCTGCTGCGCCTGCTGCCGTTGGTGGAGAATAATTATAATCTCTGTGAATTGGGGCCCCGGGGTACGGGTAAATCCCATGTTTATAAAGAAATATCACCCAATTCAATTCTCATCTCCGGGGGGCAGACCACCGTGGCCAACCTCTTCTATAATATGGCTTCCCGAGCAATTGGATTGGTAGGCCTGTGGGATTGTGTAGCCTTTGATGAAGTAGCGGGGATTAGATTTAAGGACAAAGACGGCATCCAAATAATGAAAGATTATATGGCTTCCGGTTCCTTTGCTCGCGGCAAGGAAGAGAAGAATGCCAATGCTTCCATGGTGTTTGTGGGCAATATCAACGAAAGCCTGGACTTTCTTATTAAAACCTCCCATCTCTTCGCAGCATTTCCGGAAGAGATGGCCAATGACAGTGCCTTTTTTGACCGCATGCATTATTACCTGCCCGGCTGGGAGATCCCCAAAATGCGCCCTGAACTAATCACCAGCAATTATGGTTTTATAGTGGATTATCTGGCCGAATATCTGCGGGAGATGCGCAAACAAAACTTTGCCGATGCCATTGATAAGTATTTTAAACTGGGCAACAACCTCAACCAGCGTGATGTTATTGCGGTGCGCAAAACGGTTTCCGGTATGATTAAACTGCTCTATCCAGACGGTAACTTTAACAAAGATGAGCTGGCCGAAGTATTGAGATATGCCCTGGTGGGCCGGCGCCGGGTAAAAGAGCAACTCAAGAAGATCGGCGGCATGGAATTCTACGATGTACACTTTTCCTATATCGACCGGGAAAGCTTGCAGGAGGAGTTTGTAACGGTTCCCGAACAGGGCGGCGGCAAACTTATCCCCGCGGGGCTGGGCAAACCCGGCCATGTTTATGTGGTGGGCAAGAACGACTCAGGGATAATCGGGGTATACAAACTGGAAAACCAGGTTGTATCTGGCAGCGGCAAGTTTGAAAGGACCGGATTGGGATCGCGGAAAGAAGTAAAAGAAGCCGCTGATACCGCTTTTAGATATTTTACCTCCAACTGCAAAAGCGTCAGTTCTGGCATCAGCACCAAAACCAAAGACTACCTGATGCATGCTTCCGACCTGCAGGGGATAGGTATTACCTCCGAACTGGCCCTGGCCGAGTTTATCGGTCTCTGCTCCAGCGCTCTGGAGCGGCCGGTACAAGAATGCCTGGTCGTGCTGGGCAACATCACCATGGCCGGGACCATTGAAAAGATATCCGATTTCGCTAATGTGCTGCAGGTTTGCGTAGATGCCGGAGCCAAGCGAATACTCATCCCCGCCGTATCGGTTGTTGACCTGCAGACCGTACCTCCCGAACTGCTGATCAAAGTACAGCCGATATTCTATTCCGATGCGATTGATGCCGTATTCAAGGCACTGGGAGCCATCTAGGAAAGCGAATGAACCGGACCGGTTTAAGATTTATGCTCGTGTTGTATTTTCATTACGCTGTTAGAAATAATATATCCTGTGATAGAATAAAAAGTATAAAGGAAAGGGTGCTGATAAATGTGCCAGACATATTGGACCCCAAGGTAGACCTGGCCTTTAAAAAGGTATTCGGCTCCCAGGAAAACAAAACTATTTTACTCAGTTTTCTTAATGCAGTGTTAAACTGGACTGGAGAACAACAGATTATAGATGTTAAAATCCTAAACCCTTACCTGGAACCGGAGAGCATTGATGACAGTGTAGGTATATTGGATATCAAACTGCAATTAGAAAACAACGACCTGGTCGATGTGGAAATGCAGATTGGCAACCTGGGTAACATGGAAAGACGCAGCACCTATTATGTCTGCCGTATGTTTGGAGATCAGAACATAAGCAACGGGAGATATCAATATCTTAACCGGGTAATCGCCATAAATGTATTGGATTTTACCAGGATAAAACATATCAAACGCTATCACAGCATATTCAGATTGCGAGAAACACAGGATAACATAGACTTAACCAACGCAATAGAAATCCATTTCATCGAGTTGCCCAAATTAAAGCTAGAAATGGCGAGTTATACCAACCCGTTAGATAGGTGGGTGGTCTTTTTGAAGGGAGGATGGGACATGGAGCTAATTAATAGGTTGGCCAAAGAAGATCCCGCCATTGGGAAAGCGAAACAGGTATTGGAACAAATGGCTTCCAACCCCAGGGAAAGAGAACTCTACGAACTCAGACGAAAAGCCATATTGGACAGAAATTCAGCTCTTTTTGAAGCAAAATTGGAAGGCAAATTGGAAGGCAAAATGGAAGGCAAATATGAGACCGCTCGTGCAGCATTGCTGAAAGGTGCTGATGTTGAATTTGTCGCGGAGATTACGGGACTTTCATTGGATGAGGTACAGAAACTGAAAGCGGAATAGTTCATGTGTCCGATTATTTTGGCTTCACAAGGGGACAGCATTTTACTGATGTAATAAGTCCGGGGATAGGCCCCCGGACTTATTTGTACATAACCCAGTAGCTGAAGCTCCGGGGCCACTAAGCATTTCTTATCTATTTCAGTTAAATTCAGTTAAAAAATCCAGAGATAAACTGCTAGGATACACAGCCGTTGCTTTCTTTGTATTTTTTATTTGTAGCAATGAGATAGATTATTTCAAATACTCCAACAGTGTTAATGATAAGTAAGGCTATATACCAGGCTACTTGATTAAGTCTGGCAGCTCGCCAAAGAGCTAACCCTTTCCAGATAGTAGCCCAAATAATTAATGGTAATAAGATATTGGGGTTATTTAATATGCTTTGAATGCTATCGGACAAAAATAACGACTCCTTTTTGAAATACTTCTTAAACAGTTTTTACGCTTGGTCCAATATTAATTCATTTGCTTCCAGGAACTCTATTCCGTTTTTCAATATACGCAATGTCTTGAGACGAAAGATTTATTGCTATAATATGAGAGTAATTGCTCAATCAACTGGGAGGGAAAAAAGTGAAATACTTGATAATCGGAGCCGGCGGTACCGGGGGTAGTATCGGGGCATTCATGACCGAGGCAGGTAAAGATCTTACCGTAATTGACCGGGGAATGCACCTGGAAGCTATTCAAAATCACGGCTTGAAAATGGAGACTACCAGAAAGGGTAATTATACCGTCTATCCTATGAAGGCTTGGGATATGGAGCATTATAACGAACAGCCGGATGTGATATTCAACTGTGTGAAAGACTATTCCCTGCTGGATACCATCCCTTTTATTAAAAGAATAGCCCATAAAGATACTATCATCATTCCTATACTTAATATCTATGGCACCGGGGGCAGGATGCAGAAACTGCTGCCGGATTTATTGGTGACGGATGGCTGTATTTATATTGCGGCCGAGATTAAAGAGCCGGGTACCATCCTGCAAAAAGGTGATATCTTTCGGGTGATATTCGGGGTAAGAAATCCGGAGGAGTACCGCTCGGTACTAGAACAGGTGGCTGCAGATCTGGAGGACAGCGGTATTACAAGCATTATATCGGATAATATCAGGAGAGATGCACTGCAAAAGTTCTCCTATGTGTCGCCTATGGCTGCTTGTGGTGTATATTATGATATTAATGCCGGAGCTGCTCAGCGGGAAGGAAAAGAAAGGGATACATTTATTGCTCTGATGCGCGAGATTGAGGTCCTGGCTCAGGCTATGGATATACACTTTAATGTGGATATCGTGGAAAGCAATCTGGAGATTCTGGATAATCTGTCACCAACTGCTTCTACTTCCCTGCAGAGGGACTTAAAGCAGGGTAAGGATTCCGAGATTAACGGGCTTATTTTTGAAGTACTACGTTTGGGCCGGAACTATGGTGTAAATCTACCCACTTATGAAATAATTGCAGAAAAACTTGGATTTAAGCCTGAAAACAGGTAGTTAAGAATGTGCCTGGCTGGCAACAGCTTCAAAGTATTGATTAACTGTTTAGCCTTGCTTATAATCTTTATAGTGTTTTCACTGAAGTACGGTTTTTTTATTTCATAAACACCATATCTTGCTTGTATTGGTAGAACGGGAGGAAAGATAAAATGCCCATAACGGAAATACTGGCGCGAAACGCTGAGCTCTATGGATCGGAAATATGCCTGACTGAAATCAATTTGGATCTACAGGAAAGTCATCATATCACCTGGCTGGAGTATGAACTGATTGAAAACAACCCGGCCGGTGAATACCGACGGGACATGACCTGGCGCGTTTTTGACGAAAAGGCCAATCGACTGGCCAATCTGCTGCTGAAAAGAGGAATAAAAAAAGGGGATAAGGTAGCCATTCTATTAATGAATTGTCTGGAGTGGCTGCCGATCTATTTTGGTATATTAAAAACGGGAGCTATCGCTGTACCATTGAACTTTCGCTACACGGCTGAGGAAATCAAGTATTGTTTAGAGTTGTCGGAAACCAGGGCCTTGATTTTCGGGCCGGAATTTATTGGCCGGATTGAAAGCATCTACAATCAGATAGCAAATATAAAGCCACTTTTTTATGCGGGAGAAAATCGCCCTTCTTTTGCGGAAAATTATGACCGCCTTACTGCCAATTGTTCCTCTGAAGCCCCAACGATTAAACTTACGGATGAAGATAACGCAGTGATATATTTTTCCTCAGGTACCACCGGATTTCCCAAAGCTATCTTACATACCCACCAGAGCTTGATGTCTGCCTGTTATACGGAACAAAATCACCACGGGCAAACGCGGGAAGATAATTTTTTATGCATTCCGCCGCTTTATCATACTGGTGCCAAAATGCACTGGTTCGGCAGTTTGCTGGCGGGGAGTAAAGCCGTATTACTGCGGGGAGTAAAACCCGAATGGATTATAAAAACGGTTTCGGAGGAAAAAATTACTATTGTCTGGCTTTTGGTTCCCTGGGCCCAGGATATTCTGGATGCCATTGAAAGAGGAGATGTGAAGCTGGAAGATTATGATCTTTCCCAGTGGAGGCTGATGCATATCGGGGCGCAGCCAGTTCCACCCAGCTTAATCAAACGCTGGAAGCAGTATTTTCCCAACCATCTCTATGATACGAACTATGGCCTGAGCGAATCGATCGGACCCGGATGTGTCCATTTAGGTACGGAAAATATTCATAAAGTCGGCGCTATCGGCATACCGGGTTACAACTGGGAAGTCAAGATTGCTGGCGAGAATGGATGTTCTGTAACCCAAGGAGAAGTAGGGGAGTTGGCTGTCAAAGGACCGGGACTGATGAAATGCTACTACAACGACCCGGAAGCGACAGCGGCAGTACTACGGGATGGCTGGTTATTTACCGGAGATATGGCCCGGATGGATGAAGATGGTTTTATCTATCTGGTGGACCGGAAAAAAGATGTGATTATCAGTGGCGGCGAGAATTTATATCCGGTGCAAATTGAGGAATTCCTGCGTGCGCACCATGCCATCAAGGATGTAGCCGTCATTGGTTTGCCGGATAAGCGCCTGGGGGAAATAGCAGCGGCTATTATAGAACTAAAAGCAGGGCACAGCTGCACGGAAGAAGAAATCAGGGCATTCTGCGCTCCCTTGCCGCGTTACAAGCGCCCACGGGAAATTATTTTTGATAAAGTTCCGCGTAATCCCACCGGCAAGATCGAAAAACCGCGTTTAAGGGAAAAATACGGTGCCGCAAGTTTGGTGGCGGTTCAAACCGGGAGTTGAAACTGCTCCGCAGTTTCTTCAACTGTTTAAAGGAAATAATAAACATAATTGTATGCAAAATCTAGGAGGGATAATATGGCGGCTTCTACTGTTGAAAAACTTGTTGAACAGGTGCGTCGTCTCAACCGTTCCGAAATTAAAGAGTTTATCAAATTACTAATGGCCGAAGACCTTATTGATATTGAGGAAGGGTTTACCGAAGAAGAATTAGCTGAAATAGAATTAGCTTCCCAAGAAGTAGCAGAGGGTAAATGGGTAGATTTTGATGAGCACAGAAAAAAAGCCGGTTTATAAGCTTCGTTTATCTCATAGAGCAGATAAATATCTATTTAAGCTGGATAAGAAAACTCATAAGAAAATACTTGATCGGCTTGAGACTTTAAAGGCTGATCCTTACAATATTCCGGGAGTAAAACTTATGTCAGGTTATTCGAAACCAAGATATCGATTGCGCATTGGCAATTATCGTGCCGTTTATGACATAGATGATAAGGGTTTTGTTGTTATAGTTCTTTTTATTGGCCCGCGTGGTGATGTATACAAGTAACCGACCTAATATTATATTGAAATAAAAACTTACGAGCCTGGTTGAAGGGGAGAAACAAAAAACCAGGCTTTATTTCTATAAAATTATCTTAGTTTACATAATGTTCATTATAGGAAGTAGGAGAAGTGCCAAAAAAAAGCACAGAACAAGCAATATATAAACTATGATTGAGCAATGGCTAGCTGTGCTGCAATTCGCCGCCGTTTAATTGGGCAAATTTCAGTATTTGCCGGGAATCTCCCATCACCACCACCA
>ENA-UOXR01003021-UOXR01003021.1-bioreactor-metagenome-genome-assembly--contig:-NODE-3021-length-14764-cov-6.628935_pt1 | contig 14764 bp, 17 predicted proteins | sample MGYA00238164_ERZ764825 | MGnify/ENA primary metagenome ERZ764825 (study PRJEB28920, sample SAMN05720171) | bioreactor metagenome | isolation source: Anaerobic biogas reactor | place: USA:Washington...
CACGCCCACGGGTCGTCGCTGTAGGTGGTTATTTCGTCAGCGAACTTGGTGGTGAGGTCAACTCCGTTATAAAGCCTGTTCATGTCCTGAAACAGGCTGTCTATATTTCCATCGGCCACATCGGCCTTTGCTTTTAGGTATTGTGTGCGGTTAGCAAGGTCTTGGGCCTGTAAATTAGCTACGGCCAACGGCCCCCCCCCAACTGAATCGCCTACTTCAATCTGCAATACGTTATCTTCCCATACAGCGCTTTCGCTAATAACTCCCATGTTTCATTCCCCCTTAAAATTGTATCTGCCAAAATCCACGGATAGCGTCTATGTCTGTTTTAACAAAAGCCGCGGCCCTGACAATCCTTGAAAAGAGCGTGCCATCCGCGCAAAATAGCCCGTATTCGCGGATGGCGATTCCGTTGCCGGTCGCCTTGTCAAAATTAAAGTGAAACTGGACGATATTAGGCGCGTCGAACAAAGAGCCGTCTTCGGCTTCTAGCCCGGTCGCAATCCGTGTTTCGCCTATAGGTACGGTTACACTTTCGATTAAGACGGTATCTTCGGCCGCCGGCGGGTCGGCTCCCTCTCCTATACCTACGGTTGCGATGTGTTTGCCGGCCCCGTTGTTGCCGAGTAAGTGTGCAAGGGCCGCCTTGCCTCCGTTGACAATAAGATTGTCAACGGTCTCGCTGGAAAGGAGTACCCCGTCCCTGTATATTTTTATGACCATTTGTCCTTTGGGACGGGTGCTGTCGCTAATTTGAATCATATGTAATACACCTCCGAGCCTTGATATTGCGTGCCGTACAATACGGTATTGTCGTAGTAAAGTTCTCTGGTGATATAGACCGAAACGCCGTCTTCTGTGTCCGGCACGGTGTCGGTCATGGAGTTTTGTATTTCAAATCCCATTTTTTCGGTATGCCGGAACACCCCGTACTGTGGAACTTCGTGCGCTGTGAGGCCGTAAACGGCCCCGGTATCGCCGTATTTTGTTTCGCCCCCGTAAGCCAAATATGAAAAAGGCGACATTGCGTAAGAAAATCCAATGTCTCCGTAATGATGATTCCCGCCGTACAACTGGTTCATGACCTCGGAATAGAGTAGCCCGCTTCCGTAAACCGTATCTATCCACGGGTACTTGTCGGCCGGGATATGGACGTGTTCGGTCGTAATACTTTCTTCCGGCGTACTGGCGTCTGCAAACCGTCCGTATAACTGGTATTCCAGTATTTCCGCGTGGTAAGGCTTGACGTAAGCCAGCAATCTTCTGATGTTCTCCATGTCCTCGGTGCTCAGGAGCTCTCCGCTCGGCGTGGATAGCGCCAACGTGAAATAGTGAGTGCGTGAGTTTAGCCACACCCCAGCCCCGGCGTCGTAAACCGGCGCTCCTGTCGGCCTCTCTGTCGTGTAGTTTCCGCCTCCGTCCCGCCAGTAAGTATCTACATGGACTTGTGTCAGCCCTACTTTTTCAAGCAAAGTTACAACGCTTGCCTCGGTCCCCTTCATCCGTAAAATTGTCGGCCATGCCTTTATCTGCCCCCGCCATTTTCTCGGGTCGTTTCCGATAAGCGGGCAGTTTATCATGGCGGCCAAGTAAGGTAAATAATCTTCCGGGCAAGTGTTTACATCAATAAGCGCGGTTAAACCCTTGTACCGGTCGCGGATATAATCAAGCTCCGGCTCCAAGCATTCGATGTAACCAATAAGCTCGTTCCGCCCCGCGTGGTACATGTAGGGGAAAAGCTCTGTAAGTATCCCACTCATGACCTATACCTGCGTTGAGTATGTCAGCGAGACAGCGCCTAGGGTAAGGACCGAGCTGTCGCCCGGCGTAATAGTCGCAATCGGGCTTGAAAGTTCCACGTAGTCAACCCCTTCGGCCCCCTCGATTGCGCTGTACAGGTCGGAAATTCTCATGGCCTGCCCCATCTGCCGTATCTCCGGGTCGAAAAGCCCTTCTAGCGCGGCTGTAACCTTTGGTGCGACGGTGCTCTCTCTGAATCCGGGCATCATCTTTATATTCCCGCTGATGTCAACCGGCACAATAACCCCGTCGTCAACCTCTATCCAGTCGGTGAGCATCTTGTATTGGGAAATGTTCTCGCGTAGCGCGTCCTTTAATGCTTGCGACGCGACAGCAAGCCCGCCGCCCGCTGAATACGCCAAAACATATAGGGTGATGACGTTAGCGGCCCCCGTCTGTTCAGTAACAACGGCCCTGCATTTTGCAATCCGGCCTGCGTCCCCGCCGTCAAACGCAATAGCCCGTGTTTCGTAATCGCTCTGCGTAACGCACCTGTCTTGCGTCTCGTAGTATTTCGGCGCCCAGCTTTTGATATGTGTCAGAGATTCTTGGTCGGCGCCCCCTGTTGCCGCGTTCGCGTTGATAGCTGTAACTTGCACCCTGTCGCCCGCCGTATCTGTTGCCACGTCGCGCATTATCGTGATAGTCCCTGCTAAAACGTTCCCCTTCGCACCGGAACAGACGCGGTAAACAATTTCAATGTCTTCGCCTTGGGGCGGAATGGCCCCGTAATCTCCGTCCCCGAAAGTTATTTGGGCAGTTCCGTCCGAGTTAAGCGTAGCCTTGTACGCGCGTGAATCGGCTTCTTGTTCAAAAAGTGAATCTACCGGCTCCCAAGCAACTCCGCCGACATAAACAGCGGTGATAGAAACAATCCCCTGTCGGTCAATAAAATAAGATTGCCCGGCGTCCCCGGAAGAAGTCCCCAAGAACTCGCTGTAAGTTATTCCCTGCCTTGCGCCGCCTGTTGCTGATGTATTCCCGGCCGAAATAACCACGTTGTCTATAAGCTCGAACACAATCCCCTCTTGTGTCGCTATCTGCGTGCCTGCCGGGATTGTAACGTCGCGTGCCCTTGCCTCGTCTATGGAAAAAGTAATATCTGCCATCGCGGGGATTGCCCCGGCTACGCGGTATCCGATGGCCGCCGCGATGTTTATGACGTTTTGTCTTTCGGTCGCCGTGGCAAGGTATGTCTCAAGCGCCTGCCGGTCGCCGTAAAAAAGCAACGTGTCGCATATGTACCCAAAAATCTCGAGTATCACGACCCCCAAGTTGTCCTCGTAGAAGTCATTCCATGTGTCCGGGTATTTGGCTTTAATCCGGGCGGCGCAGTCGTTAATAATGGATTCATAATCCCTCGCCATATAATTGAATCGTTTAAGCTCGCTCACATTGTTACACCTCCCGCCCTGTTGTAAGTCAAGTCAACGACCTGTTCTTCCGGGTTGAGCTCCGTCCGATAGACCAGCTTTATTGTCAGCGTGCCCTCGGTCGTGTTTTGGGAGAACGACACCGACACGAAAATGGCTCTCGGCTCCCATATCCGAATCGCATCTGCAATTTCGGCCCGTAAAAATTGGACGGTCGGCGCGTCCAGCGGCTCGTGGATATACTCCCAAATTCGGGTACCAAAAAGGGGGAGCATGACTCGCTCCCCCCGCCTCGTTCCCAGTATTTGAATAATGTTTCCTTTAATCAAATCTTCGTTGGTGCTTGTTTTAAAAAGCCCCTTATCCCCAGCAATAGCCGGGTATCCCATTCCAATGAGCATGAGGGCGGCCCCCTTCGGTTTAACTTATAAGTTAATTCGCAAAGACATTCCCTGACCCGGTCGCTACGGCCGAGCCGCAGGCCACAGGGTCGCCGATTCTCCCGCCCTGTCTATTGTTGACGTAAACATTAGGGCTCCCGGCCGCCAACACTGATGCGTGGCATTCGGGTATGGACGGGCAACAATGCACGGCCCATGCGTCGCCTTGTCTGTGCCATGGAATGCCGTTGACGTAGACGTTGCCACTACCTCCAACTGAAGGTCTTGGCGGCCATCATCCGTGGCCGGTGCAAATGTCGCCTAATCTTGTTACGGCCGGCATCTTTATACCTCCTTGTTGAAGTGGATATCCCCCTGCGGAGAATCCATATAAGCGTTTTTGTCTGCTTCAAACCTTATAACTTGTTCGCTTGTTCCGTGTTTAATCCTGATGTATTCCTCTCCCGGCTTATCGCACATGATTATGACGTGCTTGCCGTTCGCGCTCTTTTGTACCTTGTAATAATGCAAGTCTTCCGGCGCAACGCTTTGAAGCTCGGCGGGCAGACCCCCTTTCGGAAACCAAACACCGGTCCATACGGGGCAAGCGGGGTCGGGCTCCCCGTCGTTCCAAAGGAACTCGACCCACACGCATGCCCCCTTCTCGGGGAGAGAGAAGTCTCCGCAATCAGGACTCCCGCCGGCAGTAAAACAGGGCCACGCCCACGGTATAAGTTCTGCCGGCTGTTGCCCCCATGCGGCCTCAACTCTCGCTTTTATTCTCCCCAGTTTTTCCGGGTCGGCGTTATCTATAACAATACCCCTGTGTTTTCCTGCCAGTTCAAGCCCCATTGCTTATTCACCTTCTTTTTTCAAATCTACGGTTATTGTGTTCTTCTTGTCGCTTGCGGTCGGGGCATTGCTACCGGCTCCCGCTTCCTTATTCGTGTTGGCTCCGGCGCTCTTGCTGTCGGACTTTTTGCCGATGTCTTTTTTGATGGCCTCAATATCGCAAGTGTATCCGTTGTCGTCAATAATGTGCCGCACGCTCACGATTTTCCAATCCCCGGAAAATTTCTTTCCTATATTGTCAATCGTAATGGTCATGCCGGCGCATAGGTACGGCAGGCCGATTGTTTCAATGTCCGCCTTTATTGCATCTTTGACCGAGCTCCCGGCCTTTCGTTTTGCCGCATTTTCAGCCTCTTTTGCCGTTTCGGCCGTGGATACTGCAACGGCCCCCGTTTCGTCGTGTTTCGAGTCCCTCTTCGTTTCTCTTTTTTCGCTCCCGTCCTTCATGTTGACGAGATATTTACTTTGGGACGCGTCGCTTTTTGGAGCAAAGGGCTTGCCGGTGGCGGGGTCAATGCCGGGCGCTGTCGTCTCGGATGCCGCGCCCTTGCCCTGCTCGGCATCGCTCTTGATTTGCATGTTCTTTAAATATCCGTCCGGTTCCGCCCGGTATATAAACTTGACCACCGCACCGCCGTCGGACGCCGGGGCAAAGGATAGCTCTGTGTTTTTGATTTTCAAGACGCACCCAACCTCGGCCGCCAGTTTTAACAAAAATTCCATGTCGTTCTTTCCGCCCTGCGACGTAAAGGCCCTCGGCGGGTCGTCCGGTATTTGGACAACAGGCTTGAGTTTATGTTTCCCTGCGATGTCCTTAACGATGTCAGCAACGGTCTTATTTTTCCAAACGGTCCTTGCGGCCCTCCCTGTCAGGTTGTGTCCCTTGTCGTAAGCAACAATGGTGATTGTGGGGTCGCCTCCATCCGGGAAGTCGTATTCAATCTCCTTGATGGTGCAAGTCCTTATCTCGGAAAGGTTGTTCACATATCCCCACTTGGCCTTAATCTCTTTTCCCTCTTGTAACATTGGGTCGTCGATGTGAACCATTTCCGCGTCGAGAATCGTCAACCTCAGTTCGTCCATCTTGTCGGTAACGTCTTCGTAAGAGAAATTGATAATGTCGTCCGAAATGTCCTTGGCGACCTCTTTGTTCTCTATAGTGATATACAGGACGGGCTCGTATATGTTTATACTCATGGCAGAACCTTCATATAGACGACATCTTTCGACGGTATCCGTAAAATTCTACCGGGAGTAAGGTATGTCGGGTCGGTAATGTTATTTGCCTCGGCGATTATCCACCAAAGCCGCACATCGCCGTAATACCTGTAGGAAATAAGGTCAATTCTTCTCACTTCTGCTTCTGTTACCCGGTGGAATCGGTCGTTGGGTGATTCAGGTATCTCTACCGGCGGCCTTGTTCCAAAGTATTCACCGCTCGCTCCGCTGTATGCCGTTGAATATCTGTATCGGTTGCGGAAATCAATCTCCATTAGTTCCCCACCTCCGCCCTGCCGCGGCTTGTCTCGACATATTCCTCCATAGTTATTGATAGTTCAGCCGCTATACATTTCAAATCGGCGTCAAAAAGCCTGCCGAGTACGTCAAGGTTGGTCATGACCCACTTTTCGTTCAGCCAGTTATTGCCGAACGAAAGTAATATCCGGTGCGGCCCCCGTTTCAGCTTATTATTTTCGTACTCCGGGTAAAGCCATGCCCGCATTTTTTTGATAGCCGCCTCCACGTTATCCTCCATTCCGTAATGCAACCTCAAAACGAAAGAAATTGAGCGCGTCCCGCCGCACGTAAACTGTCGTTTAGGCCCACTCATGCCGGGTATCGAGTGCAATGCGTAGTCCGTGCTGTCGCTGTCGAGGATTGTTTCCGGATTGCAAGAGAAATTGACGCGGTCGCCCCCGTCAAAATCGATAAGAGCGCCCGCCTGTTCTGTTCTTTCGGCCATTAGCGAGTCCTCCCTCTCCGTTTATCTTCCTTCGCGTTGTAGTCAGCTACAGCCTTTCCGACCTTGCTCTTGTCGATGTAGACGTTAATTTCTTGCGGGTGAACATTGACGTCCACGTTGTTTTTGATCTCGGCCTGCTGTGAGCTTGCCGCCTTGCTGTTCTCAGCGGCGACGATAGTCGCGCTATTTTTGTTCCCCGCGAGGGCCGCCGTTGCCTGCCCCCTGCCTTTTGCCCGTTCTTTCGCGGCCAGAGCGCTTCGCTCTGCCGGGGCCTGTTTTTCTATTGGAGCCGGCGACATCTTTGCCTCGGCTGTAATCTTTTCTTTTGCGGCCGGTGCGCTCCGCTCTGCCGGGGCTGTGTTGCCTTTCCTTACCGGGACAGGAGTAATCTCAGGCGTTACGGAAGTCGTTTTAATGCTCGCCGCGCTTGATGCCGTCGCCTCTATGTCGCCCCGCGCGCCAAAGATTTTTTTCATGATTCCCCAAACGGTATCCAAGATGCCAATAAGGCCGCGTATCGGCGCTAATATAAACGTGTCAATAATCCCTGCAAATCCCGGGAAGGTGGATTTGACCCAACCCCAAAGCGCCGACATGGTGGCCTTTATCTCGTCCCACTTATATATCGCGGTGGTTATCATAGCTACAACGAGGGCGAACCCTGCTATCATTACGCCGGCCGGATTAGCGAGCATAGCCACGTTCATAGCGATTACTGCCGCTTTTGCGGCCAATATAGCGGTCTTTACTCCATTGAAAATTGTTACGGCGACACCAAATGCCTTGACGGCAGTCAGGGTAATCATCAAAATCGGGGCTATAACTCCTATCGCGTAACCCCAACTTTTCCAAATGTCGATATTGCTTTTCCCAGCGGCGTCTATAAGGCCGAAAAGCCGCAAAATAAACCTCCCGGTTTCAAACAGCGGCCTAAATACTGCCGTTATCCCGGCCCACATCTGTTTTATGCCCGCCACGGAATCGGCAAATCCCTCTTTAAAGCCCTGCCACATCTGTTTCATGCGCCAAAAAACCTTCGCCATTAGGACGGTAAATTCCCATATTCCCGCTTTTTTGAGGGAGTTAACAAGAGCCTCGTCCATCTCAACAATGCCGTCGGCGTTTGCCCTCATAGCCATTTTGAAACCTTCACTCACGGCCCTTACTGCGTCTTTTATGCCGCCGAAATTGTTTTTCCATGCGAGGTATATAACGCCTGCTACGGCCGCCCATTTGAGCATTGGTAACAGGGCAGCCCTCATTGTTGCGGCGAGTGCCCTTGCTCCGTTTTGGACGGTGGTAATCGCCATTAGCGCCATTTGTGCCCCGTATCTCCAAATCAAGGGCCACATCTTCAAAATCCCGCCGATTGCCATGAGCCCGCCGCCTAAAACAAGGGCTGAGCCGGTTATTGACGCAAGCAAAGAAATCGCCATATAAACAGGCTCCGGGAGCCCCGCAATCGCATTGACTACGGAGCTTATCCCGTTCACTATGAGCCTGTAAGGCTTAGCAATCGTTTGTCCGAAGCGTAAAGATACAGCTTTCATCCTGTTAGCCAAAAGCGCGTGCGCGTTTTCTGTCGTGTTGGCCCTCGCTTCGTATTCCTCGAGCATTGACCCGGCGTATTCCGCTTCGGTCCCAACTAGGCCAAGCGCCTGAGCCAGCTTATCGCTTCCGCCTGCCAGTTTAGCAAGGTCGTCAGCGAAACCTTCCCCAACGATACTTCGAAGCATGCCAATCGGGTCGGAAGAGCTTTTGACGGCCTTCAAGAACTCGAACATGGCGCTTGTTGCGTCTTTTTTGAAGGCCCGCTCTATTGCTTCTCCGGTCGTTCCAAGTTTGGCGAATGCTCCTTGGGCATCTTTCGTTGCGCTCGACGCGGTTGTCAGCTTCATAATGAACGACGAAAAGGCCCTTGCGGCTACATCCGGCGGCGTTTTGAGATCCAAAAAGGCCGCACCAAAAGCCGCAATCTGCTGACCGGACATGCCCGCCATGCGTCCAATACCGCCGGCCCTGTTGGTGAAGTTAAGAAGGTCGGGCGCCCTTGCGTTCATGTTGTTGGAAAGGTGGTTTATGGAATCTCCAAGAAGAATGACCTGCTCTTGCGTTATCCCCAAAATGGAGCGCAACCCGGCCATTGCGTCGCCTGCTTCCATGGCGGCTATATCGAATGCAACCCCCATGTATGCCGCGTCCCTTGTGAAATCAAGAAGCTCGTTCTTTGCGATGCCGGCTTGTGCCGCCGCCGCCATAATGTTGCCAAGCCCTTCGACCGCAATCGGAATGTTTTTCGACATATCAACAAGCCCTGCCGACATTTCCTTGTATTGCGACGTCGTAAAGTTGGCAACCTTGTTAACGTCGGCCATGACGGATTCGAACTGTACGGCCGCCTGTATCGGCCCGCCGAACATCTTTGACAGCAAAACTGCCCCGGACGCCATAATGCCGACGCCCTTCATCAACTGCACGGCCCCCGCGGTAAAAGCCTTGGTCATTTCCTCGGAGCTTGTTTTCAGTCCTTGAATGCGCGTTTTTAGATTCTCAATGCCGCGCGATGCCTGGTCTTTTAGGGATATAACAATTCCAAGTCCCATGGCTCCGGCCGCTATTCCGCCCATAAAGCATCACCTTCCCTTGCTTGCGCTCTCTATCTGTTCTTTTTCTGCCTCAAACTGTCTAATAAGCCTGTTGACGTACCACCTTCGCGTTTCCGTCGGCATGTCCAAAATCTCTTCCCGGCTTGAAAAGACCCCGCCGTAACAAAGAAAGAAGACCTCTTCCTCTAAATCCCAGCGCTCTCCAAACTCGTCATCGAGGGGACGAAAAAATCCGGCACACTCGCGATGCTTATTTTGTAACTAGCTCCGCACTCCCCGCAATCAAGCTCTATTGTGCTATCTAGCCCGCCTCTCATGTTCCCCATGGCCGCGCGTAAGGCCAATAGATCCCGCCCGTGCATGTTTTCAAGGTCTTTAAGTGTCGGGCGCTCTCCGTTCAATGATTCAATCCTTAAAAGCATACCCTGATGTATGGCGTTGTCGGGTAGCTGAGCCATCTGTCTCTCGCGCTGGCCGGTCATATATCCGATTTCTGCATATCCGCCGCTAACCGGCAACTCTATTCGTTGTGGGGCGTCCTGGTACGGGATAACGGGAAATGTCCCGTCGTCCAATTTATCTTGTAGGTTTATTTGGTAGCCGGAGTCCTTGCCGCACTTCGGGCAAGTGGAAGTAAATATCATGTCCGGGCCGAACCCTTCAATACGTATGGCCATGAGAAGGTAGTTCCTGTCGCCGCTCAACATCTCCAGAAGCGCCTTTTCCTTTTCTTGCGGGGTCATTGTCTCTTTGTCGCCGATTGTTTCAATACATTCCATCATGTACCGGTCTACGAGGGCCCCCGTTTTATAAAGTTTCTTGTCTTCGAGCACGCGTTCTGCCCGGCCTGTCATAGGCTTTAGCGTAACCGTAAGCCCGCTCGGCAGGGTTATTGTCATAGGGTTAAAATTTTCTCCGCTGTTTTTTGCTTTAGTCATCTTTTTTCTTCCCCCCGGAATTTTATAAAGAGCGGAGGCCGGTCCCCCGGCCCCCTGCTTGTTGTTACACAATTTCGAAATCGTCTATGGCGATTGTCAAAGTCTCAATCTGATGCTCCGATGAACTCCCGTCGCCGTCGTCCAGCTCCACCTTTTTGACCCACGCGCCCTTGCAGGCGTATGTCTCAATGGGCGTTCCAACTCTGTTGGTGCGAACGATGTCGATATCCCTCTTGTATGTCGAGGGGTCGCCAAGTTCGCCCGCGGCCGTGTTGCACGCTGTAACAAGCCATGCGTAGCCCGCAAGGTCGGCGCCGTCGGCCTTTTTCCCCTTTTTGATTGTAATGTCGGAAATGGTGGCGCGGCCGGCGAACTTAGTTCCCCTTACAGAACCGGCCGGATTAAATACGTCCTCATCCAGCTCTTTTGTGGGGAAAGTAACTTGCTCAAAATAAGCGACGTCAAAGCCGTCTATCTTGGCCGTCCACTGCCATTTCTGACCGGGATTACCGGAAAATGTCGGGTGCAGTCCCATGTTTATTTACCCCCCTTCCTACATAGCCGAATCTACGATTGATTCGTCGTAGACCGCATCGAGTCGGGTTATCACAAAGTCAAGCAGTATCCACTTAATGCCGACAACCGGCTTGTAGAACATCTTGACCTTGAACTCTCCGCGCTGGACGCTCTCCGGCGTGTTGAGCTTTGCGTCGTCGAGGCTTTTTGCGTTTTGGTCGCAGACTATCTTGTAGTCATAGAACCACCTGTTTGTCTTCCATTCGCGGAACTTCGGGTCGATGGCCAAGAAGAAAGCCCTCCAGCTCGTCGGGTCGTTCGGCTCGTGGATATAGTTCCATGCGAACGTGGTGATTGCCTTTTTGATTACAAGTGTCATGCGGCGGACGTTGACTTCTCTGAGCAGGGAAGCCGAACGCTGTAGCGTCTGAGCGCCCCAAAGCGCGAGCCCGTAATCCGCAAAGTTGACGATGGGGTTGACCTGGTTCTCGCAAGCAAGGTTGGCGTTGGCCAGAAGTGCGGGCGCCGCAAGGTTGTAATCAACCCCTAGCGCGTTCTGTATAAGGCCGCGCCTAAGTCCTGCCGGGACCCTTGCCTCGTTCGCCTTCCAGTCGTTGACGGCCATAATTCCGAGGACGTCGCCGACGACCGAAACCGTGCGCTCCTTCGAGAACTCCGCGTCGTAAACTTTCAGCTTGGGGTAGTACATCGCACCGTAACTGGAATTAAATACAGCGTGGTCGTAATCTCCTTCGCCCTTGCGGAAGTCTACGGCTCCCTGCGGGTCGAGGTTGGCCGGCGTCTCGCATATGTACATCATGTCCTTGCGTTTTTCGCAGTATGCAAGTCCGGCGGCTATAACCGCGGCCGAAGTAACTCCCGGTGTTGCAATCTGCAAGGCATCGTTGACGGTATCAAAGGCATAAAGCCCGGTCTTGTGCGCTTCAACACCAATGTAGTCGGCGTCGTCAAGCCCTGTCAGTCCGTCGTCGCCACCTGTCAGCGCGATGTTATCCGTAGTTACAGCCGGCATGTTTTTGTCGCCTGTCGAGGCAGATTCAAGGTCCTCAAAAGTAACGTATGTCCCCTTGATTTTTTCAACATATCGTTCGTTGGCCTCGTCCATCGAAAGGTCGGGGATCGTCTCGATTACGACGCCGTTGCTGTAGACAACTATGTTAAACAGCGTGTCATCTGATGAGCTATTTGTAACTGCGACTTTGAGGTCGTTGCCCCAAGCCCCTTCTGAGCTTGCGTAGACTTTCAATGTTGCTACGGCAGGTGTTGCCCTGTCTTTAAGCGTGACGCTTGCCTTGGCCGCCGCGGTCGAAATTGTAACTCCGTCAACCGTTTTGTGTACGACTCGACTGACCCACAATGTTGCGCCGTAGGACAGCGCCCTCTTGCAAACCAGCGGGAACTCGTAGTCATCGAGGTTATTGCCAAAAACCCGCGCAAATTCTTCCGCTGACCCCACAAGTGTCGGAGTGTTAATGGGGCCGCGTTCTGTTACGCCCTGTACGCAGGATACACCCTTAATTAAAGTATCGACGTAATAACTAAGGTCTATCTCGTTCGCTATAGGGCGAGGGAATCCAAGTCCCATATTACTTCACCTCTTTCCTGGTAATTTTAACGTGCCCGGTCGCTTCCGCCTTGCGGAGTGCCGCGCTTATCTGCGACCCCTTAATTTCGGGCCATGCCACGCCCTTTTTCTTCATAGGCAAATAAAGTGTTCCCCCGCCCGCAAGCGGGTAATCCCTGTTGCCAACGTCCATGTTTTTGACGACATAGACGGTCCTTCCTGTCGTAGCTTCTGCGACGACTTCGCCTGTTTCCTGTATTTTTGCCATCTTTAAACCTCCCAACGACATTTTTTATGGCTATGCTTCGGGTTCGCCCGTCTCGTCTTCGGCCTCGATTATTTCCACACTGTCGACCGTTGTCGCGTCGCCGTCCCTCGGCTGTACTCCGGATTCGATTTCAATCCGCGTGATTAAAGGACCTTCTGTTACAATTCCGCTGTATATTTCAACATCGTAAATAATTATTTCTCCTGCCGCCTCGTAAACCCCGGAAATATTGGGCGTGCCGGGGTTGCTTGGAAATGTTCCCCAGTCCCAATAATATTGACGGCTCCGCTCTGTCTCTTCTTGCTCAACAGTCAAAAGCGGGTCGGATTGAGCCAGCTTTGACAAAAGTTCAATCCGGTCAGCTAAGCCTCGAAATGTCTGGCTTGACACAGAAACCTCGAACCTCATGTTGTACCAGCGCGGGGCAGTTTCCTTCGCGTAAGTCAAAAGCTCCATGTCCTTTTCCGTCATCTTGGCCTGCGTTCTGAGGCTTCGTACTTCCTGTAACCTCGGCCCTGTCAGAACGATGGCGGGCAACGTCTTAATTTCGGTAATATCCCCCTGCGACATGACGGTGTTTTCTTCCGCTTTGTTTCGTAAAAGCAAGATAAGCTGTTCTGTCGTTTCTTTAATCATGGCTTGAACACCGCCCCTATCGTATCTTCGGCAATACCAAGGATATCTTGCTTGAACTCCGGAGATTCAAAGGTCGCCCGCAAGTAAGACCTTTCCGGGATATGAATGTATTGGGTAGAGGCCGCTAAATGCAAGCCCTGAGAGTGCAAATATCCTCTCATCTTGGGCGTAACCTTTATAGTAGCGCCGAACTCGTGGACGGCCGCGATATCAACAATATCCTTGCCGTCCTTCGTCCTTGTGCCGCGCAAAGCCCCTACCCACACCTCGTTACTGCTTATAACCTGGTGGGATATGCTCCCAAGGAGGTCGCCGTTGTCGATAAGCGGCTTCGTTGACCCCTTCCGTGCCTTGGTAAAGTCGCTCAGCGGGGCAAACTTCTTCCCCCCCGGGGCACCGTCCCGTATGCCTTTTTTGACCGCCGCCGCCGCCGCAATTCCCACACGGTTGCACGTAAGATCTATTGCTTTTTTGATGGGACTTTTGGCCAAAACGCTAAGAATTGCATCCCAGTCTCCCTCTAGCTTCGATTTGTTGCTCATTGGCGCACGGCCCCCTTCACAGAGGCGCTTTTTCGGGCAAATATAACTTTTTGGAAATATGCTACGCCGTGGTAATGTCCGCACGGGCGCACTTCGATAACTACAAGCCGGGAATCTGAGGGAGATAAAACAAGCTCGTCGCCCTTCATCCCCCCCGCTTCTTCCCAGTCGCTCGTATAAAACAACACATGGCCCGCCCCTTGCGGGTCATCGCCGCCGCCCGGCAGATTCACCCTGTCGTAAGACGCGTAAGATACTTGCCCTTTCAGTATTTTCCCCGTTTCGACAATCCCCTTGTCTACGGGGTCGCCAAAGACGTCCCGGTCAAGCGCGACAATTCTATACAGCGTAATTTCTCGCGGGTGAATAAGCCTTGGCTTCACAACTTATGCCTCGTCTGCTACCATTAGCCCCGCGGCTTTTAAACTTGCAAGCAGGGTATTAAAGTCTGCAACAAGGTCGGCAACCTCGGTCGCCGTGCTGTCGGCCTGATTCGCCGCGACTTTCGCCTGTAAATCGTCAACATCTTTTACGATTCCCGCCGTCTCGTCCCCAACCGCTGTTTTAAGGTCAGCTACGTCTTTTACCAACCCTGCTGTTTCGTCACCTACGGTGGTTTCTAGTGCGTCGACATCGGCCAATAGGCCCGCCGTCTCGTCCCCAACCGCGGTCTGAAGGTCGGCAACGTCTTTCACGAGCCCTTCGGTTTCATCTCCAACCGCTGTCTGTAGTGCTTGAATCTCTAAAGAGCTCGCGGTCCCGGCCTCAACATTGGCCTTTATTGCCGACAGGATAGCGTATAACTGCTCCTGATGTGCCCCCGCTTCGCCCATTTTTGCTGGGATTACGGGTATTGTTGGTACTGTCATTTTTTATTCCACCCCTTTTTTTTATTTTATGCGCATCGTATCCGTGTTGGCGCTTGAAAATGGGAAAGGACGCCATCGATTGCGGCGTCCCCTGTCCAGTATCCAAACGTGCCAATTTCTCCGACGCTTGACGGTTTAGCTAGAGAGTAAGAATGACCGTCGGTCGTCTCTGATTGCACCAACCCAAATTTTGTTATTTCGGCTTGTGCTTCAAAGTCGCTCAGCGGCACAAGCTCTCGCGCCGCGAGTCGCATGGCCGCCTCTACGATTTGAGCCGGTGTTTCCCCTTCTTCCGTTACCCTGCCAAATTTGCCAGTGAGGAGTATATTGTACTTTCCTTTGCTCCAGCCGTTCTTGTAATACAGAGCTAGTCCGTTCTGCACAATAAGGACGTCCCCCGGCAAGACCTCATACCCGTCGATTAAAAGGGATTCCA
>ENA-UOXR01003040-UOXR01003040.1-bioreactor-metagenome-genome-assembly--contig:-NODE-3040-length-14687-cov-4.451408_pt1 | contig 14687 bp, 13 predicted proteins | sample MGYA00238164_ERZ764825 | MGnify/ENA primary metagenome ERZ764825 (study PRJEB28920, sample SAMN05720171) | bioreactor metagenome | isolation source: Anaerobic biogas reactor | place: USA:Washington...
AAAAAGAGCCAGTGTGCGGCCGGTGTGACGCAGCAGCGTGCCCCAGAAATCGCCCTGGTTGATGCCTTCGTCCAGGATGGAAACCTGCCCCGTCCGGCCGAGCACCAGCTCGGGCTGTCGCCAGGCGAGCAGACCCAGCGGTAGGAGGATGAGCAGGGCGGCGAGCCCACCGACCAGCACGCCCCGGCGCAGCCTGGCCCGTTCTGCAGGCCTGTTTAGGAATAGATAAGAAAGTAAGAGCAGAATCAGCAGCGGTGTGAAGCGGGCGGCGAGATAGGTGTAGAAGGCGGCTCCATAGACCAGCCCCGCCGCCAGCCACCCGCGCACGCTGTCACGGCGGTAGGCCTCCGCAGCCAGCCAGAAGGCGAGGGCCAGCAAGAGGGGGAGCAGGATGGCCCGCAGGCCAATGCGGCTCAGATGCACGGGCCACAGGGTGACTGCCCAGAGCCAGGCAGCGAACAGGCCGGCGCGCCAGCCGAACCAGCTACGGGCCAGCAGGTAGGTTGCCAGCGTCGCCAGCGTGCCGGCAAGGGATGCTGCCAGCCGCACGGCCAAGACGGAGCGGCCGAAAAGCGCCACGGCGGCTGCCGTCAGATAGACGTAAGCGGGCTCGCGCCCATTATTGGCGGCAAAGAAAAGGGCGTGCTGCCCGTCGAGCACGTCCAGGGCATCCAGCCCGTTGAACGCTTCGTCGCGATAGAGGCCCGGCGGCCACTCGCCCAACCCCCACAGCCGGAGGACGGCGCCGGTGACGAAGGCCACAAGCAACAAAGCCCACACCCAGGGGGGTGGGCTGTCGCCGTCTGTCCGGCGGTCGTGACCCTGCCTGCGCCAAGTTGCCAAAGCGGGTCAAGTATAACAAAATAGGGGGCTGCGTCGACCGGCTGCCGACGCGTAACCGAACAGGCTGAGACGGCTTTTGGGCAGGATCCAGTTCCTGCCCTTGCTGTGTCTCGATATGGAATCATGCGTATTTTGATGGTCTCCAAAGCCTGCCTTATTGGCAGTTACCAGACCAAGCTGGAAGCTATCGCCGCTCATGAGGGCGTCGAGCTGGCGGTCGTCGTGCCGCCTGTGTGGGAAGACCCGGCCGGCCCCCAGGCGCTGGAGCGCGTGCACACCGAGGGCTACCGGCTCTTCGTCGATCCGCTGCGCTTCAACGGCAATTACCATCTGCATTACTATCCGCGACTGGCGGAGCGGCTGGACCAGTTCCGGCCCGACATCCTGCACATGGACGAAGAGCCGTATAACGTGGCGACGTGGCTGGGGGTGCGGCAGGCGAAAGCGCGCGGCATCCCGTCCCTCTTCTTTTCGTGGCAGAACATCAACCAGATCTATCCGCCGCCCTTTCGCTGGATGGAGAAGTGGGTGCTGCAGAATGTGGATTACGCTCTGTTTGGCACGGAGTCGGCTGCCGGCGTTGCGCGGTCGAAAGGCTACCGCGGGCCGGACCGGGTGATTCCCCAGTTTGGCGTCGATCCGGATCTCTTCCATCCTCCGGCGCGGCGCGACGCCGGGCGGGTGCTGACGATCGGCGCGGCGGGCCGGCTGGTGCCGGAAAAGGGGCTGGACATCCTGCTAAACGCGGCGGCCGGGCTATCCGGCATCTGGCGGCTGCACATTGCCGGCGAAGGGCCCGAGAGGAGCGCCCTGGAACGGCTGGCGGTGGAGCTGGGCATCGGCGAGCGCGTTGTTTTCGATGGGGCGATTCCGAGCATGGAGATGCCCGCTTACCTGCGCGAGCTGGACGTTCTCGTTCTACCCTCGCGCACGCGGCCGCGCTGGAAGGAGCAGTTCGGCCGTATCCTGATTGAAGCGATGGCCAGCGAGGTCGCCGTGATCGGCGCGGCGAGCGGGGAGATTCCCAACGTCATCGGCGAAGCCGGGCTTGTCTTCCCGGAAGGCGATGCCGAGGCGCTGCGCGGCTGCCTGCAGCGGCTCTTGCAGGAACCTGGGCTGCGGGATAGGCTGGGAACGCGCGGCCGGGAACGGGTCCTGCAAAGCTATACGCAGGCGCGGGTCGCGGCGGCGACTGTAGATGTCTATCGCTCCCTCGTGAAGGAGTCGCGTTGATGGAAAGACGACAGCGAAAGCTGCGCATTGTGGGGCTGGCTCTGATTATCATCGCCCTTCTCCTGGGCGTGTATATCACGGTTGTGTACCTTGCCTACCAGAGCGGGCAGGAGCTTCAGGCTGAGCGCGCGGAACAGACACGAACGGCGGCGATTGCCGTACAGGTGGAGCGGGCGCGCGAGGAAATCGCCGAGGGCAACCACCGGCTGGCGATGCGCCGTCTGGAGTGGGTGCTGGAGCGCGAGCCGGAGAACGCCACGGCAATAGCGCTAATGGCCGAGGCGCAGGCCGCCGGCGCGACGCCAGCAGCGCCCGGCCAGACCGAGACGCCTGAGGCGACCCCGACCGTCGAGGCGACAGACGGGACGCCGGAGGCCGACGAAACAGAGGCAGCCCGCGAGCTAAGCCGGCTTGCTAATCTGGTGAAGGCCGAGGAGTGGGACGAGGCGATCGCCGGTTTGCTGGCGCTGCAGAATCAGTATCCTGATTATGAACGGCGTCGCAGCGACGAGCTGCTGCAGGACGCCTACATCGGCCTCGGCCTGGAAGAGCTGTATGGCGAGCAGGTCGAGCTGGGCATGTATTACCTGGGACTGGCGGAAGGGCTGGGCGTGCTGCCGCAAGAGGTGCGCGACCAGATGTTATGGGCGGAGCTATATCTCGGCGGCATGGCCTATTATGGCGTCAACTGGGACGTATCGCTCTTCTACTTCCGGCAGCTCTGTCCGGCGGCGCCGTTCTACCAGGGCGCCTGCGAGAAGCTGTACACGCTTCTCATGCAGGCGGGCGACAGCTTTGCCGCGCAGGGGGAGTGGTGCCCGGCGCAGTCTTACTACCAGGAGGCATCCAGCGTGCCCGGCGCGGAGAATATCTCGCAGAAACTGGGCCAGGCGCGACAGGGATGCGCCGACGCTACGCCGACCCCCAGCGGACCGCTGACGGATACGCTGCCGCTGACGGGAACGCTGCCGCTGACCGGTACCTTGCCGCAAGGCCCGCCCGGCGCTGTGACCGAAACGGCGCCGGCTGAAACCCCCTGAAAATTCTAAGTAGCCGGTCATGGCGGTAGCCCCTGCCTGCCGCCGCCGCTATAATCGCGCCGATGCCTGAACTTGGTGAACCGCTCAGCGAACGGGAGCTGGACGTTCTGCAATACGTCGTGGAAGGGGCGACAAACCGGGAAATCGCCGATGCCCTCTCGATTAGCCCCAACACCGTCAAGGTCCACTTGCGCAACATCTACAGCAAGCTGGGCGTCAGTACGCGCACCGAGGCGACAACGGTCGCCCTACAGCGAGGCGCCGTATCGATTCCAGGCATTGAAGCTGACGGCGACGAAGCCACCAGCGCCGGCGAGAATGGAGACGAGGCCGCTGCAGAGCGTTATGAGATGGGCGCCGGGCCGGAGGCGGAGAACGCGATTGAAAGACCGCCTGCAGAGCTGCGGGCCACGCCGCGCCGCCGGCCGTTCGTCTGGCTGGCGATCGGGCTTCTGGTGATCGTCGTGGTGGCGGGCGGTCTCGTTCTTGCCCGCCCGCTCTGGGATGCCGCAGCGGCGACCGAGTCGCCTTCGCCGACCGCGCCGCCTACCGCCGAGCTGTTTGAAGAAACACAGATCGCCGAGAACTGGCTGCAGAGCCGGGACATGCCGGGCGGCCGGGCCGGTATGGCCGTGGCTACCGTGGGGCTGAATATCTACCAGATAGGCGGCGAGACCGAAGCGGGCGTTGACAACAGCGTCCATGTGTTCAACACCGCGGAACGGCAGTGGTATGAAGCGGCCCCCAAGCTCACGGCGGTCACCGATGCGACGGCGGGCGTACTGGCGGGCGAGATTTACGTGGTCGGCGGACGCCGGGAGAACGGGCAGGCGACGACGATCGTCGAGGCCTACAGCCCGCTGAATGATGGCTGGCGGCCGGTGACGGAGCTACCGAGGCCGGTGGCTTCGGCAGTGGCGATCGACGAAGGGGGCCTGCTCTATCTTTTCGGCGGCGAGGCGAACGGGGAAGCTCTGGCGGACGCCTACGTCTACGATCCGGCCGGGCAGGAGTGGCGCTCCTTGCCGCCGATGGACCAGCCGCGCAGCGGGGCGAGTGGCGGCATCATCGACGGGGAGTTCTACATTGTGGGGGGGCGCGACGGCGATCGCCTGCTGGATAGCTGCGAGCGATACAACCCGGTGCAGGAGAGCTGGCAGAGCTGTCCCTCGCTGCTGCAGGCCCGCGCCGGCGCCGGAGCAGCCACGCTGCTCAACAAGCTCTACCTGTTCGGCGGCGAGGGAGAAGGGGATCTGGCTTATAGCGAGCTATACCAGGCCGGTGCGGAGAGCTGGCAGGAGCTGGAGAGCCCGATGCTGGGAGCGGCGACCTCCTGGGAGCGGCCCGGCGTTGCCGTCGTGGAGACCCGGCTCTACGTCTTTGGCGGCGAGCTGGGCGCGACCCTGTCGCCGGCCGTCTATATTTACACGCCGCTGGTGTACCGCTTCTTTATTCCCGCCGCTTCATCCTCCGGGTGAGGCATCAGCCCGAAAAGCGGCAAGAATCAGGCTCAGGATTCGGGGAAGGGCGGTTCGGCAAAGGATTCGGCGTAGAACCAGGTGACCAGACGCGCTTCTCCCCACGGCTTGAGGGCGGCCAAGAGGGCGATGCCCGGCTCCGAGGCCAGCGCCCGCAGGAAAGCTTCCTCCGAGGCAAAGTAAAGCTCGTACATCAGGTGGAAGCGGGAGTTGCCGCCGGGCTTGCCACGGATGCGGCCTACTTCGCTGCGCAGGAGACCGGGAAGCTGTTCGGCCAGCGGCAGGTGCGTGCCGGAGAAGAACTCCTCCAGCGCAACCATATCGTCCACGCGCCGGTAGATGGTGACGAACTTGAACACCTTACTCCCACACGGCCAGCAACGCCTCTTTGAGCGCTTCGCGCTCCCGCAGGTAGGTCGCTTCGTCTATCTCGCCGGCCTCGTAGGCATCGTCCAGCGCGGCGATCTCGTCCAGCAGTGCGTCCCGGTCCAGCAGTTCCGCTTCCTCTGCATAGGCCACGCCCGCGCTCTTGCTCTGGCGCCAGTTGCGGACAAAGACCAAACTGACCGCCAGCACGAGCAGGAGCGCGCCGGCGCCGATGACCAGCTCCGTCGTGCGGTCGCGGACTATGGGGCCGGTCGCGGCGGTGCTGCCGCCCGAGCCGGGCATGACGACCGGCTCGGCGTCACCTTCCAGCGTAAAGCTGAGCGTGTCGCCGGCGGGGATACCGGTCAGGGTGTAGCTGGCGAAGGTGCCGCCCATCGCGCCGCCGGGCTCTTCCGTCCAGCCGTCCTCGCCGCTGAGCGTCACGCCCGTGGCGGCAATCACTACGTTGGCGCGGGTCACGTCGTAATAGACCGGATGGGCAATCGTCGCCTCGCCGTCATAGGGCAGGGTATAGCCAGCCAGGAGGCTCAGCGTGGCCTCGCCCGGGCGGACGGGCACTGAGTCGGCCCAGCCGCGCACCGTCTGTACCATGTTCTCGGCAGGGAAGAAGGAATCTACGGAGCCGAAGGTGCGGCTGAAAGAAGGCGTGGAGGCGCCTTCGGGCAGGCCGATCTCCACGGTGCCGCCGGCGAGATCGCCGCTCTTGCCCACGTAGACGGCGTTCCCGTCCTGGCTGAACTGGTACAGCTCGTTCACCGTCACCGTGCCCTCGCCGAACTCGAGGATGATGTGCAACTGGCCGATGCGGACGCCGGTGGCATCGCTGGTGCGGTCGTAGACGGTGACGGGCAGGTCCAGAACCGGCTCATCGCGCTCCGCCCGGCCGAAATCGCTGCCGTAGTTGAGGCCGTCGTAATTGACGCTGACCACGTAAATCAGATCGGGGGGAACCATGCTCAGGTTGAAGCCGTACTGCCCTGTGGCGTCGAGCGTTGTGGTCAGCGTCTCCGATGGCGCAAAATCGCCGGTAAAGGTGTTGAGCACGACCGGCGTGCCTTCGGCAAGGAATTCGCCGGTTGTCTCGTTGCGCACGATACCGGTGACGTTAAGGCTCTCGATGGGCTCGAAAGCTGCCAGCGGATTGGCGTAGTCGTAGCTGAAGGTGCGGGCATAGGCGACGACGGCCCACAGCTCATCATCGTCCAGCGCGTAGGCTTCGTGCTCGGGGATAGCCTCCGTGTCGCGCAGCGCGGCAAAGACCTCTTCGTCACTGCGCCCGGTCCAGTAGTCCTGGGCCGTCATGTCGAACGCTTCGCGCCCACCGTTGCCATGACACTGGGCGCAGCTTGCCGCATAGACGGTCTCGCCCTCGGCCAGCGTCTCCGGGGGCACGCCGAGGCTGAGCACGGCGGCGACCAGGCGCCAGCGATCCGCTTCGCCGAGCGGGTTGCTGCTGGCAGGTCCGAATGGCGGCATGCCTGAGGCGGCGATGCCGTTGGTAATGGCCTCAAAAATAGCGACGGGGACCTGCTGCCGGGCAAAGGCAGCGTCGTTCAGTGCGGCGGGCTGCACGGGCAGATTGCCGGTCAGCTCGCCATCGCCGGCGCCGAGCGGGCCGTGGCAGTTGGCGCAGCGCTCGGCGAAGAGCGCCAGACCTGCTTCACCGTCCGGCTGTTCTGGGGGCGTCGCGCCGTCCTGGGCCGCACCCACACGAGGCGCGGAAAGCCAGAGAAGGGCCAGCACAGCCAGCGCCAGACCGGCAGGGGAAAGCCGGAGGCGTGCTCCGGCGGCGAGAAAGGGAGAGGAAGACATAGAATGTTCGCGTTCTGGTAAAGGATGCGTGGCCGCCAATCCGGCTTCTGGTTAATCCAGTTTCGCGCCGCAGTAGGCGCAGAAACGATCACCCTCGTCGTGCGGCTGTCCACATTGGGGGCAAAAAGCCGGCCCACCTGCCTCGCCGCCGTGCCCATTTCCGGCGACGACGGCGGCCCGCTGGCGACTGGCGACCGGCTGGCTCTGCGCCCGCCGCCGGGCGATGGCGGCCTCGATATCGGCGGCGGCGCGCTGCTTGCGGCGCTCGGCGATTGCCGCCTCGATTTCGTCCAGGCCGGCGTCCTCCGTGCGGGCGTCGCTCACCGGCTCCAGGCTGTCTATCTGCTGCAGGAGCGCCGCTGCTTCGACCAGCAGCCGCTCGCGCGTTTGCCCGTATTCGGCGTCGGGCATCTTACCCGTCTCATAGTCAAAGTCGAGGGCGCGAATCTGGGCCAGAATCTGTTCCTTCTCCGCCTCCAGCCGGTCGCGCTTGCTGCGCGCCAACTGCGCAGAGGAAGGCGGCGCGAACAGGAAGGGCCGCACCACAACAAGGCCCACGACGACGAGAAGGGCCAGAGCGAGGAGGAGACTGCCAATGGGGGGCATCATTGCTTACTTCCGTGCCGGCAGAGGCTGTCGGCTATTGCGCCAACAGGGTTTCAATCTCACTGGTGAGCGTGTTAGCGTTGACGGGACCGAGCACGTAGCGCGAGACCGTACCATCCTTGCCAATGAAGAAGGTCTCGGGCACGCCGGTAATCTTGTAAGCTCTGGAGACTGCGGAGCCCAGGTCGGCGCCATTCGGGTAGGTGATGTTGAATTCGTCGAGGTAGGCGAGCGATTTGTGCTCGGCGTCTACGTAGGCTACGCCGAGGAAGATGACGCCTTGGTCGCGATAGCGCTGCCAGGTCTGCTCCAGTAGCTCGGCCTCGACGCGGCATTCGATACACCAGGAGGCCCAGAAGTTCAGGACGACGACGTTCCCTTTCATGTCGTCCAGGCTGGCGAACTGGCGACCGTCCCACTCATAGCCGTCAAACAGCTCTACGTTGAAGATTGGCGCGACGTCACCGGCTTCTGGCCGGGTCTCGCCTGCCTTGAGCAGGCCCCAGCCCAGCAGGCCGAGCAGGGCGACCACGCCGACCCAGATGAGCAGCCGGCTCCAGCCACGGCTCTTCTTTTCTTTGGCCACGTAATCGACCAATGCGTCCATTTTGTCAGACGGGCTTGAGATCGTTTCGTTCATTCCCGCAGTTCCTTTTCAATCCGCGATACGTAATCATCCTCGCTGGCAGCCGGCGGGGGGACCTGCGCGCCGCCCTGGGCCACGCTAAACGTACCGTCGGCCGGCGTTCCAGCCGGCTCCTGTCGCAGGCCGCGCAGATAGCGCGCGAAGAAGAAGATGCCGGCAAGGACGAGGGCGACAGGCAGCAGCCAGACGATCAGGTTAAAGCCTTCACGCGGCGGCGACGAGAGCACCCGCGGCCCGTAGCGATCGACGAAATATTGCTGGATCTCTGCTTCGGTCCGTCCTGCCTCCAGCTGGGCGCGAATCTCTTCGCGCCAGTCGATGCAGGCCTGGGTTGGGCAGGTGTCGAGCGGCGTGTTCTCGCAGACCGGGCAGAAGAGATCCTTGGCTACCTCGTTGACGTCGTCGTCCGTAACCGGCTCCTGAGCGGCAGCGGGAGGCGCCAGAACGAAGGCGGCGACGACGACCACCAGCAGCAGAAGAAAGCGAGCGCGCACGGCGAACCTCACCGGTCAGTCACCCCCGAGGGCAGGACGGACTGTCGCGCGACGGCCGCTTGCCGGCGCGCGCTGGGCAGCCGCCGCAGGCCAGGCGGCGATCAGCGTGCCGGCGATGAAGATAAAGCCGCCAGCCCAGACCCAGTTGATCAGCGGGTTGAGGAAGATGCGGAACGTCGCTTCATCCTCCAGAACCGTCTCCCAGTTGACCATGATCACGTAGAAATCTTCTTCGAGGGTCGAGCGCAGGCTGGGGATGGTCATCGGCTGCCCGGTGCGCGTATATAGCTCGGTGCGCGGGGTCAGCGTGCCGACGTTTCGCCCGTCGTCGGTGATGCTCACGTTGGCTTCCTTGATCAGCAGATCGTCTGGCCCCGGATACTGGCGCACCCCATTGAAGGTCATCTCGTAGCTGCCGAGGGCAACCGAATCGCCCAGGCCCAGGCGGATCTGTGTTTCCTGCTGGAAGAAGTAGCTGCCGATGATGCCAAAGGCCATCACCAGGACGCCGAGGTGTATCCAGTAGCCGCCATAGCGGCGCCGGTTGCGGGCCATCAGGTTGGAGAAGGCTGCCCACGGCGTCTCGCCGCGCTTCATGCGGGCACGCGTGCCCTTGATAAACTCCAGCACGGTGAGCAGGAAGGAGAAGCTGACTACCCAGAAGCCGAGCAGGGCTGCCCAGCTTGTGATGCCAAAGGCGACCAGCGCACCGACGACCACCAGCGCCGCCAGGGCAGGCCAGCGTAGAGCCATGCCGATGCGCTCGGCGCTGGAGCGATACCACATCGTCAGCGGCGCAACGCCCATGAGCAGCAGCAAGATGACAAATAGCGGGCCGTTGACCCGGTTGTAGAAAGGCGGGCCCACGGTCACCCTCTCGCCTGTGAACAGCTCGGAAATGATCGGGTAGAGCGTGCCCCAGAGCGTGGCGACGAGGATAGCCATGAAGACGAAGTTGTTGTAGAGGAATGCCGCTTCACGCGAGAAGAGCGACTCCAGCCGATTGGGCGTCGCCAGCGCGTCCCAGCGATGGATGACCCAGTAGACCGAAAAGACGATCATGAGGCCCAGGAAGCCGAAGAACAGGGGCCCAATAGCCGACTGGGCAAAGCTGTGCACAGAAGAAATGACGCCGCTACGCACGATGAACGTGCCCAGAACGACCAGTAGATAGGTGCTGATCACCAGGAACATGTTCCAGCCCTTGAACATCTGGCGTTTTTCCTGGATGATCACTGAGTGGAGGAAAGCCGTGCCGGAGAGCCAGGGGATGAACGACGCGTTCTCCACCGGGTCCCAGGCCCAGTAGCCGCCCCAGCCGAGCACGTCGTAGGCCCAGCGACCGCCGAGGATGAGGCCCAGGCTGAGGAAGAGCCAGGCGACCAGCGTCCAGCGGCGAGTCGTGCGGATCCAGCCCTCGTCCAGCTTGCCGCTGATGAGCGCCGCCATGGCGAAAACGTACGGGATGGTGAAGCCGGTGAAGCCCAGGTAGAGCATCGGGGGGTGGATGATCATGCCGGGGTGGCGGAGCAGGGGGTTGAGGCCGTTCCCGTCGGCGGGGACGATGCCGCCCGCGATGGGGGCAAAGGGATTCTCGACAAAGGCGACCAGCCCGAGGAAGAAGATCTGGGTGAGGCTGGCGACGAGGATGGCGTAGGGCATCAGCGCATGCTGATCGTCCCACTTGCGCAACATGGCTGCCGCCGTGTAGCCGGCGAGCAGCAGGTTCCAGAAGAGCAGACCGCCGGCCTGCCCGCCCCAGAGCGCCGTGATCTTCAGATAGGTCGGCATCTCGCGGCTGCTCACCTGCCAGACGTAGTTGACCGAGAAATCACTCTGGAGGAGCAGGGTGATGAGCAGGGCCGAGGCGAGGAGCAGCAGGGGGAACGTGGCCACAGAAGCGTTGCGCGCGCTGGTGATCCAGCGCTCGTCGTTGCGCCGGCCCCCGACAACGCCCGCCACTGCCGCGTAGACAGCGCTAAGAAAGGCGATGAGAACAGCCGCAAAGCCGAAATCGGCGATCATAACTTACTCCGTGAGGGACGAAGGGTTGCCTTCTAGCCCGTGGGTGCGGCTTCCTCGTAGCGGGTCGGGCACTTCAGGAAGAGGCCGCCGGCATTGGCGTGGAAGACGCCATTGGCATCGGCGGAACCTTCGACGAGCGCCTGCGCTTCGTGCTGCAGCAGATCGGGCATCGGCTCATTTTCGGCGACGATGTGCAGCCGCCGACCCGGATTGTTGATGTTGTCGACGATGTCAAACTCGAGGCGGCTCGTGGTGGCGTCGATCTGCACGAACTGGATGGAGTCACCCAGTACGTAACCGGAAACCCGCAGGTCGCGGCCGACCAGCCGGCTCTGCTCGGCGTAGAACTCGTCAACTGTTTTGTAGAGCTGGGTATTGCCGCTCATGGCGTTGGCGATCAGAAAGGCGAGGGCAGCAAGAATGAGCACGCCCCCAACGACATACTGCATGCGGTTGCTGCGTGGTTTGAGTGATTCGCCTTGCTCGGTCGTCCAGGTAGTTTGGGCCATGACAGGTTCTCCTCCACAACGGCGTCATTGATGCGCCGGTATTGTAACGGGTTCGCTTCTGGTAAGGAGTATACTATAAGTGATGGTTATTATACTAGTTCATCAGCCCTATGAAATCAGTGACAAATGTCACGATAGTTTAGCAGAAACTCACCCTCCCTCTATGAGGGTTTATGCGATAATAAGCTAGCGATAGATCTTCCCCAGAGCATCATGACAACCTGGCTGGCAGGGAAGACCCGGAAAGATGGAGTAACGGGCAAAACCAGGGTATTATGAGCGGCTTGAGCGCCATTTTCGCACAGAATATCGTCCTGGTCTACTTCCTGTATGGCCTGGCCTTTTTCAGCATGGGGCTCGCCGTCTGGCTGGAGTCGGGGCGCACCTCGGAGCTGCGGCTGGCGCGGGCCATGGGGCCGCTGGCGGCGTTCGCCTTCCTGCACGGGGCGCACGAATGGCTGGAGATGTTCGTGCGGCTCGGCGAGGTGGTTCCCGGCGCGCCGACGGTGGGCCAGAGCGTGGCGGTCGAGATCATCGGTCTGACCCTACTTGGCCTCTCCTTCCTGATGCTCGTCGTCTTTGGCGTGCGCCTGATCCATCTGAGCGGGCACGGACGGGGCAACGAGCGCAACTTCGTATTGCTCAGTACGGGCGCGCTGCTGGTTGTCTGGCTGGTCAGCGTGGTCACCACACAGCGGGTTTATGCCTTTTGTCTGGCCGACTGCCTGGTTGCGATTGACGTGCTCACCCGCTATATCCTGGGCATACCAGGCGCCCTGGTCGCCGGCTGGGCGATGCTGCTGGAACAGCGGGCCTTCAACGAGCAGGGCATGGCGCGGTTCGGCCGGGACCTGACGCGGGCGGGCGTGGTCCTGGCGCTCTACGGTCTGGTGGGGCAGCTCTTTGTCCCGCCGAGCGTGCTCTTCCCGGCGAACATCATCAACAGCGATCTCTTTCTCGAGCTGTTTGGCGTGCCGGTGCAGTTATTCCGGGCGCTGATGGCCGTCGGCGTGGCCGTTTTTATTATCCGGGCGCTGCGCGCTTTCGAGCTGGAGCGCCAGCGGCGGCTGGAGGCAATGCACAGCGCCCAGCGCGCTGCCGAAGAGGCCCAGCTGCGGGCCGAGCAACAGGCGCGCGAGCAGACTGAGGCGCTCAACCGGGAGCTGCAGACGGCCGTGCAGGAGCTTTCGCTCCTGGTGGAGCTGACCCGGGAGCTGGTGGCGACGCTGGACAGCGAGACGTTGTTGCACGACACGCTGCAGCGTATTGTCGAGCGCTACCCGTACGTAGACGCGGGGATGATCCTGGGCGAAGAAGGCGAGGACGCGCCGCTGGCCCTGGTTTTCCAGGTGGGCTGCGAGCGCCGCGACGGGATTGACGCGCTCTGCGAACAGATGAGCCAGGTGGGTGAGTACGTGATCCGGCAGCGCGTCCCGGCCATGCGTGGCGCCGACGGCGCGGTCCCTGTAGAGGCGGGCGCCGGCGCACCGGAGGCCAGGAGCCGGGTTATTGGCGTGCCGCTGCATCTGCACGACGTCACCTGGGGCAGCCTGGTCCTCGGCCTTGGCCCAGACGCGCCGCCGTTCGACGCGCACGATCTGGCCCTCCTGAGAACGGTCGCCGGGCAGTTGAGTATGGCCGTGGAGAATGCGACGCTTTACGAAGAAGCGCAGGAACGGGAGGCACTGCGCAGCCAGCTCTACCAGCGCATCATTTCCGCGCAGGAGGGCGAGCGACAGCGCATCGCGCGGGAGCTGCACGATGGCACGGGTCAGGTGCTGACCGGGCTCGGCCTGGGCCTGAAGGCGGTGGCCGAGAGCATTTCCCGCGAGCCTGAGCTGGCGGCGCAGCAGCTTCTGGAGCTGAAGGATCTCAATGCCAGCGCCCTGCAGGAGCTGCGCGACCTGATTTCCGACCTGCGCCCTTCTATTCTCGACGATCTGGGGCTGGTGCCGGCCCTGCAGGCGCAGGTTAAGGCATTCCGGGAGCGCACCGGCATCGACGCCCTGTTTGACAGCCGGGGCCCGCGCCGCCGCCTGTCGCCAGAAGAGGAGATCGTCATCTTCCGCATCGCCCAGGAAGCGCTGACGAATGTGGCTAAACATGCCGGCGCCGCGCGCGTCATGGTCCGGCTGACCTTCCACGACGACGCGACGCATCTGGTCGTCACCGACGACGGCCAGGGCTTCGACCCGACCGAGGCGCTCCAGACGGCAGGCACGCGCCGGGCCTGGGGGCTGCTGGGCATGCAGGAACGGGTGGCGCTGATCGACGGCGCCTGCGAAATCGCCTCGAAACGGGGCAAGGGCACGACCGTGCACGTGGTTGTGCCGCATCACGACGAGGGAGAAAGGGATGAACCGGAAACTGCGACTGCTGCTGGCTGATGACCACGTCGTCGTCCGCTCTGGCCTGCGCATGCTGCTGCAGGCCCGCGAGGAGATCGAGATCGTGGGCGAGGCGGAAAACGGGCGCGAGGCGGTGGAAAAGGTCAGAATGCTGAAACCAGACGTCGTGCTTATGGACGTGCAGATGCCGGACATGAACGGAATCGAGGCCACGCGGCGCATTAAAGAGGTGTCGCCGCAGACGGCAGTGCTGGCGCTGACGATGCACGAGGACGACCATTACTTCTTCGAGATGCTGCACGCCGGGGCGTCGGGTTACGTGCCCAAGCGCGCCGCGCCGGACGAGCTGGTGAACGCGCTGCACACCGTCTACGAGGGCAACGTCTTCCTCTATCCGTCGCTGGCGACGCGGCTTGTCCAGGACTATCTGCAGCGCGCCGAGTCGGGGGACCAGCCCCTCGTACAGGACGACCTGACGCCGCGGGAGCTGGAAGTGCTCACCCTGATTGCCGAGGGACTGACAAATGCGGAGATCGCCGATCGGCTGGTGATCAGCGTCAAGACGGTGGACCGGCACCGGGAAAACCTGATGCGCAAGCTGAACCTCCACCACCGCGTGGATCTGGTTAAGTATGCGTTGAAGATGGGGTTGATCGATCTGGAGGAGTAAGCAGGGCGCAGCCGCGCGGCTACGCCCGGGAAGGTTGGAAATCTGCCGTCAGTGGTCAGTCGCCCACGGCGACGGCGAAAGCTGCCTGGTAGCGGGGGCAGTCCGCGCAGCTTGCGGCTAACACACCGTTGTTGGCCTGGCGCTTCGCTTCCCAACAGGGCAAATCGTGATGCTGATAAGCGGCGCAGTTCTTGCGGGCCTCCTCACTACAGCTAAAGGTCACCCAGCAGGGCAGGGAGAGCGCGGCTAACGTGGCCGGCGCGGCGACTTTCCCATTGCTCTGGGCTGGCGCCTCTTTGCGCGCATCCTCGGCCTGCCAGTGGTCAACCAGACGGTTCATCAGATAGCCGAGACCGACGGTGATCGCCAGCGGCACGATGCAGCGCAGGGCGAAAAGCAGGACCATAACCAGCCCGCCCTCTGTCTCACTCATAATTAACTCCTAATCCCCCGCCACTGGGACGGGAGCACGGTCAACGGACACCGTCGTTTCCTGGACAGCGTGTCCGTGTTTGCGGTGATCGACGATGTTCAGGTAGCGCACGCCAAGGGTGAACATCAGGAGGCCGTAGCTGATGACGCCGGCGCCCGTGGCG
>ENA-UOXR01003045-UOXR01003045.1-bioreactor-metagenome-genome-assembly--contig:-NODE-3045-length-14680-cov-8.896684_pt1 | contig 14680 bp, 10 predicted proteins | sample MGYA00238164_ERZ764825 | MGnify/ENA primary metagenome ERZ764825 (study PRJEB28920, sample SAMN05720171) | bioreactor metagenome | isolation source: Anaerobic biogas reactor | place: USA:Washington...
TGGTGGGCGTCTCTTTTTTCAAAGACTGTTTTTAAGGATTACAGGAATGCTCCTAATAACTGCCTAAAGCGGAATAAAGCTATTACCCTCCCGCGGAGGTTTGTGTTTTAGTGTAGCGCAGGGGGTAGGCGACAGCCGTGCGACGGTACGTAGCGGGCTAATAATACTTACAGATTTAGAACAAGAAAACAGCCACGGATTATTTGATTTCCGGCATCCATAAAAGCCCCCGGGGTAACAGCTGTGCGCTGATACTGCATATCTAGCCAGTCAAAAGACCGTCCCCAAGCGGAACTAATGCATAAACCTCAGGAAAACCTCCTAATAACTGCCCCAAGCGGAATAAAGCTATTACCCTCCCGCAGAGGTTTATGTTTTAGTGTAGCGCAGGGGGTAGGCGACAGCCGTGCGACGGTACGTAGCGGGCTAATAATACTTACAGATTTAGAACAAGAAAACAGCCACGGATTATTTGATTTCCGGCATCCATAAAAGCCCCCGGGGTAACAGCTGTGCGCTGATACTGCATATCTAGCCAGTCAAAAGACCGTCCCCAAGCGGAACTAATGCATAAACCTCAGGAAAACCTCCTGTTGATAGGCTATCGCTTAAACCGACGGTCGAGGTCGCTGCGGCTGATCTCCATGAAAGTCGGCCGCCCGTGCGGACAATGCAGATAATCCTCGGTCTGCAAAAGCTCACTGATTAGCTTCTCCATTTCCGCCCGGCTCAATAACTGATTGGCTTTGACCGCCTGCTTGCAGGCCATCATGCAAATGGCTTCGTCATGAATATCCGGATGCTGGTTGTCCCCGATCATCTCCAGGATTTCCAGCAGCAGCTCACTCTCCTGCCCCTGAATGGAGGGCGGAGCGGAACGGATAGCGATGCTGTCCGGCCCCAGGATATCAAAATGAAGGCCGATGGCTTCGAAAATATCGTGATTGGTTTCCAGCCTGTCCATCTGGGCCACAGACAGATCAAGTCCCAGCGGAAAAGCCAGTAGCTGTGCAGCGACAGCCGCACTGGCAATTTGCGAGCGCAAGCGGTTGTACATAATGCGTTCATGGGCAGCATGCTGATCGATGAGCCACAGTTTGTCTTCGGTTTCCACCAGCAAATAAGCATTAAAACACTGCCCAATCAACCGATATGCTCCCTGGTCTCCCGATAGTGTTACTTCCCCGCCCGGCTGTGGTGATATCGTTTCCGTCCGGCTCTCCCGGCGGGGAAAATCAAATGTAAACGTCTGCTCAAAAGCTCGGGGAGGCAGTAAATATGGCCTTGATTTTTCAGGATAAATTTCCGGTTGAAAGACAGCCTCCGTTTCAGCTATTTTATCTCCCCAGGCCGCCTCTCCCATGGTATAGGCCAGGCCGTTGACAGCATCACGGATGGCGTGGCTAACCACCCTGAAGACCTCGCTCTCATCACGGAATCTTACTTCTGACTTCTGGGGATGGACATTGATATCCACATCGTTATAGTTGACCGTCAAATATATAATTACTCCGGGATATTCCCGCGCCAGCAGCAATCCCCGGTAACCTTCGTCCACCGCCCGGTTAAGCATGGGACTTTTAATCAGACGCTGATTGACAAAGAATATCTGATTTTTGCGGTTTTGCCGGCGAAATTCTGGTTTGGAAAGCAGTCCGGCCACGCTATATTTATCCCCGCCCACTTGGAAATCAATAAACCGATCTGCAAAATCTTTTCCATTGATGGCAATCAGAGCATCCCGCAGCATGCCGCTGCCCGGGGTCTTGAAATACAGTTTCTTTTCACTGGCAAACATGAAGGAAATATCAGGCCGTGACAGAGCCAGACGGCTGACCGTATCATAAATATGGGTCTGTTCGCCTACCGGAGACTTGATGAATTTCTTGCGCGCCGGGGTGTTATAAAACAACTCCCGAACTACGATTCGGGTACCTTCCGCGCCGGCATAGGGACGCCTGCTGATCACATTGCCGCCCTCCGCATGCAGTTCCACCCCGGTTTCATCTCTTTGCCGGCTGTAGATATCAAACCGGGCGATGGAGGCAATACTGGGCAGCGCTTCCCCGCGAAAACCCATCGTGCTGATCCTGAACAGATCTTCCGGGAGGGTAATTTTGCTGGTGGCATGACGCTGCAACGCCATTTCAATATCCTCAACCGGGATCCCACAGCCGTTGTCTTCCACTTCGATCATTTCCAGCCCGCCCCCGGCGATTTTAACATTAATGCGGGTGCTGCCGGCGTCAATCGCATTTTCCACCAGTTCTTTCACCACTGATGCCGGTCTTTCAATAACCTCACCGGCCGCGATCTGGTTGATCAAGTTTTCTTCCAGCAGTTTTATACCCATTTATTCGTAAACCTCTTCCCGTCCTTTGGCCTTGTCCAGCGCAATATAACGATCATTGGCGCGATCCTGCAGATAGACAAAATCAAAATTGTTATTGTATGCAGCCACATCCTTGTAGGCATTTAGGGCCTCCCTCCGGCAGTCGGGACAGGCAAAGGCCGGTACACTGATGCAAAAGACGTGATACTTTTTACCGTTGCGATGGCGGGCAGAAGAATCAATTATTCGCCATCCGGGGCAAGCCGGGCAGATTCTCAGACGGCGTGACTGATCCTCACTGATTCCGTCGGTATCATAATAGATCTGCTGGTGTTCACTGTATTCGCGGCCATATTTTTTAATATTTTCTTCAATATGCTGCTGCCGGCTGCGGAAATTAATCAGCTGATGGGAAATAAGCTGATCAATATATTCGATATGGCGGGGGTCTTCTTTAAACAACTCCGATTTATAATCGGGTTCGCGCAGATTGGAGTAATCAATCCCGGCCATGGCCATCAGCAGAGCCATATTGACATAAGGCAGGGCCGTTTCCACCGAGTAGCCTCCTTCGAGAACAGCAATGTCCGGGGCCAGGCGGCGATTCAGCTCGGCGTAGCCGTGGGCGGTAAAACGCATATTGGCCAACGGATCGGTGTAATGATTGTCCTGTCCGGCAGAGTTGACGATCAACTCCGGCTCGAATTCCTCCAAAATGGGCAGAACCAGATTGTCCAGCACGCGCAGGATACCGGCATCGGTCGTATTGGGCGGCAGCGGGATATTGATGGTGCTGCCCCAGGCCATGGGCCCGCCCAGTTCGTAGACAAAGCCGCTGCCCGGATATAGGGTCCGGCCATCCTGATGGAAGGAAATAAACAGAATATCAGGGTCGTCATAGAATATTTCCTGGCTGCCGTCACCGTGATGCACATCGGTATCCACCACCGCAATTTTGCGCAGCCCGTATTTGTTGCGGATGTATTCGATCATGATGGCTTCATTATTGATATTGCAAAAGCCGCGGTTGCCGTGGGCTACGGTCATGGCATGGTGACCGGGCGGACGGGCGATGGAAAAACCGTTGTCCACCTCCCCCTTTATGACCGCATCCGCAATCACCAGCGCAGATCCTGCCGAAACCAGGTGGGCAGCGGTGATCTGGGCGTCCACATTGGGGACACAGAAGTGCACCCGGGCGATATCTTTCTTTTCCGCCAGGCGCGGTTTGAATTCATGTATATTGGGCAGATCCATGATGCCTTCTTCAAAGATCTGATCCCGGGTATATAGCAACCGTTCTTCACGTTCCGGATGGGTCGGTGATATGGCCCAATCAAAGGCCGGGAAAAAAATTACGCCGGTGTTATTCATAACGACCCCTCCTCAAACTCTTTGATGAACCCGGGCTTGATCTGCATCCCCAGTTCAAATATCTTGCCGGTTCGATCCCAGCCGCGGATCATATTAAATTGCTCTTCCCGGGTAAATTCGGCCTCGCCGGTATACTCTGCCAACCCCCTCTGCTGCGCCAACTGCTGCATCACTTCTCCGGCCAGCTTTTGAGCATCCTCCATCTGCAGGCCGGCGCCTTTACGGATCGTTCCGCCTATCCCGTCATGGTCGGTAAAGTAATATCCTTTCTCGGTATCGATATGCAGATTAAAGGCCAGGGTAGGCCGGGCTACAGCGGCACCCAGGGCATTGGCAATCGGTGCCAGGGCATGGATAAAGCTATCCGCTTTCATCCTGGCGGCCAGTACCGGAACAATGGCACCTGCCGCGGCGCCGATACCAATAATTCGTTTGACTTCAAATTTACGGTTATGCACCACTTCCCAGACACGATAGGCGGGTTCATTTTCCCATTCGCTAAAAATATTCTCCATAGCAGACAGCAACTGTACCATAACCATGTTCTCCACTGCTTCCAGCAGCGCTGCTGCGTCGAGGTTCGCTTGCGCCTGCAAACGCTGCAGACTTTGCCGGGATTTTTCAGCTTCGCCTACACTCAGTTCGTATTTACAGTTAAAAATATCCGTTATGGTTGCATTATCTCCGCCAAAACAGGCTGCCGGTCCTCTTCTGACCGGATCTATATAAATTCCCCTGTCCGGCTTATAGCAGACCGGACTGTCACCACCCAGGGGCAGCGAGCGGGTCGAAATGGCCTTGATATGGGTAAAGTTTTCGTTGATGCGTGCTCCCCGCGAAGCATAGAGGGGCTGTCCATCCAGCAGCAGAGAGATGTCGGTGGTGGTGCCGCCGATGTCCAGAACCACGGCGGTAGCAGCCTGGCCGGTCACCGCCGCCGCACCCATGGTGCTGGCCGCCGGCCCGGACAGAATCGTTTCACAGGGATACTGCAGCGCATGCTGCAGGGGCATGGTACCGCCGTCGGCTTTGAGGATATCCAGCGGAACCTTGGCCAGACCTCGTTCCTGTATAGCCTTTTCAATGTCATGGGCAAACCCTGCCCAGCGTTCCCGGGTCAGCAGCGAATAATAGGAAGTGGCGATACGGCGCAGATAATTTAATTGCCCGGCCAGTTCGGAGCCTATTCCCACTTCTGCCTGCGGATATTTTTCCCCGATGATGTCACGGATGGTTTGTTCATGGTGGGGATTACGGTTGGAAAATTTCCCAACCACGGCGATTTTCCTTAAGCCGCTGGCGCGAATCTCTTCTACTATAGCTTCGATTTCCTGGCGCTCAAGCTTTTCCGTTTCCCGACCGCGAAAATCGATGGCGCCTTTGACAATAAAAGTACGTGGAAATATTTGTAGATATGAAAAGGGAAGGCCCGGGCCGGGGATCAAAATCAGGGCCGGCGGTTCGCCTGCTTTGGTAGCCAGCAGGTTGGTCACCAGGGTCGTACTCAGCACAATTCTTTGTATCCCTGCCCTATCCCGACCCGAAAGCAAATTGTCCAATACTTCCAGCAGACTGGACTGCAGCTGTTGGCTGCGAGTTGGCACTTTCACCGTTTTCATAATTTGGGACTGCTGGTGGTCAAACAGCACCCCGTCGGTAAAAGTACCGCCTACATCAATACCGATCAACATGTTTTCACCCCCTGCGTTTTTCTTTCCAACTGTAAAGGATCATCAAGGCTTCGCGGGCACTCAGGCTGTCCAGATCGAGATGATCCAGTTCTTCCAGAATTTCATTCGGTCCCTCCTCGAAAAGGCTAATCTGCTGTACCTCAGGATGTCGGGCCGGTATTTCGGCACTCTCCAATGCGGCCAGGACTTCATAGGACCGGTCAATGACCGTGCGCGGCAAACCGGCCATCTGGGCTACGTGTATACCGTAGCTCTTGTCCGCTTTGCCAGGCAAAACTTTTTTTAAAAACGTCACCGTATCTACTGATTCCATAACCGAAACCGAGAGGTTTACGATCCCCTTTTTCTCTTCTGCCAGCCGGGTCAGCTCATGGTAATGGGTGGCAAAAAGAGTGCGGGCTTTGACTTTGTCATGAATATATTCACTGACCGCCTGGGCGATGCTCAGTCCGTCATAGGTGCTGGTGCCGCGGCCGATCTCATCGAGAATTATCAGACTGTTGGCGGTGGCATGGTTTAAAATATGGGCCAATTCCACCATTTCCACCATAAAAGTACTCTGCCCGGCTGACAGGTCATCGGCCGCCCCTACTCTGGTAAAAACCCGATCCACGATACTGATCCGGGCTTCATCGGCCGGAACGAAACTGCCAATCTGGGCCATAATATTTATTAATGCGGCCTGACGCATATAGGTGCTCTTGCCGCCCATATTGGGGCCGGTGATAATGGCAAAGCGATTGTCCCGGTTGTCCATCATTATATCATTGGGAACAAAGCGGGTATCATTAAGTGATTGCTCCACCACCGGGTGACGACCTGCTTTAATCTCAAGTCTGCCATCCCGGGTTAAATGGGGACGGATATAATCATTCAGAAAAGCAACCTGGGCCAGGGAGAGCAGACAATCAAGCTCCGCCACCGCCTTGGCGCTGGCTTGAATCGCGGGAATAAAAGGCTCCAGCTTTTGTTTAATTTCCATAAAGCAATCGTATTCCAGCAGGTAAAGCTTTTCATGGGCTCCCAGAATTTTATCTTCATAATTTTTTAATTCTTCGGTTATGTAACGTTCCGTATTGACCAGGGTTTGTTTACGTATGTAATCGGCCGGCACCATGCTCAGATTCGATTTGCTGACTTCAATGTAATAACCGAAAACCTTGTTGTAGCCGACCTTAAGATATTTCATGCCGGTGCGGGTTTTTTCCCGGTTTTCGTACTCCAGCAGGAAGTTCTTGCCCTGAGCGCCCAGGGCCTTCAGTTCATCAATATCCTCCCGGTATCCGCTTTTGATAATACCGCCTTCCCGTACCGTCAACGGAGCCTCTTCATCTATGGCGGAATCGATGATATCATATACTTCGGCCAGCGGATCAAGAGCAGCAATTTCCCTGAGGATCTCACTGCGGCTGTCCCGAAGGATATCCTTGACCGCCGGTAAAAGTGCCAGGGATTGTTTCAGCGCCAGCAAATCCCGGGGATTTAGCAGGGGACTACCCAGTTTGCCGCTTAATCTTTCCAGATCGTAGATTTTATTGACCAGATCCCGCCCGGACTGGCGCAGGCTAATATCAGCCCACAGTTCTTCAACCCCGTCCAGACGTTTATTAATTGCTTCCAGGTTCATCAGCGGCTGTTCCAGCCAGCGGCGCAGGGCACGCTTGCCCATAGGGGTGCGGCATTGATCGAGAATATCGAGCAGTGATCCTTCTTTGCGGTTCTGGCGGATGGTGGAGGTTAGTTCCAGGTTGCGGCGGGTAAAACCGTCCAGTTCCATGTAATCACTGCTGCGATAGATCTGCAGCCTGTCTATATGCAACAAGCGGCTTTTCTGGGTCGTATAAAGAAAACTAACGATCATTGCCGCAGCCAGGGCCCCGGCATGACAGCCTGTAATCTCCCATTCATCAAGTGATTCCTGTCCGAAATGAGCAGAGAGCACCTGACGGCTTTGCTGCAGATCCAGATCATCATCGGGAAAACCGGTAAATAAAAAGTCATTGCCCAGGGGCTTGTCTTCCCATAAAGAATTACGGGTCAGGCGGGCAGAAAGCAAACACTCGGCCGGTGCTACCCGCTGCAATTCGGCCTGCAGATCCTGTAGGGCATTTTTGCTGTTAATTTCAGTTAACTGAAATTCACCGGTGGAGATATCAATATAAGCAAAACCGATCGTTTCTTCATTAATATCAACTGCGGCCAGATAATTGTTGGCACCTTCATCAAGCATGAAATCTTCTATTATCGTCCCGGGACTTATGATACGGGTGACTTCGCGTTTGACGATTCCGCTGGCCTGTTTGGGATCTTCAACCTGCTCACAGATGGCCACTTTATACCCGCGGCTGATCAGGCGCGGCAGGTAATTATTGACGGCATGATAAGGGATTCCGCACATGGGAACCTTTTGCTGTCCACCGTCACGGGAGGTCAGTACGATTTCCAGTTCCCGAGCAGCCAGCACTGCATCTTCAAAAAACATTTCGTAAAAATCGCCCAATCGGAAAAACAAGATGGCATCCTGATGCTTGGATTTGACATCCAGATATTGTTCGATCATGGGTGTGAATTTGGACAAACCGACCCTCCCTCTCCGTATGAGAAAAGGCTTAGATCAACAGATCAAGCCTTTTAAAATACAAGATTTTGCAAGATTTATTGCCTTACATTACACCGCAGCCACCGCCGCAGGAATCGCATCCGGAAGAACAAGTATCGCCACCGGATATGGCCTGATTTAAGGCAAAGTAAACTCCCTGCATGAGATTGTCAAACTTCTCCTGTACACTGATCAGTTCCTGAATCAGCGGATTTTTGTTGATCTCCTGTTCTATGACCTCGATATTCTCTTCCTCTTGCTGGGTAACATTCATGCCGTCCTGCAATTTGTTTTCCATTTGCGTCTGGGCTTCTTGATAACGCATGATCAGTCCGTATGCGGCAGAATCTTCACTGAGTTTAACCTGCATTTCTCTTAATGCATCAACTTCCTTGGATTGGGCAATGGCATTGCCAAGTTCAAAAGCCATTTTGATGATTTCTTCGGTTGTCATAGGTTTCTCCTCCTTAATATTTATGGGCAATAATTCTTAATTCTTCAATTCTTGTGGTTAAATAGCAGAGCTAATTTAAATTCCGAAAATCTCCTTCTTCCCTGCCCCACCAGATACGGGCGGGTAAATAGCGGAACTAAATTTTAATCCGCCGGTATTTCTCCAAAAATTGAAAATGTCTTCCCTGCAGTTATTTTAACATTAATCAACTGGCCAATTAAATCCTTTGGCCCAGAAAATATTACGATATGATTAGTACGGGTTCTGCCTGTCAAGCGCTCGGGATTGGTCTTGCTGGGCCCATCCACCAGGATTTCCAGGGTCCGGCCCTCCAAAGCCTGATTTTTCTGCAGTGCAATATCATATTGTAATTTATTTAGCTGCATCAGCCGTTCTTGTTTCACCGGCAATTCGATCTGATCTTCAAAGTTCGCCGCCCGGGTGCCGGTCCGTACGGAATACATAAAGGTAAAGGCAGCATCAAAGCGCACCTTTTCCACCATATCCAAGGTATCCGCAAAATCAGCTTCGCTTTCCCCGGGAAATCCTACAATCAAATCAGAGGTAACCGATACCCCGGGGATACGCTCGCGCATTTTATGCACCAGTTCCAGGTAATGTTCACGCGTATAACCGCGGTTCATGCGTTTCAACACCCGGTTGCTACCCGCCTGCAAAGGTACATGGATATGCTCACAGAGTTTTTCTCCTGCCGCGATCGTATCGATCAGCGCATCCGACATATCCTTGGGATGGGATGTCATAAAACGGATCCGCTCCAGACCATCAACTTTGTCTGCCAGTTGCAATAACCCGGCAAAATCCATAATCTCACTGGCCCCCCGCCCATAGGAGTTTACATTCTGTCCCAGCAGCGTGACTTCCTTAAACCCTTCACCAGCCAGTTGTTCCATTTCCCTTACAATATCACGGGCACTGCGGCTGCGTTCCCGGCCCCGGGTATAGGGAACGATGCAGTAACTGCAGAAATTGTTGCAGCCGTACATGATATTGACAAAGGCACTGACCCCTTCCCGTCTGGTGGAAGGCAAATTCTCGATAATTTCCCCGTGTCGGTTCCAAACTTCAATTACTTGGTTTTCACCGGATTTGATTCTGTCCAGCAAAACAGGCAACTGGTGCAGGTTGTGGGTACCGAAAACAATATCCACCCCTTTGCGTTTCAGCTTCTGGACTACCTCCGGCAATTGCGCCATGCAGCCGCCGAAGGCGACGATCATTCCGGGTTGGCTGCGTTTGATTTTCATAACTTCGCCCAGTTTGCCGTAGACCTTGTTCTCGGCGGAATGGCGTACGCTGCAGGTATTAAAGACGACCAGTTCAGCCTCTTCCAGAGGAACCTTGCTATATCCTTCTTGCTCCAGCAAACCGCCGATTATCTCTGTATCACGGGAATTCATCTGACAGCCGTAGGTTAATATATGATATCCCCCTTGCGGGGATTTTGTCTCCTTCATAGCTTAATAACCTCCTTGCCATATATATTATACTGTTTTATAAAAAAATAGCTATTTTGCAGATGCAAAACAGCTCAGATCTTCAACAGCCAAACAGCCAAGGGGACGGTTCTTGTGGCTGGTTTATTTGTCTAAGAACCAGCCACAAGAACCGTCCCCTTGGCTGTTATGGTTATATTCTTATTGGATTGAATAATATGGGTTAAGCCTCAATTTTATTGGTCTTTCTCCAGATATTTAATTTTTCCGCTTCTTTAATTAAATCATCGCGGAATTGGGGATGGGCTAATCCGATCAGTAATTCCGCCCGCTGCCAGGTCGGTTTGGATCGCATTTGTACTGCTCCGAACTCGGTTACTATATAATCCACCTGCTGACGGGGGATGGTAACGATGCTGGCCGGAGTAAAAGTAGGTACGATACGCGAGTGCAGGTTGCCATCCTTATCCTTGTAGGAAGAGGTCATGCACAGGAAGCTTTTGCCGCCGCGGGAGTACTGTGCCCCCAGTACGAAATCCCACATACCGCCATTACCGGATATCTGCACCGGGCCTTTGCTTTCCCCGTTTACCTGGGTGTAAAGATCGACTTCAACACAATTGTTGATGGAAACCATGTTGTCGATCTGGGCAATAACCCGCGGATCATTGGTGTAATTGACCGGATAGGAAGCAAAGGCAGGATTATTGTTCATGTACTCATACAACTTATGGCTGCCGATGGCGAAGGTGTAGGCAACCCTGTTCCTGTCTATTCTTTTGGCACGACCGTTTAATCGTCCTGATTCCATCATATCCATATAGGCATCAACCACCATTTCGGTATGGCCGCCCAAATCCTTTAAATCAGAATCAGCGATCATCCTGCCCACAGCATTGGGCATACCGCCAATACCAAGCTGAATACAGGAACCGTCGTGGACATAATCCATTATGTGACGGGCAATTTGCTTGTCGGCTTCACTGGGAATAGCTCCGGGAATATCAGGCAACAGATCATCTTCCGGAGCTTCAACGATATAATCCACCTGGGAAATATGCACAGATTCCTCTGCGCCCCCCAAACAAACTGGAACATTTTTATTGGCCTCAACGATGACATAATCAGCTACTTCAAGGTTGGCCATTGTTTCCGAATTTTGCGGCCCCAAATTAAACCAGCCATTTTTATCCATCGGACAAACCCTGATTATTACAACATTTCTATGCTGGGCAATTCCATCCCGATAAAGACTGGGAGCCTGATGATATAATATCGGCGAATAATAGCACAATCCATAACTCTGCAATACCCTGGCTATTTTGCTAAATTGCCAGTCATGATATGTGAAACTATCCCTGACTTTGGCAACTTCAGGCACCGGCGGAATTGTAACTGCACAAAAGACCTTGACGTCCCGCAACTCTGTTCTTTTGGCCAGCGCCTGATCACAAAGCACCGGTTTGCCATTAAAAAAGCCATAGTCAACGATATCACCCGATTTCACACATTTGACCGCTTCCTCCGCTGAGACTAGTTTGCGGCGGTATTCTTCCTGATACATCCTACTCCCCCTTACGTTCTTTTTAAAATAGTAATTAATCAGTTCCCAAAAATATTATAATAGTTTTACTTGAATTAATATTTGGAAATATAAAAATATTCTATATTATTTTATCATAGATGAGAGTCTATATATGATGAATTAAGGGAGAAGCATATTTTAATATTGTAATATACCACGATGTTAGGATAATTAAAACGGACGATATTACTTAGATCAATATTATTACCGCAGTGATCACTGACCTGGATTGAGTTGGCTAAGCGGTTCAACGCTTGGGCTCCGTATTGATTTTTGGAGTAGTAACCGTTGTAAATCTCCATTGACGAAAAAATTATCCTTGTATTTGCAAACTGATATCTGCAGTGATAACCGCCGTAAATCTCTGCAGGCAGTAAAAAACCCACTCCTACAGCGTATTAAGGTACGCTTAATGAGTGGGTTGCATCAGCTTTTTTTATACCGTTAAAGATAATCGGAGGCTTTTTTGATCCTGGATGCTTTACTGCTTTGCGGAAAACAAAATAACCGTCCCCCAGTTTTATGCTTTTTTCAATAATTCATCGATACTTTGTTTGACTTCGCTGGTCATTATCCCTCCGGCAAACTTCGGCTCTCCATTTATCAAAGTGATCGGATACGGATATCCCATTTGCAATACCCGATTCATAATCGGATAATTATCCAAACCGACTTTATCGACATCAACATATTTCACTTCCACCTGATCACCAAACTGTCGGTTAAGTTCAGTTGTCATTTCATTAACCAAATCTTCATAATTAACAGTTGTTCCGCAACTGGCTGCCGACGAGCAGTCACTGCTGCAGTTTCAGCCGCCGCTCATTATCCGGGTTCCCTGCAGGACTTCAACCAGGAATTTTTGTTTATTGTCGGGCATAAACCTGCTCCTTTCATTATTCCGGTATTTTTATAAGTCATACTTCAAAAGCATCATAGCAGGTATATGCAAAAATAGCAAGCAGCAGCCATCGTATTTAATTCTTAGAGCCATTTCCAATAAGCAGCACAAAAAACTGCAGGTTCCGATGCTTTGGCCGGAACCTGCAGTGAAATATTTAGTGTGTTTGCCAGACAGACTTAACGGATATTTTCTTCTGCTATGTCAATCGCGCTGGTATCGCCCATGGCAATAACCCGCTGAATGGTAAAGATATCGGGCAGTACGTTCAGGGTATAGAATCTGGCACTGGCAATCTTGCCCTTGTAGAAACCGGCATCATAGTGATTTTCACCGATTTCGGCCAATTTTTTGGCGGCCAGAACAGCCTGATCCAAAATGCACATAGCACAATAGATCATTGAGGTGGCATGCAGGATACGAGTGGCAAATAGACCCAGCATCTGGATTTTGCCCGAGGTCATATAGCCATTAAAGGAACCCATAATGCCCCCATATGCTGCGAAGGCTTCTTCGAAGACTTTCATTACATCTTCAAATCCGGCGGCTTCTTTGTTGGCAGCAATGAATTTGCCTGCTTCACCAAAGAAGCTCATCAGTACTTTGCCTTTTTTCATGGTGAACTTGCGGGCGCAAAGATCAAGCGCCTGGATATAGTTGGTTCCTTCCCAGATGGAGAATATTTTAACGTCACGGGCATACTGGGCTACCGGATATTCTTCAATAAAGCCATACCCGCCATAGCACTGGATGGCATCGCAGATCAGATCCCAGGCCATATCTGAAGCATAAGCTTTACAGAGTGGGTTGCCAATATGGAACATCAGATTGCTGAATTCTTTTTCTTCCGGATCATCACTGTCATGGGACATATCAATATAGTAAAAGGTTTTCATGATCATGGCGCGGATGGCTTCAATGCAAGCCTTCTGTTTCATCAGCATGCGTCTGATATCTTCGTGCTCAATAATCCTGACTGCAGGTCCTTTCATATCCAGCAATTTAGCCGACTGAACTCTTTCCTTGGTATATGCAATGGCCTGCTGATAAGCGGCGTTGGCGGTACCCAGGGCCAACATACCGGTTCCCAGTCTTTCTTCGTTCATCATCTGGAACATCTGAGCCATTCCTTCAGCTTTGCCGTCTTCGCCGGGAGGATTGCCGATCAGCCAGCCAAAGCACTTATCGTTTTCGCCGAAAGCAAGCTGGCAGGTGGGTGAGCCTTTAAGTCCCATTTTATGCTCGATTGCAACAGTTAAAACATCATTACTGTCACCGAGTGAGCCATCTTCATTGACCCAGATTTTAGGAACGATAAACAGAGACAGGCCGCCAGTTCCTTTGCGGGCACCATCTACTCTGGCCAGAACCAAATGGACAAAATTGTCGGCAATATCATGATCACCGGCAGTGATAAACATTTTGCTGCCTTTAATCTTATAAAGACCGGGAGTATCAGTGGAAAAAGCTTTAGTGGCAGCATTGCCAACATCAGAGCCGGCACCGGCTTCGGTTATACACATCGTTCCGCCCCATTCGCCGGAGAACATTTTGGGCAGGAACCTTTCTTTCAATTCAGGGCTTGAATATGTTTGAATAACGCCTCCTGCACCTGCAGTCAGTCCATAATATGTTGCAACCGCCGGAGAAGCATTGATCAGCATTTCACCGGTTGCTGCACTTACAACCAGAGGTAAACGCCCTTCCACTTCACGATCGGCACTCTGCGGTCCCAGGCCGGCATCCATAATTGTGGCATAGGCCTTTTTCACAGCTGGTGGAGTAACCACAACCCCGTCAACAAATTCCAAACCGATTTCATCACATTCAGTATTGGCAGGAGCCAAGACATCGCGGCAAATTTTGTAGCAAACATCAATAAAGGAATCAATATCATCTTTCGTATAATAATCGCGATAAGCTTCCATACCAAAAAGTTTGTCCATATCCAGCCATTCTTTCAGAATAAACATCTGATCTCTGGTGTCATAAATGAAATTACCTGCACTCAATCCAATACCCTCCTTATTTAATCCCAAAATAATTTCCGTCCTGGCTTAAAAAACTATTTGCAATATAGTTTTTTACCTATACAACGCTTTCGCTGCAAAAAACATTTCCAGCAGTGTGTTTTAAAATATCCACTCCCCCTTACGATGTATTTGGTCATCAATGACCCGTTACCGGTTCCACAATGCAGAATAATTTGAATAGCTTAAATATTAGGAAATGTTCTAAATATTAAGCATCATTTTAACACAGAGCCATATTAACAAAAAAGAAAATT
>ENA-UOXR01003046-UOXR01003046.1-bioreactor-metagenome-genome-assembly--contig:-NODE-3046-length-14680-cov-5.455179_pt1 | contig 14680 bp, 9 predicted proteins | sample MGYA00238164_ERZ764825 | MGnify/ENA primary metagenome ERZ764825 (study PRJEB28920, sample SAMN05720171) | bioreactor metagenome | isolation source: Anaerobic biogas reactor | place: USA:Washington...
CTCGACGCTGGAGGCCGCCGATGGCTGGTATTCGGGCGCATTCGTCCTGGAGAGCGTGAGCTGCGCGCTGTACATCCTGATGCGCCACGGCGACGACCCCGAGGAGGCGCTGGTGCGTGCCGTCAACGACACCAAAGATAGCGACACCGTAGGCGCCATCGTGGGCGCGGCCGTGGGCGCGCTACACGGCACCGCGGCTCTGCCTCGTCGCTGGGTGGATGGCCTTACTGGACGTACGGCCGCTGACGACGACGGCCGCATCGCTACGTTGCTCTCGCAGGCCCGCGCGGCGTTCTACGCCTAGCGATCGGCCCCAAGCGCGAACCGCTTGCGCAGCCGGGGCCACGCCGACACAGCGTGCGCCTTTGCTTGCGGCCCGCGAATACGCTAGACTCGGTGTGTCGAGAGAGCGCATGGCCCCACCCCACTGAGGCCGATGGGGTGCGGCAGGCATCATCGTCAGCAGTGGCTCAATACCAGCGGAGGGGCCCGTGGCAGACACGATGACGTCACGCGAAAGGCTGTGGGCAGCGCTGAGCGGCGAGCAGCCCGACCGGGTGCCGATCTGGATGCTCTACCCCCGCGAGCGGCTGGGCTATTACGCCGACGTACACGCTTTGCCCAGCTATGCCCGCGTCATGCCCACGATCTGGAACCAAACCGACTGGCTCGACCGTCGTAGCATTCCCGCCCCGCCGTTCTACACGGCCGACGCTCAGAGCGAATCGTCAGTCGAGGTCGTCCAGGATTGGACCATCACCCGCTCGGTGCTGCACACCCCCCTGGGCGACCTGGCATCGGAGGTACGCACGCATCGGCGCAATGCCGCCGGCGCGCGAACGGTCTACGCCTGTAATAGCGTCGACGACCTGGAAAAGATCCTCTCCATCCCGTACACGCCCGTCGAGCCGAATTTGACCGACTTTGGCCGAGCCGCCCAAGAGCTCGGCGACGCCGGGCTGATGATGGTCAACCTGGGCATGCCAGTGGGCGTCCTGCATGGCCTGGTGCCGCCGGACCTCTTTGCTCTCTGGACGCTGACCGACCTGGATGCCATGGTCCGTTTTACCGAGGTCATGTTCGAACGCGAGTATGCCTTTCTGGAGAAGGCTCTCGGGGCGGGCGCGGGGCCGGTGTTCTTTGCCGTCGGCACCGAGTTTGTGGCGCCGCCCATGTGCTCGCCCAAGGCGTTTGACGCCCTGATCACCCCCTATGATGCGCCGCTCTTCGAGCTGATCCATCGCTATGGCGGGCGGGTGATCGTCCACCACCACGGCAACACCCACGCCATCCTGGAGCGCATCGCCGCCCTGGAGCCGGACGGCATTCAGCCCATCGAGGAGCCGCCGGTGGGCGACTGCACCCTCGCCGCAGCCAAGCAGCGCATCGGCGAGCAAGTCTGCCTGATCGGCAGCGTGCAGTACGACGACTTTGAGCGGCTGACGCCGGACGAGATGGAGGCCTTGGTGAGGCGGCAGCTGCGCGACGCCGCCGATGGCGGCGGCATGATCCTGGCGCCAACGGCAGGGCCGTACGCGGCCGACCTCTCTCCGCGAGCTCAGGAGAATACCCTTCGGTTCATCGAGGCGGGGAAGCGATGGGGCCGCTACCCCCTGGCCTGGGATTGACGGTCTGGCCCCCGAACAAGGCGACCATAGGAGGGCAGTAGGAATGAGACACCTAAAGCACGAGGCCGAGTTCTGTGTCGTGGGCGGAGGCCTCTCGGGCATGGCCGCCGCCATCGCCGCGGCGCGCCACGGCGTCAAGACCGTGCTCATGCAGGATCGACCCGTCCTGGGTGGCAACGCCTCCTCGGAGGTCCGCATGTGGGTGTGCGGCGCCCGCGGCCGCGATAACCGCGAGACCGGCATCGTCGAGGAGATCCTGCTCGAGAACCTGTACCGCAACCCGATGCGCAACTATACCATGTGGGACGCTATCCTCTGGGCCAAGGTGCGCTACCAGGAGAACCTCACGCTGCTGCTGAACTGCTCCTGCAACGACCTGGTGATGGATGGCGACCGGATCCGCTCGGTCAAGGGGTGGCAGGGCACCGCCGAGACCTGGCACACGGTGGAGGCCGATCTGTTCGCCGATTGCTCCGGCGACAGCGTGCTGGCGCCGCTGTCGGGGGCCGAGTTCCGCGTGGGCCGCGAGGCCAGCTCCGAGTTTGACGAGTCGATCGAGCCAGAGCAGGCCGACAAAAAGACCATGGGCATGAGCTGTCTGATCCAGGCGCGAGAGACCGACCGCCCCCAGCGGTTCATCCCCTTCCCGTGGGCCGAGGTCTACCCTGGCGAGGACAGCCTGCCGCATCGCGACCATCGCTTGCCCCAATCCAACTTTTGGTGGATCGAGCTGGGCGGCGAGCAGGATAGCATCCACGATACCGAAAGAGTACGCGATGAGCTGCTGCGAGCCGCTTTTGGCATCTGGGATCACATCAAGAATCGCGGCGACCATGGCGCCGACAACTGGGCGCTAGAGTGGATCGGGTTCCTGCCCGGCAAGCGCGAGAGCCGTCGCTATGTGGGCGACCACATCCTGTCGCAGAACGAGGTACGAGCCCAGGGGCGCTTTGACGATCTGGTGGCCTATGGTGGCTGGCCGATGGACGACCATCACCCCGGCGGCCTGCGCTGGGAGGGCGAGCCGACCATCTTTCATCCGGCGCCGTCGCCCTTTGGCATCCCGTACCGCTGCCTCTATTCGCGCAACATTGCCAACCTGTTCTGCGCCGGCCGGAACATCAGCACCAGCCATGCCGCCCTCAGCTCGACGCGGGTGATGGCCACCTGCGCCCTGCTGGGCCAGGCCGTGGGCACGGCCGCCGCCCTGGCGACCCACCATGCTCTGACGCCGCGCGGCGTCTACCAAGAGCGGATCGACGAGCTCAAGCAGACCCTGATGGACGATGACTGCTACCTGCCCTGGAACGCCCGCGCCGTGCCCGACCTGAGCCGAACGGCCCAGCTCACGGCGACCGAGGGCGACCCGGAGCCGTTGCGCAACGGCATCGACCGCCCCATCGGTGACGACTATAACGGGTGGGTGGCGACCAAGGGGGCCTCGGTCGAGTATCGCTTTGCCGAGCCCCAACCGGTGCGTAGCGTCCGGGTGGTCTTTGATAGCCATCTGAACCGCACCGGCCAGAACATGCCCTGTGCCTACCCGCTGCAAGCCGAGCCCGCCAACGTGCCGCCCACGATGGTGCGGGCCTTTCGCCTGGAGGCGGAAGACGACGCAGGCCGCTGGACGGTCGTGCATCGCGAGCATGAGAACTATCAGCGGCTGGTGCGCGTCGCCACCGATCTGACCACGCGGGCCGTGCGACTGGTCCCCGAGGAAACCTGGGGCGGCGATACAATGCGGCTGTTCGCTTGGGACCTGGACAAGTGACGCCAGGATAGAGCCGCATTGCGAACCGGATAATCGAACACACGCGGGCGACGCTGCAGAAGGCTGCGCCCGCGTGTGCGTTTCACCTGTCCACGCTCGGGGACGCCGTTAAGCCCCACAGCAACCGCGTGCATCCAAGGAGGTGAGCCGACGATGAGCCCATCCGCTCAGCAGGTTCATGGCAGCCAGAGTTCGTGGCTGGTAGAGCTCCAGGAAAAGGCGACCAACGTCGGGGTCGCGGGCCTCTACGCAGCCGGGCTGGTGCTGGCCTTTAGCCAGGAGATGCTGGCCCAGAATCCCGTGCGTCTGTGGTTGCCTGTGGCGGTGCTGCTCCTGACGGGGGGGATCGCCCTGCTGCTCCGATGGACGCCTCCAGTTGCCCGGACGCTGCTCATCATCACCATGGCGGCGCTGACGCTCCTCATCGTCAATCCTGGCGGGATCGCGGTGGCCGCCCCGTTGCTGGGGCTGACGGTGCTGCTGGCGGGGCTGGTGATTTCCATGCGCGTGTCGCTCCTGACAGCGCTGCTACTCACGCTCGTGCTGTACGCCCGATCGCCGCTCCTGCCAGCCCTCGGGGTAGCGGAGCGCACAGCCACGCTCATTGCCATCTGGGGTGCGGCCGGCTTGCAGTGGCTGGTGCTGCACCACCTCTCGTGGACCGTACACTGGGCCTGGAGCGGCTATCACGAGAACCGGGCCGCCTTGGAGCGCGCCCGAGACCTCCAGGTGCAGCTCTTTGAGACCATGGAGGACCTGTCTGGCGCCAACGCTCAGCTCACGCGACTGAACCAGCTCGCCAACAACCTGCGGCAGGTGGCCGAGGACGAGCGCCAGGCCAAGCAGCAGTTTGTGGCCAACGTGAGCCACGAGCTGCGCACGCCCCTGAACATGATCATCGGGTTCTGCGAGATGATCACCCAATCGCCGCGGATGTACGGCGAGGACGTTCCCCCCAAGCTGCTGGCCGATCTCACCGTCGTCTTGCGAAACGGCCAGCACCTCTCCGAACTGATCAATGACGTCCTGGACCTGAGCCAGGTGGATGCCGGCATGATGGCGCTCTCCAAGGAGCGGTGCTCGCTTCGAGACATTGTGAACTCGGCAGTGCTGGCCGTGCAGCCGCTATTTCGCTCCAAGCAGCTCTCGCTAGAGGTCGAGATGCCGTCCGACCTGCCGATGCTGTACTGCGATCGCACCCGTATCCGCGAGGTCGTCCTCAATGTGCTCAGCAACGCTGGTCGCTACACGGAGGAGGGTGGCTGCAGGATCAGTGTCAGGCGGCAGGGCGGCGATCTGGCGATCAGCGTCTCCGATACCGGCCCGGGCATCGCCCCAGAGGCGCAAAAGCGGATCTTTCGTCCGTTTGAGCAGATCGACGGCACGCTGCGGCGGCGCTATGGGGGCACCGGACTGGGGCTGTCGATCAGCAAGAGCTTTGTTGAGCTTCACGGGGGGCGCATGAGCCTGGCAAGCGCACCCGGGCGCGGCACGACCATCCACATCGTGCTGCCCATCGAGACACCCACCGCGGTTGACCCCGGGGCGTTGCGCTGGTTCAACCCCCACCGCCCCTATGAGGAGCGGACGCGCCCGACGCGCTTTCGCCCCGAGGCCGTGCGCGCTCGTCTCGTGGTGGTGGAGCAAGGCGAGGCCATGGGCCGGCTGCTGGACCGCTATGTGGATCAGGTCGAGGTTGTGACCGCCAGGTCGCTGGCCGAGGCCCGTGAGGAGGTCATGCAGAATCCAGCGCTAGCCATCTTGATCAACGATCTGGACGTGGGCTCGGCGCTAAAGAACCTGGGCTCTGACGCGCCACTCCCGCCCGGTATCCCTATCATGGTGTGTGGCATTCCGGCCACCGAGGACGCGGCCAGCCTGCCCGGAGTCAGCGCCTACCTGCTCAAGCCGGTGTCCCGCGCGCGCATGCTGCAGGCCTTGGATGCGTTGCCCGGGCCCATCGAGAGCCTGCTGCTCATCGACGACGAGCCCGACGCGTTGCACCTCTTCCGCCGGATGCTCTCCAGCGCCGAGCGGGGCTACCGGGTGATGCGCGCCAGCAGCGGCGTGCGCGGGCTCCAGATCCTTGCGAACCAGCACCCGGACGTCGTGCTGCTGGACCTGGCGATGCCAGACATGGACGGCTATGGCTTCTTGCAGGCCAAGAACGAGGATCCTGCCCTGCGGGATATTCCCGTGATTCTCGTCTCGGCCCGCGATCCGCTGGGGCACCCGCTGGTGAGCAACGCGCTGGCGGTCACCAGTGATCGTGGGCTTTCGGTGCGACGCCTGCTAGCCGCCATTGGCGCCCTGACCGAGGTGCTATCGCCTACGGCAGCACGCGAGCCAGGGCAGATAGCAGCTCCTCACGGCTAACCGGCTTGCGTATAAAGGCGGCGGCCCCCAGGGCGAGGGCGAGCTCCTCCTGGGGCAGGATGGTGCAAACCAGCACGGGGATCTCGCGGGTGGCGGGGTGCTCTCGCAGCCGGCCCAGCAGCTCCCAGCCATCGGTGCCCGGTAGCATCACGTCTAGGACGATGGCCTCTGGATGAGCCTCGGCGGCCATCTCCAGGATGCGCTCGGGCTCGAGCAGTGGCAGCGGACGATAGTGCGTGTCCTGCAGATAGCGCTCGAAAAGCCTCAGCGCATCGGCGTTGTCATCCACGAACAGAATCTGTGCCTCCCGGGCCTGGGCCAGGGTCACTCGAGCGTAGAGGCGCTCATCAGGCTCGCCTCCGCAGAGGCGCACCGAAAGCGTGGCCCCAAAAGTCTCCACCAGCTGACGCGCCATGGCGAGGCTATCCTCCACCGCTGGCAGGGGTTGATCGGCCTCCCCCGCAGCCGGGGCGATGGCCCGAACCAGGAGCGCCATGCCGCCATCGGTGGTCTGCGCCGAAAGCTGCACCACACCCGACGGCGCTGAGCGCACCGCCGCCGTGAGCAGATTGATGAGCGCCTGCCGCAAGACCGCCACTTGCCCCACAACGGGAGAGAGTCCCTCGCGCAGGTGGCAGGCCAGCCGAACCTCGGCCTCATCAGCCAGCGGGCCCACCGTCCGCAGCACGCTGCGCACCAGCTCTTGAGGGGAGCTGGCCCCCCGGGGAAAGCTCCGGCGCAACCACGCCAACTCTTGCTCGCGATTGTTGGGCGCCTGCTCCGCGCCCTCGGCTTCTGGCAGCTGGCCCGCCATCTCCTCTGACATCTCGCCCAGGCCACACTCGCGCCAGAGGGCATCCGCCAGGCAGGCCACTGCCGCCTGCTCATAGCGTCGGAGCTGTCGGACGCTGACGCCGAGATCGTCGGCCACCTCGGTTTGGGTAGACTGCTCGACAAAGCGGTAGGTGAGCACGTAATAGTTGCGCCACGCCACCGCGTGGGAGGGCACGTCGGGCCCAGGCTGGAGATCGGCGACAGCCCGAACCAGTCGGTCGCTCAGCGCCCCGACGTCGGCGCCGTTGCCGAGGAGCCTCAGGAGCTCGCTCTGACGCAGGCCGCCAGGGTCATAGAGGTGCGACAGCGCCTCGCGCAGCGCCTCGGCAAACTCGTGCTGTGCCTGCTGACGAGAAGCCTGATCCATGTCTGGTGGTTGTCCTCTGAATGTCCGAAGATGCCCCCAAGCGAGTGGCATCCCTGTTATACTAGGAGGCAGCGATAGATGCAACCATGTCGCCCCAAGGGGCAGGAGGTGCACCTGCAAGCAACGCACGTGAACGCACGGGTCGTCGGAAGAGATGGAAAACTAGCCAAGGAGAACAGAATGTCTGCGAAACTCACACGTCGTGACTTTGTGAAATCGGCCGCCATTACGACCGGCATGGTAGCCTTGGCGGCCTGCAAGCCCGCCGCCACTGCGGTGCCAGAAGCGCCGTCGCAAGCGACCGCGGCCCCCGAGGAAAAGGGTACCGAGCCCACCACCGCCCCAGCGGCTACCGAGTGCCAGATGGACTGGAACCCGACGTACCCCGAGACGCCCAAGGTCTACGATCCACCAGTAGAGATGGCGGTGATCTGGGAGCCGGGCGCCGAGTATCCCGAGGGGTCCGATCGGTTCAACAACCCGATGTACAACCGCACCCTCGAGCAGACCCACATCAAGTACACCATGCACTGGGAGGGCTATGGCGAGACGGCCACCTCCAAGTTCGCCGCCGACATGGCCGCCGGCACCTTGGCCGACCAGTTCAACACCAGCGGCATCCAGCTGGAGCAGTTGATCGACGAGGATATGATCGAGGACATCTCGGACATCTGGGAGGCCACGGCTTCGCCCCTGGTCAAAGAGAAAAAGATGTACCCCGACCACAAGTGGTGGGTGCCCGCCATGCGCGACGGCAAGTTGTACGGCATCCCCTTTACCTGGGGACCAGCGTACAACGTCGACAACATGTGCATCATCCGGCAGGACTGGCTCGATGAGCTGGGCCTGGAAGCGCCGACCACCGTGGAGGGCTGGGGCGAGACCGCCCGCGCCTTCCAAGACGCCGGCCTCTGCCAGTTCGGCATCGGCGCCTGCAAGAACCTGGTCACCTGGCACATGAGCTTGGACCCCGTCTTTGGCGCCTTTGGCGTCATGCCCGGGCGCTGGGTCTCCGACGGCGCCGGCGGCGTCCAGTTCGGCACCATCGCACCGGGGGTCAAAGATGCCCTAGCAGTCATCCGCGGCTGGTACGAGGAAGGCCTCCTCAACCCCGATTTCTACACGTTCGGTGAGGGCGATGCCTACGCCGACGTCTCGGGCTCGCGAGTTGGCATCTTTGCCTCGCCCTGGTGGAACGGTGGCGCCCAGGGCAACCTGGAAGCCGAGAACCCCGGCTGGCGCTTTATGCCTTTTGACTATCCCACGGGCCCCAACGGGCTGCAAGGCCGCGCCGGATCCGGCGAGGTGCAAGCCCTGGTGTGCTTCCGCAAGGGCTTGGATCCCACAGCTATCGAGGCGGCCATCAACAACCTGAACTGGCACATGGAGATGCACGTCAACTGGCTCCAGTACCAGCAGTACGGCGAGCATCGCAATAGCCACGCCTTTGCCGAGGGGTTCGAGTGGGAATGGGACGAGAACTGCGAACTGAAGAACGGCCCAGTGCCCTACAACATCGGCGGCACCTATAGCTACATGAATGCCATCGACTTTGGCTTCCCCTACGGCATCTACCCGGCATTCCAGTACGACGTGTACGCTGATATGGCCTCCTGGTTCGATCAGGATCCGGCCAGCCTGGACAAGGCCCAGCGCTATATCGTCAACAAGCCGGGCATGGACAAAGAGGTGCAGTACTATTCCTTTGTGTACGAGACGCTGGACGTGGCCATCGCCGACGAGTACTTTGGCATCGCCACGGACCGCATGAAGGAGCTCCTCCCCGACCTGAACACGCTATCGTCGGAGGTGCTGCTCAACATCGTGCTCGGCAACGAGGATCTGGATCGCTTTGACGAGTACGTGGATGAGTGGAAGAGCCAAGGTGGTGACGAAGTCACCGCTGACGTGAACACCTGGTACAGCGAAACATACGGCTAGGCGGCTGCAGCGAACCCAAAAGCGGGCTGAACCGCCAAGAGCCTCAGCCCGCTTTTGGCTATCTATGTGGAAAGGAGACGCCATGGGCGATAGCGCCACAATCACCGCACCACAAGCTCTAGACAAGCCGGCGGCCCCAACGAAACCGTACAAGGAACCGCGCATACCCTTTTCGAGGGTCATCAAGCAGCACTGGTTGCTCTATGTGATGCTGCTGCCAGCGGTGGTACTGCTGGCGCTGTTTCACTATTACCCCCTCTGGGGTATCGGCATTGCCTTTGTGAACTTTTCGCCGGCCAAGGGCCTGCTCGATTCGCCATGGGTTGGGCTGGGCAACTTTCAGCGGTTCTTTGGCAGCCGCAACGCCATCAACATTTTGCGCAACACCATCGTCATCGCCGTCGGCAAGATCGTCCTTGGCCAGGCCTCGGCCGTCGTCTTTGCGCTGGTCTTGAACGAGGTGCGTTCTCGCGTGTTCAAGCGAGGCGTGCAGACCATCACCACGTTGCCGAACTTTCTTTCGTGGGTGATCATCGGCGGCATCATGGTGACGTTCCTGTCTACCACGGGGCCGATCAACACCACCCTGCAAGCGATTGGGGCAAAGGCGATCCGCTTCCTGGGCGATGCCTCGGTCTTTCCCTGGACGCTGATCGTTTCCGAAACGTGGAAGGGCTTTGGGTTTGGGGCCATCATCTACCTGGCAGCCCTCACATCGATCAACCCAGAGCTCTATGAAGCCGCTACGGTGGATGGCGCCAACCGCTGGCAGCGTCTGGTGAATATCACCATCCCGGGCATCGCTCCCATCATCGCGCTCATGGCTTGCCTGAACCTGGGCAGCATCCTGAACGCCGGATTTGAGCAGGTCCTGGTGCTCTACAACCCGGTGGTCTACAAGACGGGCGACATCATTGACACCTTTGTCTACCGCGTGGGTCTGATCGAGACCGACTATTCGATCGGCACGGCTGTCGGCCTCTTTAGGTCGTTCATCGGCTTTTTCCTGATCATGCTGTCGTACTGGCTGGCTGACAGGTTCGCAAACTATCGCATCTTTTAGCAAAGGAGTACTCCTCCTATGGCCATGGTCGAAGAACGCGGCGTAGCCGATCGCATCATCGATGTCATTCTCTACACCGTCTTGGCGCTGCTGGCATTAGCGTGCCTGCTACCGTTCTTGAACGTCATCGCCATCTCCTTGAGTGGTTTCACGGCCGTATCTTCCAAGTCGGTATGGTTCTGGCCCATTAGTTTCAACGTCGACAACTATGGCTACATCCTGGCCGATGACGTGTTCATCCGTTCGTTTGGCATCTCTGTTATGCGCGTCCTGGTGGGGGTCAGCCTCAGCCTGCTGGTGATGGTCGTCACGGCCTACCCCCTCTCGCGCGACAACATCTATATGCCCGGGCGCACGGTCTTCAAGGCGCTGATGCTCTTTGGCATGATGTTCGGCGGCGGCCTGATCCCTTACTTTTTGTCGTTGAGCAACTTGGGGCTCTTGAACAAGTTCGCCGTCCTGGTGATTCCTAACGCGCTCAACATCTTTAACACTATCTTGATCATCAATTTCTTCCGAGGCATCCCACCGGAGCTGTACGAGTCGGCGGTGCTGGATGGCGCCAACCATCTGCAGGTGCTGTTCCGCATCTTTTTGCCGATCTCGACCCCCGTGCTGGCCACGGTGACCCTGTTCTCGTCGGTTGGGCACTGGAACTCGTGGTTCGACGGCCTGATCTATCTGAAGGACTCGTCGCAGTGGCCGCTTCAGAGCTATCTGTATACGCGCGTCACCACGCGCATGCTCCAGTGGAACGTCTCGGGATCGGCCGACCGCGCCGGCGCGACCTTCCAACAGGCCACGCCAGAGGGGCTGCAGGCGGCGATGATCATCATCGCGACCATTCCGATCATTCTGGTGTACCCGGCCCTCCAGCGCTACTTTGTCACCGGGCTGACTCTGGGCGCCGTCAAGCAATAGCCTCGCAGAGCACGCTGCCACGCCCACCGGCCCCGCGTCGGTGTCTGCTGCTGGCAGCGTTGCTATGTCTCAGGCGGGCGGGAGGCGCTTGGTGAAACGACGCACGTTCGTGCTCGGCCTGGGGGCGACGGCTCTGGCGGGCGCTTGCTCGCCGGCCCGTCGCGCCCTCGAAAGCCTGACTCCAAGGAGATCTGCCATGCTCAGGTTGCACATCGCACCCGACGGAAACGATAGCTGGTCCGGCAGCCGGGCCGAGTCCAACGCCAGACGAACCGACGGCCCGCTGGCGACGTTAGCGGGCGCGCGAGACCGATTGCGAGCGTTGCGCGCCGCCCAAGAGCTGCCCGACGGTGGCGCCGAGGTGATCCTGGCCCCGGGCGACTATATGGTGGACGAGTCGCTCGCGCTCACGTCCGAGGACGGCGGGACCGCCGATGCCCCCATCGTCTACCGCGGCGCCCACGAATCCGGCCGCGTGCGCGTCTTGGGCGGCAAGCCGCTACGCCACTGGCAACCTGTCAGTGACCCGGCCGTGCTCCAGCGCCTCGCCCCTAGCGTGCGCGCGCGCGTGCTCGAGGCCAACCTGGCCGACGCGGGCATCGACGACCCCGCACCCCTCTCGTCCCGCGGGTTTCAGCGCCCCACCCGCCCAGCCCACCTCGAGCTGTATGTCGATGGCGAGCTCATGGCCCTGCCGCGATACCCCGCCCAGGGCTGGCTGACGATCTCGGGCCTGCCCGAGCAGACGCCCCGCGAAGACGGTCACGGCGGCACCTTGGGCCTGAAGCACAAGGGGTTTCTGTTCGACGATCCCGGCCCGGCCACCTGGGCGCCCAGCGAGGATATCTGGGCCTATGGCTACTGGGACTGGGATTGGTCGGGCACGTATGAGCGGGTGGACGTGCTGGACGCGGGCCAGGGCTTGGCGGTCACCGCACCGCCCTATTGCTGGAGCGGGTTCCGCGTGGGCCAGCGCTTTGCGTTTCTCAACGTGCTGGAGGCCATGACAGAGCCCGGCAGCTTCTATGTCGATCGCGAACGCGGACGCATCTACCTCCTGCCGCCCACGGACGCTATCCTGGCCGACGTGTGGGCCTCCACCCTGGGCGATCCGATGATCGCCCTTGAGGACGTCTCGCACGTCACGTTCCGAGGGCTCACGCTTGAGGTCACCCGGGGCGACGCCATCGTCATCAAGGGCGGCGACAACTGCCGGGTCGAGCGATGCACCCTGCGCGGCATGGGCAACCGCGGCGTCGTGCTCACAGGCGGCGAGGGGCATACCGTCACCGCTTGCGAGATGTCCCAGACGGGCGATGGAGCCGTCGAGATCCGCGCTGGCGAGCGGGAAAGCCTCACGCCCTGCAACCATAGCGTCACCCATTGCCACATCCACGGCTTTTCGCGCTGGGTCCGCTGTTACACGCCGGCGGTGCAGATTTGGGGCGTGGGCGCGACGGTATCTCACAACCACCTCCACGATGCGCCGCACTCGGCCATCATCTACTGGGGCAACGAGAACGTCCTCAGCTACAATCACATTCACCACGTCACCATGGAGACCGGCGATTGCGGGGCCATCTACACCGGGCGCGACTATACGGCGCGCGGCAACGTCGTCGCGCACAACTGGATCCATGACAGCGGCGGCGTGGGGATGGGGTCGATGGGCATCTACCTGGACGACTGCGTGAGCGGGCAGATTCTGGTGAGCAACGTGCTGGAGCGCTGCACCCGCGCGGTGTTCATCGGCGGGGGACGTGACAATGTCGTGCGCGGCAACCTGCTGGTAGAGTGCCAGCCCGCCCTGGCGGTGGACGGCCGTGGCATGGACGACCGGCCCGTCTGGCGCAGGGCGGTCATCGAGACGCTCAGAGACCGCCTGATGGCCATGCGGCCGGACGAACCACCCTATAGCGAGCGGTATCCCGAGCTGGCGACCACGCTGGCCTACTATGAACGCCATCCCGAGCCACATATCCCGCCCGAGGGCAACGTGGTCGCGGGCAACGTCTGCGTCGGCGGCACGTGGCGACAGATCCACTGGCACGCTGAGGAACAGCACTTGACCTGGGGCGAGAACCTGGTCACCGACGATGATGCCACGCGCGCGGTTGCCTTGGGGGTGAGCGAGGCCTCGCCCGAGGGGCCGTCGCTGCCGGCAGAGTTCGAGATCATCAACCTGGACGAGATCGGCCCCCAGGGCCCGGTGGGGGCATAGCATGGGGGCAGGCATGCAAGACATCGCCATGGAGCCACGAGAGATCGTTCGCCGCTGCATCGAGTTTGACGATCCGCCGCGCATCGGGCTGCATTTCCACGTCAGCCCCATCATCACGCCCAGCGGCCCGCGCGTGTGGCCGGTCACCGACTTTGCCGGCGCTTCGTACGGCGAGGATCCCGCCTTTCAGGCTGGTCCCGACGGCCGCAACGAGTGGGGCGTCAAGATGCAGAGCCCGGACCCCACCGGCGAGAACATGGGCGAGTCGCTGGATCCCCCTCTGGGCGAGGGCTGGCACCTGCTGGAGGGCTACCGATTTCCCGATTTCCGCGCCCCCGGCCGCTACGCTGGTGTCGCCGAGGCGGCCGACGCGGGACACGCCCAGGGCAAGTACGTCTACGGACACGTCCCCAGCCTGATGCTGCTGCCGATCAACCTGCGCGGCATGGGCAACTGGCTACTGGACCATGCCCTCTACCAGAGCGAGCTGGCCTACCTCCTGGAAAAGATCCTGGAAGCGCGCCTGGCCGCCATCGAGCAGTACGCCGCGGCGGGCGTCGATGGCGTCATTTCTTACGACGACATGGGCACCGACGAGCGCGGCTTTATGCGGCCCGAGGTGTTCCGGCGGCTCTATTTCGAGCCCTATCGGCGCACCATCGAGGCGCTACACGAGCACGGGATGCATTTTCTGCACCACTGCTGCGGCCAGGTCAGCGAGTATCTGGACATGTTCGTCGAGGCAGGGCTGGACGTGCTGCAACTGGACCAGCCGGAGCTGATGGGCAGCGAATGGTTGGGCGAGAATTATGGCGCCAAGCTCTGTTTCTGGAACTGCGTGGACATCCAAAAGACCCTGCCCACCAACGATCCCGCCCTCATCCAGGACGAGGCTCATCGCCAGGTGTGGCACTTGGGCCGGTACGGCGGCGGGTTCATGGTCAAGGCGTACCAGCAGCCGAACGCCGTCGGGATCACCGCCGAGGCCTCGCAGGCGCAATTCGAGGGGTTCATGCGAGTAGCCCGCTACCCGTTGGTCCCTTACCCCGAACCCAAGGAGGGTTAGGCCGTGGCGCACGACACCCTGCAACTGCAAGCCAAGATGCGCGATCTGTTCGCGGGGCCGTTCCCAGGCCACGCCATCTGGATGGACCCCGAGGGCCAGATCCGGCTGATTGAGGCCAATGGTGGCCACGGCGATTTCACCGTGTCGGACCGGCCCGTCGGGGAGTGGCTCGGCTGGGCGCTGGAGAACTATGAGCGCAAGCTGGCTTGGCACGAGGCCGTAGGCGACGACGCCATCCCATACGTCAAGCTATCCACCGGCACTCAGCTCTTTGCCGCCGCCTTTGGTTGCCCCGTGCACCAGTACGACGAGGACAACCCCTGCGCGCGGCCCATCGTCAGCACCGCCGCCGAAGCCGACAGGCTAGAGACTCCCTCGCTGGACGATCCGCCCCTGGCGCGGGTGTTCGAGCTGGGGCGGCTCGTCCGCGAGCGAGTAGGCCCCGAGGTGCCCATCGGCGTGCCAGATATCCAGAGCGCCCTGGACATTGCT
>ENA-UOXR01003069-UOXR01003069.1-bioreactor-metagenome-genome-assembly--contig:-NODE-3069-length-14594-cov-4.974070_pt1 | contig 14594 bp, 13 predicted proteins | sample MGYA00238164_ERZ764825 | MGnify/ENA primary metagenome ERZ764825 (study PRJEB28920, sample SAMN05720171) | bioreactor metagenome | isolation source: Anaerobic biogas reactor | place: USA:Washington...
CCAGGATCCCGGAAAAGTCCGAGTCCTCCTTGGTGTACGCCTCGAACACCGACACCGTCCCACCCATTTCCTCAAAGGCCACCTTGAAGAACTCGGCCAGGCCCTTGACATAGTCGTTGCCGACATCGTACAGAACCGCCGCGTTCTGGGCACCCAGTTCTCTCGCGAGCGACGCCACGACCTCACCCTGGAACGGATCCAGGAAGCACGATCGGAAGGCATACTCCTTGGTGCTACCATCCTCGTTTAGGGTGAAATCAGGGTTCGTGGCCGTTCCCGAGATCTGCACCACGCCCTCAGACTCGACGATCTCGCTAATGGGGATCGCGGCCGACGAGCAGACCGGGCCGACGATATAGTTGACCCCGTCCTCAAAGATGACCTTGTTGGCGGCCAGCGCCGCCTCCTGCGCGTCACACTTGGAGTCGCCGATCACGGCTTCGATCTCCCAACCGGCGGCCTCGGCATCCTCAAAGGCCATCAAGGCGCCGTTTCGGTTAGATTCGCCAAAGGTCTTGACGTCGCCGCTGAGCGGACCCAGGACCGCGATCTTGACCGGAAAGCCGGGGGCCGGCGGCACCAGGGCGGTCCCACCACCTACCCGGCCCACGATGTCACTGCCACCGATCCACTTGTCATAGATCTGGTCATAGACACCGTTGGCCTGCACGCGCTGGAGCCCCTCGTTAAAGGCGTCTAGCAGATCCTGCCGCTCGCCCTTGCGGACGACAACGCCATAGAACTCTTCGGTCATGGGCTCGCCCACGATCTTGAGCTTGCCGAGGAACTGGTCTGACACCAGCGCAAAGTCAGCGGCCACCGGGGTATCGGTGACGACGGCATCGATGTTGCCGTTCACCAGGTCGAGCAGCGCCAGATCGATGTTGTCGTATTCCTTCAGAGTGGCGCCCTCGATCTCCTGGATGGCAAACGCGCCCGTGGTACCGATCTGCGCGCCTACCGTCTTGCCGGGGAGATCCTCCGGGCCCACGATCTCGGTCTCGTCCGCGCGAACGACCGTGATCTGGCCGGCGTTGATATAGGGGTCGGAGAAATCATAGACCTCGAGGCGGTCATCACGAATGGTGACCGATGACATGATGGCGTCATAGTCGCCGGCTTCGAGCCCGGCAAAGATGCCATCCCAAGCCACATTCTTGAACTCGAACGCAAAGCCCATCTCCGCAGCGATGGCTGACATCAGGTCGATGTCAAAGCCGACGATCTCTTTGTTCTCGTCGACAAACTCCATCGGCGGCCAGGCCGCGTCACAAGCGACGACGATGGTCATTGAGGGTTCGGCGGTGGGCTCTGCCACCTCCGGTGCGGGCGTAGCGGTGGGCGTCGGCGAGCAAGCCGACAGCACCATCGCAGCCACCAGGATGATGGCGACGACTGGCCAAAGCTTGGCCTTCATAACAGCTCCTCCTGATACACATTCACGACGTTCGCCCTGGCCAGCCAAATAGGGCAAGCCTAGGCGATCTTCAGCTGATGTGTCGAGAAGGGCGGCCAACCCGGATGCCTCATCCTAGAGACCAAGCGCCATTGCTTATCCAAGAGCTCTTGTGGCTTGTCCCTCCCCTCGATGCAAATACCTGAGAATTGATGCCGACGATTCTACCATAACAACCTAGTCCACTCAAACAGTGCAATATGGGTCGAGGCGCCGCTTGAGAGGACGTAGCTCACTCTACCCAGTCATAGAGGTCCCGACTATGTGCAGCGTGCACAAGAGAGCGGCAGCGCGCACCGTCGGTAGTACCTTGTCAGATAGCGCCGCGTTGCGTTGACACTCTCCATGCACTATGTTAGCATGCGGCCTATAGCTTCGGCTCTTTTCAGCGTGGCCGAGGGTTGGTCAGCGCTGTACTCCAGGTGGAGGGATGGCCCCGATGGCAAGCTATCGAGATCTAGACGAGAATCCAGCGTGCATCAAGGTGGTCGGCGTAGGCGGAGGCGGCTGCAACGCCGTCAACCGGATGATCGAGGCGGGCGTAGGCGACGTCGAGTTCATCGCCGCCAATACCGATGCCAAGGCCCTCTCCATGTCCAAAGCGCCCACGCGCCTCTTGCTCGACCTTCATCAAGGCCTCGGATCGGGTGGTGACCCGGAAAAGGGCGCTCGAGCGGCCGACCATGCCAAGGATGAGTTGCGAGCTATCCTTCAGGGCGCCGATATGGTCTTTGTCACTGCCGGCATGGGCGGCGGCACGGGCACCGGCGGATCGCCCATCGTGGCCGAGGTGGCCAGCGAGCTGGACGCGTTGACGGTAGCGGTCGTCACCAAGCCGTTCCGCTTTGAGGGACGGCGACGGGCGGCGATGGCAACCGAGGGCCTCAAGAAACTCGCGGCCAACGTCGACACCCTCATCGCCATCGAAAACGACCGCCTTCTGGAGATGGTGGGGCCGCGTGCTACGGTTGAGGAGGCGTTTGCCTACGCCGATGATATCCTCCGGCAAGGCATCCAGGGGATATCCGAGATCATCACCGAGGGCGGGACCATCAACGTCGACTTTGCCGACGTGCGCTCGATCATGGAGGATGGCGGCGCCGCGTTGATGGCCATTGGCAAGGGCTCGGGCGACGAGCGCGTGCTGGCCGCCGTGCGCCAGGCCACCCAGAGCCCGCTTCTGGGCGTGCGTATCGCTGGCGCCAAGGGCATGCTCTTTAACGTCAAGGCGGGCACCGACTTTACGCCCCATGAGCTGGATTACCTGGGCGATCAGCTGCAAGAGCACTGCGCCCCCGATGCCAACGTGATCTTTGGTGTCGTGTTTGATGAGGCGCTCAAGGGCAAACTTCAGCTAACGGTCATCGCCACCGGCTTTGCGCTGGACGCCGACGCCAACGTGACGGCCCCACCTGTCAAAAAGCCAGAGGTACACACCCTGGCTGGCATGGATCCGCGCACAGGCCTAGGCAGGCTGCCTGATGTGGGCCCGGGTCGAATCGTGACCGGCGGAAGCGGCTCGCGCGGGACCGGCGGATCCGACGAGTCGGATGTCCGCATCCCGCCTTTTCTCCGCCGCAAGACCGACGACAAGGACTAGAGCGGGCCTAGGTGGCTGGAGCCTCCAGCGCGCGGCGCTCGAGCGCCTCCAGCGCAAGCAGGTAGCTCAACCACCCCAGGCCGGCGATCTGACCGACACACACCGGCGCCAGCACCGACTGGCGCCGGAACTCTTCTCGAGCATGGATGTTGGACAGATGCACCTCGACGGCCGGGATCCCGACCCCCTTGAGAGCATCGCGTAGCGCGATCGAATAGTGCGTCAGCGCGGCCGCGTTGATGACGATGCCTGCCACGTGCCCGTAGGCCTCCTGGATGGCATCCACCAACACGCCCTCATGGTTGGATTGCAGCGTCCGCACCGCAACGCCATGTTCCTGGCCCCAAGCCAACAACCGCGCATCGATCTGGTCCAGCGTCTCGGTGCCATAGACGCTCGGCTCACGCGTTCCGAGCAGATTCAGGTTGGGCCCGTGCAGCACCAGGTACTCTCGCTTCATGGTTGAACCCTTTCTAGCGCCCGCAGAATCAGCGCCTCTGGCACCTGTTCCTCCAGCGTCACACACCCGATCTCGCGGGGAACCAGCAGCCGCAGATGATCGCCGCGCCGCTTCTTGTCGGTGCCCATAGCGGCGAGGATCGCCTGGGGATCCTGCCTACCATAGCCCACCGGCAGGCCGTGGCGGCGCAACGTCCCCTCGATGCGCGTGCGCGTCTCGTCGCGACAGAGCCCCAACAACACGCCCAGGTGAGCGGCCGCCACCATGCCGATGCTGACGGCCATACCATGGTCGAGGCGAAAGCTCTCCAGGCGCTCGATGGCATGGCCAAAGGTGTGGCCCAGGTTCAGCGTCGCTCGGACACCACGCTCGTAGGGATCCTGCTCAACCACAGCTATCTTGACGGCTACTGCCCGCTCGATGGCCCAGACCGCGTTGGGCTCAGAGCCTTCCTCATAAGCCTCGAACAGCTCCCGATCGGCAATGACGCCCGCTTTGATGATCTCGGCCAGACCCGAGCGCCGCTGGACCTCTGGCAACGTCTGCAGCGTCTCGGTGTCCGCCACGACTAGCGACGGCTGGTAAAAAGCTCCAACCAGGTTCTTACCCTGGGGTCGATCGACGGCCACCTTGCCACCCACGCTAGCATCCACCATGGCTAGCAGCGAGGTCGGCACCATCACCAGGGGGACACCGCGCATATAACTGGCGGCAGCGAACCCGGCCATGTCGGTGACGACGCCGCCGCCCAGGGCCACCACCGCGCCCGAACGATCCAAGCCTTGCTCGGCAAAGGCGTCATACAGTCGGGCCGCGCTCTCCAGGGTCTTGTGCGCTTCTCCATCGGGCAGGCGCACCTCAAAGGGCGCGAATCCGCTGCCCCGCAACGCCTCGATCACGTCGCCGGCATAGAGAGGGGCCACTGTCTGGTTGCTCACAACGGCCAACCTGCTGCCATAGCCGCGAACGGCCAAGAGCGCGCCGAGATGCTCCCGCAGCCCAGGACCCACCAGAATGGGATAAGTGTAGCCCGCCCCAGTGACCCACCGAGCCGTGGCGTCACTGGTGACCAGCGCGATCACCTGGGCGGCCACCTGATTCGGCGTCTTGTCGGCCGTCTCGATGTGAAACGGGATCCGCTGGTAAGCCGGCAACCTTTGGGTCAAGAGCTCTCCAGTGCGCACCGCCAGATCATCGCCCGACAGCATGGGACGCGAGGCCCCGCTGCCCAGGCGCCCCACCAGCGCGTCGGGCCGGCAACCCAGGCAGACCACCAGGCCGCGTTGGGATAGCGCCCGCCGGTTCTCGTCGCTCACCAGGGCGCCCCCGCCGGTGGCCACGACTAGATCGGCCTGCTGCGCCAGCTCGCCACAGAGCTCTGCCTCCAGGGCACGAAAGCGAGCCTCGCCCTCTCGGCGAAAGATCTCGGGGATGGGCATGCCCGCCCGCTCCTCGATGAGAGCATCCATGTCCACAAAGGGACGCCCCAGCATCGCGGCCACACGGCGGCCAACGGTGGTCTTGCCCGTTCCCATGAACCCCGTGAGAATCACGTTCTCAGGACCTGCTATCATCACGCACCCTCGTCACGATCTGAGCCACGGTGTCGCCCCCGTAGCGTTCCAGCAGCGCATCGGCCAGCACCCATGCCACCATCGTCTCGGCCACCACCGCCGCCGCCGGCACGGCGCAAACATCCGAGCGCTGATACTCGGTCTGAGCGGGCTGCCCCGTGGCAAGATCCACAGTCTGCTGGGGTGTGACCGTCGTGGGAATAGGCTTCATGGCCGCGCGCATCACCAGTGGCTCTCCGTTGGTGATGCCTCCCTCGACTCCGCCAGCCCGGTTCGCGTGTCTCGTGACCTGCCCCTCCTCCAAAAAGAGCGCGTCATGCACCTGGGTTCCGGGCATGATTGCGTTCGCCCAAGCGGGGCCGATCTCGATCCCCTTGATGGCCTGGATGCTCATCAGCGCCTGCGCCAGGCGACCATCCAGCCGCTTGTCCCAGTGTACGTGGCTTCCCAGTCCCACCGGCAGGCCCTGCGCGACCACCTCGACTACACCGCCCAACGAGTCGCCCGCCTCGCGCGCCCGGTCGATAGCGGCCCGCATGCGCTGGGAAGCGCTAGCGTCGGGGCAGGCCACGTCAGACGTCCGTGACAGCTCCGCCCGAGCTTGGTAGCCCATGCCCTCCAGATCGGCGCACACCTCGCCGATGGCGACCACATAGCCATCCACCTGCACGTGCACAGCGGCCAACAGCTGTTTGGCCAAGGAACCAGCGGCCACCCGTGCAGCCGTCTCTCGCGCGCTGGCACGCTCCGCCACGAGCCGAAGATCTCGTAGGCCATACTTGATCCCGCCTGCCAGGTCGGCATGTCCGGGTCGCGGCCGAGTCCACGGCGGCACCTGGCGATCCCGCCAGTTGGCCCAATCACGGTTGCGAATCAGCATGGCCACCGGCGCGCCGATGGTCTCCCCGCCGAAGACGCCCGCCAGCAGCTCGATCTGATCCTGCTCGATAGCTTGGCGTCCGCCGCGGCCATAGCCCCCCTGTCGCCGTGCCAGGCATTGGTTCACAACGTCGGGATCGACGGCCAGCCCCGCCGGCAGCCCCTCGACGATGGTCACCAGGGCCGGGCCGTGAGACTCACCTGCGGTCAGGAAGCGTAGCATGCCGTTTTCCCTCCAAGGCCTCCAGGCAGGCCCTTCTCATGATCGCCACATCGGGCTCGCGTCCCGACCAGAGGCGCAGCGACTCGGCCCCCTGGTGCACGAGCATGCCAAGCCCGTTCTCAGCGCGAGCGCCGGCGCGCCCGGCCAGCCGCATAAGCATCGTCTCCTGCGGATTGTAGACCAGGTCGAACAGCGAGACATCGCCAGGATACGTCACCTCTGGGCACCAGGCCATTGCATCCACGTCGGGCCACATGCCCGCCGAGGTGGTGTTGACCACCAGAGAGGCCCCGGCCACCGCTTGGGCCAGCGTGGTGGCCTCCAAGGCGGCCCCACGCACCCGGCCAGCGCCGTGCGTCGCCATGTCAGCCGCCAGCGCCTCAGCGCGATCGGCGTGACGGTTCAGAATCAGGATCTCGTCAGCTGTCGCACAAAGCGCATACACCACGGCCCGCGCCGCGCCTCCCGCTCCCAACACCACCACACGGCCGTTGGCCTCCATCTCTGCATCGGCTAACGCCCGCAAAAAGCCGGACACATCGGTGTTGTGGCCCGTCAGCCCTTTTGCACCTAGCAGAATCGTGTTGACGGCGCCTACCACGCGAGCCTCTTTGGTGAGGCGATCCATACAAGCCATCGTCGCCTGCTTGTGGGGCACGGTCACGTTGGCGCCCACGAAACCCAGAGACTGCAAACCGGCGATAGCCTCCGGTAGCCGATCCGGCGGCACCGGCAGCGGGACATAGCACCAGTCCAGGCCCATGGCCGCCAAGGCAGCGTTCTGCATGGCCGGGGAGACGCTGTGCTCGGTGGGCCAGCCGAACAGCCCTACCAGTCGGGTGCGTCCTGTGATCCTTTGCACTGCGGTGCCACCTCCTATTGCCAACGCATAGCTGCAGGCGCCAGTTCCTCCATGACCCGATCAAAGCCGGGAAACGAATCCACGACGCAGCGAGCACCCGCGACCAGCGTCTCGCCCTCGGCCACCAGTCCCGCCACCGCCAACGTCATGGCCAAGCGATGGTCGCCGCCGCAATCCACCTCTGCTCCCACCAGCGGCGTGGGGCCGCTGATGACAAAGCCATCCAGCCGCTCCTCGACCTGAGCGCCCAGTCGCACCAACTGCCCCGCCAACGCCGCGATGCGATCGGTCTCTTTGACGCGGAGCTCCTCGGCGCCGGTGATGACCGTCTCACCCTCGGCCTGGGTTGCCAGCAAAGCCAGCACCGGGAACTCGTCGATCATGCGCGGAACCAGCGCCGCAGGTATCATCGCCCCCTTCAGCGGCTGCGCCTCGACGATCAGATCCCCGACGGGCTCGCCGCCCTCCTCACGAACGTTCGCGCAGCGAACGCTGGCGCCCATGGCGGCGATGGCATCCAGGAGACCCGTGCGCGTGTAGTTGAGGCCCACATCGCGAATGATCACGGGATCGTTGGCCGCCAAGAGCCCAGCGCCAATCACAAAAGCTGCCGACGAAAAATCGCCAGGCACCCGCACATCCTGCGGCGGAATGGCAGCGACAGGGCCGTGGAGCGTATGACAGTGGCCCTCGGTCTTCAGGGGCACGCCTCGCGCCACCAGCATGCGCTCGGTGTGGTCCCGCGAAAGACCCGGCTCGGTGAGCGTCGTAGCGCCCTGGGCAGAGAATGCCGCCAGCAGGAGGCTCGACTTTACCTGGGCGCTAGCCACCGGCAGATCATAGTGGATCCCGTGGAGCGCACCGCCCCGGATCGCCAGAGGTGGATAACGGCCCTCGGCCCGCCCATCGATGCGAGCTCCCATGGCTCGCAGCGGCTCCACCACCCGCCCCATCGGCCGCCTACTCAGCTGTGGATCGCTCGTCAGCACCGAGAACCAAGGCCGCCCTGCCAGCAGGCCCGCCAGCAGCCGCATGGTGGTGCCCGAGCGAATACAGTCGAGCGGAGCGGTTGGCTCGGCCCATTCGGCCAGAGCGCGCCCCTCGACGATGAGGTCGTTGCCGTCAGCCTCGATGGTCGCCCCCAGTGCGCGCATGCAGCCGATGCTGGCACGGCAATCGGTGCCGTCCAGATAGCCCGAGATCCGTGAGCGGCCCTCGGCCATAGCGGCCAGCAGTATGGCCCGATGGGTGATAGACTTGTCACCCGCGACCCGCACCTCTCCGCCCAGTCGCGTCGGTCGTCGCACGCGTACGTTCATGGGAACAGCCTCATCCTTCGATGGCGAGCCGCCGCCAGCAGCTCGGCCACCCGTGCGTCGTCCTGTTGCGACAGCAGGCTGCGCAGGGCATCCAGCGAGCCTTGGGCGGCATCCAGCGCATCCAGCACGCAATCCCGGTTCGTCTGCAGGATATCGAGCATCATCCGTACATCGCTGGCGGCCACGCGGCTGGTATCGCGAAAGCCACTGGCTGCCAGATTCCACGCGAGGTCGTCCTCCGAGGAGAGCGTCTCGGCCGCCAGGACCAAGGCCACCGCCATGCAGTAGGGCAGGTGACTGGCCGCGGCCACCGCGGCGTCATGCCTGGCGGGATCCAGCACCACGGGCTTGGCGCCGACGCCTTCAGCCAGGGCGGTAGCCAGCGCGAGCGCATCCGGCGTCGTGTTGGGCAAAGGGCAGAGCACATAGCGCTTGCCCTCGTAGAGGGCTGGGTCAGCCACCGCCAGCCCAGATGCCTCTTTGCCGCACATGGGGTGGCCCCCCACCGCGTGGACCGCGCTCGGCAACGCCTCCATCGCTGCGCAGATAGCGCGCTTGGTGCTACCCACGTCGGTGACCAGGGCGCCGGGCTTGAGCAGGGCCCCCATCGTTGCCAGCTTGGCGACAATGTCGGTCACCGGTGTCGCCAAGACGATGACATCCGCATCAGCCAAGGCTTGCCCCACGTCGGTGGTCGCCTCATCAACGAACCCGAGCTGGCGCGCTCGCGAGATCTTGGACGCCTGACGGGTCACGCCCACCACCCGTCGGCAGCTTTCTCGCCGGCGGAGCGCCGCGGCCAACGAGCCGCCCATGAGCCCCAGGCCAACCACCGTCACCTGGGCATCGGCCAAGGCTACGACCATCTTGCCCCCTAGACCTCGCGACCGACGGCTGCGGCCACCGCCTTGACGCGCTGCACCAGCTCGGCGAAACGGTCCGGCCGCAGCGATTGCTCGCCATCCGACAGCGCCATCTCGGGCTGCGGATGCACCTCCACCAGCAAACCGTCAGCACCCGCGGCTACCGCCGCCAAGGCCAGCGAGGACACCCAGCGCCAGTTACCGCAAGCATGGCTGGGATCCACCAAGACGGGTAGATGGGTGAGCTCCTTTAGCACGGGCACAGCGCTGATATCCAGCGTGTTGCGCGTAGCGCGTTCAAAGGTGCGAATGCCTCGTTCGCAAAGCATCACGTCCTCGTTCCCATGGGAGAGCACATACTCGGCCGACATCAGCAGCTCCTCCATGGTCGACATCATACCACGCTTCAAGAGCACCGGCTTGCCGGACTCGCCCACGGCATGCAGCAGGTTATAGTTCTGCATGTTGCGGGTGCCAATCTGGAGGATGTCCACGTGTTCGGCCACCAGATCGACTTGCTCCGGCGCCATCAGCTCTGTCACTACGGTCATGCCGGTCTCAGCCCTGATCTCGGCGAGCAACTCTAGCCCTTCGCGCCCCAACCCCTGAAAGCTATAGGGTGAAGTGCGGGGCTTGAACACCCCCGCCCGCAAGACGCCGATGCCCTGCGCCCGCACTGCGTCCGCTGTCTCCCAGAGCTGCTCGCGGCTCTCCACCGCACAGGGGCCAGCCATGATGACCACCCGCTCAGCCCCGATGGCGATGCCGTTCAGGGAGACAACCGTATCGCGGGGGTGAAAGCCCCGCCCCGCCAGCTTGTAAGGCTTGAGAATCCGCACGACCTGGGCCACGCCATCCATGGCCTCAAAGACGCTCTCGCGTAGGCGCCGCTGGTCGCCGATCACGCCGATGATGGTGGCCTCTTGGCCTTGGGAGAGGTGTGCCTCGCAGCCCAGCTCGCGCACACGCTCGACCACACCCTGCACGTCTGCCTCGGTAGCCGCTTGGGCCATGACGACGATCATCTGCCTTACTCCTTCCCTGCCGCCAGATCCGGCCGCAAGGCCGCGGCCTGGCGCAGGTAGACATGCTGCACGCTCGACTGTGGGACGTCCGTGTTCCACAGTAGGAGCACGCGGATACACCGAGGCAACGCGCCAGGAACCGGGATCTCTTGGGCGTCCAGAAGCGGGACCTGGTCCCACCCCAGATCCCGCGCCGCCGCGGCAGGAAAGGCTGCGTCGAGATCCGGCGTCACCGTGAACCACGCCGCCGCCAAGCGCTCTTTGGCAAAGCCGTTGGCCGTTTGCAGTGACAACAGCAGCTCGTGAGTGGCGGCCAAGATCTCTTCTCCGTCATTCCTGCTGACTGTGGTCGCCCCTCGAATCCCCCTGGTCTCCATAGTCCTCCTTGGTACACAAAAAACGCGAAGCCTGCGCCTCGCGTTCAGTCCGGTCCTCTTTGGGTTATAGCGCTACGATGAACTACAACTCCCTGCCAGGCGCACAGAGCCCCTTATGTGGCTGGGATAATAATAGGCAGAAGCCTCGATTCGCTCGGAGCGACCGCGCATGAACAACCCACCCATCCGCGAGCTAGGCCTCACGATCATGTGGGCAAAGGTAGCACATCTCTCTGGCGCCGTCAAACGCCAGAACTAGCTTGCGCCGTCGGCGGGGTCGGCCGGGTGGTGTCGGGCCCAGCGCGCAGCCGGCTCGTCGAGAATCGGTTCGCTCCACGGGCAGCCCCCGTGCTCGACCGCATAGGGACAGGCCTCTAGAGGGTGCCTTGGCGCCTCGATGCCCAGGAGCCTCAACCCACGCACCAGGTGACAGAGCGGCAGCCCTACCACGTTGGCATAGCAGTCCTCGAGGCGCGACACCGGCGCAAAGACGGCGTGCTGGATGGCATAGGCGCCGGCCTTGTCGAGAGGATCGCCCGTGGCCACGTAAGCATCGATCTCTGCCTGGCTGTAGGAACGCATCGCCACGCCGGTCGTCGCCAGTTGCATCAGCATCCGGCCGGCAGCGGGATCAACCAACGCCAGGCCGGTCATCACCTGATGCTCGCGCGCCCTCAGGCGACCCAGCATGCCAGCCGCGTCGTCAGCGTCGGCCGGCTTGCCGAGTATGTCGCCATCGAGCACGACCAGCGTATCCGCAGCGACGACCAGCGCGTCGTGCTGGGTACCGGCGACCGCCATCGCCTTGGTCGCCGCCAGTCGCACGGCCAGCTCTGCAGGCGCTTCGCCAGGACGTGAGCTTTCGTCCGCCTCCGCAGGCATGACCGCAAACCGGAACCCCAACGCCTCTAGCAGCTCATGTCTGCGAGGCGAAGCCGACGCGAGGAGTATCACGGATCAACCCGCCTTCCCACAGCCTCTTGAGCGAACGCAAAAGGTCAAAGAACCATCAGAGGAGCATCATAGGTGCAGCACCCAGAGCGGGCAAACGGCACCTCGAGCGGTGCCTCGGACCAGACCCGCCCACGGCGCCCGAGGGCCACATCTGCAGTCCGCCCAGAGTGCTTTGACCAGTTGGCTGTGCCGACGTAGAATCACGCCCGTGTGTACGTGAGACGCACCCGATCGGGGGGAGAGGGTGAGAGCGCTCATCACTGGTGGTTGCGGCTTTATCGGCAGCCATCTGGCCGAAGCCCTACTGGACCGTGGCGACGACGTCATGGTCATCGACGATCTCAGCACGGGACGCATGGAGAACGTGGCGTCGCTCGTGTCTCATCGCAGGTTCTCGTTTGCCATCGAGTCCATCACCAACGAGACGGTGATGGATCGGCTGATCAGCGAATGCGATGTGATCTACCATCTCGCCGCTGCGGTGGGGGTGGACCTGATCGTCCAGGATCCCGTCCGCGTGTTGCATACCAACGTGGAGGGGTCTGCGGTCGTGCTGCGCATCGGGGCGCGGTACCGCAAGCAAGTCATGGTAGCCTCCTCGTCCGAGATCTATGGCAAGAGTGCCAAGGTGCCGTTCTCGGAGGATGACGACCGCGTGGTGGGCCCTACCTCACGCTCACGATGGAGCTATGCCTGCTCCAAGGCGATGGACGAGTTTCTCGCCTTGGCCTATGCCAAGCAGATTAGGCTGCCCGTCGTGGTGATGCGTTTCTTTAACACGGTAGGGCCGCGCCAGACGGGCCGGTATGGCATGGTGATCCCCCGCTTTGTGCAGCAAGCCCTGCGTCACGAGCCGATCACCGTCTATGGCGACGGCCAACAGACGCGTTGCTTTGCCCATGTAGTCGACGTGGTCCGCGCCATCATCGGCCTCACAGACTGCCAGGCCGCGTTGGGCCGAGCTTATAACATCGGCAGCACCCAAGAAGTGACCATCGAGCAGGTGGCGCAGCGGATCATTGCGCTGACGAACAGCCAGAGCACGATCGTCAAGGTCCCGTACGAACAGGCGTATGAAGAGGGGTTCGAGGACATGCGACGGCGCCAGCCCGACATCAGCCGCATCGAGAGGGCCATCGGCTGGCGGCCAACCAAGGATCTCGACACAATCCTACAGGACGTCATTGCATACACAGAATCATCGCTTAACCAAGGATCGCTCAACCCTACCCGGAGAGCGACCTGTGCGTAGAGCCCGGCCGAGCCAGAAAGGCCGCGCCCTGGGCCAGATGCCAGGACGTCTACGACGGACGGGGCGGCTGGCGCTGTGGGTTGCCCTAGTCCTCGCTCTCGCGGTGACGGCGGGCTGCAATCCATCCTACGCCCCAGGCACGCCGCAGCCCGAGCAGAGCCAACGTGCGCCGACACAGACGGTCCTCGCGAACGAGCTTCGCGGAACGTTGACGGCCAAGGCACCGACGGCCACCAACACGCCGCTGCCAACGCCGACTGACACGCCGCTTCCGCCCACGCCAACAGCCACACCTGAGCCAACGGCCACCGTGCCAGAGCCCGAGGTGTTGCCGGTGCTCGCGTACGTGCGGGTGGGCGAGGGGCAGACGGCGAACCTGGTCATTCGCGATCTCGCCACGGGCGAGGAACGTGTGCTCACGCACTTTGCCGAGCCGCTCGGCATCTATGATCTCGAGTGGTCCCCAGACGGCACGAGCCTTGTGTTTGTCAGCGCCCACAACTACTTGGCCAGCCGCTGTGACGAGCGCAATGTGTTTGTCGTCCAGCATGATGGCACCGATCTGCGCATGGTAACGGGCGAGAGCATGCCCCCCAGCGAGGCGTCGGGCCCGTTCGTCAGCGTCAGCGGCGTGATCTCGGGACCGACCACCTCGTGCTATGTCTCGGCTCAGGGAGTAGCCAGCCCCGCCACCACCAACGGCGAGGGAGAGTTCACGCTTGCCGGCGTGCCGGAGACATCCTCCTGGGTGCGGGCCGTGTGCGCGCCACCAGTGGCCTCGCCCGACGCGCCCCAAGGCGGCGAGGACGAGACTCTGGCCATCACCGCCTACCAAGGGGCCATCTCGTTCTCCGAAGGGGTCTCGATCCCGCTCACCATTACCCTCGACGTGGCCCCCAGAGGCGCCGGTTGGCATCGCGCCTCGCTGGCGCTCGAGGGGGACCGTTTCTGCGGCATCCGCGACTCGTGGGCGCTGAGTGAGGACGGTGAGCCGGTCTATCAGTCGCAGGCGGTCATCTACGATCTGAACACCCACGAGACTGTGGACCTAGAGCTCCCCGAGGAGGCGCAGATCCAGGACGTGGCGTGGTCGCCCAACGGGGATCGAATCGCCGGCGCCTACCGGCTCGATCAGGGGTCATATGTCGCCTTGTGGGACACCTCGGGCAGACCACTCGAGTCGCTCCTAGAGATCGAGGATACGGACAGCGTCATCATGACGGTCAAGCAGGTCCGCTGGTCGCGCGATGGGTCGCATCTGGCATACGCCCAACACCAGCACTACTGGTGGGAGAATCCCACCTACAAGACCGAGCTGTGGACCCTGGCCGTGGCCGAACCCACGCCGCAGCTCGTCGCCGAGATGCGTTGGGGTGAGCACGCGACCAATCCATCCTGGACGGCCGATGGCGAGACGCTGTTCTACCAGTTCATCCGCGGGGCCGGCAATGATCCCACACCCGACATGGCGGAGGCGAGTCTGCGATCCATCCGCGCCGACGGCACCGGCAGACCCAACCCGCTGTTGGCGGGCGACAATGCTCTCCTGCCAGCCGCTCACCCGCTCTGTCCCATGAATAGCACTCGCCCCGAATTCAGGCTTGGGAATGATGGTCCATGACCAGCTCGCCGCGGGCTGAGCAGCGACCGCTCCGGGGCGCCCCCTATCCTCTCGGCGCCACCATCACCGAACAAGGCACCAACTTTTCGCTGTTTAGCGCCCACGCAACGTCAGTAGAGTTGCTCCTGT
>ENA-UOXR01003070-UOXR01003070.1-bioreactor-metagenome-genome-assembly--contig:-NODE-3070-length-14591-cov-5.957278_pt1 | contig 14591 bp, 10 predicted proteins | sample MGYA00238164_ERZ764825 | MGnify/ENA primary metagenome ERZ764825 (study PRJEB28920, sample SAMN05720171) | bioreactor metagenome | isolation source: Anaerobic biogas reactor | place: USA:Washington...
TCGGTCTTGGCCACCACCGCCAGCACGGGCACACCGGCGGCCTGGAGGTCGCCGAGCAGGCGCTCCTCGTGATCCGTCCAGACGTCCGGTTCCGTCAGCAGCACCGCGGCATCCATCCGGCGCAGCGCGGCGCGCATCCGCTGGCGTCGCGATTCGCCCAGCTCGGTGGCGTCATCCACGCCGCCGGTATCGGTGAAAACCACCGGGCCGATCGGCAGCAGCTCCATGGTTTTTTCCACGGGATCGGTGGTGGTGCCGGGCTGGGGCGAGGTAATCGCCACGTCCTGCCCCGCCACCAGGTTCAGAAAGGTGGACTTGCCGACATTGGTCCGGCCGAACAGCCCGATGTGCAGGCGCATGGATGTGGGGGTTCTGTCCATCAGTCCCGGCCGAATTTCCGGTTCAGCTCGCGCGTGCTGAACAGGATGACCGTCGGCTTGCCGCGGGGCGAGGTATAGGGCATTTCGGTGCGGGCCAGATCCCGAACCAGCGCGCGGAGTTCGGCATCGGTCAGTTCCCGCTGAAGCCCCACGGCCTGCCGGCCGGCGGCGGCGGCGATGGCCGGGCGGGCCCAGTCCCGGGCGGTGCCTTTGCCGCCTTGCATGAGGCCGTCGGCGATATCCGACAGCAGGCGGTCCGGGGCGGCCTCCGCCAGCCAGACGGGCAGCGCATCCACCAGAAACGTCCCGGAGCCGAATTCCGCCACGCCGAATCCCATGCGTTTGAGCAGGTCCAGGTGCTTGCGCAGCGCCTGGCCCTGGGCGGACGATGGCTGAATGGTCGCCGGCGGCAGCAGGCCCTGCGAAGGCACCGCGCCTTTTTCCACGGCGGCCAGCAGGCGTTCGTAGAGAACGCGCTCGTGGGCGGAGCGCGGATCCATCAGCACGAGGCCCTGATCGGTTTCCAGCACGACATAGCCTTCCCCTACCCGTCCCAGCAGGCGGTAGCGGCCCCACGGGCTGCCTGCCGTTTCTTCGCCGGGTTCCGCCGGCGACGAAGGGGGCGCCCAGTCCAGACGGGGCTGCACGACCGCCACCGGGGGCGCCGGAGGCGGCGCGGACGGCGCCGGGGGTTCGGCCGGCCGGCCGGTTTCATCCGGCGCGGGGGCCGGCCGCGAAAGACCCGCCGCCGGTTCGCGGGAGCGTTCCGGCATGCGGCTGCCCGGCAGGTCCGGTCCGCTGATGGCCATTCGAATGGCTTCGATGACGACATCGCGCACTTCGGTGGGGCGACGAAACCGGACTTCCTTCTTGGCGGGGTGGACATTCACGTCCACCAGATCCGACGGCAGCGTAATCTGCAAAAACAACGGCGCGAACCGTCCGCCGGCCAGTACGCTTCGGTAGGCGCTTTGCACCGCGAAATTGAGCACGGGCGACCCGGAAGGCCGGCCATTGATGAACATGACCTGCCACTCGCGATCGAGACGGCTGAAGGGCGGCACGCCGGCATAGCCGCCGATCTCCACCACCCCGTTGCCGAACTGCATCGGCCGCAGATGGGCGGCGACCTCGTCGCCGTAGAGGTCGCGGATGCGCTCCAGCAGGTCCCGGGCCGCCGGCAGGTTGTACACCTCTTCGTCGTCCGCCCGCAGGACAAAGGCCACCCCGGTGTTGGCCAGCGCCTCCAGGAGGAACGCCTGGCGCACATGGGTGAATTCCGTCTGGGCCGTGCGCATGAATTTGCGGCGGGCCGGCACATTGAAAAACAGATTGCGCACGGCGATTTCAGTGCCCGGCGGCACGCCGGCGTCGCGCACGTCCTGGATTTTTCCGCCGAAGACCAGGATTTCGGTGCCGGCCGCGGAGTCCGCCCGGTTGGTGGCCAGGGTGAACTGCGAAACCGCCGAGATGGCCGCCAGGGCCTCCCCGCGGAAGCCCATGGTGGCGATGGAGTCCAGATCCTTCAGCTCGCGCAGCTTGCTGGTGGCATGGCGCTCGATGGACAGCAGGGCGTTGTCGCGATCCATGCCGGCGCCGTCGTCGCGCACCCGGACCAGGCGCCGGCCGCCGTCCACCACTTCGACTTCGATCCGGGAGGCGCCGGCATCCAGGGAATTCTCGACCAGTTCCTTCAGCACCGAGGCCGGACGCTCCACGACCTCGCCCGCGGCGATCTGGTTGATCACCGCGTCGGACAGCACCCGGATGGCGGACGGTTCGGACATGGGGATTGGTTGTACCAAACCCGGGCCGGAAACAGGAGACCTTTTTCAGGGCGCGAGCGGAAGGGGCGCATCTGCGATTCGGTGCATCCTTGGGGTCATATGGAACGCAGGCGCGAAGCGCCGGAGTCGAAATCACTTGACCCGCCGCCGCGGAATCCGGGCACAGTCCCGATGGCCAGCCTGCGGGACCAGGCCGAGATCCCTCGACTACGCTCGGGATGACAGCCCCCCCCTTCAAAACGTCCCCACGCACCTTATAATCTCCTGATCCAGCCGGGTCACCGCCCCGGCCTACAACGGATCCCGGCTGGGCTGTGGCCCAGGGCGCCGACCCGGGCTCCTGTCGCGTGCGGGTGGACGGATGCGCGCGGGACGGGAGCCCCGCGCTACGAGGGCCAATTCCGGCGACACCTACCCGCAGATGCGCCCGGCCGGAGGCCTACAGCACCTGGATCGGAATGTCGTCGGAGGATTCCACGACGATCTGCTGTTCCTCGACCGGGAGGAAGGTTGGAAGCAGGCGGTAATAGACCTGCAGGGTCAGGGCGGCCAGCGTGGTGGAATAGACCGGGTGGTAGTTTTCGCGGCCGGTGATGCCGGACCGCAGGGCCAGGCCGGCGGACACCCAGCTGCCGTCCTCGTTCTGGCTTCGGATGAATTCGGGGGCGAATTCGTTGTTCCACTTCTGCCAGCTGCCGCCGCCCTGGTGGAATTTGGCCTGGGAAATGTAATACCACGCATACATGGGCCAGGCGGGCGGATTGCGCCAGTCGCAGCGGGCCGCATGCAGGGCGTCGAGGCCGCGGCGCACGGCCGGGGAGCGATGATGACCGGACAGCTGCAGGCCCAGCACGGCCACCGCCGTGATGGAGTCGGTGAAGTGGCTGCCGCGGTCGGTGTAGGCAAACCGCCCGTCATCGCGCTGGCTGCCCTTCAGATCCGCGGCGGCGAGATCCATGGCGTTCTTGAGGCCGGGATTGCCGGCGCCGGCAATGAATGCGGCCTTCATGGCCTGCATGCACCAGCCGCCCAGCGAGGTGTCGCGGCGGTCGCCCTTGGCGAAGCGATAGTCGAATCCGCCGCCGGCCTGCTGTCCGTCCAGCAGGACCTGCACTCCCTTTTCCATGGCGGGGCGCAGCGCCGGGATGCGCGTCATGCCGTAGGCTTCGCTGACGGCATAGACGCAGATGGCCTGGGAATAGGTCCCGCCGGTGGTGTCGGTGCGCGCGAACTCGCCGGCCTCGTTCTGCCGCGCCAGCAGATAGCGCAGGGCACGCGAAACCGTTTGCCCGTAATTCCTCGACGCCGTGGTTTCCCCATGGGCCAGAAACGTCAGGATGCCGAGCCCGGCATAGGCTTCCCGGTCCTGGGTGCCCCACGAACCGTCCGGATTCTGGTTGAGGCGCAGCCACTCCAGGGCGCGCCGGACCGCCGCCTCGGCGTGCCGCCAATGCGGGCCGCCGTAGCGTTCGCCGGCGGCGGCATGGCCCCCCGCTCCGAGGCGGGATTGCAGGGGCGCGGCTGCCAGGTTGGGCATGATCAGCGAACTGGGCACCTGTTCGATGGCCAGCGCCTCCAGCGTGCGCGGCACGGGATCCGGCAGGGAGAAATCGTACACTTCGGGCTCAAGGGTGAATTCCGGCCGGACATCGGCCGTTTGGATGAAGGTCGGCTCCGGCTCAAACGGCGTATCCTGGGCCAACGGTTCGATGTCCGGCGGCGGCAGGTCCACATCGGGTTCCTTCACCTCCAGATAGGTCACCTCGATGGCGGGCGGCTCCGGAGGTTCCTTGGCGAAATCAATGAGAAACAGCAGCGCCAGGATCAGCGCGGCATGCAGGAAAATCGAGCCGGAAGGCCCTGCCAGCCACTCCGCGATATTCCGGTGCAGGGCTTGAATGGACTTGTCCATGGCCGCCTCCTTGTTCTATTCGACAGGATACCCCGGCCTCCCGCCGATGTCCACCCCCGCCGGAGACGCCCGGCCTCAGAGGATTTCGATCGAGATATCGTCCTCGGAGGTCTGGTCAATGACCTTGTCTTCGATGGGCTGGTAGGTCGGCAGGAACCGGTAATACACCTGAAGAGAGAGCGCGGCCAGCGTGGTGGCATAGACCTTGGTATTGATTTCCTCGCCGCGGAATTCGCGTTCCACGCCGTCGCCCGTCAGCGCCAGGCCGGGAGACAGCCAGCTGCCGTCTTCGTTCTGGTTGCGGATGAGGGTCGGGGCGCATTTTTCGTTCCAGGACGACCAGGCGGGGCCGCCCTGGTGGAAGCGGGCCTGGGTGACATAATACCAGGCGTAGAGGGGAGCCTGGGGCGGGCGCGACCAGCTCGCATCGGCGTCGCGCAGGTATTGCAGCCCCTGGCGGGTGGCGGCCTCGCTGCCGTATCCCAGCAGCTGCAGGGAGAGGACGGCGGCGCCGGTGATGTTGGGCTGGCGGCCGGGATTGGAATTGGAATACGGGAAACTGCCGTCTTCCTTCTGCTTGCTCATGATGAACCGGGCGGCCTTGTCCATTCCGTCCTTGAGGCCGGGGTTCTCCGCGCCGGCGATGTAGGCGGCCTTGAGAGCCTGGGCGCAGAACGCGGCCAGGGAGATGTCCCACTGCCCGTAGCCCTTGGAGCCGTCATACGCATACATCTGCCAGCCGCCGTGATCGTAGTGCTTCTGGGCGTCCAGCAGCACCTGCACGGCCTTTTCCATGACCGGCTTGATGGACGGGATGCGCGTCATGCCGTAGGCCTCGCTGATGCCGTAGGTGGCAATGGCGTGGGCATAGCACTTGGGGGCGCCGGTGAACGGCGGCGCGATGAAGCCCCCCTTGTCGTTCTGGCGCGAAATCAGGTAGCGAATCGCCTTTTCGACCGTTTCCCCGTATTTCTCCGACGCCGTGGTTTCGCCGTGGGCCAGATAGGTCAGCAGGGCCAGACCGGTGTAGCCTTCCTTGTCCGGAGAGACGGTGCCCCACGATCCGTCGGGATTCTGGTTGATGCGCAGCCACTCCAGGGCGCGCAGCACGGCGGCCTCGGCGTACTGCCCCCACTTGCCGCCGTAGGCGCCGATCGCCGCCTGGCGCCCCGCCCCGCTGCGGTTCTTCATGTTGCCGGGTGAGAGATTCTTCATGATGATCGGGCTCAGGGCGTCCGACGCGATGTCCAGTTCGGTCACCGTGTCCATGACGGGCGCCGCCGCGAAATCCTGGACGTCCGGAGGCGGGGTCATGTCCATGTCCACGTCCGGCGGCGTGATGGTTTCGACCAGATCCGGCAGCTCCTCGGGGGGCTTCAGATCCTCCAGCAGATCATCGAGCTGCTGTTCGTCCACCTCGATCACCTTGACCTCGATCTCGGGGGTCTCCTCTTTCGTGGCCAGATTGACCAGGAACAGCAGCGCCAGGATCAGGGCGACGTGGATGACGACGGATCCGGTCGGACCGGCCAGCCATTCGAAAATGTTTTTATGCAGCGATCTGAGTGATGCATCCATGGGGATCTCCGTTCACAAGCTAGTTCGATGCGCTGACCACCGAGAGGCTCCTCAATCCGTTCTTGGCGCACAGGTCCAGCGCGTGGATCAGCTTGCCGTGCTCCGCCACCGCCGACACCGTGATCATGATCGTCTGGCTGGCGTCCACCGCCGCCAGCCGGCCCAGCGCCTTCTCCAGCGCCTCGAGGCTGACCGGGTTGTCATTGATCGAATACCCGTCCTGATAGACCCCGATGCGCACCATCTGGGGCTCCGGCGCATCTTGCGGTTTGTCCTTGTCGGGCGCCGGCCGGAAGACGTCGAGGTTGGTGATGACATCAATCGGCTTGATCGTCACGATGAAGTAGATCAGCAGCTGGAACACGACGTCAATCATCGGCGTCATGGACAGCTCGGGCGGCGGGGGCTCCGGGCGTTTGCGTTTTCGGGCCATGGGAAACTCCTCTCCTGGGCTAGGACGCCTTTTCCTTGAGCGCGGCGAAGCGGATCTTCCACAGGCCCACGCTGCCGGCGATGTCCATCACGCGCTTGATCTGTTCATGCTTGGTCAGGGTGTCGCCGCGGATGACCAGCGGCGTGCTCTGGCCCGACGCCTGCACCGCGTTGTACAGGACCGTCTTCAGCTGCGCCTCGCTCAGGCGGGTGTGCATGACGGAGATGATTCCCTCGCTGTCCACGTCCACGACCACGGTGCGGGGATCCTTGACCTCCTCGACCGGGCCGTGGGGGGACATGGCCATGCGGACCTGGGTTTGCAGGGCCTTCTGGTCCATGTCCACGGTGGTGATGAAAAAGATGATCAGCTGGAACACGACGTCGATCATCGGCGTCATGTCCAGCTGGGCATCCGGATGGTTCTTTTTCATGGGCGCCTCCCGGCCGGCCTCGGGGGCCTATTCCTCCACGACTTCCACGTTGCGCAGGGCCTTGATCAGGTCCATCGTCAGCCCTTCCATGCTCAGGATGATGCGGGAGAGCCGGTTCTTGAAGTAGGTGTAGAACGACACCGCGGGGATGGCGATGCACAGGCCGGCGGCGGTGGTCCAGAGGGCCTGGGCGATGTTCATGGCCAGCAGGGACTGCTGGGCGGCGCCGGCCTGGCTCGTGGCGAGGTTGGCGAACGCCGCGATCATGCCCTGGACCGTTCCGAGCAGCCCGAGCATCGGGGCGATGCTGCCGCACATGTTCAGGTAGGACACGCGCTGCATCAGCTTTTCGCTTTCGAGATCGGCGGCGGAGGCGACCTGTTCCTGAATGACTTCGAAGCCTTCCTTCACGTTGCGGAAGCCCGCCATCAGGATGGCGCTGAGGACGCCCGGCTCCTGCTCGCAGCGCTGCATGGCCTTCATCACGTCGCCCTGTTCCATCGCCTCGCGCACGTCGTTGACCAGCGAATCGGGGATGATCTTCTTGGGGTTGACGGTGATGGAGAAGTCAATGGCCAGCCAGGCCGCCGCCACGGAGCAGCCCAGCAGGGCCGTCCACAGAATGATGCCCAGCCATCCGGACCCGGCGATGATGGACCACAGGCCCATGCCGCCGCCGTCGTCTGCCGCGGCGTCGGCCGCCACGGCCTCATCCATGACCATTTCCTGGGCCCAGCCGGCCGCCGGCAGCAGCACCAGGGCGGCCAACACCACCATCCAAATCACCACTAGAGATTTCTTGGACATGTCGTTTTCTCCTTGCTCGTTTTCTACATCGGTTCGGGGTTACAGCTTGGCCCGGGCCTGCGCGGCCTGGGGCGCGGACGGAAACTTCTCCACCAGCCGCCGGTACAGGTCCTTGGCGCGCGGATCGCGCAGGGCCTCCAGCGCCTGGGCGGCCTTGAGATGGGCTTCGCCCTGGATGGCCGGATCCTTGACGTCGAGGAACAGGATGGCGGTGCGCAGGAAGTCCAGCGCGGCCTGTTCCAGGTTGTTCTGGGCCACCTGAATGTCGCCGCGCATGATCTGGGCCCGGGCGGCATCCGGCCGGCTGCCGGAGGCGGCCACGGCATCCAGTTCGCGGACCAGCGCAGGGTACTGCTTGGCGGCCAGCATGGCCTGGCGCATGCCCCAGGCGGCGTCCGCATTCGTCTTTTTCAGGTCGGGGGCCAGCGCGAACAGCTTGTTGTAGGCCGCCACCGCCCCCTCGGCGTCGCCCTTGGCCAGGAGCGCCTGCGGCAGGAGCTTCGATGCCTCGATGTCCCAGTTCAGGAGCCGGTAGTCCGTGATGATCTTGCCCAGCAGCTTGACCGCGTCGTCGTGCTTGCCGGCCCGCAGGGCCGCCACGGCCTGGTCGAATTCGGCCGGCTTGTCGGCCACCGCCTGCGCGTAGCTGCCTTTGGGAAAGGTCTGGATGCCCTGGTCGGTCGTCAGGTTGATGTCGCCGTTCTGGAGGGCGCGGATCAACTTGCCATCCACGCGCCGGCCGTTGCGCAGCACGACATAGGGAGCCGCGAAGGCCTCGCCGACGGCCAGAGCCGCCGCCAACCCGATCCAAGCAAGTGTCTGTTTCGTCATCATGGCTGTTCTTCTCCCTTGTCTACATTCCTACGGGGCCGGGGCGGCCTGCTCCGGCGCGGTCGGCGCCACCTCGGCCGCCAGCTTCAGGGTGGCCGCGGTCCGCTTCTGGCGGATGTCGCCCACCTTGGGGCTGGTGGGATACAGTTCCAGATAGCGGTCCGCGCTTTCGATCACCTCGGCGTGGCGGCCCATCTCGTCGGCCAGCGCCAGGCCTTCGAGAATGGCGGTTTCGATCTGCTTGCGGGCCTTTTCGGTCTTGCCGCCGCCGAAATACTCCAGGCGCTTGTAGGCGGCCAGCGCGCCGGTCTGGTCGCCTTCGGCCTTGAGCACCTCGGCGTAGAGCAGGCTGGTGTCGTTGACCACTTCCGGCTCGCGCGCGTACTTGAAGATGTCGCCGATGGCCACCTTGGCGGCGGCGAGCTGGTTGAGCTTCATGTTGGCGCTGGCCAGCTTGAATTTGGCCGGATAGAACAGCGCGGAGTTGGGCCAGCGCCGCATCAGGTCGTCGAGCGATTCCACGGCGCCGGCATACTGGCCCAGTTCATAGCGGGCGGCGCCGATGCCGTAGAGGGCGCGTTCCAGCAGGGCGCGGTCGTCGGTCTTGCCCACCACCTGGCTGAAAGCCTGCTCGGCTTCGGTCCACTGTTCCTTGTCCAGCATGGCCTGGCCCACGCGCACGAATTCGCCTTCGGAATAGCTGCCGGGGCTGGCCAGCATCGCGCCCAGCGCCTCCCGGGCCTGGTCGAACTGTTCGAGTTCCAGCGCCCCGTTGATGCGCGCATACTGCGCGTTCTTGCCTTCATCCGTGTCCGGGTACTCCTGCGCCAGCCGGGCGAACGTTGCGTTGGCCCCGGGATCCTTCAGGGCCATCTGGAGCGACCCCTTGAGGTTCAGGGCCTTCGGCGCCAGGGCGGACTGCGGGTGGTACTGGAGGAATTCGTCGAGCTTGGCGACGGCGGCCTTGCGGGTGGCGTCGCTGGGCAGGCGGCTCAGGCTGAACGCCAGATAGAAGCGCGCCTGTTCCAGCAGCTTGGCGTTGCGCTCGAGTTCCTCGGCGCTGCGGCCGTAGGGATTGCCTTCCGGAGAGAGGGCGGCGACGAGGGCATTGAACTGGCGGACGGCGTTGGGCAGGTCGCCGGTCTGCCGGTAGGAATCGCCCAGCGCAAACATCGCCTGGGCCAGGTTCGGGCTCGGGCTGCCCTTGCTTTCCTCGATATAGAGCTTCATGCCTTCGACCGCGCCGGCGTAATCCTTGTCCAGGTACGACCGCCAGGCGCGCCGCGACAGCGCCTTGGTGTAGTTCTGGTCCTGGGGATAGTCGGTGATGATCTTGGCGTAGAACGCGTCGGCCTTCTCCTGGTCCTTGGCCTGCTCGGCCTTCTGGGCCAGGTAGAACAGGATCTGGCCCGCGCGGGCATCCCTCGGGCAGCACTTCAGGTACTGGTTGTACATGTACAGCCCCATCTCCGCGTTGCCCCCGTCCTCGTACAGCTTGCCCAGCGACACCAGCGCCCGCGCCGGGATGTCGCTCTTGCCGGAAAACCGCTCGCCGATGTAGAGCGCCACCATCTTGGCGTAGAGGTGATCCTCCTGGTGCATGTAGCACTGGGCCAGGTTGCCCAGCGCGCCGATCGAAAGATCGCCCGCCTCCGGGAACTGCTCGAGCACCCGCAGGTATTCCGCCGCCGCCTCGGCGTATTTCTTCTGGCGGAACAGATTGTCCGCCATCATGAATTCCGTCCCCGCCAGCTTGCTGGCCGCCACGGTGGACAGATCAATCTTGACCGTTTTGCCGTACGTGGTTTCCAGGATGTCCTTGATGGCCTTGGATTCCATGCCCGCCGCCGGCCCCCAGGGGCTGTCCGAGTACTTCACGAACACGTTGTAGTACTCGCCCAGGGCCTTGCTGTAGGCCGCCACGGCCTCGGCCTCCTTGCCCTCCTGCCCCGCCAGGCGGTCGGCCTCTTCCTTCCACAGGCGCCCCAGCAGGGAGCGCGCCCCCGCCATCGGGCTCTCCCGCATCGGCATCCCCAGCTCCTTCAGCGTCTCGTCAATCGGCTTGATGATGTCCATGTGGCTCATCAGCACCTTGCGCGCGCCGTCGGGATTGCCCCGCGCCAGCTCGACGTTGGCCATGATCACGATGGAATCCACGAACTGCAGATCCAGCCCGCCCCACTGCAGGGTCTCGCACAGCTTCAGCACTTCCTCGAGCAGCTTGTTCTTCTCGTCGCCGGACTTCTTTTCCGCCGCCTTCACCAGCGCCTGCGCCCGCGCCAGCGTCATCGAGCGCTTCAGGTCCGGCGAATCCGTGATGTCCTCGACCCGCTTGTAGCTGGCCGCCGCCCCTTCGAAGTCGCCGATCATTTCCTTCATCTGCGCGTACTGGTAGGCCGCGTCGCGGTAGCGCAGCATCACGTCCTTGTCCGTCGGCGCCTTGCCCTCGTACAGCTTGAAGAAATCATCGTACAGCGCGCGCGCCTTGTCCGTCTCCCCGATCGCGAAATAGTTCTTCCCCAGGGCCAGGCTGATGGCCTGCGCCTGCGGATTGGACATCCCCATCTCCCGCACCAGCGCCTCCGCCTCGTCGAACTTGCGCCCCTTGATCAGGATTTCGGCCTCCACCACCTTGGTGCGGTCGCGCAACCCCGGATCCTTCAGCAGAATGGCGTCCACCACCTTGCGCGCGAAATCCGGAAACGACGGCTCGAAGCTGATCAGCCCCGACGCAAACTCCAGGTCCTCGTCCACCCCCGCCCGCACCGTCGCCGCCGTCCCCGCCAGCAGGGCCGCGACCAGTGCCATCCGAAGGCCCACTCCCGTGCCCGGCCCCATCCCCCGAATTCCCGGACGCCCAACCGATGAACGCGATTGCAGATTCATGACTTGTTCTTACCCTTTCCCCCGGGATATCGTCAAGCATCGAAACCGGTTTTGATGAGGATGTTATGATCACCAACCCCTGCGGCACAACCGGCAAAAGATTGTCGGCAATCGGATTCGGCGGCATGCGCCTGCCCGACCCCCGCCGGCCGGACAAGGCCATCGAGCTGCTGCACGCCGCCCGCCGCGCCGGCATCACCTACTTCGACACCGCCCCGTTCTACTGCGACGACCGCAGCGAGGACCTTGTCGGCGAGGCCCTGCGCACGATGCCCGACTCGCCCCTGCCGCTGTATGTCTCCTCCAAATGCTCGAAACCCGACGGCGACGGATTCCGCCGCAGCCTCGAGCGGTCGCTGGCCCGCCTGGGCCTCGACCGGATCGCCTTCTTCCACCTCTGGTGCGTGATGGATCCCGCCGACTGGCGGCGGCGGGTGGACGGCGGGGCGCTGGCCGCCGCCCTCCGCGCCCGCGACGAAGGCCTGATCGAACACGTCTGCGTCTCCACCCACATGCGCGGGCCCGATGTCGCCCGCCTGCTGGACGACCATCCGGAGATCGATCTCGTCACCCTGGGCTACTGCGCCATCAACTTCCCGTACCGCCGCGAAGGCGTCGAAGCCGCCGCCCGCCTGCGCAAAGGCGTCGTGGCCATGAATCCCCTCGGCGGCGGCCTCATCCCCCAACATCCGCAGGCCTTCGATTTCATCCGCGGCCCCGGCGACCCCGATGTCGTCACCGCCGCCCTGCGCTTCCTGGTCTCCGACCCCGCCATCACCACCGCCCTGGTCGGGTTCAGCGCCATGGAGGAACTCGAGGCCGCCGTGAACGCCCTGCACGGCTTCTCGCCCCGCCCCCCGGAGCACCTGGAAACCCTGCGCGCCGGCATCGAACGCGGCTTCAACGAAATGTGCACCGGCTGCGGCTACTGCCTGCCCTGCCCCCAGGACATCCCCATTCCGCAATACATGGACATTCACAACCGGATCCAGCTCGGCGCCTCTCCCGGCGACATCCGCGACCGCCTGCGCCTGCATTGGGGACTGGACCCCGACGGCGCCGCCCGCTGCATCCGATGCGGCCTGTGCGAAACCCGCTGCACCCAGCACCTCCCCATTATCCAACGCCTGCAGGCCATCGCCGAACTGCGCCTCCCGTAGCGACAAGAGCGCGTGGGGAGGGCAAGGCAATGGGTTGCCGGGGATCATGGGATTCAGACGTTGACCCGGCATTCCGCAGAAAACTGATTCACCCCCGGCACAAGACCGGGGGGGCCTTTCCGGATTTTCCACAGCGTGGAAAAAAGTTTTCCACGGTGTGGAAAACTTTTCCATGGCGTGGAAAATCCGGATTTTTCCGCCCCCCGCCCCCCGCCCCGGCGGGCCGCCGAACATCCGGGTCAGTACTTGCGGATGACGGCGCGGACGATGCCGCCGATTTCCAGGGAATGTTTCGGGCGGATGAAGGTGTACTTGGGATTGGCGGGATCAAGCCGCACGCCGGCCTTGTCGCGCATGTAGTACTTCAGCGTCCACTCGTCATCCACCCGGGCGACGACGATGTCGTTGAGGTTGGGCCGGGGCCCCTTTTCCACCAGCACCAGGTCGCCCGGCATGATGCCCGCATCAATCATCGAGTCCCCGCGCACCGTCAGCATGAAGGTGTTGTCCGGATTCTTCACCAGGTAGTCGTCCAGCGTGATGGCCTCGGCGTCCTGCTGCTCCTCCTGGGTCGGGAAGCCGGCGGCAACGGACCCCAGCAGGCGGACCGTGCCCGTCAGTTTGGGCAGCAGCGCCAGGCGGCCGTTGGCGTCCTTGATCACATAGCCGTATTCCTCCAGCCGGTTCAGCACCCCGAACACGGCGTTCTTGGACCGGTAGCCGAACAGATCGAGCATTTCGGAAAAGGTCGGCGCGCGGCGTTCGTCGCGCCAGAACCGGCGCAGCTGGCGAATCCGGCTTTCCATATCAAGGGTTCGGGGCATGGCAGCGTCCTCCAGGGGGATGGGTTGTTCTGCGCCCATATAACTGAACCCTTGTTCATTGTGCAAGTCTTTTTCGCGACAGTCTTTTTCACGCGGATTTTATCTTTCCATCGGGCCGAACACCCGCTAGGCTCGCCTGCGAATGAAAAAGCCACCCCATGGAGGATACCCGATGAAATCGAAATTCGCGCTGATGCTGTCCGCCGGCCTGTGCCTGGCGGTTCTGTCCCCCGCCGGAGCCGGCGTGATGGGCGTGCTGGAAATCCGCGGCATGGACAATGTCGCCGGAGCGGTCCTGGAACTGAGCCAGGCCGTCGGCCAGCCCGTGCCCCGGGAAGTCATCACCATGGGCGTGAACGGCCTGCTGGGCTCTCCGGCCGGCGTGGGTCTGGAGCCCAACGGCACGATCCGGGCCCTGTGGATGGACAACGACACCCCCGCCGGCGCCCTGGTTCTCCAGCTGCCGGTGCCTGACGACGGCAGCGCCTACCTGTCCGCGCTTGCCGATTCCGGCTGGACCGTCGAAAGCGAAACCGCGGACGGCCTGATCCATCTGGCCGCCCCGGCCGGCCAGTTTTCCCTGTGGCCGGAAGCCTTCGCCCTGAAAGGCGAGCGCACCCTGCTGGCCGCCCAGGCCGCCAGCGACGTGCGCGCGGCCGCCGAAGCCGCCGCCGCCCTGCCGGCCATCCTGCCGGTCGAAGGCGTCGCCGCCGTCCAGGTTCATCCCGCCGCCCTGGTGGAAGCCTACGGCGACCGCCTGGCCGCCCAGATGCAAGAGGCCTTCGAAGCCGTCCCCGACGAGGCCGGCGATGCCGCCGCCATGGGCCGGCTGTACATCGAAGGCTATCTGGCCGTCGCGCGCCAGATCCAGTCCGTCGCCGAGGGCATCGGCGTGGGCGATGGCCAGCTCCGCCTGCACGTGGACATGACCCCCGTGGCCGGCAGCCGCCTGGCCCGGTGGATCGCCACGATCGAATCCCCCTCCCCCGCCACCGGCGCGGTCAACCTCCCCGGCGCGATCTTTTCCGCCGCCGCCCACCTCGGCGACCTGTCGCTGATCCGGGAACCCTACTTCCGGTATATGGAGCAGTTGATGGGCATCATGGGCCGCGAGATGTCCGCGGACGCCATGACCGACTACATGGCCTCCCTCAAGGCCTACTGGGAACAGTCCGGCAGCGATTTCGGCCTGGCCGTGCTGTCCCCCACCCGGGAAGCCCCCCTGCGCATGGCCGAATATCTCTCGGTCCGGAATCCCGCCGCGCTGCGCGGACTGAATGCCCGGATGGTCGGCGCCGCCAACGACCTGTTCCAGGCCTCGATGGCTGCCGCCCCCTCCCAGCCCGTCCGGTTCGAACTGGTGGCCGGGGAACCCCGCGAATACCGGGAGATTCCCATTGACCGCCTGATCTACCGCCTCACCGCCGGCCCGGAACTGTCGGAAATCTGGCCCGAAGGCCGCACGCTGGAACTCGTCCTCGAACAGGCCTGGCTGCCGGACGCCGTGCTGGTGGGCATCGGCGGCTCCGACATCACCGACCAGCTGGTGGACCGCGCCCT
>ENA-UOXR01003092-UOXR01003092.1-bioreactor-metagenome-genome-assembly--contig:-NODE-3092-length-14538-cov-8.735966_pt1 | contig 14538 bp, 12 predicted proteins | sample MGYA00238164_ERZ764825 | MGnify/ENA primary metagenome ERZ764825 (study PRJEB28920, sample SAMN05720171) | bioreactor metagenome | isolation source: Anaerobic biogas reactor | place: USA:Washington...
GCGGGCGAGGTCTACGGCTTCCTCGGCCCCAACGGCGCCGGCAAGACCACCACCATCGGCATGGTGCTGGGGCTGATCCACGCCACGGCGGGCGAGGTACGCCTGTTCGGGGAGGCGGTGTCTCCGGCACGCAACGCCGCCCTGAAGCGCGTGGGCTCCCTGGTGGGGGCACCCGCCATCGTCCCGTACCTGTCGGCACGCCAGAATCTGGGCTTGCTGGCACGACTCCATCGGGGGATTGGCGAAGCGCGCGTGGCCGAGGTGCTGGCCCTGGTGGATCTCGATCAGGCGGCGGATCGAACGTCGGGCAACTTCTCCACCGGCATGAAGCAGCGGCTGGGCCTGGCCATGGCCCTCCTGCACCGGCCGGAGCTGCTCATTCTCGACGAGCCCACCAACGGTATGGACCCGGCGGGCATGCGCGATGTGCGCACCTTGCTGCGGCGACTGGCCTCGGAAGGCATGACCGTCTTCCTGAGCAGTCACCTGCTGCACGAGGTCGAGCAAATCTGCGACCGCGTGGCCGTGCTCCGCCGGGGGCAGATCGTGGCCCAGGGGCCGGTGGCGACGCTCATGGGGCGGAAGGAGGTCGTCAAGGTGCAGGTGCCGTCGCCCCAGAAGGCGGTCAGCGTGCTGCGCACCCTCTCCGGGGTTGCCGCCGTTCACGGCAACGGCCGCTACGTAGAAGTGGGCGGCGTCTCGGCGGAGGCGGTAGTGCGGCACCTCACCGCCAACGGCATCGTGCCCACCGAGGTCTCCACCACTCGCCCAGACTTGGAGTCCCTCTTCCTGGAACTTACCCAGGAAGCTGCCTGAGTACCGCTACCCAACCACACAGAGGAGAAGGACATGACCCTCGGCATACTAGGCCTGGAACACAGCAAGCTGTTTCGTCGCCGTCTCATCTGGATCGAGCTGGCTGCCATCACGCTGCTCACCCTGCTTATCTTTGCCCTCACCGCTCCCATGGCCCGCATGGGCGACGGAGTGACGAGTGCCCTGGCGGCGAGCATGGGTTGGCCCAACGGCGCCTATGAGTTCTCGACCATCGCCGGCGGGAACTCCCTGGGCGGTTACCTGGGCATCATCCTGGTGGCGGCCACCATCGGCCAGGAGTACACCTGGCGCACCCTCCACCTCTGGCTCAGCCGCGGCGTGGGCCGGCCCCGGTTGCTGCTGGCGAAGTTCGTCAGCATCTTGTGGCCGCTTCTGCTGCTGGTGCTGGCGTCGCTGGCGGCAGCCCTGGTCGGCAGCGCGCTCGTGACCGTGGTTGGCGGCGGCACCGTAGCCCTCGCCTCCCTCGATCTCGGCCGGCTCCTGTCGCGGGCCGTGCTCACCGCCTACACCCTGCTGCCCTATGCCGCGATCACCTGCTTCGTGACCGTGGCCACCCGCTCCACCACGGCCGGCCTAGGCATCACCATCGCCTTCTCTCTGCTGGTGGAGGGGCTGCTCGTCCAGCTTCTCTCCCTGGCCAGCGACGGCGTCGCCAAGGTCGGCCAGTTCCTCCCCGTCAAGCTGGCCCAGGGCCTGCTCTACAGCGAGGCGCAGTTCGTCCAGGTGCGGGTGGACTCGGCGCCGCTGGCGGTGCAGACGCTGGATCCCGTCCCGGCAGCCGGGCTCATCGCCGCTTACGCGTTGGTGTTCCTGGCTCTGGCAGTCTGGAGCTTCCGGCGGCAGGACCTCACCGCCTAGCCAGTGGATCACTCCCGGGTCCGAGGGGTCTGCCTCGGACCCGTCTCGCTTGCCGCGCCGGTCCCGTCCCGCTACCCTGACGTAACCGGCGCGGCGGCGGACCAGTACCTGACCGATCACCAAGAGGCGATCCCCGCATGAGACCCATGCCATCCCTGCGGCCACTACGGCGGCTGCGATGGAAGCTGACACTAAGCTACACCTTGGTGACGGTGGGCGCCCTCGTTGCTGTCGAGCTTCTGGCCCTTGTCGCCGTTGCGTACCTGCTGCTGCAGACCGACGTGGTGATCTCCGCACTGGCCCGCGCGGCCATCACGGTGCCCACCGATCAGCCCGTGTTCCTGGAAGATCCCCCCGACGCAGCCGAGCTGGATCGCTGGCTGCGCGCCTACTTCGCCGACCCGAGCGCCCAGAGCGACGGCGCCGGACTGCGCCTCATGTTCGACGACCCTTCGGGACCCAACCGAGTGCTGGTGCTGGACCCAGTCGGCCGGTACCTGGCCGGCCTGCCCGAGGGGTTGGGCGTCGCTGGTGAGCCGTTCGACACGGCAGAGCTTCCCGGACTGGCGGCCCTTCTGCCTCGGGCCATCGCGGGCGAGGAGGACCCCGATGAGCTCGCCACCCGCGCCGGAACGAGCCTAGTGGCGGCGGCTCCCATTAGGGCAGAGGATGGACAGGTGGTGGCGGTGCTGGTGATGGGCTTCGACGTCTGGGCCCTCGCTAAGTCCGCCTTCCCTGGCCTGCTGAGCCTGGTGGCGTCGAGCGCCGCCGCCTTCACGATTCTGGCGGGAGCCATCGGCACCGTCTTCGGTGCTTTCACCGCTCGCGGGCTGGCGCGACGCCTCCACCGGCTGTCGCAAGCAGCCGACTCCTGGAGCCATGGTGACTTCTCCGCCCTGACCGAAGATCGCTCCCCCGACGAGATCGGTGAGCTGGGCCGTCATCTCAATCGGATGGCGGAGCAACTGCAGAACCTGCTCGAGGCCCGCCAGGAACTGGCCACCCTGGAGGAGCGTAACCGACTGGCGCGCGACCTCCACGACAGCGTGAAGCAGCAGGTGTTCGCCGCCTCCATGCAACTGGCGGCGGCACGCGCCCTGCTCGAGAGCGATCCTGCCAGCGCCGCTGCCCGACTCGATGAAGCAGCCGCTCTGGCGCAACAGGCCCAGCGCGAACTCACCGGTCTGGTGCGCGAGCTGCGACCGGCGGCGCTGGAGGGAAAGAGCCTGGTCGAAGCCCTGCGCGATCACGTGCCGTCGTGGTCCCGCCAGATGGGCGTGAACATCAGCCTGCGGGCGAGGGAGGAGCGCTCCCTGTCGCCGGATCTGGAGCAAGGGCTTTTTCGCGTGGCCCAGGAAGCCCTCTCCAACGTGGCCCGGCACAGCGGCGCCATCAGCGCCACCGTCTCGCTGGAGTGGGCAGACGATGGCTTCAGCATGTCCATAGCCGACACCGGCCGCGGCTTCGATCCGGCCGTCACCGCGCCGGGGCTGGGGCTCAAGTCCATGCGCGAGAGAGTCGAGGCCCTGGGTGGAACGATGACGGTGCGCGCCGCCCCGGCTGAAGGCGCCACCCTCACCTTCCGCTTCCCGTGTCCGGTCGCCGAGCGGCCCGGTCGAGCGGAAGCCGCCCCAGAGGAGAGATGACGTGAGCGAACTCATCACCGTGCTCTTGGTGGACGACCACAAGCTGGTGCGACAGGGCGTGCGCGCCTTCCTGGAGACCCTGCCTGATATCGTGGTGGTGGGAGAGGCCGGTTCCGGCGAGGAAGCGGTCGCGCTCCTGGGCGAGCAGGTGCCGGACGTGGTGCTGATGGACCTGATCATGCCGGGAGGGATGGACGGGGTCGAGGCCACCCGGCTGATCCGGCGGGCCAGCCCGCACACTCAGGTGATCGTGCTGACGTCCTACCACGAGGATGAGCACATCTTCCCGGCGCTGCGGGCGGGGGCGTTGTCCTACGTCCTCAAGGACATCGGGCCGCTGGAGCTGGCGGACGCCGTTCGCAAGGCGGCAACGGGGGAGGCGGTGCTGCACCCGCGGGTGGCGGCCCGGGTGATCCGCGAGATCCAGGGCGCGCGGACAGACGCTCCCAACCCCTTCGCCGACCTCACCGACCGCGAACTGGAGCTGCTGCGGCTCATCGCCGACGGCCTCTCCAACGCCGACATCGCCGCGCGGCTGGTCATCAGCGAGAAGACGGTGAAGGGGCACGTGAGCAACATACTGAGCAAGCTGCACCTGGCCGACCGCACCCAGGCAGCGGTGTACGCCTGGCGCGAGGGACTGGTCCGCTAGTCGTCCGGATAGCCGCCCACGCCGAGAGCCCCGGCGCCACCGTGGGTGCCGATCACGGCGCCGAACTCCACGACCATCGTCTCCCGGCAGTCCAGGCGCGCCTTCAGCTTCTCCAGCAGGTCCGCCGCCGCCTCGGGGTCAGCGGCGTGCACCACCGCCAGGCGCACCGGCCGGCCCTCAAACTCGCGCACGAAGATCTCCAGCAAACGGCTGCGAGCGCGGGAAGTGGTGCGCACCTTCTCCGCCACGCCCACCTGACCGCGGCCGATGGTCATGATCGGCCGGATCTGCAGCACCGAGCCGGCGAATGCTTCGGCCGCTCCGATCCGCCCGCCGCGGCGGAAGTACTCCAGGGTGGTGAGGGTGAAGTAGCTGCGCATCTTGGGCTCGATCGCTTGCAGACGGGCGACAATGTCTTCCGGCATCTCGCCGACAGCCGCACCCCGCGACGCGGCCGACACCATGAGCGCCAGCCCACCCGAGGTGGTGTGGGAGTCCACCAGGTGGACGGCGGCGGCGCTGGGGTCTTCCTGGTGCAGCAGTTCCGCGCCGGCACGCGCAGAAGAGAGAGTGCCGCTGTACTCGCTGCCGATGTGTACCGAGATGATGTGGTCGTGATCGGCGCTCAGCCGGCGGTACACGTCCAGGAATTCGCCCGCCGCGGGCTGAGAAGTCCTCGGGAGTGTGGCGGCCGCTCCCAGGCGGCGGTAGAAAGTAGCGTTGTCGATGTCCAGCCCGTCACGGAAGACCTCGGCGCCGAAGGCCACCGTCAGGGGTACGACGATGACGGAATGCTCCGTGGCCCAGGACGGGGGCAGGTCGGCGGTGCTGTCGGTAACCACTGCGATACGAGACATCTGGGTCCTCTGCTGTACTCCTGCAATGGGCTGACGCTGCCGCACTACGGGCCGGGCGTCGCTTCGGGGAGGGGGATGGTGAGCACCTGGCCCACCTCGATCACGTTCGGGTTCGTGATCTCATTGGCCGCGATGAGAGCCTCCACCATCACCCCGTGCTCCGCGGCGATCAGGCTCAGATAGTCGCCTCGCTGCACGGTATACAGGACCGGCGTCGGCGAGGCGGCGACGGCGGGCGCGGTCGGGCTAACCTCTGCCTGGGCGGGAGCAGGAGCCACCGTCGGGGCCGGGGCACGAGTAGGGAGCGGTGGCGGGGTCTCGCTGGGCAGAGGGGTGGGCTCCGGAGTGGGTAGGGGAGCCGAGGTGGCCGTGGCGAAGGCAAGAGACGCCGGCGCCGCCGCCGTCAGTTCGACGCGGATGGCCTCGAGGGTGGCATAGAAGTCGGGGGGAGGCGGGCCTACCTTGGTGCAGCCCACCAGGGCCAGTGCCAAGACCGCCCCCGTTGCCGCTCGCCTCATTACCTCCCCTCGTCCGTCCGCACTCGCGCCCGCTGCTCGCGTCGCTCTCAGGTTACCCCAGAGAGCAGCGGGCGCAAGTCCGGCAGGCTATGGCTGGCGCAGGTACAGGGGCCAGTCGCGGCGTTCGCCGGCCATCATCACACACTCGGTGTTCACCGACTCCACTCCCGGGGTGGAAGCGGTGATGGTATAGCGACCGGGGGCCAGGCAGTAGCGTTGGCGCTGGGCGCCGGCGGACACCTTGTGGGTACGGTTCCAGCCGTCGTCCTGCCTGGTGTAAGTAAGGGTGAACGGGCGGTCGGTGTAGTTGTGGTAGAAGATGCAGCCCACGCCCGCCGGAACGGGATTGGTGGTGGCGGTGGCGGTGGGACCTTGGGTCGAGACAAGGGCAGCGGCGGGGATCCAGGGAGTCTCCACCTCGGGGATGATCAGCATGTCGCCAGGCGTGATCCGGTTGGGGTCGGCCAGACTATTAGCGGCGGCCAGATCGGCCGGTGAGACGGCGAACCAGGCGCCGATGGCGGCCAGCGTGTCCCCTTGCTTGACCCGGTACACCTGTTGCAGCGGGCTCGGGGTGGCCGTAGGGTCCGGCGTGCTCAGCACCATGAACTCCACCGTGCCCTCGGTAAGGAGGGGGGCGGCCGTCGCCCAGGCCACCGCCGCCGCCTGCGTGTCGCACGACACCAAGCACAAGCCCAGCACCGCCACAACGAACGCGCGCCCCATGACCCTCACCTTGCACCTCCCGATACCTCGGACCGCTCCGCCGCTACGCGCAGCAGCGCGGCTGCGATGATATGAGCGGATTCTAGGATAAGGTGCGCCAGAATTCGAGCGCAGAGGCCCCTTTCGGGCAGGTCAATTCGCCATTTCGACCCCGCATCTTGTGGTGAGATCACCAGCGCGCTCTACCGGTAGGCCTTACGCCGTCTGCGCGGGGCTGTTTCTTGCCGGTCGAGGCGCCTGGCCTAGTGCCCGTCCGCCTCGTGGTCGGCGAAGGTGGGCGCGGTGGTCTGCAGGCCGGAGAGACCGGCGGAGAGGCGGCTCAGGTGGGCGGACATGTCGCTGCGCGAGTTGTTGAGCATGGTGAGGGCGCCGGCATAGCGCCCCTCCAACTCGCGCTGCATCGCGGCGACGCTGTCCTGCGCGCTCGTGACGTAGCTGAGCAGGCGGGACACGTCCAACTCGCCGGCGCTCTTGAGGGTGGTGTGGAATACCAGCAGCAGATAGGGAACGAACATGCTGTAGCTCACCAGGACAACACTCATCTGGAACAGGTCCGCCTGGATCCCGGAGCAGAGGTCGTAGATGGCGTCAGGGACGGCGGCCACGCCGAAGTCCACCGTCAGGCTAGGGTCCAGGTACTTGCGCACCTCGCCCGCCTTCGCCAAGACGGTCCGCTCCACCTGGCGCTTGAGGCGCTGCTGCTCCTCGGGATCCTCACAAGCGGCGAAGCGCTCCAGCAGGTCGGTGGCGGGCCACTTGCTGTCTATGGGCAACACCAGGTTGTTGGGCAGCCGCAGGCCGAACTCCACCACCTTCCCAGCGACGCGGAAGTTCCGCACCTGCCACTCGGGCGGCAACCGGCCGAAGACCGCCTCCAGCACGTTCTCGCCCGCCGCCCCTTTGCTCTGGGTGCCGGCGAGGATGCCCTCCAGCCGCCGGATGGAGTTGGCCGTCTGCGCCTCCAGTTCCTGACGCGCCCGAGCCTGGGCCTGGATGGCGGCCAGGTCGTTCTTGGCCGCTGCCAGCTCCTGGCGCATGCCGGTTGTCGCTTCCACCAGGCTGCGGCTGAGCACGTCTGCCTGCGCCAGGGTGCGGTCCAGCCCCACCAGGCCGCCCTGAACGCGCGTCTGGGAGTCCTCCAGCTGCAGCACCCGCTCCCCCAGGCCGCGCAGCTCCAGGCGCGACTGAGTGAGGTGCTCGGCTGCCTCGCGCCAGGCGTCCTCCACCGCCTCCATGTCGCCGGAGCGGCGGGCGAGGACGATCAGGACGATCACGGATAGAAGCGTGGGCGCGGCGATCAACGCCAGCAGGAGCGGGTCCATGGCCAGTTCCTCCAGGGGCATGGCGGGGCGAGGCTCAGTCGGTGGTGGTGACGACCGGCCAGATCACCAGCCGGAGCGTGACGGAGCTGCCGGTGGCCTCCTCGAGGGCGCGTTCCAGCGAACGGGCCTCCTGGGTGGTGACGGGCTCGGCGGCAGCGACGGTGGCGGTGAGCAGGAAGCCGTCTTCATCCCGCTGCAGATCGGCCTCCACGAGGGTGGTGTCGGGGCGCTCGGCCAGGCGTTCGCGCAGCGTATCCTCCACCTGACGCTGGGTGCGCAGAGTGTCCATGGACCGGCTGGAGACGACGGCCAGGGGAGCGGACACCAGCACTAGACCGACCACCATCACTACCAACCCGAAGCGCAACCGCTCCTGTTGCTCCTTACGCGGGGCCGGCCGGTAGCCGACCAGCAGGAAGATGAGCGCGCCGGCCAGGGTGATAGCCACCAGGTTGGTCCCGAAGAGAAGTGTCGCGCCGCGGGCCGTCTCCCAGGAGCGCCAAGCCAGTCCCATTCCCACCACCGCCAAGGGCGGCACCAGGGCGGCGGCGATGGCCACGCCCGGCAGCGAGGCCGACATGCGCGCCCGCGACATGGCGTAGGCGCCGGCGGCCCCGGCAGCCAGGGCCACGCCCAGGTCCAGCAACCCGGGCTGGGTGCGGCTGGTCATCTCGCCGGTGACGTGGGGCATCGGAAGCAGCTCCGCCACGACGAAGGCAAGGAACACCGCCAGCAGTATCCCCTTCAGGGCAGACTCGGCGCTAAGCCGCAGCAAGCGACCGTCGCCGCGGGCTACGCCCAGGCTGAGGGCGATCACCGGCGAGAACAGCGGCGCCACCAGCATGGCCCCGATGATGACGGCCGGGTTGTCCTGCTGCAGCCCGAAGGTGGCGATCAACGACGCCAGGCCGATCATGATAAGGAAGTCGGGCCGGGCGCGGGCCGACCGGCGCACCCGCTGGTAGACCTCCACTTGCTCCTCAGCGCCCAACTTGGGCACAGCCCCGTAGAGGGCGTCCCAGAGGCGGCGGAGCCAAAAGCGGGGCAGGCCGCGGTAAGCGCGGCCCAGCAACACCGGCACGGAACTGAGACGCGCCACCTCATGGGGCACCGTCCCGAAGAGGACGCGGTCGAGCAGGGCCTGCTCCGTGGCCCCCATGATGACCAGGTCGTAGTCCTTCGCGAGCCGGGCGATGGTGGTGGCGGCATCGGTCCCCCGGGTCACCTCGCCCTCGATGGCGATGCCGTCGCGGTCCTGCTCCTCGGCCCGTTCCCGCAGGGAGGTGACCGCCCGCTCCACCATGGCCTCGGCCTCAGCCACGTCGTCTGCCGAGGCGTGCCCGTCCACCACGTTGAGGACCTGCACCAGCGCCCCGTCCCCGTGCGCGAGGCTCAGGGCCAGCCGGCCCATCAACGCCAACTGCGGGCCGCCGCGGGTGGCGAAGAGGATGCGGGCGGGCGGGTACTCATCTTGCTCCGGGTCGTCCGGGCGAAGGAGGACGGCCACGTCTCGCGGGGCGGCCCGCGTCACCGGGTCAATCACCCGGCCCAGGCGCTGCTGCTGCCGGCTGGCCTCCGAGGCGAGCAGGATAAGGTCGCAGTCCGCCTCGACGGCGGTATCGAGGATGCCCTCCGCCCGGCTGCGGGCGACGCGGGTAATGGCGTGGACGTTTTCGGCTGCCTCACCGGCATCGCTGGCCCAGCGGAACAGCAAGTCTTCTTCCCGAGCCCGCCGGCGTCCCTCCTGCTCCGCCAGGGGGTCGGCCGCCACCAGCACGCGCAGCAGAAGCACGTCGCCGTTGCCCGCCTCGGCCAGTCTCAGGGCCAGAGGGAAAGCCTGCTTCCGCTCCTGATTGGAGCCGGACCGGAGCGGCACCAGCACGCGATAGCCCTTCTCCGGCTTGCCGGGCAGGCCCTTGCCGGTGAAGCGGGAGGTGCCTTCCTCGGCCTTCACCTGGTTGCGGCGAGCGTAGAGCAGGTAAACTAGCCCTCCCAAGGCTAGCCAGACTGCCCCGACAGCCCAGCCCTCCCCCGGGAGCCCCAGAATCAGGGCGGTTCCCGCTGCGAGCGCGACGGAGGGCGCGGCCGGGTGCAGGGGCAGGTGCAGTGGACGCCGGCGATCCGGTTCCGTCCGGCGGCTGTGAATGGCGGCGGCGTTGAGGGCGAGAGCGGGCATGATCCAGGCGACCAGAGCCAGCCCGCGCGTCCAGGCGATCGGCGGCAGCAGCAACAGGAGCGCCCCCAGGAGCGCCACTGCCGGGGTCGCCCTCAGTCGGCCTTTCCAGAAAGGCCGTCCCAACGGCGCCGGCAGGGCCCCGAGGCGCACGAGCGTGCTGAGGGCGTGGGTGGCAAGGCGGAGCGTCCCCTCCACTGCCAGCAGCAGGGCGATCAGCACCAGCAGGCGCGCGCCGAGAGAGGGGCTGGAGGAGACGGGGTCTATCAGGAGCAGCGTTCCGGCGATCAGAGCGAAGGCGAGCGCCGTGGCGGCCGAGCGCACCCGGGCCCGCTGCTCTCCCCGCCAGCGATAGGCGGTTAACCCCACTTCCAGCGGCGCGAACCCCAGTGCCAGCCAGCCGGCCAGGCCGGTGACGGAGGCCTGCTGTCGGGGCACGGCGTTGCCGTCGGCGCCCAGCATCAGCGCCGCCAGCCCTACGGCGATCACCCCCACCGGCAGCCAGCGCCATTGGCTGCGGGCCTCGCCGCTCAGCAGGCGGATCGCCCCGATCAGGGCAAGGACCAGCACCGCCGCGGTGGCAGGCGACAGGGCGCCTCGTAGTGCGGGAGTGGCCGCCAACTGCTCGCCGGCGGCCACGGCCAGCACCGCCGCCAAAGCACACGAGGCGACCAACAGGAACCAGCCGGTGAGGAAGCCGACTACGCCCTCCGTCACCTCGTGCACGAGCACGTGCGTCCCGCCGGAGGGGTCGGCGCTGCCCCCCAGGAGTTCGAGGGCGCTCAGGGCCGTGAGGACGACGAAGGCGGCTGCCAGAGCCGCCGAAAGCAGGCCGGTCGCGAGTGGAACCGGGCCGAACAACAGACCACCAGCGACAGCCAGGCCCAGGCTCAGGCCGGCGGCCACGGCCACCACCGCCGAGCCCCCCGGCATGAGCCGTTCGTCCCCTCGGTACAGGCTCATGTCACCCTCGCCCCTCCCGGAGCAACTTGCCCCGGGCCCACTCGCCCAGCACCACCAGCACCGAGCCGGGGTCCAGCATCATGTTGGTGTAGGCGGCGTTGGCCATGGGGCAGGCACACTCGCGGGCCCGGATGCTCCGGCGGAGGGCCTGCGCCTCGTAACCGAACCAGATGGGCCGCAGGTCGTAACCGGTCCGGCGGAGGTTGCCGATGGGCTCGGCGCGGGTGCAGCAGGTCCACACATCGCCGTCGGGAGCGATGTGGCCGCTGGCCCAGCCGGCATAGCAGGGAATGACCTGTCGCTGCTCCTCCACGATCTGCGCCGCCAGCCGATAGTAGCGACGGCGAAAGGCATGGGTGACGGCGGCAAACCCCACCGGTGCCGGGCTCGCCCTATCGTCCAGCAGGTGGTCTACCGCCTGGCGGTACTCGGCCGGCGTCGGGCTGATGTCGCAGTCCAGAGTGTCCAGTTCGCGGCGCTGCTCGGCGATCTCGGTGATGTAGCTGTCCGGCTCCAGTTCAAGCAGGCCGGCGCGCACTTCGGGAAGGCGGTGAACGTTGAAGCGGGACACGACGGTGTGGATGCTGAGAGTGAGGTTGGGGCGGCGCAGCGTTTTGAGCCCCTGCCATGTCGCCGTGGCCTTGGCCCAGTTGCCGGGCACGCCGCGGATCTCGTCGTGCTTCTCGCCCAGCTCGTCCAGGCTCAGGTTGATGCCCACGTTGCTGTCGGGGCAGGCAGCGGCGATGCGATCGCAGGCCTCCACCACTTGGTCGCCCAGCAGGCCGTTGGTGGGGATGGTGATGGCCAGGGGGCGGCAAGAGCCGTAGGCGGCGGCCACGATGTCGGGCAGATCGCGCCGCAGGAAGGGCTCGCCGCCGCTGAAGGTGAGGTAGCGTTGGCTGCGGCAGAGGAGAGCGAAGGTGCGCGCCCACTCTTCGGTGGAGAACTCCTCGGAGTGCTTGCGCCAGACGTTGCAGGTGCGGCAGCGGCTATTGCAGCGGTAGGTGACGCTGCAGACCAGGCTGAAGGGCAGGGAAGGCCGGCCCAGGAAGCGAAAGGCCCACTGCCGCGCCAGGCTGGGCACGAGGGAGAGGACGCCGCTCAAGCCGTTCGCCTCTCGGCCAAGAGGTAGCGGTGGTGGGCCCAGAGCCCCTTGATCGCCGTGGGCAGGGGCGACCGCTCCAGCCAGGCGTGCTTCATCACCTGCTCGCGCAACTCGGGCTTGCGGCCGAGGTAGTAGTCCATGGTGCTCCACTCCCAGGAATCGCCCCGGAAGCGCTCCTGGAGGCGGCGGGAGCGGATGCCTAGCTTGCCCAGCAGCTCGGCAGCGGGCATGACGGTGTCCGGCCAGGGCGGGACGTCCATGACGCCGCGCTCGATAATGCGGTAACCCTGATCCTCCAACACCCGGCGCACCCGGGCGATGTCCGTCCAACGTTCGTCCACGGTGCGGAAGAACTCCGGCTCGGCCACGTACTTGCGCAACAGGTAGCCGGGCTGGCGCGGGTTGGGCATGGCCACGAAGACGAGACGGGACGAGACGCGGCACAGCTCGGCGAGCAGGGCGGCGGCATCATCCAGGTACCACAGGCCGGCCCATTGCCAGGCCAGGTCGAAGGCGGCGTCCGCGAAGGGCAGCGGGCATATCGCGGGTGGGCAATAGAAGGAAGCGTCCAGGTCCAGTTCGCCCCAGATGCGCCGCACCCCCTCCATGCGCTCCTGGTTGGTGTCCAGCAGGCTCACCTGGCAGCCGAGACGGGCCAGGTGCACGCTGTTGATCCCGGAGACGCCCGCCATGCCGTAGATGGGGGCCTCCAACACGCGAAGCAGCCCGAAGCGGCGCCAGAGCCCCTCCAGGTAGTCGTTCAGCACCAGGCGCTCGTAGACAAGGCCGAGGCCCTCGTTGTAGTCGGTGAGGTAGCGCCGCCAGGTCTCCGGCGGGCGGGCTGCCTCCGGTCCGCTATCGTTCACGCTCAGGCTCCGAAGCGAAGGTGATCACGAGATCGTCTCCCTCGTACTTGGCCCCGGCAACCGGCAGGCGCGCCAGGGTGTCGGGCAGCAGCAAGTTGTGCTTGTGGTTGCCCACGCGGACGATCAGTTCGTCGCGCTTTCGCACCAAGTCTATGTCTTCCTTGTTGGCCAGGGGCAGGCTCAGCAGCATCTGGTAGGCCCCCTCGGCCTTGCGCACCTCGTAGAGGCGGCCGCGGTGCAGCACCCGGCTGGGGTCCTGCTCCCCGAAGGCGGCCTCGGCGGCCCGGCGCAGCATGTCCAGTCCGACCACTTCCTGGGTGAACATGGGCACAGTGAAGAGCGGAAGGGGGGAGAAGGCCTGCCGCACCAAATCCATGTTCGCCGCCTGGGCCCGCTTCCAGTCATCGAAGTAAGGGTCGGTCACCGCCGCCGGAATCACCCGGTTGCAGATAACGGCATCCACCGGAAAGCCGTACAGACTCACGTAGGTGAGGGTGCGCTGGGCCTCGCGGATGACCATCTTCTCCAGGTTGAGCACCACGCGCACGCTGGACACATCCGGATCGGACAGCAGGGTGTGCATGCGGTCCAGGTCCTGCACCAGCTCGCGCACGGCCTCGAAGATGCGATCGTCGGGAAGGGGCATGTCGGTGACGCCGCGCAGGAGCGGCCGTGCCAGGCGGAGCGCCTGCCTCTGCAGGGGAAAGATGCGCTGCAGGTACCAGTTGGCCGCCTCCGGGAAGGCGAGGAAGCGCAGGGTCTCGGCCGTTGGGGCCATGTCCACGATGACGACGTCGAACTCGCCCGATCCCTGCAGGTAGACGATCTGCAAGAGGCTGGCCAATTCGTCCATGCCCGGGATGATGGCCACTTCCTCGGCGATGAGGTCGTCGATGCCACGCCAGGAGAGCAGCGTGGCGAGGTACTCTTGCACCTCGCGCCAGTGCTTCTGCATCTGGTGCAGGACGTCGATCTCCTGCACCCAGAAGTTGGGGCTGATCTGCCGGGGCTCCGGCCCCACTTCCTGGTCCAGCGAGTCGGAGAGGCTATGGGCCGGGTCCGTGCTGACGACAATGGTGCGCAGGCCCTGATCGGCGCAACGGAGTGCGGTAGCGGCGGCGATGGACGTCTTGCCCACCCCGCCCTTACCGGTGTAGAGGATGACTCGAGCCATGTGGCGGCCTTTCCCCGAGGATGAGGGCATTATAGACGGGGGCGGGCCCGCGGGCACCCACAGCGCCACGTCTCGCCCCTGGTGGTCATCCCGCGCACCCCACCCGCGACCCTGTGCCCTCCGCGTCACCCCGAGCAGCGCTGCACCCCCGCGTCACCCTGAGCGCAGCGAAGGGTCTCACCCTGAATGAGGAGGTGCTTCAGTGCGGTCACGGCTGAGCATGACGCGCGGTGTTCGGCATGACGCAGGGGCCGGCCGGTATGACGTTGTGCGGCCAGCGCGGCATCGGACCGACCGACGCGGCCGGGCACCGGCTATGCCGGCTCGCGCCCTACTCCTTGGCCTCTGTGGCTGCTGCGGCCTCTACGGTTACCAGTTCCAGCTCGAAGGTCAGTTCCTTACCCGCCAGGGGATGGTTGGCGTCCAGAATGACCTCTTCGTCGGTGACCCCGGACACCAGGACCGGCATCACCTGGCCGTTGGGCGTGCGCATGCCGATTCGATCACCCACCTTGGGGCTGGCCTCGGGAGGCACCTGAGCGCGGGGGACGCGCATAACGAGTTCGTCTCGGCGCGGCCCGTAAGCCTCTTCCACCGGGAGCACCACCGTCTTGGTCTCGCCCTTGCTCATGCCCACCACGCCGGCAGAGAAGCCCCGGATGATGTTCGGATCGCCCAGGGTGAAGCGGAGCGGCTCGCGTTCCTTCGAACTGTCGAAGACTTGGCCGTCCGCGTCCTTACCGGTGTAGTGGATGGTGACGGTGTCGCCCAGCTTACATTCGCTCATCATACCTCCATTGGAACTGCTACCGCCCGGGGCAGATTGGCCCCGGCGGCCGAG
>ENA-UOXR01003093-UOXR01003093.1-bioreactor-metagenome-genome-assembly--contig:-NODE-3093-length-14535-cov-4.206906_pt1 | contig 14535 bp, 13 predicted proteins | sample MGYA00238164_ERZ764825 | MGnify/ENA primary metagenome ERZ764825 (study PRJEB28920, sample SAMN05720171) | bioreactor metagenome | isolation source: Anaerobic biogas reactor | place: USA:Washington...
GGTCAGATTCCGGCGGGGGCCAGGTTCGGCGCCGTCTCAGGGACCGCTTCGCCGATCAGGTTCTCGGCGATCACCGCCGACGACATCACACCCGGCAGTCCCGCGCCGGGGTGCGTCCCCGCGCCGACGAAGTACAGGTTGTCGAAGTCTTCCGAGCGGTTGTGCGGGCGGAACCACGCGGACTGCGTCAGCGTCGGCTGCAAGGAGAAGCCCGCGCCCTTGTAGCTGTTGAGCGTCTGCGCGAAGTGGCGCGGGTCGATGAAATGCTCCGCGACGATGTTGGCTTGCAGGTCCGGCAGATAGCGGTCCTCAAGGAACTGCATGATCGTGTCACGATAGGGCTTGGCCGCCTGATGCCAGTCGATGCCCGCGTCCAGGTGCGGGACGGGCGAGAGCACGTAAAACGTCTCGCCGCCGGGCGGGGCGACAGACGGATCGCTCATGCTTGGCATGTGCAGGTACAGCGAAAAGTCGTCGGCGAGCCGCTTGCGGTTGAACAGATCGCCCAGCAGCCCCTTATAGCGCGGCCCCAGGATGATGTTGTGATGCGCCAGCCCCTGGTCGCGGTACTGTCGCTTGGTGCCGAAGTAGATCACGAACAGCGACATGCTGTATTTCATGCGGTCGAGCTTGCGGTTGGTGTACGTGCGGCGGAAGCGCGCCGGGATCAGGTGACGGTAGGTGAACGCGACATCCGCGTTCGACACGACGTGATCGGCGTGGTGGACTGTGCCATCCTTCAGGCGGATGCCGGTCACGCGGCGCTGATCGGCCTCGTCCACCAGTATCTCGTCAACTTCCGCCCGCAGGTGCACGCGCCCGCCCAGCTCGGTAAACAGGCGACCCATCGCCTTGACGATCGCGCCCGTCCCGCCGACCGCGTAATGCACGCCCCACTCGCGTTCAAGGTAGTGGATCATGGCGTAGATTGACGGCGCGTCGAACGGGTTTCCGCCGATCAGCAGCGGGTGGAACGTGAAGCACTGGCGCAGGAAGTCATCCTTGACGAACTGCGCGAGGTAGCCGTACACGCTGCGGTACGATTGCAGCTTGATCAGGTCCGGCGCGACCTTCACCATATCCGTGAAATGCAGGAAGGGCTTATCCGCCAGCTCGACAAACCCCTTCTCGAAGATCGCCTTCGTCTTCGACATGAACTTGAGATAGCCCGCTTTGTCGTCCGGGTTCCACGCGTCGATCTGGCCGAGGATGAAGTCCTCATCGTTGTTGTAGCTGAAGCTGCGCCCGTTCGGGTCAAAGATGCGATAGAACGGGTCGCAGGGGCGCAGCTCGAAGTAATCTTCGCGGCGCTTGCCCGCTGTCGCCCACAGGTCGTCGAACAGGAACGGCGCGGTGATCACCGTCGGACCGCTGTCGAATGTGTAGCCGTCGATCTCGTAGACGTACGCGCGCCCGCCGAGCTTGTCCAGCTTTTCGAACAGATCGACTTCGTGCCCCCTGGCCGCCAGCCGGATCGCCGCGCTCAGCCCGCCGAACCCGCTGCCAATGACAATCGCTTTAGACATGGTGTGTTCCTTCTGAAATAGCGCGAGTGGAGAATGCCGGTGCGGATGCGCGGCTCTGCCACCAGATGCCCGGCAGGCGGCGCAGCTTGTCCCAGGACGCGACATGCGCCCGGCGGTGAAACACGTCGTAATCGTGCGCCTCGATGTCGTTGAGGATGGCGCGGTACAGCGTGGCGGCGGCGGCGATGGCGAAGCGCCCGTCCGCATCCAGCAGCGCGATCCCCGGCATGGCCTCGTCGTACAGGCGGCGCACGCGCTCGATCTGGAAGCGCATAAAGGCGCGCCAGCGGTCGTCCACGCGCCCGGCGGCGATATTCGCCTCGCTCAGCTCGAACCCGGCTAGCTCGTCGAGCGGCAGGTAGAGGCGGCCCGTCTGCCAGTCCTCACCAATATCGCGCAGGATGTTCGTCAACTGGAGCGCGACGCCGAGCTTGACCGCGTAGGGCAGCGCGTCGAGGCTTTTGAAGCCGACAATGTGCATCGACATCAGGCCCACGGTCGAGGCCGCGCCATAGCAGTATTCGGCCAGTTCAGGAAACGAGGCGTACCGCTTCTGCGTCAGGTCCCGCGCGACGCCTGCGATCAACTGCTCCGCATAGCCGCGTGGGATGCCATGCCGCGCCTGTGCGTCCGCCCAGGCCAGCGGGACCGGATCGTGCGCGGCAGGGTGCGGGTGATCAAGCCGCGCGTGCCAGCCTGCCAACACCTGCTGGGCGTGCGCGGCGCCGTGCGTTTCATCGATCAGATCGTCCGTTGCGCGGCAGAACGCGTAGAGCGCGCGGACCGAGCGACGCTTCTCCGGCGGCAGCAGCCCCGACGCCTGGAAAAAGGTGCGGCTGTGCGTCCGGGTGACACGCGCGCAATAGCCATACGCGTGATCGAGAATCTCAGCGCCGGCCTCAACGGGAACGAGCGTAGCAGGGCTGGCGAATGCTTCCTGCGCCCACGAGAGCAGGCGGTATTCCCACGGGGCGGGCTGAGTGAGCATCGCACCTCTCCGATTATTGTCTATGTTATCTGTACATAATGTATACTATTCCATCAAGTGTAGCAAATTTGTTGAAGAAATGTAGACAAGGGAATCGATCTACAGTAGACTATATGGAATGCTTGCTGAAAGTGACAAAGGTGTTATGGAAAACCCGCAACCAAACTTCCCGGCGGAAGACGAGCCAATCTTCAATATCGGCGCCGTCACCCGCATGACTGGCATCCCTGAAGCGACGCTGCGCATTTGGGAGCGCCGCTATGACTTCCCGCTCTCCACACGCACGCCGGGCGGGCATCGCCTCTACTCGCAGCATGAGATCGCGCGCCTGCAGTGGGTCAAGCAACGGATTGACCAGGGCTTGCAGATCAGCCAGGCGATCCACGCGCTGGAGATTCTTGAGCGCGATCAGGCAGCGACCCTGCCCGCCGGGTGGCGACCCGAAATCGCCTCGGAGCCGTCTACCGCGTCCGCCGAGATGTTCGCGCAGCAGCTTGGCGAGGCATTGTTCCGGCACGACACGGACCACGCCGATCAGGTGCTGGCCGATGCGCTGCCAGTGCTGGAGCTGGACGCGCTGGTGCTGGATGTGGTTGGCCTGACGCTGCACGCGATCGGTGACGCGTGGGCCGAGGGGCGCATCGGCGTCGCCACCGAACATTTTGCTTCGCACTATTTGCGCGCCCGGCTCGTGATGTGGCTGCGCGCCGGGCCGCCTGCTTTTCGTGCCAACCCGGTTGTGCTGGCCTGCGCGCCCGGCGAGCTACACGAGGGCGGGTTGCTGATGCTCGGCGTGCTGTTGCGGCGGCTGCGCTGGCCGATTCACTATCTGGGACAGACGATGCCGCTTGAGGAACTGCCTGCTTTTGTCGAGGACGTTGCTCCGGCGGTGATCGTGTTCGCCGCGATGCGCGAGGACACCGCTCGCGCGCTGGCGGCGTGGCCGGACTATCTGCCGCAGGCGGCGCGCACCGGGCGGCCGGTTGTGGCCTATGGCGGCTGGGTATTTTCAGAGAATCCGGCGCTGGCCGATGAGATTCCGGGCGTGCTGCTTGGCGACACCCTGCGCAAGAGTGTCGGCACGCTCGACCGCATGTTGCGCGAGCGAAATCCGCTGCTGCCATGACGCGCCGCCCGTGACCGCCACGCTGCTCGCTCTTTGCCTGCTGGCGTACCTGTCCGGCGCAATCCCCTGGTCGGTGTGGCTGGGGCGCGCGTTCTACGGCGTGGACGTACGCGCGGTGGCGGACGGCAACCCCGGCGCGACGAACGCCTACCGCGCTGGCGGCTGGAAGCTCGGCGCGGCGGTTGTGCTGCTCGATTTCTTCAAAGCGTTTGTGCCGGTGTTGATCGCGCGCTGGGGCGTGCGCCTGCCCGGGGAGCAGGTGTTCCTGGTGGCGCTGCTGCCGACGGTCGGGCATGCATTCTCGATCTTTCTGCGCTTTCGCGGGGGCAGGGCGCTGGCGAGCATGTTCGGCGCGTGGTCCGGCCTGACGCTCTACGAGGTTCCCCTGGTGATGGGCGGCGCGGCGATTGTATCGACTTTTGCGCTGAAGAATGACGCGCAGCGCGCCCTGGCGGTGCCCGCCGCCGCGCTCGCGTACGTGCTGGTGCGCGGCAGACCCGCGTGGATGGTGGCGCTCGCTGTGGCGCAGATCGCGGTGCTGGCCGTCAAGCTGGTCGTGCACGCGCGCGCACCACGCCGCCCGCTCCCGGAGACATGATGCGCATTCTAGCGGCGCTCTCCCACCTCACCGCGGTGTTGGCGCTGGCCGCGCTGACACGCCGCCTGGCGCGAAATCTGCGCTTCTTGCGGCACGCGCGGCAGGTTGCCCGCCTGCCCGATCCCCCGCCGCGCGTGAGCGTGCTTGTCCCGGCGCGCGACGAGGCCGCGACGGTCGCCGCGTGCGTCGAATCGCTGGCGCGGCAGGATTACCCGCATTTTGAGGTGATCGCGCTCGACGACCAGTCATCCGACGGCACAGGCGCGATCCTTGATTCCCTCGCGGCGCGCTTTCCGCACGTCACGGCGCTGCACGGCGACGAGGCTCCCCCCGCTGGATGGAACGGCAAGAGCTACGCGTGCCAGCGGCTGGCGGACCGGGCGCAGGGGGAGTGGCTGCTGTTCACTGACGCGGACACGCTGCACGTGCCGGACAGCATCGCGCAGGGCATCGCCCAGGCGAGCGGGCTGCGTGCTGACCTGCTGAGCGCATTCCCCCGGCAGATTACGCGCACGTGGGCCGAGCGGGCGCTCGTCTCGTTCATTATGGACTTCCTGCCCCTGGTGGGCGCGGACCTGAGCGCGTTGTGGCGAGGTGACGGCGGCGCTACCGTCGCCAACGGGCAGTATTTGCTGGCGCGGGCAGACACCTACCGGGCGGCAGGCGGTCATCGCGCCATCGCGGAGGCGCTCGTGGACGATTTCGCGCTGATGCAACAGTTCCGCGCGCGCGGGCAGCGTGTCGCGCTGGTGGATGGCACGTCGATGCTCAGTTGCCGGATGTATGAGGACGCGCGCGCCGTGTGGGATGGGTTCTCCAAGAACATCCTGCTGGGGCTGGAAACGTCCGCCACGACGCCGCGCGCGTGGTGGTGGGCGCCGCTGTTCGCCTGGGGCTACGCGTCGGTCTTCGTCGTCCCCTTCTACCGGCTGGTGTTTGAGCGACGGCGCTGGCTGGCGTTGGTAGAGATTGGCTGGCTTGGCGCGCTGCGCGGGGCGGTGACGTGGCGCCTCAAACGGCCCTGGGCGGAGATCGCCGCCACGCCGCTCGCCGCGTGGAGCGTGATGGCGCTCGGGCTGAGCGCGCTGCTCCGCCGCCAGCATCAGGGGCGCGTGGTGTGGAAGGGCCGGGCGTATCGCCTCACGCGCTAGCGCCGCCGCACGTGCAACAGGACGCCGGGGCGCGGCTCCAACGTGGCGCCCATGTGCAGGCGCACGCGTTTCCCCGCGTCCGCCAGCTCGTACCGCTGCAAGATGCGCGCCAGCACGATCTTCGCCTCCACCTGCGCGAACGCCATCCCCATGCAGTTGCGCGGCCCCCCGCCAAACGGAAGAAACGTGTACGGCGGGCGCTGGCGCGTGTGTTCTGGCGCAAACCGCGCTGGATCGAAGGCGGCAGGCTCCGGCCAATAGCGCGGGTCGCGGTGCGTCAGGTAGATCGAATACAGCACCCGCGTCCCCGCCGGGATGGTGTAGCCGCCATAGCCCAGATCGGCGGCGGCGATCCGCATGCCGAGGTGGATCGGCGGGTAGAGGCGCAGCGTCTCGTTGATGACCTGTTCCAGGTAGCGCAGATCGCTCGCGTGCGCGTGCTCTGGTGCTGACGTGCCGATCACGTCGAGCACCTCGCGGCGGGCCTGGTCCTGCACGTGCGGGTGCTGCGCCAGCGCGAACAGCGCCCAGCTCAGCAGCGCGGTGCTGGTGTCGTGCCCGGCGATCAGCATCGTCAGCAGTTGGTCGCGGATCAGGTCGTCGGACATCCCCGCGCCGATCAGCAGATTCAGTAAATCGTCGCCTGGGGTGGGGCGCTCGCGGCGTTCGGCGATTAGCCGGTGCAGGTAGCCGTCCAGCTCGCGCAGGGCCGCGCGATAGCCGGGGCGAGGGATCGCGCGCCACACCAGCCAGGGGCCGGGCGAGATATAACGCAGCGCGCGCAGAATCGGCTGCCAGAGGCGGTCGAGGTCCGCGCTGAAATCAACGGAGAACAGCGTCTGCATTAGGATGAGTAAGGCGATCCGGCGCATCTCGACCAGCATATCGAGCGGCTGACGCGCCGCGTCCCACGTGTCGAGGACGCGATCGGCGCTGGCGACCATCGCCGCGACGTAACCCGCCAGCATTCGCCGGTGCAGCGCCGGGGCCATCTCGCGCCGCAGATCGTCGTGCGCCTCGCCATCCGTCACCAGCACGCCCTGCCGCAGCAAGCGCGCCACCGGATCGCCTTCGGGCCGCCAGCGCAGGTCGCCGCGTCCCTCGACCAGCACAAAGTGAGTCGCGTTTGGCCCGGCCAACATCACCGGATTGAACCCCGGCAGCGGCAGTTGGAAAATATCGCCGAGCTCGGCGTGGAAGACTTCCAGCGCGGCGAGCAGGCTGCGCTGGCCCAGCAATGCGCGCAGGGCGTCCAGCGACGCCTGATTATTCGGTGCGGGAATCGGTGGCATAGTGCGTCCGACGGGCTGCGTCTGGTGCAAGCAACTCACGTCTAGATCGTAGCGGTTCTCGGCCCGTACTGCGAGTCTGCGGGACCGCGAGGTTCATTTCCAAGAGGTTACTGAGCTGGCGGCTGACTGCGAGCGTGCCATGCCATACCTTCCTTCAAGCTTCAAGTCTTTTTCTCTGCCACCGCTTGACAGCGCTGCTGCAAATCCTGTAAGCTAAGAGCAGATTCTGTTATTCCGAATAGCATTCAACAATGCGGAACGTTTACACGTGATTCAATCCATTGTCAAAGCTATCCACATCATGCGCCTGTTCAGCAGCGCCGAGCCGCGCCTGACGCTCGCCGAGATCAGCCGCCGCCTAGACCTGCCCAAAAGTACCGCGCATAACATCCTCAAAACGCTGGTGTCCGAAGGGTTCATCGAGCGGGTCGATGGCGAGGCGTACGCATTGGGTCCGGCGATTGTTGCGCTGGGGCAGGGCGTGCGCGTCAACGTCGAGCTGCGAGACCGCGCCGCGCCGCTGATCCGCGAGCTGGCTGACCTGTGTCGCGAGTCCGTGTACCTCACCGTGCACGATGGCGACCGCGCGCTGTACATCTACGCGGTCGAGTCTTCGCGGCGGCTGCTGGCGCGCTCAGCGGTGGGCGATCGCGCGCCGCTGCACTGCACATCCGTCGGCAAGGCGATCCTCGCGGCGTTGCCAGACGAGGAGATCGAGGCGATCGTGACGCGGACCGGGATGCCCGCCTTCACGCCACACACCATGACGGACTTCGACGCGCTGTTGGCCGACCTCGAGCAGACACGCCAGCGCGGGTACGCCATTGACAACCAGGAGCACGAGGTTCGCACTTTCTGCCTGGGCGCGCCGCTGCTGGACCATCGCGGGCAGGTGATCGGCGCGTGCAGCATCTCCGGCGCAGATCGCGAGATTATCCGCCGCCGCCTGGACGACCTCGCGCCGCAGATCGTCGCCACCGCGCAGGATATCTCGCGGCGGATGGGGTACGTACCGGCGACACCGTCCCGCGTGGCCGGGGCGCCGCGCGCGCAGCAGCCCCAGCCCAAACGCCGCCTCGCCGCCGGGCAGGACCGATCATCCCATGATTGAGCGCGCGCCCGTTTTCACGCAGCTTGACGACCGCCCGATGGCGCATTGCGCGACCCTGACGGCGCTGGCGGACGGCACGCTGCTGTGCGCGTGGTTTGGCGGCGCATACGAAACCGCGCCCGATGTCGCGATTTTGGCCGCTCGCCGCGCGCCCGACGCGAGCCAGTGGAGCGCGCCCGCTGTGATCGCGGATGCGCCGGGCTATTCGATGGGGCAGCCGGTCTTTTTGCCGCGCCCGGATGGCGCGTTGTGGCTGTTCTTCAACGTGATCATGGAGCGCGACTGGACGAGCGCGATCCCGCACTGGCAGCGCTCGCACGATGGCGGCGTGACATGGTCGCCCGCCGAGCGATTGATGGACGCGCCGGGGCTGATGTTTCGCAGCAAGCCGCTCGCGCTCGACAACCGGATCATTCTGCCGGTCTATGACGAGCGCGCCTGGCAGTCGTTCATGCTGCTTTCCGACGACGAGGGGCAGACGTGGCGCCGCACCGCGCCGATGACCACGCCCAGCGGCAACATTCACCCGTGCGTCGTGCCGCTGGCGGACGGACGGTTGCTGACGTACTTGCGAACCGGCGGCGCAGGCGGCGTGATCTGGCGCAGCGAGTCGGCGGACGGGGGTGAGAGCTGGTCCGCACCCACGCCGACCGGCATCCCCAACCCGAACTCTGGCATCGACCTCATCCGGCTGGCGAGCGGGCGGCTGGCGCTGGCCTTCAACGACAGCGACCGGCTGCGCACGCCGCTGGTCGTCGCGCTGGCAGACCAAGACGAATGCTGGCGCTGGAAGCGTACCCTCGAAGACGACCTCGCCGAATACTCGTATCCCACGCTCCTGCAAACCGGCGAGGCGATCCATCTGGTCTATACCGCGCGGCGCGAGCATATCGCCTATGCGCGGCTAGATGAAGCGTGGCTGTTGGAAGGGGAAGTGAGCCGTGAGCTTGCGTATCAAGGGCATCATCGTCCCGCTGCTGACGCCGTTTGACCCGCAGGGCGCGCTCGATCACGCTGCGCTGGCGCGGCTGGTCGAGTTTCTGATCGCGCGCGGCGTGCAGGGCCTGTTTCCTGGCGGGACGACCGGCGAAGGGCCGCTGCTGTCCACCGACGAGCGGCGCGCGCTGGCCGAGGCGGTGGTGCGGGCGGCGGATGGGCGCGTCCCGGTCATCATCCACACCGGCGCGATCACCACGCAGGAAGCGATCGCGCTAACCCGGCACGCGCAGGCGACCGGCGCGGACGCTGCGGCGCTGATCACGCCGTATTATTTCCACTATTCGGATGACGCGTTGTTCCTGCACTTCGCCGCGGTGTGCGAAGCCGCGCCAGACTTCCCGATCTATCTCTACAACAACCCCGGCGTGACCGGCAACACGATCACCGCCGGGCTGGTCCGGCGGCTGGCTGAGGCGTGCCCAAACGTGATCGGCATGAAGGACAGCGGCGGCCAGCTTGAAAACCTGCTGCGCTGCATGGACCTGCGCGGCGGCGCGTTCAACACGGCGAGCGGCGGCGATGGTGACATCCTTGCCGCGCTGGCGTTGGGTATTGACGCGTGCGTCTCGGGCAACGCGAATTTCGTGCCGGAGTTGATCGTGGACCTTTACGGCGCCGCGTCATCCGGCGATCTGCCGCGCGCTCGCACGCTGCAAGCGCAGGTAAACCACGTGCGCCACCTGCTCGAAGACGGGCGGGACCTCTCGCTGTTCAAGGCGATCCTGGCCGCGCGGGGGTTGCCGGTCGGGACGGTCCGCGCGCCACTGGCGCCTGTTTCCGAAGACATTGCCCGCCAGAAATGGCACGCGCTCCAGGCGTTAGGCGTGCCGCTTGACGCAGCCTAAATCGACCACCGCACGCAACAGAGAAAACCCACACAGAAAGGAGGCGCGATTCCAACGCTCTACTGCTCAAGGAAACCCGATGTTTGCCAGTCTGTAGCCAAAGATAGCTTTCAGGAGCGAAGGATGATGATGAAGAGAAGACACACACTGGGCGTCCTCTTGCTGGTGCTGGCGCTGATGCTCCCCGCAGCGGTCAGCGCGCAGGATGACGACGCCGTTACCCTGGAGTTCTGGGGCGGGTGGACCGGCCCGGACGGTGACATCATGGACGGTCTGGTGCAGCAATTCAACGCAGAGCACCCCAACATCCAGGTCACGCTGACCCGCCAGCAGTGGTCGCCATTGTATGACGCGTTTGTCGTCGCGTCCGCCTCGGACGAGGCGCCCGACATCCTGGCGATGCACCCCCAGGAGCTGGCGCAATTTATCGTGCTGGACCTGCTCACCCCGCTGGACGATCTGATCGCGGAGTCCGAGATTCTCTCGCCGGATAACTATCTGGAGAGTGCGTGGAATCCGAACATCTATGAGGGCGCGCTCTACGCTGTCCCGCTGGACCTGCACATGCACGGCCTGTACTACAACCTCGATCTGTTCGAGGAAGCCGGGATCGAGGCGCCCCCCGCGACGGGTGAGGAGCTGATCGAGATCGGCAAGCAGCTCACGGTCGACGAGAACGGCAACCACCCCGATGACGAGGGTTTCGACCCGGAGAACGTCGTCCAGTACGCGATCAACATGCACTCGAACCATCACTCGTTCTACCAGTGGTGGGCGCTCTATCGCCAGCTTGGCGGCGAGCTGATCTCCGAAGACGGGGCGCAGTGCGCGATGGACATCGACAAGGCGGCGCAGGCGTGGCAGTTCCTTCAGGACCTGGTCTACACGCACCACATCGCCCCGCAGGGCCAGACCGACTACGCGCGGGACTTCCTCTCTGGGCGCACCGCGATGATGATCGATGGCCCGTGGCAGATGCCCGCGCTTGAGGCTGCCGAAGAAGAGTCTGGCTTCCGCTGGGCATCCGCGATGTACCCGCAGGTCTTTGACGAGGCGTACGCCGTGTGGGGCAGCGCGCATAATCTGACGCTGCCGGCGAACGTGGCCGACCCGGAGAAGCGCGACGAAGCGTTGCAGTTCATCGAGTGGCTGGCCGCGAACTCGACCTCATGGGCGGGGGCGGGGCAGCTTCCGGCCTTCAGCGAGGTGATGGAGTCTGAGGAATTTGCGTCGATGTACGGGCGTGAAGCCTTCATCGAAATGATGCCGTACGAGGTCTTCCTGCCCAACATCCCGCGGTTCAACGAGATTTTCGCTGCGAACGCGCCAACGCCGATGATGGTTATGGCGCAGAGCATCATGCTAGAGCAGGCCGATCCGGCGACCGCCGCGCAGACCGCCTGCGACGAGATCACTTTCATCTTGATGCAGCCGTAACGGTTTTCCGCCGGTGCGGGGTTGCGCTGCCTGCGGGTGGCGCAGCCCCCATCCTTCCGATCCACGGCTGGGTTTCTTCCCCGCCCGGCACAGGCGAAGGAACGCGCCGGGAGCGCGCTCAGAGTAAGGTCACAGAGTTCTGGAGCGGCTATGCGAGTCATCCCACGTCCCCGCGCAGGGGCCACCGCAGGCGAGTCGTCACACCTCTATTCGCGGTGGACGCCGTACCTGTTTCTGCTGCCCTATCTGCTGGTGTTTCTGGCGTTCAGGCTGGGGCCGTCGCTCTTTGGGCTGGCGATGTCGTTCACACGCTGGTCGATCGTCGGCTCGCCGGAGTGGATCGGCACGGCCAACTATGACCTGATGCAGATCGACCCGCGCCTCGAAGTTGCGTTGAAGAACACTGCGTTCTTCACCGGGCTGACGGTTCCGCTGCTGGTGATACTCAGCCTGGCGCTGGCGATCTTCCTCAACCAGCCGCACAAGGGCCGCGCGCTGGGGCGGATCGCCGCCTTCACGCCGTACGTCCTGATGTCAACGGTGGTCGGCGTGCTGTGGACGTGGCTGCTCGAAAAGGACTTCGGGCTGGTGAATGTCTACCTGGAGCAGCTTGGCATTGCAGGGCAGCCCTGGCTGGTGAGCCAGGACGTGGCGATGTACGGCATCATCCTGACGACAATCTGGTGGACGGTCGGTTATGGGATGGTGCTGTTTCTGGCGGGGCTGCAGGATATCCCGGCGGAGCTTTACGAGGCGGCGCGGATTGATGGCGCCAGCTCGTGGCGGTTGCTGCGGCATATCACGCTCCCGCTGCTGGCCCCGACGACGTTCGTCGTGCTGATGCTGACGATCATCAACTCGTTCCAGGTCTTCGATCAGGTGTACGTGATGACCTCCGGCGGGCCGGGGACCGCGACGCTGACCCTCGTGCAGTACATCTACACCACGGCGTTCCAGAATTTGCGCATGGGCTATGGGGCGGCGATCGCGACGCTGCTGTTCGCGATCTTGATTGTGTTCGCGCTGGTGCAGGCGTATCTCTACCGGCGCGGTGTGACGGGGACGGCCTCGCAATGACGACGAAGACGCTGATCAAAGTGATCTGGTACGCGCTGCTGGCGCTGTTGATTCTGCTGATGCTGGCGCCGATCGCGTGGATGATCTCGACCTCGTTCAAGCCGGAAACCGAGATCGCGACGATCGATGTGAACTGGATCCCGCGCAACTTCACGACGGAGAACTACGAGCGCGTCTTCGAGCGCTTCGCCATCCTGCGCTGGACGCTCAACAGCCTGATCGTCTCCAGCGCGGCGACGGCGCTGGTGTTGCTGCTGGATTCGCTGGCGGGCTATGCGCTGGCGCGGATGCACTTCGCCGGGCGCAGCGTGATCTTCGGCATCATCCTCTCGATGCTGTTCGTGCCGATGCAGATCACGGTTGTCCCGCTGTTCTTGATGTTTGCCGAGGTCGATCTCACCGACACGTACCTGGCGCTCGTGCTGCCGGTCGGCGCGAACGTGACCGGCGTCTTCCTGATGCGCCAGTTCTTCCTAAACATTCCCTACGAGCTGGAAGATGCCGCCCGCGTGGACGGCGCGAGCACGCTGCGCATCTGGTGGTCGGTGGTGCTGCCGCTCGCCAAACCCGCGCTGACCGCCGTCGCGATCGTGACGTTCCTCTCGACGTGGAACAGCTTCTTCTGGCCGCTGATTGCCACCCGCACCGACGCCTCGCGCACGCTGCCGGTCGGCATCGCGCAGTTCATGAGCCTGCGGCCCGGTCAGGCGCAAGGCGCGCAGGCGTACGGTCAGGCGATGGCCGGGGCCGTGATCGCCGCGCTGCCGCCGATCATTGTCTTCTACATGCTGCAGCGTTACTTCATCGAAGGCATCTCCATGACCGGCATCAAAGGGTAAGGTCACACGCGCCCCCATGATGTCCGGACCGCTCGCCTCTTCACGTGAAGGCGGGCGGTTTGCTTTTGGCCGCACGCCGGACTGTGAAACTTTGCCCTCCCGGCGTAAACTTATCGGGTGCTCTGAAGGGGCTGGCTGCTCCGCGCGCCGGAACGGCAGGCCGCGTCCGAAAGTTGAACGTCATGATATCACTCTCAGTCATCATCCCCGTCTACAATAGCGCGCCATCGCTTCCTGACCTGCTGGCGCGGCTAGAGCCAGTCCTGCGCGGCGTGACCGACCAATACGAGGCGATCCTGGTCAACGATGACAGCCGCGATAACAGTTGGGATGTGATCAGCCAGCTTGCGCGCGAGTATTCTTGGGCGCGCGGCCTCAACCTGATGCGGAATTACGGCCAGCACAACGCGCTGCTGTGCGGCATCCGCGAGGCGCAGCACGAGGTGATCATCACCCTCGATGACGACTTGCAGCACCCGCCGGAAGAGATCCCGGCGCTGCTCGACAAGCTGGCCGAAGGGCACGACGTGGTCTATGGCACGCCCCGGCGCGAACATCACGGGCTGTGGCGCGTGCTGGCGTCGCAGATCACCAAGCTGGCGCTGCAAGCCGCGATGGGCGTGGATGTCGCGCGCAACGTGAGCGCGTTTCGCGTGTTCCGCACGCAGCTTCGCGACGCCTTCGCTGAGTACAGCGATCCATTCGTGTCGATTGACGTGCTGCTGACGTGGGGCACGACGCGCTTCGCGGCGGTGCCGGTCCGCCACGACGACCGGGCGGTGGGCGCTTCGAACTACACCTTTCGCAAGCTGGTAACGCACGCCATGAACATGGCGACCGGCTTCAGCACAGTCCCGCTGCAACTGGCGAGCTGGCTGGGGTTCGCCTTTACGCTGTTTGGCGTGGCGGTCCTGATCTACGTCGTGATGCGCTATTTCGCGCTAGGCTACAGCGTGCCGGGGTTCCCGTTCCTGGCGTCGGTGATCGCGATCTTCTCCGGCGTGCAGTTGTTCGTGATCGGTATCATTGGCGAGTACCTGGCGCGGATGCACGTCCGCAGCATGCGCCGCCCGCACGCTGCTATCCGCGAGCGCGCCGGATTTGAGCCGCCAGAGCAGGGGAGGTAGCGAATGTCCGAGCAACCGTACCGCTACGCATTGTCAGCGCTGGATCAGGCCCGCTTCGGCGTGACCACCGCGCGGGTCGATGGCCTCACCGCCGATCGCGTGCCCGAGGTGCTGGCGCGCAGCCGGGCGGATGGCGTGACGTTTATCATCGCCCGCTGCGCCGCGACGGACTTTGAGACGGTCCATGCGCTGGAGCGGGCTGGCTTTTTGCTGATGGATACGCTGGTCTACTGGCAGCGCGACCTGCGGAAGACGCCGCTCCCATTCAGCGACAGTGACGCGACCATCCGCCCGGCGCGCGCTGACGAAGCGGAACAGGTGGCCGCCCTTGCACGGGCTGCGTTTCGCGGCTACTTTGGACACTATCACGCGGACGAGCGGCTCGACCGGGCGGCAGCGGATGAAACATACGCGTCCTG
>ENA-UOXR01003094-UOXR01003094.1-bioreactor-metagenome-genome-assembly--contig:-NODE-3094-length-14534-cov-25.200497_pt1 | contig 14534 bp, 15 predicted proteins | sample MGYA00238164_ERZ764825 | MGnify/ENA primary metagenome ERZ764825 (study PRJEB28920, sample SAMN05720171) | bioreactor metagenome | isolation source: Anaerobic biogas reactor | place: USA:Washington...
ATGGCAACGTCGGGCTTGCGCGGGCGGTGCTCCGGGAACTGGTCGGGAGAGCGGAGAGGGCGGTGGTTCAGAGGCCGTGATCGTACACCCCACGTGCTGCCCGGTTGGGGAGATGGATGGAAACCATCCTTCTTCCTGTTCCTACTCCGCCCTCAACGCCTCGATCGGGTCGAGGTTCGAGGCCCGCCACGCCGGGTAGACCCCGGTGACGATGCATATCGCGGCGCCGACGGCCATGGCCATCGGGACGTAGCTGATGCTCCCGGCCGCGAAGAAGTACTCGGCGGTCCCGACCATGCCGACCACGACGATGTAGCCGATGATGATGCTCATAACGGCACCGATGATCGCCCCGACGAGCCCGAGGATCCCCGCTTCGTAGATGAACATTCGCAGGATCTCGGTTCGCTGCGTTCCGATGGAGCGGAGGATCCCGATCTCCCGCACCCGTTCGTTCACCGACATCATCATCACGTTGAAGATCGAGACCGCGGCAACCAGGAGCGAGATCGCGGCAATCGCCATCACGAACGTCGTCATCGTGGAGAGCGACGAGGTGATGCTCTCCATCATGCGGCTGCTGTCCTGGACGGTGACGGTGTCCTCCTTCCTGTTGAGTTCGTCTTCGATCGCCGTCTTGACCACATCAGCGTTGTTGATGTCGTTCACGACGACGTTGACCTGGTCGTACTCTCCCTCGCCGCCGTAGATGCCGACAAAGAGTTTATCGCTCCCGACAATCGCCATGTCCGTGGAGAGGTCCATCGACATGCCGCGTTCCTCGAGGATGCCGACGACCCGGACGGTCGTGGTAGACCCCTCGTCGGGGTCGCCGATCTTGAGTTTGCTCCCGATCTTGAGGTTGAGCCTTTCTGCAAGCGTCGGCCCGACCGCTACCGAGGTCGTGCTCTTCGGGTACTCGCCTTCCTCGACGGTGAGGATCTCGCGCATGATATCGGGATCGAGGCCGTAGATGGTCGCTCTCCCAGTATCCGACCCGACCTCGATCCGATCGGATTCCGATCGGACGGTGTAGGCGGTTCCGTACTTCGCGACGATGCGCTGAATCGTCTTGAACTGTTTTTCGGTGATCACGTCGTCGTCATCAGAAGAGGAGCCGCTACCGATGACGACCCTGCCGCCTCCTCCCCCGCCCATCATCATGCCGCCCCCGCCCCCGGTATACGGGGTGACGGTGAGTTTGTTTGCCATATCAGAGAGCTGCTCCGTGACCGAGAGCGTCATGTTCGCTCCCATCATCCCGATCGAGGCGATGGCGACGACGCCGATGACGATGCCGAGGGCGGCGAGGACCGATCTGAGGAAGTGGAGCCGGACGCTCCGTACGGAGAGCGCGAAGATGATGTCGTTTTTGATCATGCGATCCGCCCGTCCCGTATCGTGATCGTCCTGTCCGCGTACGCAGCGGTCTCGGGGTTGTGGGTCACCATGACGAGCGTCCGGCCCCTGCGGTGAAGGTCTGCAAGGATCTCCATGATCTGGAGGCTCGTCTGCGAGTCCAGGTTTCCGGTCGGTTCGTCGCAGAGAAGGATCGCCGGATCGTTGACGAGCGCCCGGGCGATCGCGACCCGCTGCTGCTGGCCGCCGGAGAGTTCAGGGGGTTTATGGGCCGAGAGCGATTCGTCGATCCCGACCCGGGCGAGGAGGTTCCTCACCCTCCCGGTATCGTCGTTCTTTCTGTGCTTCATGATGTAGGGATACTCGACGTTTTCGTAGGCGGAGAGGAGGGGGATGAGGTTGAACTTCTGGAAGATGTAGCCGATGGAAGAGAGTCGGAGATTGGTCAGTTCCCGGTCGCCCATCTCCCGGGTGTTCTTCCCCGCGAGAGAGAGGTCGCCCGACGTGGGGCGGTCGAGGCACCCGATCTGGTTCAAGAGGGTCGATTTTCCCGACCCCGACGGCCCCATGATGGCGACGAACTCCCCCTCGTCGATCCTGATAGATATCCCGGAGAGGGCCGTGACGTCGCCTGCAGGGAGGGGATAGACCTTCGTGACGTCGTCGAGTTCGATAACCGGTATGCTCATGCATCGTCCTCCCGGGGTTACTTCCGGATCCGGTCACGGATCTTCCCGAAGTAACCCTTCCGCCACGCGACGGCGACGGCCACGCCCCCGACGGCCACGAGGCCGATCTCAAGGAGCGGGACCTGCGCAAACCCGCCGCCGAACGACATGCCCATGCCCCCGGACCTGGTCACTGTCTGGGGGCCGCTCCGTGTAATCACTCCCGAGCCGCCGGTCTGGACCTGGTTGCCCGCACCTGTCTGCTCTGTGGAGGATAGGGAGACGGTCACGGTCTCGCTGTGGGTTTCACCGTCCTCGTCTTTGTACTGGACAAGAAGCGGGATCGAAGATGCGCCCTGGGCGAGGCACGTGATCTCGAAACTCGAGAAGTCATCGGACTCCAGTCCGCCGACGACGTAGACCGGGTAGGGGTCGGTCGGGGTCGCGGGGTCGTCGACGGTGACCTTGACGGAGTAGGCATCTTTCAGACCGGCGTTGGTCACGTCGCCGGTCAGCGTGACCGTACTGCCGCTCCGGGCGACTTCGATGTTGTTGACCACCATTTCCGGTTCGACCGCCCGCTCGCCGATCTCGACGGGGATGGTCAGGGAGGCGTGGTGTTCGTTGAGACCGTTCCTGTAGGAGACGTCGAAGGTGAGTTTGGTCGACTGCGATGCCTGGATCCGAAACGAGGCGTTCTTCTCCTCGTCCGGCGAGAGGGCTCCAAGGAAGACGGCTGTCTGGGTGCTTGCGACGCCCTCGCCGGTCGGGGTGACCGTTACGCCGTTCACGCTGTTCCCGCGGGGGTTACCGACGGAAAGAACGATGGTGTCTTCGCTGTTTGCCGGGAAGGTTTTCGGGGCGTCGACGATATTGACCTGGATCTCGGTACTTTCGACCGTCACCGGGACGGAGTAGCGGATGCTCCCGCTGTCCCTGAGGTCCAGGTAGAAGATCGGGTAGTAGATGCCGTCCGAGGCATCGGCCCGCACGGTGAACGTGAACGACATGGTGTTCCCGGGGCCGATGGTGCCCACCGAATCGTAGGTCTTGTCGTTGACGACGGAGATGCCGTTGGGATAAAGTTCGGCCCTGCTGATGGCGACGCCCGTCTCCCCGGTGTTCTTGATCTCGACCGTCACCGTGCCCGTATCTCCGCGCATGAGCGCGTCGGGATTGACGGTGACCCCGGTGACCGCAATCTGTTCCTCTAACGACGTATTGGCCGCGGCGGCGGCACCCACGGTTGCCGACAGGAGGAGAAGCACGATGCAAAGGTTGTGTTTCATCATCGTCTCTGCCTCCGTCGCATGGAGGCTCCTCCATGGCATCGGTGCTGTTCCGGTAGTGTTCTGGCAGTTTCCATGATCTTTTCACTTCGCTCTGGTTCTGCTGCTCTGATGTCGCGCCCTCCCCGGAAACTGCGGGAAGGGCTATGCGACAATGTAAGGTAGATTTTACATATTGTTATTTATTTCTTACTAATTGGCGTAATTTTTGAACAAAATGGTGGGTTGACTGGACATCTGCCGTGAAAGGATTCCGGCCTACGGGTACGTCTCGCGGACCACCGGTGCCCGCGGATCGTGCACCGGCATGGTGGGCCATGCAGGATCAGCGATCAAACGACGCACGAAATACTGGATAGAAGAGTGAAGGTGATGGGCGGGCGGCAGGACGTTTTATGGGGTATGGCGAGTCGAAGCTGAGGCCGGAAACGCCTGCGGCAGCGGCCCCGGTTGGGATTACTTCCGCTCTGCCGCATCGCCGTAGAGGAAGATGTCCTCGATCGTGACGCCGAAGAACCCGGCGATCTTGAAGGCGAGTTCGAGCGACGGATCGTACTTCCCCTTCTCGATGGCGAGGATGGTCTGCCGGGTGACCCCGAGCTCGTTTGCGAGCCCTTCCTGGGTCAGGTCGTGCATCGCCCGGTAGACTTTAATCCTGTTCTTCATCGGTATCCCATTCTCCGTACTTGCGGGCGTAATACATCCTGAACCCGACGTACAAGAAGATCATCAGGCAGAGGAGTACCAGTTGGCCGATGGCAAATCTGCCGAAGAGGTCGAAGGAAAGGAAGTCGGGATGATCCTGCAGCCGTATCACCACCATGTGCGTGACGTTCGGGTCCGGCGGATGGGGCGGGCGCAGCCCGAGCGGCCTTGAGAACGCAGCAACCGCGCCCCCCAGGCTGATCACGAAGAAAACCACCCAGGAGACCTCCAGCGTCCGGAGCGCTGCCTTCTGGGTGATCATCGCCGTCCGTTCATCCTCTATCGTCTCGTCCACCCTCCGCCGCGCGAGATAGAGCAGGAGGATGCCGAGGACGAACGCAACCTGGATCAGGATCGGCCTCTCGACCTGCACCGCGAGCCAGAAGATGCCGACTTCGGCGAGCGCAACGATCCCGGCCAGAAGATAGAACGTGTTTCGCTTCATACTGCTGCCTTTGTATACGATCTTGAACATTTTGTTATTAATGGGTTACCCCGGTGAACGGCATTTCGCACCTGACGGTGCTCAAGCTCCCCCTGTGCTGATAACGTACGCTCCCGAACCTTTGCGTCCGGCAATGACCTCCGGTCACACCTGGCTCGGATTTCGTGGGGATATCGCCATTGGGGGAACGACGCTCCGGAGTGCGACTGCCGGGACGGCAGGAGTTCGACCACCGTTAGGTGCGAGGTGCGATGGTTCGAAGCGCGACGGTTCGTTAGAACCGGAGCGTGAGCACCGAAGGTGCGAAGAACCGGAGCTCGACCACCGTCAGGTGCGAGGTGCGACGTTCCGACAGGAACGGAGCTTGAGAAACTCTTCGAGTTTCTCATGCTCGCTGCGCTCGCACTCCCCTGTTCCCACCCCCCGTTGCGATATCCCCATGGTCCACTGTACTGGGCTTTTTCCTCGTCCATGCCGAGCGCTTCCCTCCCGGCCAGTCAGCACTCGCACCCTATAGATTCATTGCAATCGTGACAAGGGTCGATCTGAAGTGCGGGCCTGTTCCAGGGACTACTATCCAGAGAAGGGTTTCAACAAGGTAGAAGGGCTACGGAGTCGGCCTTCATAGGCCGTCCCAAAAAAGATCACGTGAAGGGGAGGCCTGCCTGCCCCCTCCCTCGGCTTCGGCGAACCCGCTTCACCGGTGCGCAAAATACGCGCTTACCCGGCCGCCTTCCGCCGAGTCGATCCGGGCAAACCCGATCCGCTCGAACTGGACGACGCGGTCTGCCTCTCCCACGACCGGCGGCTCGCAGAACCCTTCGAGGCTCCCGTCCTGCCGCAGAAGCGTGCAGGGAAGTTTCGCGTCCGCCGGCAGCCACTGGATGATCGGCGCCTTCTCGTTCCGTGCCTCCTCGAGCGAGTCGCCGGCGTAGGATACCCGCGGCGTATCGCCGTCCCACGCGATCTTCACGTTGTAGAGATCTTTTAACCGGACCATGCTCCGTCCCTCGATATCCGCCCGCGGGAGGAGGATCGCTCCCTCCGCGACGAGGGTGCGGACACCGCGGGAGGGATCGTTCGGGTGCAGGGCCGCGTGGGCCTCGCGGCGCGAGGCGCCTTCGACGGTCACCTCGACCGGATCGGGGACGAAGAAGTAGCGGTTCGCCTTCGGGTCGACAAGCTCCTTGTTCCTGGCATAGAGGTTCTCCCACGAGAAGGTGATATCGGTCTCCCCCATCCCGATATCGACCATGGCGTTCCTGACCGCCTCAGGCTCGATGCCCCTGCGCGCGATCGCCCGGAGCGTGCCGAGATGGACGTCGTCCCACCCGGTGTAGACCCCGCTCCTGATCCCCTCCCGCATACTCGACGTCGAGAGGACAACCCCCGATATCCCCATCCGGCCGTAGTGATAGTAGACCGGCGGCTTCCACCTGAAGTAATCGAAGATATACCGCTGCCGCCCTGTGTTTGCAATGTGGTCCTTCCCGCGGATCACGTGGGTGATCCCGAGCAGGTGGTCATCCACCGCGACCGAGAAGTTCATCAGCGGAAAGACCGTGGCGTCCACCCTCGGGTGGATGGGCGTATTCACGATCCTCATCGCTGAGTAGTCCCGCATCGCCGGGTCAGGGTGATCAAGGTCTGTCTTCACCCGGACGGTTGCATCGCCCTCGTAGAACTCCCCGTCAAGCATCCGCTGCCAGAGTTCCAGGTTCTCCTCAACCGGCCGGTCCCGGCAGGGGCACGCCTTCTTCTTGAGTTTAAGGTCCCTGAATCGCTCAGCCTCACAGACGCAGACGTAGGCGCCGCCAAGCTCGATGAGTTTCCGGCACCAGTCATAGTAGACATCAAGCCGGTCGCTCTGGTAGACGATATCGGTGATCCCAAGCCCCATCCACTCGATATCCTCAAGCACCATCTCGTACGCCTCAGGATCAACCCTTCTTGGGTCTGTATCCTCGATACGGAGGACATACCGGCCCCCATACCGCCTGACATAGTAATCGTTCAGGATAGAGGCCCGGGCGTGCCCGAGGTGGAGCGGCCCGCTTGGGTTCGGCGCAAACCGCATCACGACACCGTTCTCCGCACCGAGAAGGGCAGGGAGCTCCCGCGAGTGCTCGCGGGTCTCGGTGAGTTCATCCAGGAGTTCGGGAGCGATCTCTGCAAGAAGGCTCTTCCGCTCAGGCCCGTCCATCGCCGCCACCTTCGCGACAACCTTCCCTGCAAGAGGGCCAATCTCCCTGACCCGGCTCCGGAACTCAGGGTGCTTCCCGAGCACCGTGCCGATGACCGCCCCGCTCTTCGGGGCACTGTTGTGCTTCACCGCGTTCTGCAGGGCGTAGATGAAGAGCAGGTGCTCGAGATCAGCGTCCATGGTATCAGTTGCCCCGGTTTACGAAGAAATCGGCAATCTCGCCGAGCAGGCGCTTCTCCTCCGAATCCGGGAGGACCGAGAGCGCCTCCTTCGCCACGACTGCCCGCTCGATTGCCGTGGCCCTGACCTCGTCGATGACGCCTGCATCCTCAAGCCGGGCGATCAGGTCGTCGATCTCGGCGCCCGTGAGTTCCCGCTGGTACGGGGCGAGGTCAAGCCCCTTCTCCCGTGCCGTGATCGCGATCAGGGTCTGTTTCCCTTCCCTGATATCCGATGCGCGGTCCTTCCCGCTCTTCTCGCTGCTTGCATAGAGATCGATCAGGTCGTCCTGTATCTGGAAGGCAACGCCGCTGTTCACCCCAAACTGGTAGAGGGCGTCGGCCTGGATCGGGTTTGCGCCCGCAAGGACCCCGCCGATAGCGGCGGCCGCACCGTAGAGCACGCCGGTCTTCTTGGCGACCATCTCCAGGTACTCCGCCTCAGAGACATCCCTCCGGGCCTCAAACGCGATATCCATGCTCTGCCCCTCGCAGATCTCGGTGCAGGTCCGGGCAAGCATCCTCACCGCCCTGACTTTTTCGAGGTTCCCGGCATCAGAGATGCAGATGAACTCAAACGCCTTCGCATACAGCACATCCCCCGCAAGGATCGCCGTCGGTTCACCCCAAACGGTGTGCACCGTCGGGACGCCGCGCCGAGTAACATCCCCGTCCATGATGTCGTCATGGATGAGGGTGAAGTTGTGCGTCAGTTCAAGCGCGAGAGCCGCAGGGAGCAGGTCATCCGAACTCCCCTTCTTCACCGCATCCGCAGCGAGGCTAACGACCGCCGGGCGGAGCCGTTTGCCGCCCGCAAGCAGCAGGTGGGCGCTTGCCCGGAAGAGGTCACCGTAGACGTCCCCGAAGTAGCGGTTGATCATCTTGTCCATTCTGTCGGCATTCTTCTCCAGGTAGTCTTCAAGCGTTGTCATGCCTTCTCTCCTACTTTATCAGAACCTTCTGCCCGTTCCGCAGGACATGGAGATCGTCCCCGAGGGTATACCCGATCTCCTCTGCAAACTTCGCGTAGCCGCCGGTCATGTCGATATCGCCATGGGCCGGGATGACATGCTGCGGGTTTAAGAGGTGCAGGAACTCGTAGTGGTCCTCCCGGTACGCGTGGCCCGAGACGTGCAGTTCATCAAAGATCCGCACGCCTGCCATCCTGGCGCGGGCCTCGACCAGGTAGCGCTGCCCGTAGTTCATCGGGTTCGGGATAACCTTTGCGGAGAAGAGGATCTTATCGCCCTTCTCCAGTTTGTACGGGGTATCCCCCATCACGACTCTCGTCAGGATAGCCCCTGACTCACCCTGGTGGCCGGTGACGATCGGGAGGAACTTATCCTTCCCGGTCTTCATGATCCGCCGCAGCGTCCGGTCAACGGTCCGCCGGTTGCCAAACATTGAGAGCGTCTCAGGGAACCCGACCAGTTTCAGCTGCTCGGCCGCCGAGCTGTAGCGCTCCATCGACCGCCCGAGCAGGACCGGTTTTCTGCCGATCTCGTGAGCGCACTCGGCGATGGTCTTGACACGGGAGATGTGCGACGAGAACGTCGAGACAAATATACCGCTCTTGTCGTCCTCGTAACTGGTGATGGTATCCCGGACGAGGTCCCGTGCGATCTTCTCGCTCGGACAGCGTCCCTTCTCGCTGATGTTTGTGCTCTCGACGATCAGGGCGAGCACGCCCTCCTTCCCGATCTGCCGCAGCCGGGCAAAGTCCGGCGGCTCCCCGAGCACCGGCGTCCGGTCCAGTTTGAAATCGTTTGCGTAGACGATCGCGCCCCGCGGCGTGTGTAGGACCGGAAAGACGGTATCGATGATGGAGTGCTGGCTCCGTACGAACTCGAGCGTGAGGTGCGGGGAGATGGTGTAGCGCTGCCCGGCTTTCAGGGCGAAGAGTTTATTGTTCACCCCGAACTTCTGTTCACCCGCGATCTGTTGCCTGATCAGTTCTGATGTATAGGGCGTGCTGATGATCGGGGCATTATAGCGGTGCGCAAGTTTCGGTATCGCACCGATATGGTCCAGGTGCCCGTGCGAACAGACGATCGCCTTGACACTTCCCTCTATCGAATTCATGATGGTGTCATCGGGAATGGCTTTCATCTCGATCAGGTCCAGGGAATGCATGCTCTCAATATCGGCATCCTCATGGATCATCACCTGGTCGAGACGCAGGCCCATATCAAAGATGACAATCTCTTTTCCGCAGCGGACGGCAGTCATATTTCTGCCGACTTCGTTATATCCGCCCACTGCTATAATCTCAATATCCATGTAGCCTCCTTGTAGGAATTTTTGTAGTTAGTCGATCTTTTCAATCATCTGCCGGGTCAGTCCGGTTATATACGTCCGTGCGTGCGAAAGGTCCCGTACCGTCCGGGATCCCGTCAGGAACATCGCAACCTCGAGTTCGCGGTGGATCGCCTCGACGGCTGCAAAGAGCGCGTCATCGCTCTCCATAGCCGGCTTTAAGAGGGGGAGCGCCATGCCCCCGAGATCCGCCCCAAGCGCGACAGCTTTTGCGATATCAATTCCTGAACGCAGTCCGCCCGTTGCAATAATTGGGTTTCCTGTCGTCCGCACCTCGCAGAGGCTCACCACCGTCGGTATGCCCCAGGAGAGGAACGCTTCCCCGAGATCGGCAAGACCGGGATCTCTCGCCCTGAGACACTCGATCTTCGCCCAGGACGTCCCTCCATAGCCGCCGATATCGATGGCGCTCGCTCCTGCTCCCCAGATTGCCCTTGCTGTTCCGGCCGATATGCCGGAACCTGTCTCCTTCACGATGACCGGGTAGGAGAATTCTTCGCAGAGGTTGCGTAGTGCTTCCAGGCATCCCTCAGCGTTATGGTCGCCTTCCGGCTGAATCGCTTCCTGAAGCGAGTTGATGTGGATGGCGATCGCATCTGCATCGATCATCTCGACAGCCCGCTCCGCCCACTCGATGCCGTGGTCGCGGAGCTGGATGATTCCCAGGTTCGCACAGAGGAAGGCATGTGGCGCTTCCTCCCGCACGACGACGAAACTGTCCTCCAGTTCGGGCTTTTCCAGTGCGGCTCGCTGAGAACCGACACCCATACCGAGGTTATACCGTTCGGCGGCGCGTGCGAGCCGCCGGTTCACCTCGAGGGTGTCCGGATGTCCTCCGGTCATCGCTGCAATGAAGAGGGGGGAGGAGAGTGCTCTGTCGAGGAACCGGGTCCGGGTCTCGATCGCATCCATATCGCACTCCGGGAGGGCGTTGTGGACCAGCCGCACATCTTTAAAGCCGGCGTCTCCGGCCTCAATGGGTTTCTCACAACAGATAACCAGGTGGTCCCGTTTCCGTGATGATGTGGCGGTCTCTTTTGTCATGGTATGCCTCTTCTGGTTACGATCGTCCCGCCATGCCCGGTGCCGTCCAGGAACCGTCCGACCTTCGAGACATGGAAGATGTGCGAATCGGTGCCGGCATCGGCAAGCGCCAGGAGTTCCCTGATCTTGCCTCGCATGCCCCCGGTCACATCGGTGTTGCCCGATCCGCTGATCTCAAGTGTTTCTGCTATGCTCCGGTCGATGCGTGGGACGACCGCTCCGTTCTGCAGGACGCCTGCAACATCAGTTGCAAGCCCCACACGCCTGCTCCCGAGAGCGACGGCAAGCCGGGTCACCAACTGGTCGCCTGAGACGATGCAGGCCCCCTTCAGGCGGTCCATCACCACATCGCCGTGCAGCACGGGTACAATGCCGTGTCCAGTCATTTCGGCGATGTGGCGGGTCTCAAACGAGGCCAGACGTCCGCCTTCAGCGAGAGCCAGGTCAAGGGGGTGGATACCGATCGCCTCGATGCCCGCATCCCGCAGGGCACCGACGACCGCGGCGTTCAGGCGCGAGACGGCAGCGTGCGTGTGGTAGACCCCCGGGACGTTCTCCGTATCAAGGCCATCGTTGATGCGGTAGCGTCGGGCCTCCGGGTGCCCGCACGACCCCGCGCCGTGGACGAGCACGAGTTTCGGAGCGCTCCGTGCGATATGGCCTGCGATATCGTGCAGGCGGGCGTGATCGATGGCACATTCCCCCGACTTGTCGGTTATCACGCTCCCCCCAAGTTTCAGTATCACGGTCTCAGTCATGCTTCTCTTTTCTCGCGCCGTCGGTATCGATGGTGGTGATGATCGCTTTTCCCTCGCAGGCCTCGATGGCCCCGGCAACCCGGCTCTTTGCGCGCCGGGGACAGAGGGCGATGATGCTCCCGCCGCCTCCCGCCCCTGTGATCTTCGCCCCGTAGGCGCCGCTCGCTCTCGCGGCAAGCACGAGCTTGCTGCTTGCGGGATGCCCCACGCCGAGCGCTTCAAGGAGGGCGTTGTTCATGTCCATGCACCGCCCCAGTTCCCTTGGATGGTTGATGTTATGGAGGGCGGCAAGCGTTACGGCTCCGATGGCGTCCAGGATCGGGTTTGCGATCTCCGGGTGCTTCTTCTGGAGATTCCCGACCAGTTCCACCATCTTTGCGGTGCTGTGCGGCACCATGGTGTTTCCTACAACGATCTGCAGGCCCTGTGGGGGAAGTCTCCGCTTGGAGTTCCCGGTGATGAGCACTATCCCGCCGTTTGTGGAGACATAGGTGTCGGTGGGGCTCGCCCTCCCTTTCTGGACTTTCTTTTCGATGGCAAACGCCATATCCGCGATATCTTCACGGGTGCGCCCGAGACCGAATTCATCGTTGATCGCACAGAGTGTCGCCACCGTCACCGCGGCCGATGATCCGAGTCCTGACGAGCTCTGGAGTTGTGAATGGACGTAGACACTCCCCCGGACGCCCATCCGCCTGAAACATTCGTTGATGTAGGGCGACCTGGGTCGTGTCGGGTTGCGGGATTTCCTTACCGTGACGAAGACACGGGGTTTGATCGCCATCGCTACCCCGGGCTTTCCGTAGACCACTGCATGCTCGCCGAACAGGAAGACCTTGCCCGGCGCGCTCCACGTTGCCAATTACACCACCGCTATCGCTGCATACCCCACTACCTGATTGAAGTCCCCCGTCACATCACCGCTGGTCGTATACCGTAGCAGTTCCCCTCTCGTTGCGCCGAGCGTCCGGCAGGTGATGCACATGGCCGCGATCGGGCCGTAGCCGCACGCCGTAGCGCCGGTCTCCCGGAGCCGTCGATAAAATTCCGGTATATCCAGGGTTTTGAGCGCATCAATCGCGTAGAGGTCCTGTCGGCGGGCCGTCTCGTCCGGGACATAGTGGGAGAAGTCGCTCGAGGCGACGATCCGCACGTTCCTGCCCGTGTGTTCTATCGCCCGGAGCAGGTGCTCAGCAAGGCTTGCCGCTGCTTCGTAACTCTGGTCTCCCATCATGACGGGCGCAATCCTCGCTCTCGGGAACCGGTACTTGATGATAGGCACCTGCACCTCGATAGAGTGTTCATTCCGGTGCGACGCCTCATCTATCTCGATATCCAGCGCGTCGACAAACTCTGTATCGACATCGACGATCCCAAGCGGGGTCTCCCACGGTACGGCGGAGGCACAGGTCATGTACCCCCGGTGACTTGGACCGATGACAACAAACGTGCCGTCGAAATCAGGCGGTATGGTAGAGAAGGCACAGGCTCCAGTCTCCCCGGAGTAGACGTAGCCCGCATGGGGAGCGACGATGCCCCGGGCATCGATGCCCGGAGCCTTCTTCTGGAAGAATGTCTCCAGCAGTTGCTCCAGATGCCGGGGCTCGGCAGGATAGAACATTCCTGCTACACTGCATGGGCGCATATCCATCTATGTTGGAGCTTCTTTGTGCCTCTGTGTCTTATAACTCTGTCTCAAAGTCTTCGGGAGTGAGCGACGTGGTCACTCCACGCAGGCGGAGCAGTTCCTTTGTCAGGAGGAAGTAGATCATTGAGAGCGCTTTCCTGCCCTTGTTGTTGGTGGGAATGACCAGGTCGATGTACTTGGTCATGTTGTTGGTATCGCAGAGGGCGACGATCGGGATGCCCGCCTGGACCGCCTCGTTGATCGCCTGTGTATCACCGATCGGGTCGGTCACCACGATCACGTCCGGCTCGATGTACTTATTTAAGCCATGTAAGCGCTGGTTGGTGAGCATCCCCGGGATGAAGCGGCCGATGACCGCCATGCCGCCAACGGCGTCGGCGAACATCTTCGCCGGGTACTGGCCGTACTGCCGGGAGGTGACGACCAGGACTTTTGCCGGCTCGTACTGTGCGAGGAACTTCGCGGCGGTCTTGATCCGCTCATCAGTGGCCTGGATGTCCAGGATGTACAGCCCATCTCCGCGGACGCGGTAGATGAACTTCATCATATCCTTGCTCTTCTGCTGGGTGCCGATGTGCACGCCTGCTGCAAGATACTCTTCTACGGGTATCAGTGGTTCTTTCAGTTCGATTTCCAGTTCGTTTCCGGTCAAGCTAGATCAGCTCCTCTATACGAATCAGTTCATTCAGTTTGGCAATCCGTTCCCCGCCGACGACGCCGGTCTTGAGGAATATACATTCGAACGCAGTGGCCAGATGGGCGATCGTTGCATCGGTGGTCTCTCCGGACCGGTGACTCATGACCGTCTCCATGCCGCTCTTCTGGGCAAGACGTATCGCCTCGAAGGTCTCGGTGAGCGTTCCTATCTGGTTTGGTTTGATCAGCACGCAGTTTGCCGCGCAGGTCTCAACGCCCTTCGTGATCCGTTCAACGTTGGTCACGAAGAGGTCGTCCCCGCAGATCAGGCAGCGGTCCCCGACTGCTGCCGTCAGGTCTGCGAACGCCTCGAAGTCCTCCTCGAAGAGGGGGTCTTCGATGTAGATGAGGTTGTAGCGGTCGACCAGGTCTGCCATGTAGGCGACCTGTTCCTCGCGGGTTCTCACGGCATCCTTGTAGCGATACTGCTTACCGTCCCAGAGTTCGCTTGCCGCCACGTCGATTCCCATGCGGACCTCGATGTTTGTCTCGTCAGAGACGGTAGCGATCGCTTCGCTGATGATCTCAAATGCCTCGGTGTCGGATATTGCGGGTGCCCAGGCACCTTCATCTCCTTTACCTGAGAGTTTGCCCTGCTTCTGCAGGATCGCTTTCACGGTCCTGTGAACGGCAGCGTTCACAAAGACCCCCTCCGATGCGCCGGAAGCGCCGGTGGGAACCACCAGGAATTCCTGGATGGATGTAGCGTTTGGGGCGTGCGCGCCTCCACCGATGACGTTGCCCAGGGGCAGGGGTGTCTTATCGGCGAATGCACCGCCCAGGTAGTGGAAGAGTTCAAGGTCGAGAGACGATGCAGCCGCCTTTGCACACGCAAGCGAGAGCGCTACCGCGACATTTGCGCCGATCGAACTGAAGTCGGGTGTCCCGTCGATCTCCCGCAGTCGTGCGTCGAACGTGATCTGATCGCGAGTGTCCTCACCGATGAGTGATGGAATCAGGTGCTTCTCTGCATCCCTGACAGCCTCCCGCGGCGGCCGCACCTTTGCCTCATAGGTCCCGGTGCTGGCACCGCTGGGCGCCGCAGCCTGGCCAAAGCCGTAATCTGTGTGGACTTCGGCCTCGACGGTCTCGTTCCCCCGGCTGTCCAGGATAACTCTTAAGATAATCTCTTCGATGGTCGTCATCAGATCACTACTTTCTCTTCACCGTTATAGGGATCACGCC